>Ga0302220_10000290_pt1 | contig 44576 bp, 35 predicted proteins | sample II_Palsa_E1_3_FD_194572 | JGI IMG/M metagenome (GOLD analysis project Ga0302220, IMG submission 194572) | Peat permafrost microbial communities from Stordalen Mire near Abisko, Sweden - II_Palsa_E1_3 | ecosystem: Environmental > Terrestrial > Soil > Palsa > Peat permafrost | place: Sweden...
TCTCAACAGTTCCATCCCCTGCTTCGTATGCGCGACCTCCGGATGAAACTGCACCGCCCACATTCTCCGAGCCTCATCCGCAATCCCCGCAATCGCATTCGACGTCCGCGCCGTCACCCGAAATCCCGGCGCCAGCGTCTCCGCATGATCTCCATGCGACATCCACACCGACATCGTTGCCGGCAGCCCCGCAAACAGCGGCGTTTCATCCACCACGTTTACCTCGGCATGCCCATACTCACGAGCATCGGCCGGCACCACCCGCCCACCCAGGTGGTGCGTCATAAACTGCAGCCCATAACAAATTCCAAGTATCGGAAGCCCCGTATCTAAAACCGCCTTATCGGCCTTGGGCGCCGCGTCGTCATACACACTCGACGGTCCGCCCGACAGCACAATCCCCTTCGGCTCAAGCGCGAGGATCTTCTCCAGCGCGGTCGTGCACGGCAACACCACCGAGAACACGTTAAACTCACGAATACGCCGCGCAATCAGCTGCGTATACTGCGAGCCGAAATCCAAAATAACGATAGTTGACGAGACCGTAGAATGAGTTGTCGATGAGACCGGGGCGACCGGCGTAGCGGGAGTTGACGTGCCAAGAGTGTCCACGTATTCAGTGTAAATCGCCAGCCTGTGGGCGGTTTACTCGCTCTTATCCCGTTGCCGCGTAGAGCTGACCGCACCCATCATCCCCGCTCCGAACAACACAATCGCCAGCGCGATCGTCCAGTGCTGCGGTAGATGCACCAGGTGGCAGATATACAGCACGCCAATAATCAGGATCACTGTCCCAATACCGTAAAGTGCGAACGACATGGCAATCCTCCAGAGCGAAAGCAGCTCTGTCTAGATACGATGCCCTTTACGCCTCCCGCGAGCGTCCGGATTCCGAAAAATCGTACGCCCGCCACAGCGACAGATACGCCGCCGACCGCACCACGTGAAAATAATCCGACATCCCCAGGTAGACCAGCCCCACCCCACCCCACCAGCAGTTCAAAAACGTCTGCGTCTCCACACTCGAAAACGGCAGCGGCGAAGCCGAGAACACCATCGCCAGAACAATCAACGCAATCCGCACGATGTTCATCACCATGTTGATCTCAATCAGCTTGCCGCGCACCGCCCCACTCCGAAACGCCGCCTTCAACGCACCCCCCGGCCCCAACCCAAGCTGCATCGCCAGCAGCGGTGCCAAATAAAACGGCCAGCTAACAGCACCCCACAGAACATAAAGCCCCAGCGTCCCCACAATCAGCATCGCGCAAAGAAGCACAATGCTCGGCTCAGCCTGCCGCGACGCCGGCCCGGTAATACTAATCCACACAGCCAGCCGAACCCCGTAAAACCAGATCCCCCAAACCACCGCCAGCAATCCCGCACGAAGCGTCCCCAGCACCAGTACCGCAAAACGCCGAGCCTTCAGCCCGCCATCCAGCCGACGCAACACAACCGTCCGTCCCAGCGCCGCGACAACCAGCCAAAGCACGATTACCGACGGAATCATCCAACGAAGCAACGGCACGGTATAGATCAAAATTGAATCAGCAAGCGCACGAAGACTCTGGATCGCAGCGACAGGCTGGAACGCCGACAAATTCTGTAACCCCGCTAGGTCCACCTTCACGCCGATACCGTAGCTACCCAACGCGACGGCAGCGACATACAACACGACAACTCCCACCAGCCAGCGCCAAGCAATCTCCAGCCCCGCAAGCGAAGGTCGCCCCCACACCGCACCCATCACGCCGACAAAAGATTCCGTCCCGCGAATCTTTGCGCCGGCACTCGCCGCCACCTACTTCACCACCAGGTTCACCAACTTGCCCGATGGCTTACTAATCACAAGGTGCTTCACAATCGTCTTCCCCGCGATCCGCGCCGCAACCTTCTCGTCCGCCAGAGAAGCAGCCATGATCGCCGCCTCATCCGCATCCGCCGCCAGTTTGATCACGTTCGCCAACTTCCCATTCACCTGCACCGGAATCTCAATCTCGCTCTCCCGCGCCAACTCCGCATCTGCCACCGGCCACGGCTGCAGAAACACATCCGACGTCTCGCCCAGATCCTTCCACAACTCCGCAGCCAGGAACGGCGCAAACGGCACCAGCAGCAGCGTCAGCGTGCGCAGCAGCTCCGCAATCGTCGCCGCAGACACCTCACCCGCGTCCATCGGCGCTTCCGCCGCATAAATCTCGTTCACCAAAATCATGATCGCCGCAATACACGTATTGAAGTGCCAGCGCCCGTTGAAGTCCTCGGTGATCTTCGCAATCGTCTGGTGCAGCGTCCGCAGCAGCGCAGCGCCAGCGACCGTCTGCCCCGCAAACTGCTCCGGCGCGATCTCATCCCCATGCACGCCCTTCTCGACGTACCGCACGGTCGGCACGTACTTCCCAATCAGGCGGTACACCCTCGCCAGGAACCGGCTGATCCCCGCAACGCCTTCTTCCTGCCACTCCAGGTCACGATCGGGCGGCGCCGCAAACAAGGCATACATTCGCGTCGCGTCCGCGCCATACTTCTCAATCATCAAGTCCGGGCTCACCACATTGCCCTTGGACTTCGACATCTTCGCGCCGTCCTTGATCACCATTCCCTGCGTAAACAGCCGTTCCGCAGGCTCCGAATTCGCAATCATCCCCAGGTCGCGCATCACCTTCGTCCAGAACCGCGAATAAATCAAATGCAAAATCGCGTGCTCGACGCCGCCAATATATTGATCAATCGGAAACCAGTAGTTCGCCTTCTCCGAGTCAAACGGCGCCGCAGAATTCCGCGCATCCGTGTACCGGTAGAAGTACCAACTCGAGTCAACAAACGTGTCCATCGTGTCGGTCTCACGCCGCGCCGGTCCACCGCACACCGGGCACGTCGTATTCACAAACTCCGGCACCTTCCCCAGCGGCGATCCGCCCTCCTGCGTAATCTCGATCTGCTCGGGCAACAACACCGGCAGCGCACTCTCGGGCAACGCAACCACTCCACCCGGCTTAATACCCGCATGCCCATTCGTGCAATACACCATCGGAATCGGCGTGCCCCAATACCTCTGCCGGCTCACGCCCCAATCCTTCAGCCGATACGTCGTCGTCTTTTTCCCGAACCCATTCTCCTCGGCAAACCGCGCCATCTTCTCCTGCGCCTCAAGCACGGCCTCTCCGGTCCACTCACCAGAATCGATCAGCACCGCATCATCTTCCTCGCCATACGGCAGGGCCAGCTCATCCGTATCCACATTCGGAGCCACCACCCGCTTCACCGCCAACCCATACTTCGTCGCAAACTCGAAATCCCGCTCATCATGCGCAGGCACGCTCATAATCGCGCCCGTGCCATAGTCGGCCAAAATATAATTCGCTACCCAAATCGGCAGCGTCTCTCCGTTGAACGGATTCACCGCCGTCTTCCCCGTAGCGACGCCATGCTTTTCGATGTTGCCGATATCGCCAGTCTCGCGCGCAGCCTTCTGCTCAGCAATCATCGCGTCTACAGCAGACGCCAACCGCGCATCCGTCTTCACCCACTCCTTCACCAACGCGTGCTCAGGAGCCAACTGGATCGACGTAGCTCCAAAAATCGTATCCACCCGCGTAGTAAACACCTTGATTGCCGGCGTGTTCGCCATCGCCGTCACTTGGAACTCTACCTCCGCCCCCTCGCTCCGCCCAATCCAGTTGCGCTGCATCGTGCGCACCTTGTCAGGCCAGCCCGGCATTACATCCAACCCATCGAGCAGCTCATCCGCATACTTCGTGATCCGCAGAAACCACTGCTCCAGCTCGCGCTGCTCCACAATCTGGTCTTCATGCCGCCAGCAACATCCGCCAATCACCTGCTCATTCGCCAGCACAGTCGCGCATTGCGGACACCAGTTCACCTTGCTCGATCGCCGATACGCCAGCCCCCGCTCGACCATCTTCAAGAAGAACCACTGGTTCCAGCGATAGTAGTCCGGCAGACACGTAGCAATCTCCGTCCCGGCCCAGTCATAGCTGTAGCCGATCCGCCGCATCTGCACCTTCATCTGCGCAATATTCTTCAGCGTCCACTCGCGCGGAGGCGTGTCGTTCTTCAGCGCCGCATTCTCCGCCGGCAATCCAAACGCATCCCACCCCATCGGGTGCAGCACATTGTATCCGCGCATCCGCATAAACCGTGCCAGCGCATCGCCAATCGCGTAGTTGCGCACATGCCCCATGTGCAGCTGCCCACTCGGATACGGCAGCATCTCCAGGCAATAAAACTTCGGCTTCCCGCTGGTGTGCGGCTCCGCAGCATAAAGATCCGGCTGCGCATCCCACTTCGCCTGCCAGCGCGGCTCAATCTCCGCCGGGTTATACCGTTGCGGCTCGTTCTTCTCCGCGCCGATTCCCTCTGCCGCCACTGCGGCCTTCGTTGTCCCTGATTCGTCCATACCTTCATTGTAAAGAAAACCGACTCCGTGCCATCACGCTCTCGCCACCCACGCCGCCAGCCCAACCACGCGAAGCCCCTCGCCGTCCGCGCAGGACCCGTGGTAGCTTGTCTCTCTGGAGAAATCATGCGTCTGCCCCGGCCTCTATTCACCACGCTCTTTGCCCTCACCCTCTTCGCCGCCACTGCCTTCGCCTCCGACCCGCTCAAGATCAAAACCGACAAAGGCAGCGTAGAGGGCACGTACACCACCGACCACCAGGTCCGCATCTTCAAAGGCATTCCCTACGCCGCGCCGCCCGTCGGCAACCTTCGCTGGCAGCTCCCGCAACCCGCCGCCAAGTTCTTCGGTACCTTCGCCGCACACGACTATGGTCACCACTGCTACCAGACCAACCCCTTCGCCGACATGACCTTCTCCGACCCCGGTCCCAGCGAAGATTGCCTCACCCTCAACATCTGGTCACCCACCAAAGCCAAGCCCGGCAGCCTCCCCGTCATGGTCTGGATTCACGGCGGCGGCTACACCGCAGGCTCTGCCTCAGAACCCCGTCACGACGGCCAGTTCCTCGCCCACCGCAACGTCGTCATCGTCACCCTCAACTACCGCCTCGGCATCTTCGGCTTCTTCACCCACCCCGACCTCGCAGCCGAATCTCCTCACCACGCCGCCGGCAACTACGGCCTCCTCGACCAGGCCGCCGCCATCGCCTGGGTCTCGCGCAACATCACCGCCTTCGGTGGCGACCCAAACAACATCACCCTCTTCGGAGAGTCCGCCGGCTCCTTCTCCGTCAGCGCCCAGATGGCCTCGCCGCTCGCCAAAGCTCTCCTCGCCAAGGGCATCGGTGAAAGCGGTGGCGCCTTCCGATCCAACAGCCTCAACTTCCCCACCCTCGCCAAAACTGAGCAGGAAGACGCCGACTTTGCGCAGACCGCCCTCCACGCCTCCACCATCGCCGACCTCCGCAAACTCTCAGCCGACGACATCATCACAGCCGCCAGCGCCCACACCTCCCCGCCCCCACCCCACTTCGGCCCTGTCGTCGACGGCTACTTCCTCCCCCAATCCGTCCCCGAAATCTACGCCGCCGGCCAGCAAGCTCACATCCCACTCCTCGCCGGCTGGAACGCCGACGAAGTCCGCTCCATGGTCACGATGAGCCCCGTCCCAACCACCGTCGCCACCTTCACTACTCAAGCCACCAAGGACTTTGGCGCCCGCGCCCAGGACTTCCTCGCCGTCTACCCGGCTACTACCGATGCGGAAGCCGTCCAATCCGCCGGCGACTTCGTCAGCGACCGCTTCATCGCCTACTCCACCTGGGCCTGGCTCGAAGCCCAGGTCAAGACCGGCCAGGCCCCCGTCTATCGCTATCGATTCGACCTCGCCGCCCCCGGCGACAAGTTCCATCCCGCCGGCACCGGCGCCTTCCACTCCGACGACATCGAGTACGTCTTCGGCACCCTCGACTCCCGCCAGCAAGCCACCATCCGTCCCGAAGACCGCACCCTCTCCGACCAGATCCAAAAGTACTGGACCAACTTCGCCCGCAACGGCGACCCCAACTCCCCCACCCTCCCCACCTGGCCCACCTACACCCCCGCCACCGACTGGCAAGTCATGCACCTCAACGTCCCCTCCGAAGCCAAACCCGACATCCAACGCGACCGCTACCTCTTCTTAGACAGCGTCTGGTCCAAACCGGTAACCCCCTAACCCGCCACACAAACCGGGTGCCCCATCTTCGGCGCGTTCTCTGCGCCTAAGGTGGGCATCGCGCAGCGCGCGACCGCCCCTGCTCATTCCGAAGTCCACCTCAACCCTCCACCTGCCAGGCGAATCCTCTCGCCGTCTGCGCCGGACGACCTACTGTTTCGCCACCCCATCCGCCGACACCGTAGGATCCACGATGTTGTACCCCGCCGGCGGAGCAAACAGCGAAGCATCCGGCTCCCCAACCGTCAGCTCTTCAACCTCATACGTACTTCGCCCGCGCCTCGGATCATCCGAGATCCCCATCAGCACCAACCCCAGCTCTTTGGAGGTCCAACGCTCATTGGTAATCACCAGGGGCAGCTCGTTCCCTTCCTCTCCAGCAGGAATCGTTTGCGTCGTACGATGCCCCTCCGCCTCCACTCCCGCAATCATTCGTGTACCGAGGTCCCCATTCCCGGCCTTGGGGACAGGGCACGGCCTCAGTTGCGTTTGAGCCTGCGCCGCCTTCCTCCGCGCCGCCAGTTGTTCGGCTGTCGGCGGAGGAGGAGGTGGCGGCTGGTGAAATACGTGAACAACCTTCTCCGCATAGGGGCTATTTACCTGCCAGTTCATCGACGACCTCGTCACTGGATCAAAGACCGTCACATTCATCGTGAGCTCCGGCGCTCCCTTCTCATCGCGACGGCAGTTTTGCGCGAACTCGGACATCGTTCTCCCCGCCCCATCGCGCGCCTCCTGCGTCACCGCATAGCCGCGCACGTAGCTGCCATCTCCGAGCTTCTGTTCGAACGTGCTCTTCACCGTCGCCGAATACGCGACAGAAGTCTTACCGAAAGAACCGTAGGACATGACGGGCTGATAACCCACCGAGCAAGCCGGCTCCGCACTCTGCGCCCCAGCTACGCCCCCCAGCACCATCGCACCGGCCACACCCACTGCCAAACCAAACGTCGCAGCTCGCATCGGCAATCTCTCCCGCAAAACTCGTCAGCTACAAGTACGGCAGATCGCTTCCACCATATCAAATCCAACCTACCCCGAGCATGTATTTTCCATCGAATTTCTACCCCGCCATGCGAAGCCACTGGCCGTCCGCCTAGGACCCCGCCGACAGCGCCCGCAGCGCCATCACATTCCGCATCTCATCCCCCGGATCATCCACCGGCGTCTCCGCAATAAACGCCGCATGCTCAAACCGCTCATCATGCAGCAGCCGCCGAAACGCCGCCGCCCCAATCGTCCCCTCCCCAATATGCTCATGCCTATCCAGCTTGGACCCCATCGGCGCCTTCGCATCATTGCAATGCCACACCTTCACCGCATCGAACCCCATCGTCTCCCCAACCTGCTTCATCGTCGACTCATACCCTTCAGTCGTCACAATGTCATACCCCGCAACATGCGTATGACACGTATCCAAACAAACCCCCACCGGCGCGCAAGCCTGCAATGTCGCAACCAACTCCGCAACTTGGTCAAAGCTCCCGCCCAGCGAGAACTCTGCCCCCGCCGTATTCTCAATCAAAATCCTGAAGTCATGGTCCTGCCACTTCAACCCGCCGCCCAGCGTCCCAATCGCCCGCTCGATCCCCTGCGCCGCCAGCTTCAATCCTTCCTCCCGAGTCAGCCCTTTCCAACTCCCTGGATGCAGCACAAGATATTCCGCTCCCAGCGCCAGCGCCCGCTCCACCTCTCCCCGAAACGCCTCCACCGAATTCTCCCGCACGCTCTCCGTCTGCGAGCACAAATTAATCAAATAGCTCGCATGGATCGACACCGGGTTCACATCCAGCCGCGCCCTTGCCTCGCGCATCTTCGCGGCTTCCTCCGGCTTCACGGGTGCAGCCTTCCACTGCCGCGGGCTCGAGCTGAAAATCTGAAACGTATTCGCCCCCGCATCCGCCGCCCGCTGCACCGCCGTAAAGCATCCCCCCGCCGTCCCCACATGCACGCCAATCCGCTTCTTTGCCATAAATTCAAGACTACCGCACCCGGATACAGACGATTTCACCTAACAGGAGCGGGAGCAGTTTTCCTGTAGGTGTTCGCGGAAGTATGAATTTCGACGCCGTTTTTCCCGGGAAAACGGCCCCAATCGTCTCTCCGATTCTCAATGACACGAAAACTGCTCTATCATCGCTGCTATGGCTCAACCACAGTCTTTCAAGAACCACACGCGATTCGACCCGGCGTTTCACTTCTTCATCCTGCCCGTGCTGTTGCTGAACTTGATCCTCGCGATCTACGCCACCATCCACCGCTGGCCCAGCTTCCCCCACATGCACCTCTGGTGGATCGTCATGTCGGTCGTGCTTTTCGTCATGGCTGGAGTCTTCCGCGGCTACGCCCTCAAGAACCAGGACCGCCTCATCCGCCTCGAAGAGCAGCTTCGCCTCGCCGACCTCCTCTCTGAAGATCAGCTCGGCCTCATCGACGCCCTCACCGTCGACCAGTACGTCGGCCTCCGCTTCGCCTCCGACACCGAAGTAGCCGCCCTCGCCCAGCGCGCTGTAACCGAAAACCTCGACCGCAAACAAATCAAGCAAGCCATCATCAACTGGCGCCCCGACAATCAACGCATCTAGCCCACAACGATCATGCCGCACCAATGGCAAAGGCCGCCCAACCGGGCGGCCTTTCCTGTTGCCTTCCAACAATCCCTAGTACACGTCGCGCTGATACCGCTGGTCGGCCTTCATCTTCTTCAGATACTCAGCCGCCTGCTCCGGCGATCCATTGATCCCCTTGGCAATCGACTCCAACAGAACCTGCTCAACGTCCTTCGCCATCCGGCTCGCATCGCCGCACACATAAAAGTGCGCCCCGCGCTCCAGCCAAGCGAACAGCTCATCGCTAGCTTCGCGCAGACGATCCTGCACATAAATCTTCGTCGCCTGGTCGCGCGAGAACGCCGTCTGCAGCTTAGTCAACAAGCCGCTCTTCTGCATGCCCTCGAACTGCTCCTGGTAGAGATAGTCGGAAGCCGCGCGCTGATCGCCAAACACCAGCCAGTTGTCGCCCTTGTGGCCTCGCGCCTCACGCTCCTCAAGGAACGCGCGGAACGGCGCAATGCCCGTGCCCGGGCCGATCATGATCACCGGCGTATTCGTGTCTACGGGCAAACGGAATTTCTCATTCTTCTCCAGGAACACCGGCAGCCTGCCATTCACCGGCGCGCGATGTCCCAGCATGCCCGACGTCACACCCTGGCGCTTCCGCCCGTGCGCGTCATACAGCACCACCCGCACCGTCAAATGCACCTGCCCCGGATGCGCTGTCTGGCTCGACGCAATCGAGTACATCCGCGGCATCAAACGCTGCAAAATGTTGAACAGATCCTGCGGGTCTTTCACCACGCCCGGGAAGTCCGTCACCAGGTCCACAAACTCACGGCCCCACACATACGCCTCTGCCGCGACTTTATTCTCCGTCCCCAACAGCGCCTTCAGGCCTTCGGGAACATTCTCGCCCGCCAGCTTCGCATACTGATTCACGGCGCCGCGCGCCAGCTTGCCAATACCCAGCTTCGAGGTCAACGCCTCGCGCACCGTGATCTTGTTGCCGTCCGTCCCCTTTACCGGCTCAATCACCGTCTCGTCGCCCGAGAATCCCAGCGCCTTCAGCACGTCGTTGACGGCCTCTTCGCAATACGTCGGCACCACACCCAGCGCGTCGCCCGGCGTATAGGTCATGCCCTCGGCGAGCTCCATCTCAATGTGGATGGTCTCCTTCTCCGACTGCGGTCCAGTGAGAAGCTCATTCACCAGCACGGTCGCAGGGTAGGGGTTGGTCTTGCTGTAAACGGATACCGTGCTATCGGTGGTGGACTCTGGAGGGGCAGTCAAGGTGGATTCGCTCATATTTCTAAAATTATAGTGAATCAGGCGCGGCTCGGTGTGACCAAAAACACCAACGCCCGATAAACGTTCCGCGAATCTAAACCCCCGCTCAGCCGCCTCAAACGGCTACATCGCCGGTGGATGATGCGGATCAACAACATGCGCCTCGTGCGCCGCCGCGGTCTTCCTCTTCCCGGCACCATTCGCTTCCCCCGGGTTCACCAGGTCGCGCAGCTCTTTGCTCGGCTTGAAGTACGGCACTCGCTTCGCGGGCACCGCGACCGATTCCCCGGTCTTCGGATTGCGCCCCGTCCGCGGCTTCCGCTGCCGTGACCGGAAACTCCCAAACCCCCGCACCTCAACCTTGTCGTTCGTCTTCAATGCTTCGATGATGGAGTCGAACAGCGTCTCGACAATCACCTCGCCATCCCGGCGAGTAAGATCCCCAAGCGCAGTCACTTGATCGACCAATTCCGCTTTCGTCATGAACCCTCCTGCAGTAACGTGTTGGCACTTGCTCAACCTGTTGACGTGTGCCGTCCCCGGAAGGACGCGGCAAACTGGGAGAAACCGCATTCACTACCGCAAAGCCCGTATTTGCTTCACTATAGCACTACATCGTGACCCGATGATCTTGACCTGTTCAAAATTGCTCTCACCGCTCAGCCTCCCCGTCCCGCCCATCGATTGCACAGCCTATTTCCAGAGGAAATAAAAACCAGGCGAACGATTCAGCATCTGCGTGGGGTTCGTGAAAATCCCGTCCGCGTCATCATTCAACACGCCCAGAAGGCCCCGCTTCTCTTTAGACGGACGAACCACGTTCGGCTCACCGGAAATTCCCACAGAGCGTGCCGTATCCATCAACGCCATCCTGAACCCGCCCTGCGCGTCGATCAATCCCAGCGGCTGCGACTGCTGTCCGGTCCACACCTGCCCGGTCGCGAGCGGCGCAATCTTCTCATCCGTCATATGCCGCCCCACCGCCACGTCATGCACGAACTGCCCGTACATGTTGTCCACCAGCGATTGAAAGTAAGCCTGCTCCTGCGGCGTCATGTCGCGCGTCGGATCGCCCGCATCCTTCAGCTCGCCATGCGAAATCACCACCGGCTTCAGCTTTGCCCACTTCATCAGGTCGCCGTAATTGGTCCACTCCATGATCACGCCAATCGATCCCACCACCGACGCTGGATTCGCATAGATCTTGTCGCACGCCGAAGCAATATAGTACGCACCCGACGCACCCACCGACTCCACCGACGCAATCACCTTCTTGTGCTTCTCCGTCCGGATCCGCATCACCTCGTGGTAGATCTCCTGCGACGCCGCCGCTCCCCCGCCCGGCGAATCAATGTGCAGGATAATCGCCTTGATGCTGCTGTTGTTTCCATATCGCTCCAGCTGCTTGCTGATCTTCTCCGTGTCGGCATCGGTAATCACACCCGACACATCGATCACAGCAATAGCGTTATCGCCAAAGTTCAAACTGTTGGCGCCCGAATCCATGTTGAACGCCTTCGCCATCGACGTAAAGAAGATGCAAAGCGCAATCAATCCCAGCCCAAGGATCCCCAGCACCAGCACCACCCACGGCCACGCCGAGCTCCTCGGCGGATACCCCACCGGCACTCCCTGCGCATACCCATAGCCCGGGGCATACGGCCCGCGAAACTCCGGCCGAGGCGTCCCATACTGCGCCTGGTATTGTGTCTGGCGTTGATCCGGCTGCTGCGGTGGCGGGGGAGAAAACGGCTCCGACATGGCCTTGAGTCTATCAGTTACGCCCGACGATCGTCCCTCCACGCCGCCTGCGCCAGCACATATTTTCCAAGCCCCCACCCGTGCAACCGTCTAACAAATATCATAGGATGGAAGGCGACCCGGGCTCAGCGTTCCAGCGCACTCTCTGTCATGATTCTGTGGCTAGCTGCAACTGGCTGCCATGCCATCCGCCAACCGCCCGCAGAGGACATCGCATGGAATTCCCCCACCCGGATCGGCCACCCAACCCTATGCCTCCCCCGCGACTCAGCATCGTTATCCCGGCCTACAACGAGAGCGCTCGCATTGAAGCAGCTCTCGCCAGTGTGCTCGGTTGCGTCGATGCCCGCTCCTGGGATGCCGACATCCTCGTGGTCGACGACGGTTCCACCGACAACACTCCAGCCATCGTCCAGCAATGGATGACCACGCACCCCCGCCTCCATCTCATCCAGAATCCCGGCAACCGCGGCAAAGGCTACTCCGTCCGCAACGGCCTCCTCCAGGCTTCTGGAGAGATTGTGATGTTCACTGACGCCGACCTCTCCGCACCCATCGAAGAAGCCGAGCGACTCATCGCCGCCATTGACGCCGGCGCCGACGTGGCCATCGGATCCCGCTGGCTCGACAAACAAAAACAGACCGTCCACCAGCCTCTCTACCGCCGCTTCTTCGGCCGATGTTTCAACTGGGTCACCCGCAAGGTCATGGGCCTTCCCTTCAAGGACACCCAGTGCGGCTTCAAGGCCTTTCGCCGCGACGCCGCGCAAACCATCTTCCGCCTCCAGACCATCGAGCGCTGGGGCTTCGATCCCGAAATCCTCTTCATCGCCCGCAAGCTCAAATACACCATCGTCGAAGTCCCCGTCACCTGGGGTCACGACGAGCGCAGCCGCATCAGCTACCTCAAAGACGGCATGCAGATGCTCCAGGAGATGGGCCAGATCCGCACCAACTCCGTCCGCGGCCGCTACGACGAAGCCATCGCCGCCATGAAAGACACCAGCAAGATGGTCACCGCTCCCGTAGAACGCGTAGACCACGCCGAAGCCAGCTAACCCTTCCACAAATCCGGGTGCCCCATCTTCGCGACGGCCTCATCGTCGCTAAGGTGGGTATCGCGCACCGCGACCGTCCCGCCCATCTCAATCCTCACCACAAAAAACTCCCGCCGTCCGCGCAGGACCATCGTCCTCGAAACGAACGCCTTCCTGCCCCACGCAGTGAAGTGATCCCCATCCTCCGCCTTGCCTTGGACGTCGAAAATTTCCCCCGCGATGACATGAATGCGAATCAATTAATCGCAAATAAATTCACCAGTTTTCACGCGATTGGAAAGACATTCCTTTGACATTTCCGCGACACGTGCGACTCTCGCGCCAGCCTATTGTGAACCGCGGGTCACTTCCTTAACAAGTGACTCGCTTCAAACATCACACAGGCAGACACCGATGAAAAATCCAGTGAGCAACACCAAGCGTCCAGTCAACCGCCGTTCGTTTATGAAGGGCGGCATACTGGCAGGAGGCGCAGCAGCAGTAGGCGCCGGTTTGTTAACCAATGGAACTTCTGCTCGTGCACAGGGGCACGGCAGGCTCAATGAAGGGGACACCGCCATCCTCCGTTTTCTGGCGGCAGCAGAGCTGATCGAGTCCGACCTTTGGACGCAGTATGCGGAACTCGGCGGCATCGGCAACAACCAGCCCATTGAAGTCAATCCAACCCCAACCCCACCGCTCAACAACTATCAGCAAGCGTTATCGAACCTCGATTCGGACGGCCCGCAATACATCACCAGCAACACGCTCGATGAAGTCAGCCACGCTAATTTCCTCAATGCCTATCTCGAGTCCAGGGGTGCCGAGCCGGTCAACTTCAGCCAGTTCGAAACCTTGAAGGGCAGCACCGCGCAGGGCTCCTCCCTCAAGCCGCGCCTCACCAACCTCATGCACCTCAACGTCGATACCAGCTGGTTCGTTCGCTACCGCAGCACAACCAATCCCGACCTCGGCGCCAACTTTCCGCAGGCCATTACCCTCAACAACGTGACCGCCATCCCCAGAACCGATGCCGACTTCAACGGTGCAGCCAACCCCAACTTCCTCGGCAACAACCATATTCAGGCTATTGCGAATGTAGCAGCGTTCCACTTCGGAATGATCGAGCAAGGCGGGTCAAGCCTTTACGCTGCTATGAGTCAAAAGGTAACTGATCCAGAAGTGCTTCAGATCACGCTCGGTATTGGCGGAGATGAGATTGCGCACTTCCTCGAATGGGTCGATTTTGCCGGCAACGGAGTTCAGCAGACCATAGCTCCGTTCACGGACGCCATCTCCGGTCTCACTTTCCCCGACTTCTTCAACAATCCGCCACTCAAACCAGCCACGCTCGTTCAACCCAGCCTCATCTTTCCCGTCCCTTGCGAATTCATCAGTCCCGACCTCCCTCACGTCTCGATCATTCGTCCCTTGACCGATAAATTTGCGGGCGCTGTTGCGGCGGTCGCAAGCCTCACCGCCGACGGCCTCTTCACCGGCCAAAGCAAGTTGTTCCTCAGCACGCTGCAAGAGCTCGCGCAACGAGCCGATGCCGCTATCCGCCAGGCGTTCTAACCTTTTCTCTCCACCCTTTCTTTTTGCATCTCTCCCAGGTTTGTATGCCCCATGCATCGCACCGTTTGCGATGAGTGGGGCGTCGCTATCACAACGAATCCGCGCCCCGAGAAAACCTTCCCCTTCGAGCCCCACTCGAATGACTATGCCGTCTGCACGCACCCCACGATCGCGGAGCGCATTGTGAACAAAATCACTCCCTTCCTCTGGTTCAACGACAACGCCGAAGCCGCCGCCGACTTCTACATCTCCATCTTCCCCAACAGCCGCAAGCTCCGCGAACTCCGCACCACCGAAGCCGGCCCCGGCCCCATCGGCTCCCTCCTCCTCCTCGACATCGAACTCAACGGCCAGCCCGTCATCCTCATGAATGGCGGCCCCGGCCATCCCCCCACCGACGCCTTCTCCTTCAGCGTCGAATGCGAAACCCAGACCGAGATCGACCGCTACTGGTCGCAGCTCACCGCCAACGGTGGCAGCGAAATCATGTGCGGCTGGCTCAAAGATAAGTTCGGCCTCCACTGGCAAATCGTTCCCAAAGACGTCTACAAGTACGTCAGCCACCCCGCCGGCATGCGCGCCATGATGGCCATGAAAAAAATGGACATCGCCACCCTAAAGCAAGCCGCCTCGAATTCCTGATCACCACCCCGCCAGTTCCGCCTCGGCGACTAATTCCTTTGCACCGAAATAGTTGCAGCCTCTTGCCCGTGAAGATTTTTAATCAAAATTCTCGTTGACACCGCCTCGCGGCCCCACGTAACGTAACGCTCACCCGAAGCGTCTGTGCTCCTCCCTCGGCCAACACTCGTACATGGAAGTGATGTATGAACCGGGTTTGGTTGTCTCGTGCATTTGTATGCGTCATCGCCGCCACTGGCGCGGCGCTCGTGTGTCTCCCCGCTCTTTCCCAGACCGGCGATGCGGCGACTCTGGACCAGGAAAAGCTAATCTCCCAAATCAAGCTCACCAAGGCCACCGCTGACCACTCTGACATCGTCACTGCCGGCGACACCGTGCTCCTGCACAAAGATGGCCTCATGATGTGCAACGTGAGCTCCTCCTACGCCTTCTCCAACACCTACAGCAACGGCGTCCTTTCCGCCAACAACAACAATCGCGCCAAAGATGCGGCGAAGTCCTTCTTCAAATCGCTCGGGGGCGCCGGCGCCTCAAGCGCCGCCAACGGCTGCGCCAGCCGCAAGTTCGTCGCCGGTGAAAAATTCTGGGTCACCCACGTCGACCTCCTCAAGGATGGCATCGTCGTCGCCACCTTCAGCGACCCCTATCCCGACCCCTCCGGCGACCAGGTCCGCTACTACGGCGAAATTAAATTCCCCTTCCCCAAGGGTCAGGTCCCTCCGCCCGACGAATTCGTAAAGACCGTCTACGAAGTCATCACCGTCGCGCCCTCGGACGACAGCAATAACAACCAGGGAGGTGGCGGCGCCCCAGCCTCCGCGCCCGCCGCACCCACACCGCCGCCCGCGCCCATGGCCGCTATTCCTCCGCCGCCTCCGCCAGCCGACGCCGCACCCGCCACCATCGCCATCGGCCAGACCGAAGCCCAGGTAACTTCCGCCTTCGGTGCTCCCACCAAGCAAGCCAACGTCGGCGCCAAGAAAATCTACTACTACAAAGACATGAAGGTGACCTTCGTCCACGGCAAAGTCACCGACGTCGAGTAGCCGTCAGCAGCCGCTCGCTGACCCTGGGCCCGCACACAACTTATGAGGTTCCAATGATCAAGCACCTCCTTCGCCGGGCCTTGACTTTAAGCTCCGCCGCAATCGTTGCCGCCGCCCTGCTCGGCGCGCTCTCCACTACCGCCGCTGCCCAAAGCAAGAAAGCTCCGCCCAAGGCCGCTCCCGCCAAGCCCGCCGCCACCCACGCAACCGGAGCCCCCGGCGGCGCCCATGCCGGCACCACCAGCGGCGCTCATGCCGGCACCACCGGCGCTCCCAAAGGCCCCACCGCCAACGGTCCTCACACCACCGGCGCAACAGCCAATGGCGCACACGGCAACTCCTCCTTCGGCGGCCACCCCGCTCCACACGGCAGCAACGAACACGTCGCCGCCAACGGAAGTGCCGTCCGCACTCGCTCCGATGGCCACGTCTCCGACATCCACGACTCTCGCCGCGGCATGGACGTCCACCACGGCCTCAGTGGTGGCCGCCGCGTCTCCGTCGATCGCCCCGACCACGGCCGCATCTACGCCGAACGCGGTCGCCCCGGCTACGTGCAGCGCGGCTACGGCTACCGCGGTCACGACTACGGTCGACGCGCCTACTACTATCACGGCCACGAATACAACCGGTACTACCGCGGCTATGGATACCGCGGCCTCTACCTCAACGTCTACGCCCCCGGCTACTACTACGGCCCCGGCTTCTACGGATGGGCCTATAACCCCTGGGCCGTTCCCATCGCCTATGGCTGGGGCTGGGGTGCCGCTCCCTGGTACGGCTTCTACGGCGGCTACTTCACGCCCTATCCCGTCTACGCCTCCGCCGCCTTCTGGCTAACCGATTACATCATCTCCCAGGACCTCGCCGCCGCCTACGCTGCGCATCAGGAAGCAGGTGAAACCGATGGCCAGCAGATCGCCGCCGGCGGTGCGCCCATGCTCTCCCCTGAGGTAAAGCAGGAGATCGCCGACGAGGTCAAGAATCAAGTCGCCCTCGAAAACGCCGAAGCCCAGCAAACCGCCTCAGGCCAGGACGTCGACCCCGGCTCCAGCGGCATCGCGCGCATCCTTGCCGACGGCCGTCCCCACGTTTTCGTAGTCGGTGATCCCCTCGACGTCACCGACACCTCCGGCCAGGAATGCACAGTAAGCGATGGCGACGCCCTCCAACTCCAGGCCCCTCCACCTCCTGACGCAACCTCCGCCAACCTCCTCGTCCTCGCCTCCAAAGGCGGCAAAGAGTGCCGCCCCTCCAGCACCGTCTCCGTCCAGTTGACCGACCTGCAGGAGATGCAGAACCACATGCGCGAGACCATCGATCAGGGCCTTAAGGAACTTCAGGCCAAGCAGGGTACCGCCGGAATCCCCGCCGCGCCGCCCTCCGCGCGCACCGCACCCACGCAGCCGGAGTATGCCTCCGTCGCGCCCCCGCCTGATCCGGCAGACGCCACCACCCTCCAGCAACAAGACCAGCAAGCTGACCAGGCTGAACAGGAAGCTACCGGCGGCGCGCCAACCGGACCCTCCGCCGCGGCACCTCCGCCACCTCCACCCGCTGCAGCCGCTCCTGCCTCCGTCTCCCTCGGTCAGACCCTCGACCAGGTCAAAGCCGAGCTCGGCCAGCCCACCCGCGAAGCCGACCTCGGCACCAAAGTCATCCTCTACTACAACGGCATGAAGGTGACCCTCAAAAACGGCAAGGTAACGGACGTCGAATAAACCAGCGCGCAGCAGCGCACGCAGCCAACTTCTATTTCGTGCGCGGGCTGCCGCGTCTACGCCCCGTACGCCTCATCATTGTCCGCAAGACTGTGGATGTGATCCAGCACCACGCGGTAGCACTCACACGCCGTAGCCTCCAGCCCGGCCAAATCGACCAGCGTAATCTTTCCCCGCGTGTAATGGATCAACCCCCGCTCCTGCAGATGCCCAGCCACCACCGTCACACTCGACCGCGTGACCCCCAGCATGTCCGCCATGTACTCATGCGACAGCGGCAGCACCCTGTCCCCCACACGGTCCGCACACAGCAGCAGCCACCGAGCCATCCGCTGCTCCACGCTGTGCCTCGCATTGCAACCTGCCGTCTGCGCCGACTGAATAAACTGCGCCTGCAAATACCGCAGCGTCAGATCATGAAATTGTTCGGCTCGCTTGAACTCCCTCGTCGCCACCGCCATCACCGACGAATACCCATAGCCCCCGAGCTGCATATAGACCCGATTCAGGCTCCTCCGCGTCCCCATCATGCACGACGTCCCAAGAATCGCTTCCGGCCCGGCCAGCGCAACCTCCACCTCGAACCCATCCTTGAACGTCACCGTCATCGAAGCGATGCCCTCTTCGATGAAAAAAAGATTAGCGATGCCGCTCCCCGGAAATTCAATCTCCCGCCCCACCGGAAGTTCCACCCGTTGCAGCTCCAGCCGCTCAATTACCTCAGGATGCAGCCGCTGCAAAATAACGTTCTTAAATGTCTGCACACTCATGAGCCCAACTTTCTCAAGGCATGGAAGACGTGCACCGCAAAGCGCCATCGCACCATCAATCTCTCGCGGTTGAACAATAATACTCGCCTGCTCACGAGGCCCTCCTGACCGCGCCTGCACGATCCCGTTCTTCCACCCCCGATGCCTCTCGCCACCACGCGAAGCCTCCCGCCGTCCGCGCAGGACCGCAGGACCTCCCCATCGGGTAGGATTAAACCCTCGCCATCCGCGCAGGACCCGTCTGCGCAGGACTCCGCGTAGGACCAGAAAGGCTCTCCCCCTTCATGAAAGAAATCCGTCTGCGCCTCTCGCTTCTTCCCTTGCTGCTAGCCTCCACTCTCCTCGCCGCCAACGCGCAGCAAACGCCCATCCAGATCCACGCAGACCTCACCGACGCACCACGCAAGCTCTTTCACGCCGACGTCACCCTCCCCGTCCACCCCGGCCCTCTCGATCTCATCACCCCCGAGTGGATCCCCGGCGCCCACGGCCCCGACGGCCCCGTCCACGACATCACCGGCATCCGCTTCGAAGTCGACGGCAAGACCATCCCCTGGCATCGCGACCCGGTCAACACCTACGAGTATCACGTCGACATTCCCGCCGGCGCCACCACCCTCCACGCCCATCTCGACTGCATCTTCGCCCGCGCCGCCCGCACCTCCGCCACCCTCGAGTGGGAACACCTCATGCTCTACCCCGCGCACATCCCCGTCCGCGAAATCTCCATCCAGCCCACCGTCACCGTCCCCGCCCACTGGGGCATCGGCACCTCTCTCAAACCCATCACTCCCTACGACCCCGCGCACCCCGCCGGCGGCACCATCCAATACGCGCCCACCACCGTCGAGATGCTCGAAGACTCTCCCATCATGACCGGCCTCTACTTCCACGAGTACGCACTCGCCCCCGGTATCTCGCCCCAGCACTTCATGGACATCATCGGTCCCACCGCCGCCTCCATCGAAGCCCGCCCCGAGACCGTCGCGCAGATGTCGAACCTCGTCCACGAAGCCTTCGCCATGTACGGCCCGCCGCACTACACCAGCTACCACTTCCTCATCCTCGCGCAAGGCGCCCGTGGTGGCGGCGGCCTCGAACATCACGAGTCCTCCGACAACACCGTGCAAAAAGATTTCTTCACCGGCTACAAACCCTCCGTCGGCATGGCCGGCCTCCTTCCCCACGAGTTCACCCACTCCTGGAACGGCAAGTACCGCCGCCCCGACGGCCTCTCCACCCCCGACTACGCAACCCCCATGCAGGACAACCTCCTCTGGGTCTACGAAGGCCTCACCAACTATCTCGGCGACGTCATGGGTGAGCGCATCGGCATGGTCACCGCCGACCAGTACCGCCAGGACCTCGCCTTCACCGCCGCCACCCTCGACGCCACCAGCGGCCGCGCCTGGCGCAGCATCGAAGACACCACCTTCGACTCCGCTATGCCCCGCAACGGCGGCGGCCGCAGTCCCGCCTGGAGCAGTTGGAAGCGCGGGACGGACTACTACCCCGAAGGCTCCCTCTTCTGGCTCAACGTCGACACCACCATCCGCAAACTCACGCAAGACAAAAAAACTCTGCGCGACTTCCTCCAGATCTTTCTCCAGAAAGGAGGCAGCGGCGTCCCACGCGTAGAGCCCTACACCCTCTCTGAGCTCGAAGCCGATCTCAACCAGGTCGTCCCCAACGACTGGCACGCTTTCATCCAGACGCGCCTCTACGACGTCCAGCCCCACGTCAACACCGAAGGCATCGAGCAGGGCGGCTACCACCTCGACTACACCTCCGAACCCACCCCCGAAATGGCCCAGGCCCTCAAGGAAAATCCCTCCTTCGGCCTCTGGTTCTCAGTGGGCCTCGAAATCGGCGACGACGGTGCCATCTACGACGTCCGCGTCGGCAGCGCCGCCGACAAAGCCGGCTTCGCCCCCGGCCAAAAGATCACCGCCATCAACGGCCGTGTCTTCACCACCGACCTCCTCACCGACGCCATCAAAGCCTCCAAAGGCACCGCCACGCCCATCCAATTAATCGTTCAGGACGAAGACACCATCACCCCCGTCACCCTCACCTACAGCGAAGGCCTCCGCTACCCCCACCTCACCCGCATCCCCAACACCCCCGACCTCCTCACCGAAATCCTCACCCCCACAACCCCCGCAACCAAACCCTGATTGCCGCAAACCGGCTCATCCCATGAAGACGCGATTCCACTGCCCACGTGTGGAACCACACCCCCTTTCCATGTAGCGACCTCTATTTCAACGGCTCGCCTGCTCCCCTACTCTCGAAGCATGCCAATCGAGACCTAGTCCTCCGATCAACGGTTGACGGCAGCAAATGCCACTCCTGGTAAATCTCAGAATCCGCTTCGAGGTAGAACGCAGATGAAACTCCCATTCAAGCTCCTCACCCTGCTCGCGAGCACCACCCTCATGGCGACCCTCGCCGCCGCCCAGGTACCCGTCGCCACCGTCGATCCCCAGGCTCATGGCAATCTCGCCTCGGCCCAGCAATCCATCATCGAGGCATTCAATTTCATCAGCTCCGCACAGCGCGCCAACGACGACCAGCTTGGCGGCCACGCCGGCAGAGCCAAAGATCTCCTCCGCCAAGCCAACGATGAGATCACTGCAGCGGCCGCGGTCGCCGACACCCACCAGGACGGTCCATTCACTGCGCCGCCTTCCAACGCCGCCCCAACTCCCCCGCCCCCGCCGCCACCACCCGCCAACCTCTCCGGCAACTGGACCATCTACGCCTACAACGTGAGCCAACCCGGAAGCTCGCTCAAACAGATCCAGATCTCTCAGATCGGCAACATCATCTCGGGAACCTTCCATGGCCCCCATCAACATGGCAAGTTGCAAGGCTGGGTCAGCGGCAACCACGTGGAGTTCAGCACCGATACAAACGATGTGCTGACCTTCCGCGGAGAGATCACGGCAACCGGCATGTCCGGCATGTATGGAGTTCACGGCCGCACAGCTCCATGGACCGCCGAGCGCACCAACTAGACTCGTACCGAACGGCAACTTCCAGGCGCGACCGTTGCGGCGGATCATCCTAACGTAACTTACGCTGTGAAACTTTACTTCTTTCCCTTTCCGATGCACCATGGCAATGCAACGCGGTATCAGGGACAAAGGAGGACGAGATGGCTGAGAAAAAAGATATAAGTCTCGAAGAACTGCTCGCCGAGCAGAGTAAGCCCGTCACCTTGGCAACGATTGAAGCTGTGCCGGAAAAATCAGACTTCGTCAAAGTAACTCCGTGGACTTCGAGGCGAGGATGCATGTGTCACCTCGCTCTCGAAGTTCCCAGAAAAGACATCGCGAACGTAGCTCTCACCAGTCACGGTCATTCCTGCTGCGGTAAATCCTTAAGAGTCGTTCAGGTGGAGTTCAAGGAGAGCAGCGTTCTGCCGACCGCCACTGTTTTCGCGAACCTCTCGCGTCTTGCGTCGTCCGATCTGGAACCTCGGCGGAGTGTAGCTGGCACGAGCGCAGGCACATCCCTTTTCGCCGATAAAAACGGTGGCCCGGTCGCCAACCCCATCGACCCCGACGGAATCATCCTTGAGATCATTAAGCAGATCGTAGCGTTCGCTCAATGCTATTGGAGGTACGCGGCATTCGGCGTACCCAATGCCGAACAGGTACAGGGGTGCTGGGAACAGGCCAAAAGTGGTGTCGAATGAGGAATGAATAGCCGGTCTTAATCTTTAGATGACTCCGTCATTCGGCCGACGCCTGATTCCCGGCCGTCAAAAACTTCTTCGTAGCTTCCGACGGCGTAAGAATCCCGCATGTCGGTCAGCGCGAAGCCTCACACCCGTCCCTCCAAAATCCTGTCAACCCCCTAACCCCCTCAATAACTCACCAAACCCCCGTCAACACTGGCGATAAATCTTTTCAAAACCTGGCATAGTTACCCCCTCCAACTCGCTACAATTTAAGTAGCCCTCTGTATAACCAGCGCTGCCTTCGCCACGCCAGCCAGCTCGCGACGTACCCTGCCCCTCCAGTCGGCCCGTAACTCCAATGGGTGCCCTACTTTAGCTCTAAAGTCTTTTGCTTGCCCAACTTTGGAGCTATCAACGGGGGATACTTTTCCACCTAACCCATGCCATTAGACTACTTTGCGGGAAATAGACCGCGTGGAGGGGAGGGGGTATCCGCACACCCGCGCGACTACCGAACCGCTCCTACAAGGCTCCTCCGCAAAATGCGAAAATGAACTTCGCGTCTCATTCCGCAGAGGTCCCATTTTGCTTCGCTCGTTCTTCATTGGTCTTTCGACCAACAAGGCCTTTCGCTCGTTCTCGGAACAGTCCTCCATCGGCCGCCGCGTCTCCCGCCGCTTCGTCGCCGGCATGTCCATTGACGAGGCCATCGCCGCCGCCGCCCAGCTCAACGCCGAAGGCATCGACGTCACCCTCGACTCGCTCGGCGAAAGCGTCCTCGACGTAGCCCACGCTGAAGCCAGCGCCGCCATCTACCATCAGCTGCTCGACGCCATCCAGGCCCGCAACCTCCGCGCCAACGTCAGCGTCAAGCTCACCCAGGTAGGCATGGACATCGGAGGCCCCTCCCAAGGCCCAGCTCTAGCCGAACGCATCGTCGGCGAGATGGTCGCGCACGCCGCACACACCGGCAGCTTCGTCCGCATCGACATGGAAGGCTCCGAGTACACCGAGCCCACCCTCCTCCTCACCGAGCGCCTCCACCAGCAGTACCCCGGCGCCGTAGGCACAGTCCTCCAGGCCTATCTCTTTCGCACCGAAAATGACGCGGAACGCCTGTTATCACAGGGGATTCGCATTCGCCTCTGCAAAGGCGCCTACAAGGAACCACCCGAAATCGCCTTCCCCGCCAAGACCGACGTCGACGCCAACTACATCAAGCTCATGAAGCGCGTCGTCAGCAGTCCAGTCTTCTGCGGCATCGCTACCCACGACGAAGCCATCGTTAACCAGCTGCGCGATTTCGTCGCGCAGCATGGCATCGACAAGCGCGCCTTCGAGTTCCAGATGCTCTACGGAATCCGCCGCGACCTGCAGCGCAAGCTCGTCGCCGAAGGCTTCGGCGTCCGTGTCTATGTCCCCTTTGGCGCCGAGTGGTATCCCTACTTCATGCGCCGCCTCGCCGAACGTCCCGCCAACGTCCTCTTCCTCGCGAAGAACTTCTTCAAGAGCTAAGCCTTATTCCGGCGGAAGCATCGGCGCAATCACAATCAGGTTCGTCAGCACCACTCGCTGCTGATAGTTCAACCAGCCGTAGCGCGGAGAGTTCATCATCCCCATGCGCTCCTCAGGCGGCAGCATCCGCAGCTCCCGAAAGCTGCGCACCACCTGCCGTCGCTGGTCCATGGGAAGCAATCCCAACTGCTCCATCGCACCTCGCACCTGCATGCGCTGCGCCGGATTCAGCCGTTCCATCGCCTCGCTATGCGCCAGCGTGCGCGCCCGCATCTCCGGTGTCATCGCATTCAGCTGCGCCAGCCGCTGATGCATCTGGATCTGGGTCTGCACCGGAAGCTCCCGGAATCCTGGCTCCCGATCCAGCGCCGCCTGCTGCTGCTCCAGCGTCATACCCCGATGCTGTTCCATCCACTCCGGCAGATGCTCTCCGCCTCGCCGCCCATCCGGCCCCACCAGGTGCTGCTGACTTCCCCGCTGCTCCACCGCGCCCGTCGGTGGTGGCCGCCGCTCAATCGGCGCGGGGCGCTGCTGCTGTCCCCCAAAACCATGATTTCCATTCATAGCGACCATGGAATACAAACCCGATCGCCCAAAGAAGGGAGCCGCATGCCGCTGCGCAAACACGATCCCGCTCCAGCCAGCAAGCATGCTGACCAGCAGCGCCCGAACGATCGAGCAACGGAATGTGTGAGACTTGCGCATGCGTCCTTCTGCTCTTGGTTCGAGCTGGGCAGAAACTTTCCTTCCTCCCTCTACAGAGGTCTTGCATTCCGGCCCATGCTATCCATTCGGGCCTATGGTATCCCAGATCAAATGCCCCAAAGCCGGTTTAGCTGCTCGGCGGACCCGAACTATCGTCGTTTGAGTCGAGCAGCTGATCCATCTGCTGCAACGCCTGCGCATTGTTATCGATCATCTTCAGATCATTCACCGTCGGCGAAGCCTGCACGGCAGTGATGCCGCTGTACTGGTAGAACGCAGCAAACGTTCCGCCCCCTGCCAACATCACCGCCAACACCATCGCGCCCGCCAGCGCCGGCCGCAAGCGGTGTCCCGTGCTGTACGTCAGAAACGCCCGTGTCCGCGCCCAGAAACCCTCCGGCTCCGAGGCCTGCGCCTCGCGCAGCCGCGCATGCAGCTTCGTGTCGAAGTACGCCGACGGCTCCGGCGCCTTCCACTCATCCAGCAGAGCAAACGTAGCCTGCAACTCCTCCAACTCTTTACGGCACTCCGCACAAGCCGCCATGTGCGCAGCCACCTCCGGGTGCGCAGCAACGTACGACTCGTCCAGCAACAAATCAGCGAGAGCTGTGCGGCAGGTCTTGCAATCGGTCTTCATTTCCATCTTCTTCATATCATCCCCTCTTGGGGTCGCACCTTCTTCCGGTGCCAACGCTCAGTGCTCCTATACAAATGCTTTCAACTTCTCCCGCAGCGTTTGATACGCCCGGAACAATAACGACTTCGTCGCAGACTCGGACAACTTCAGCACCTCGCCGATCTGCTTGTAATCCATCCCTTCGTACTTGTGCATCAACACGGCGGTCTTCTGCCGCTCTGGCAACGCCATCACATGTTGCCGGATCGCATTCATGCGCTCCCGCTGCAACAAATCGGCCTCAGCCGAAGGCGTGTCATCCGCCACATCCGGCGTCGTTCCTGTCTCCGCATCCACGGCGTCCAGATAAACCGTCGAAGCCGTCCGCTCATGCCGGGTATCACGCGCATGATTGACACCCAGGTTCGTCGCAATCCGGTAAAGCCACGTACTGAACCGAGCCTCCGCCCGGTACGTCTCCCGCGAACGGTAGACCCGCAGAAATACCTCCTGCGCCAACTCCTCTGCCACGGCCTGGTTGTGCACCATGCGAAACATAAAGTGCACAATCGGCTTCCGATACTTCCCAAGCAGCACGTCAAACGCGTCCATGTTGCCAGACTTCAGCTCGAGCATCACCTCGGCATCGGTCAACTGGGAGAAATCTCCCCGCGCCACGGCAGCCCGTCTCGCCTCAATCTGCTCCGGCGTCAGGTCGGTCGCCACCAGCGGCGCCACTTCCGGTCGCGAAGTCTCCGAGTCCAAAAGGCCGGGATGGAGCGCGAGCGTGCCCATATCCTCTGGAACCCCATCCTGGCCCTCAGGTTGCGTTAAATCCTCCTCTTCGCCAGATTTTGGCGAAATAGGCGGATCTCCCGGTTGAACTCTGTGCGATGGCGGCATCAGGCCGTAATTGTACCTTTCGGAATCCTGTTGTTGGACGCAAACCCTCGCCCCACCTGTGTTCAGCTCGTCCCAGGCGATGCCCAGTCCGGTTGGCGCACCTGCCCCTCAGTGTTATCCTAACTAAGCTGCAAGGCTTGGCAGAAGCGCATCCCCTAAGCGCATCCACCTCGATCCCCGCCTGCCAGCCCATGGGCGCATAACTCAGCGGTAGAGTGCCACCTTCACACGGTGGAAGTCGTAGGTTCGAATCCTGCTGTGCCCACCATCAAATCAATGACTTATAAGCTTTCGATCCCAGCTTCCGCCGATAAGGCGTTGATCCCCGTCAGAAAATCAGCTTGAACAGTCGCGCTATTAACTCTTCAAGCGACACGATCGTTAGTATCAGGGGCAAGATAGGAAACGCCGTGGCGACCGCCAGTCGGATCGTATCGTTGAGACTGAACGGGACCGCTCGCATGTCGTCCACGAGTCTAAAACTGTTCGCAACGTCAGCGAGCGATTGGATGTCGGCTGCTCCGAGCAACGCTTCACCTTCACCATCCCCGCGAATCCATTTCTGGTCGAAGTCAGAGACATAGGTCGTGGCCATTGTTCCGTATTCGCGCGTACCGCTTCTTTTCACTCGAGAGAGGCTGGACGTGAACATCGCGAGCGGGCCGAGAATCGACACAATGCAAAACCCGACCATTCCAGCAATGATGGCTTTGAACGACGAGAGGCTCTGTCCTTGGTAGAAAATCCGGCTTGCGATGAATCCCGCCAGCAAGGCCCCTTGAGCAAACAGGATCGGACTAAACGCGAAGCTGCTACCACCCAGAAACCCGATTCCCCCTGCGCGATCTGGATGGGCCGGCAGCAGGCGTAGATTCAGCCGGGACACACGCCACAGAAACAAGAACCATATCCCCAGACGCAGGTACCAGCGAAGCAAAATGAATTGAAAGATCGGGAGGCTGACGAAACTCAACCAGTAGCCGGCGAGCGTCAGGCGCATGCCCGCGCCCTCTGGCACCCGATACCACGTCGGCCCTCCCAGGGCCACCTCGTTCCGCCAGATCCAGATACCAACGGTATAGACAAGAAGAAACAGAGCCAGTTCCAGGGTCAGGGAATTTCGCACGCGCATGGCACGCTCGATCGCAACATCGAATCTAGGCCTGTCTTCCGGGCGAATAATTCCGCGCTCCACAAAAAGATTTACCGCAGGCCTCAGACGGTGCTGGACCATTAACTCGGCCAGGATGAGGGCCGGGAGCGCCACCAGAAAGCGAACATGCGTTTCAATGTCGTGAAGGAACGTAAGAGATTCGGTTCCGAAAAGGTGACCTTCGACAGCCGAAAGAACCACCAGCGGCAACCACGCGACCAGCGTGATGACGAGCACTCTGCGCTGCACAAGTTCCAGCACTGGGCCCGATAAGAAAGCCTTCCTCCAGATTTGATAGAGGGGACCGCCTAACATCAACGAGAAATCAGGTGGTTCCTCGGAAGTTGCCATCAATATCTCCATACGTCGGAGCAAGCGAGACTACTCATTGCAGAGTCTCAGGTCAGACCGAAGTCTACTTGTTCGCGTTCGTTGTTGATGAAGGGAGTTCTCGTGACCAGGTGAAGTTTTTCAGACCTCCTTCGCCGAGTTCGTACTAGACAATGCAGGCTCCATGTAACCCGGAGATCACACGATTCATCAGGGCAAAATCACCAGCTCAGGCTTGCTGCCGCCACTCATGCCGTAGACCGTACCGGACGTGAATGCGCCTGCGTCGTACTTGTAGCAGCCGGGCGTTTGCGCCGTCACGGTGACCGGCTTTGCTCCGCCACCGAGGATGGCATTATCGGAGTCAAACGGCGAATCTGTCCCAAACGAAATCGAGAACCCGGTGTTCTTGCTCGAGGACATCCAAACCACCTTCGTGCCTGCCTTGATGCAGAAAAACTGGTTATTCTTTGCCTTCGGAATTCCCGGCTTGACGTTTGCACCGTAGCCTGACCGCGTGACATTAATGGTGCACACATCAGATGCTGATCCGCACGTGTTGGCCGCCGTGCACATGGTTTCAGGCTTTGGTTCATCGCAGACGTACTTGCTTGCCGCCCGGGCGATGGTGCTCCCCATCATTACGATCATCGTTGCGATTACGACACGATAAGAACGCAGCTGCTTTCTCATGTTCACTCCCTCAATAGAACGTTGAACCACCTTTTCCAATTGGATCCACGACCGAAGAACGATTCTCATTCCCCCGACGGCCAAACGATGACGTTGTTAAGCCTCCACGGATTCATTCTGAGATCCCACTGCGGCTCGCCGTCCTTGTTGATTGTGAGCTGGCTCGCCGGATAGAGAACGCCATCGCTCTTGTTCTTGTCCTGATCGTTAATCCTTATCTCGCCCGCCGTCAGATTGAAGGACTGCGATTGCGTGTTCCAGTAACTTTCTCCGAACGCAATCCTGCGGTTCGTGACGAAACGGATGTTACGGCCAGTGGGAGTCTTGGTTTCATGGATGTAAGAAACATCGAACCCCAACGTACCCGTGATTGAAATGCGACCGACCGCTTTCATCTTTTCCAGTGCGTTGGCCAGGCCGTCATTCTGTCCCTTCTTAAAGGACTCGATCAGAATCTTCTGATCGTCCGGAGTGGAGTACTGGTAGATGATAAGACTGATTCTTGCGTTCTTCCCCATTTGGGTGCTTGTCCCAAAGGCTTGGGCATCAATCGTTTCATACTTCGCCCGCGCATATCCTGCTACGGCCGACGCAGCAAGAATTCCCGCGATTGCAATTTTCAACTTCACTTGCTTGGATATGTTCTTCATTTTTTCCTCCGTTTAAATCCGTGGCATTCGACGCATTCGAAATCGCGCCTGGGTGGCCCGTTTACTGATTCCGCCGGCGTGGAGCTCCTCCGGAACCCCTGGACCCAAATCGGCCTTCATGTCGCTCGAACTGTTGCGTCCGCTGGGTTCCTCTTTGCCGAGCTTGCGCGTCTCGATCCAGCTGCTGAATAGTGCCTGAAGAGGCCGCTGGCTGTTGTCCAGCGGTAGGCCGGTTCCCTCCGCCTTGACCGGGTTGCTGCTGGGCCCTGCTCCCTCGCGTCTGGTCCGCACTCGTGGCGTGCGGCGTCGGCTTCGGACCCGTGTCCGTCCAACCACCATTCTCATATTTCTGCCAGTCTCCGCTTGAATCCTTGCGATACACATCGCCGTTTCTTCCCGCGTATACGTTGTCGTCCTTGCCCTGCGCCACGAAGCCGCTGTTCCCGTTGGCCCCGTTGTAACCAACGCCACGCGCTCCCTCAGAAGTCCGGAAGCCTGCTGCGGTTCCGTTCGAGTTGGTCCGATGCGCCGTCTGCGCCCACTGGTCGCCGCGTATTGCAACTGAACTTCCCCAGTTTCCATAAGCGTTCGAGCCCTGCCGAGTCGCGCCATACACACCCGTATAAGGGTTGTACGTCCGGGCCGCCGTCACGCTGCCATAAGGACCGTACGCCGAAACAGATCTGCCATACCGACCCGTCGACGGGTTGTACCAGGCCGCACCAGTCACGCCTCCATAAGGTCCATAAGCACCCCGTGCCACGCCATACGTTCCAGAGTAAGGGTGGTAAAACGCGCCGACTCCATACGTGATCGGATACGGCCGGTAGATGGGATACCCAAACGGCGGATAGTAATAATACGGCGGATAGTAGTAGCCCGTCCCATACGCAATCGTCAAGCCTACCGCGGCCCCTAAGAAGAACATGCCAAGATAGCCGGCCGTGTGGTCGCACTCCACGGTCGTCGGAGACGTCTGGACCTGCGTAACGTATGTGACGTTATAGACCGGTGAACTCGGTGGGATCGTGTAGATCTCCTTCGGCACCGAGCTCGCTACCTTCCACGGGCCAGTAGCAGTTGTCGACATGAACCACACCGCCTGGAAACACAGGTAGTACATGTCTCCAACCTTGATGACCTTGTCCTGCGTGTTTGTAGCGTAGGAGAGAGGCGTCGTTTCAATCGGCTTGAACTGAGGGCTTCCATCGTATTGAACCTTTACCTGCGCCTCAGCTTCCTTTATGTTGACGATCGCAGTCGTGGGAATCTGCGCCAGCAATACCGCGTCGCTCGCCTCCTGTGTTCCCGGCACCGAAGCCAGCACATCAGAGCTTGGGCCATTGGACGGAATCTTTGCAAAGTCCGCCGGCAGGTCTCCACCCGCAAACGTCCACGGGCCATCCAGCGAAGCGGAGCGGAACCATCGCCCTGAAACCAGGAAATAGTATTTCTGTTCATTCGTCTGAACGAACAACACGCTCTCCGTGTTGGTCGCGCGCGTCAGTTGGGTGCCAGGTATCTTGGAATATATAGGCGTGCCCTTGAACTGAATCACCTCAGCCGGAACATTGCTGAAGATCACCGTCGGCGCCGCGCCAGCCGGTCCCTGCGGTGGAATCGCCTTCTTGATCTCCGCCCAGTTCTCATCGGCCGGCAGCTTGTTCATCTCTTTCGGAAGCGTTGCAGCAACCGTCCATGGACCCTCAAGCTTGGCCGCCGTCAACCATTGCTTTCCATTCAGCAGGTAATACTTCTTCCCATCTTTGTCGTACAGCACTGTCCAGTTCGCATTGACGACAAACTCCAATTTCGTCTTCTCTATCGGCGCTCTCACTTCCTTGTTGTCGACGAGCAGAAGAACAGTTGGCCCCCTGCTGACAAATATCTTAGGCGGGGTGTTGTCCAGTTGGACCGCCGGCGCCGACACTTTGCCTTCCTCCACCTCGGCAGTCAAGCGATCCAGAGAAATCGATATATTCTTGTCCGGCCCGAAAAAGGTGCGAGCCAACTCGCCTAATTTCGCGTCGCCTGCCGCGTCAGCCGAGGGGAAACGTGCGTCCGTTACTTTGATGTCGCTGATCGTCACAATTCGGGTCTCTTTGTCAGCATCCGTACGCGCCTGGATCGAAACCACACCAGGTGTCGCCTTTCCACCAACAGGCGTAACAGAGATCGCCATCCGTGCGTTCAAAGTACGGTAGTCGCGCCACTCATCGATCTGGGGTTGGTAGTAGATGATATGTGCGCCGTTCTGAGTCATCTCGCGAGGCCAGCCAATCTCCTGTGCGGCCATGAGGCTGGGAATTCCCAAAACAAGGAGCAGAAACGCAACGAACTTTCTTGCTCCACTCTCCTTATTCGCTCGGAATCTACGAGTCATTTCCTTGTCCTCCACTCAAATCAAATTGGCGCCGTCATCACTACGTCTTCTTGGGCATCTTCGGATACAGCAGCGAAACTTGAAACTTAAAGCCCCAGGAGGAACCACCCTGTGGATGAATCGCGTTTCCGTAAAACTGCACAGTCCAGTTGATTGGCTGAAATCCCAGCCGTCTGATTTGCCCTATCCCTCCACCAAACGGCACGGTCCACACGTTGCCTCCGGTAGGGTCGTTCCCGGTTGCATCGTCACCCGTGCCATTGGCATTCCAGTTCGCCGTCACGATCGGCCCACTGGTCAGGTAATAGCCCTTCTTCAGGTTGTAGTTGATGAAGTATTGCAACAGCATCTGGTTCACATCCGGTCGATTCGCGGAGCCCGCAACGGAGAACACATTGTTGATCAGCACACCAACCGTCCAGTGCCCCGGCTGCACCAATGCCACCACCGAAGGACCAAGGCTGAACTTACCCTGACCCGTTTGAGCACTCGTAGCCGTCGGCAGAATAAACGCCGGTCCTACACCATAAATTAGCTTCCCGGCATTTGCCGGAGACAAGAAGAATGTCGGATTCATATCTCCCAATCCGTACTGTCCTCCTGTTGGTTGCTCCGCATAAGGCTGCCAAACAATCGGCTGGATCAACCGGGTAATGAGCATCACCTTATCGTTGAGCTTCGCGGGAATCACCGGCTGGATATTGAAGATGTTCCCCGTCCTGTTGTACGGTCCGATGCCAAAATTGCTATTGTTCTGCAGCGGAACACTGATCAGGCTGGCCACAGGATTCTGTGTCGCTTTAGCTAATGCAGCCGTGTTATCGGCGGCAGAAGCAGTGGATGACGCAGATGCATTTGCACCTGGCGTATCCTGCGCCGCAACAGACAAGCCGGCACCTGCGATTGCCAACGCAACCCACAATCGCAGACACCGTGGTCTCTCAAACATAAAAATGCCTCTCATCGTCCGCTTGGCTTCGCACCATCTCAGCCCCAGCGAACGACTAAATGTCACGTGACCTTCAGAACCGGCAGCCGTTTTGGCTGCCGGTTCTGGCTATCTCTACTGCCGGGCCATCGCTACCTGCAGCGCGTGTTCCGGATCGACCAAATGATCGACAGCTTCAGCATCCTCGGCAATCGCGAGTTGGACGCCCTTGACCGTGCCCGTGAACTCATTTCCTCGCGGCCCGTAGTCGGGTGAAACAGGAGATCCCGTGTCCACTCCTACGTCGCAGCCGTCATCGGCAGAGAAGACGACTGCTGCTGTCGCGGCAACTTTACCCTCTCCAACCTTCTTGCCATCCACGAACAACGTCGCGGTGCCACCCTTGCCAAGCCCGCCTCCGTCGTAGGTAAACTCCATGCGCACCTGGTGATCGCCCGCGGGCACCGGACCACTCGATTCCGCATAGAACTGCTGTATGCCCAGCAGGTTGTAGCAGTACTTCAGCTTGCCTCCCTTCATATAGAGGCTCCAGCCGCCGATGTTCCCGCCCTGCGCGATGATTACGCCCTCCGCCCCCGTCTTGGGTACGTTGATCTGCGCGGTTACAGAGTGCGACTTGTTCTTCATGTTCAGGACCGAGTTCTCCGACAGGCGTCCCATACTGCCAAACAGAATTTGGGATTTGCCCTTGATCAATACCGGCCGTCCCGCCAAATCCGAGTTCATGCGCGCGCCGATATTGTCATCGAGTGGCAGCACATTGAAGCGCGTCGCCTCGATCAGCCACAGCCGCTGCAACTCATGCAGTTTGTCCGGCATTTTCTTCGCCAGGTTGTTTGCCTGACTCCAGTCTGTATTCGTGTCGTAGAGTTCCCAGACATCGTCATCGAACGCCGGCGTCTTTTCACCCTGCAATATCCACGGCGTCTTGTGTCGCGTTACCGCGGTCCATCCCTTGTGGTAAACGCCGCGGTTACCAAACATCTCGAAGTACTGTGTCTCGTGCTGCTCCGCCGCTTTCGCATCGTTGAACGAGTACGCCATGCTGACGCCTTCGATCGGGCGCTGTTGAACGCCGTTCACAAACGTCGGCTGAGGCACACCCGCCAATTCAAGGATCGTCGGCGCAACGTCGATCACGTGATGGAACTGCGTGCAAAGTTCGCCCTTCCCCTCAACACCCTTCGGCCAATGCACAATCGTGCCGTTGCGCGTACCGCCAAAATGCGACGCCACCTGCTTGGTCCACTGGTACGGTGTATCCAGCGCGTGCGCCCAACCCACCGCATAGTGGTTGTACGATTCCGGACCGCCCAGCTTGTCCAGCCGCTCCATCAGGAACTCCGGAGTCTCCAGTGCAGCGGCGCCGTTGAAGTTGATCATCTCGTTGTAGGTGCCATTCAGCGTTCCCTCGCCGGAGGCCCCGTTGTCACCGATGATGTAGTAAATCAGCGTATCGTCCAGGATGTTCAGCCCTTCCAGCGTGTCCACCAACCGGCCAACATGATGATCGGTAAACTCCATGAACCCGGCATACACCTCCATCTGGCGGATCAGCACCGGCTTCAGCTCTGCAGGCATATCATCCCACGCTGGAATTTGTGGCGGCCTCGGTGTGAGTTTGCAGTCAGCGGGAATGACGCCAAGTTTCTGCTGCCGGGCAAACGTCTCTTCACGCAATTTGTCCCAGCCCTGGTCGAATTTTCCTTTGTACTTATCCGCCCACTCCGCCGGGACGTGGTGCGGCGCATGGGTCGCACCGGGCGCAAAGTAGATGAAGAATGGCTTGTCCGGCATCAAGGCTTTCTGCTGGCCAATCCAGTTGATGGCCTTGGTCGTCAATCGTCCATCAGGTGATAGCCCTCTTCCGGCGTCTTCTTCACCTCGATCGGCGTCGTGCCCTCATAGAGCGACGGGTACCACTGGTGCGCTTCGCCGCCGATGAACCCGTAGAAGTATTCGAATCCGCCCCCGCCCGTTGGCCACGCATCAAACGGCCCCGCCGGACTGGTCTGCCAAACCGGCACCTCGTGGCATTTGCCAAACTGTGCCGTTGCATAGCCATTGAGCTTAAGCGTCCGTGCAAGCGGTGAACACGTGTTCGGCAGGATCGAGTTGTAGCCCGGCGACCCGGTCGCGATCTCCGTGATCCCACCCATGCCGACCGAGTGATGGTTACGCCCCGTCAACAATGCCTGGCGTGTCGGCGAGCAAAGCGCAGTGGTATGAAAGCGGTTGTACTTCAACCCCTCTGAAGCCAGCCGCTCCGCAGTCGGCGTCGCGCATGGCCCCCCAAACGCGCTCGATGATCCAAACCCCGCATCATCAATAAGAACCACCAAAACGTTTGGCGCTCCAGTCGGGGGCGTCACGGGAATAATCGGCGGGTACTTGTTCTCAGGATCTTTCGCGTCATACAAAACCACGCCTGAACGCGGCTGATCCGGAATTGGAAGAACACTGCGCTGGACGTTGTCTGGGGTGCTCATAAAAGAAATCCCTTCCGCAAGGCTTGTGAGTTTTGGAATATCGAGGGACCGGCAAACGACGACGGTTACCGGCTCAGATGGAAGGTTAAGGCCCACCGCAAAAGCGTGCCTACTGTCAAAACACACAGTATGGCCCCATTGACGATGTACTTTGGGCTAGCTCCCGTTAGCGGGTGGGCGGCTTCACCAAGGGTGACGCCCGCGCAACTCTCAGCGCGTTACTCCGCCGTCTTGCTTTTCTCAAAAGCTGTTACCGCTTCACGAAGGTTGAAGAACATCCGCCCGCTCCCCAGAGCCTGGCCCAGCGACGAGCGCTCCACCACGTTGAGCGCCTGCGGATTAAGCGCCGTCAGCCATAACGCAACCCCGCCCTCCCGCAGTTTTCGTTCTGCCTCGATAAGCGCTTGCAGCGCCGTGTACTCGAAGTCTGGAATCGCGCTGCACTCGAGAATCACCACCTCAGGTTTCGCCTCCTCGACCAGCGCTCGAAGCCGCTGTCGAACCTGGGGTGCGCTCGCAAACGTCATCCGGCCTTCCGTACGCACGATCAGCAAACCTGGAATCGTCTCGTCGTCCGGATGATCCGCCGACTGCGGGCGGAACACATCCGTGCCCGGCTTCCGCCTCACGGCGTAAACAAGCGGATGGTTGGCCTGGTAGAGAAGCGTAAGCAGGGAAATCGCGACCGCAACCAGGATGCCACGGAGGGTCCCGAGAACTACGACGCCTACGCAGGTTGCCAATGCCCAAAGAAATTCGGTGCGCCTGACTGCAAGTATGGAGCGAAAACCCGCCGTGCTAAGCAGCGGAAGCGTAGTGACCACAACCACGGCAGCCAGCGTAGCCTGCGGCAGCAGGCTGATCAGCGGCGACAGAAACAGCAGCGTCGCCAACACCATCGCCACCGTCACCAGCGCGGCCACCTGTGTGCGGGCTCCCGCGCGCGAGTTCACCGCCGTCTGCGAAGTTCCTCCACCCGCCGGAAAGCATTGGAAGAAACTTCCAGCTAAATTAGCCGCCCCGAGCGTGATCAACTCGCGGTTTGGCAAAGGAGGCGGATCGTCGTGCGCCGCAAACGCACGGCCGGCCGCGATGGACTCAGTAAACGACATCAGCGCCATACCCAACGCGCCGGGCCACAGCGCTCGTACAAGCGACAGGTCCGGAATCGCCGGCGTCGGAATCCCTGCCGGAATATGACCGGTCAGTGCGACACCGAACAGATTCAACCCAAGAAACCGAGCGGCCGCCACACCCAACACCACAGCCACCAGCGGAGCGGGAGTCTTCGGAAAGAACCGCTCCATGCCCAACAGAATCGCAAGCATCGCAACGGCGAGGATGAGCGTCGCGTGGTTAGCCTCCGCGACATGCTTCAAGGTCGAAAAGAGATCGTGAAAGAAATTGCCCCTCACAATGTGGACCCCCAACAGCTTAGGCAGTTGATCCACCACGATGACCAGGCCGATCCCCGCCTTGAAGCCGGTAAGGATCGGATCGGAGATGAAGTTGGCAAGAAACCCCAGGCGAAGTATCCCGGCCAGCAGTAGCATCCCGCCCACCAGCAGCGCCAGCGTCGAGGCCGCCGCCATCATCTTTCCCGGCTCTCCGCCTGGCACAACGACCGCCAATTCGGCTGCCGTCAGGATCGCGAGCGTGCTGGTGCTGCTCACACTCAGCGGACGCGATGTCCCCATCAACGCGTAGACGAACATCGGCACCAGCGCCACATAGAGGCCAGCCTGCACCGGCAAGCCCGCTATGCTCGCAAACGCCATGGCCTTCGGGATGACGACTGCCGCAGTCGTCAAGCCTGCGACTGCATCAAAACGGAACCAGTCCCTTGGATACTTCAGCAACCGGCCCGTCATGGCTAACCCTCTCTGTCTCGTTTGTTTGTTACGCCTCAAGCTTCTCTGTCGAAGGTTCAATCCGCCTGCCGCGTTGTGCTCATTGGAATTCGAACGTTGATCTCCGTACCGCGATTCAACTCCGACACAATCGAGAACGTTCCCTTCACCAGCTTCACTCGCTCGCGCATGCTTATGAGTCCGAGCCCCCGTCCCTTGCTGACCGATTCCACATCAAAGCCAACCCCATCGTCGCTAACGGTCAGGCGAATCTCTCCCAGCATCTCCAGAAATTTCACGCTGAACCGCGAAGCTCGACTGTGCTTCGCCGCATTGTGCAAGGCCTCTTGTAAAACCCGGTACAAGCAAAGCGCAACATCTGGCGACACGGGGTCCACCAGGTTTTCGCCATGAAAGTCAATCTGCAATTTCTGCTTTTCTCCGAACTCATGACAGAACCCTCTCATCGCCACCACAATGCCCAGGTGGTCCAAAGCCGCAGAGTGCAGTTCGTGAGACAAAGCCTGGATGTCGGAGCCCATCTCCCGGGCCTGTTCCCGCAGTCTGTCCATGCGGTTTAACGCATCGCCGTTCAAGCCAGGAGTATCTTTCTTGAGCAAATCAAGTTCAATCGCAAGGATTGCCATTCGTTGGCTGAAGTCATCGTGAAGCTCTCGGGCAATGCGGGCGCGCTCCTGTTCCTGCGCCTCAATCAACCTGCTGCTTATGCTGTAAAGCGCCTCCTCTGCAAGCCTGCGCTCCGTCACATCGATGCAGGATCCAATGTATCCGGCGAATGAGCCATCGGGATTAACGCGGGGCGCTCCGATATCAAGAAGCCAACGATATTCCCCGTCACTGGCCCTCAGCCGATACTCCATTTCAAACGGCTCCCGCCGATCGAACGCCTGGCTATAGGTGTCCAGGCATCCTTGCAAATCTTCTGCGTGAACCCCGTCCGCCCACCCGTTTCCCAGTTCGGCCGAAAGTGGCCTTCCCGTGAAGTCCAGCCACGTCTTATTGAAATAGGTGCAGAGCTTGTCAGTGTCGGCCATCCAGATCAGCACCGGAGCCGTATTCGACATTAAGCGGAAACGCTCTTCGCTCTCTCGCAGTGCGAATTCCACTTGTTTGCGTTCTGTAATGTCCACCGCAATCCCCAGTGAGCGTGGCTGATCGCCATTGGCTGCGAAGTAGAATTTACCCGTGTCCGCAAGCCACCGAACGGCGCCATCTGTTCGCACCACGCGATACTCCGCTTTATATTCACTTCGCGCTTGCATTGCGGCTTCGGTTATCATCGCTACTCGCTCGCGGTCGTCCGGGTGAAGGCGCTCCATGAATTCGTTCTCGCCCGCCAGGTACGTATCCCCTGGAATCCCAAACGTCGGCTCCAGGTCACCAAACCAAATGTTGTGTCCGCCGCCGAGGTCACGGTCCCATCCCATCGATTTACCCGATCGCATCGCCAGGCGAAGCCTGTCGTGAGCCGCCGCGACATCAGAAGTAAACTCGCGGTTGGCAAGATAATTTTCCGCAAAGCCAGCCACCGCAAGGATCAGCCCTGCCACCATCACCACAAGCAGACGAATCTCATGGGTCCCAATCGGCTCCCCAGTTCGAAACAGTTCCCACACCCCAACCACCGGAACTGCCAGCACCGCCAGCATCGCCAGAACAGAACTGTACTTGGGATCCGTGGTGTCCAACTCCACGGCGTGGTTTAGTTCCGATTTCAGCCTGTTCCCTTCAACTCCTATCCAGAAAAACCAGAAGATGGACGCCGTGAACGACAACCCGATCAGACCTCTCATGGCTGGATACTGCGCGCCGATCAAATCGCCCGAAGGATCCTTCAAGGCCCAGAGCACGTTCGTGACAAGAGAACCAAGCATATACAGGGCCGAGGCGCCAAAAAGGTGCAGATAAAGCCGCTTCCATGGAAGTTGCGCCTGGGAAATCAGCTTTCCGAGAATGGCAAGCAGAACGGCATTCTCAACAAAGTAGAGAGCCTCAAACCGCAGGATCATCACCGCTCCCTCGCTTCCGTATTGATACGGAAACAGGTAGAACGTATAGGCGAACACCCACACAAATAGCAGGATGAGAAAGTTCACCATCGCGCGATACGGTCGCCGGCTCGGTAACTTCAAGTGAGGACGCGACACCACCGCCGCGATCATCAACACGATGTGTAGAAAGAGTGGAGGATTGTCGAACAGGAATGCCGGGATCCTGCCGTGTAGCACCACGCTGTTGAACCAACTGCCGGGAACCAGCGCCCACATCCCAAGGGCCGCTGAAAGGAACGACCAGAATAATCGGGTCGACTGCCTGCTCTGCACCGCATTCGTCAGAGCTACGCCGCTCGCCAGAATCAGCAAAATGAAGTAACTGATTTCGCAGTATGCGACCAGCGCAGGACCTTGCCTAAGAGTTAGCGAGACCGCCGCCTGCGCTGTCAGGAGGGCTGCTCCTACACCCAACCACCAAGAGAACCGACGTCCGAGTCTTCGAAGAAAAGATAAGCCCCGCATAGTTCTTCCTCGACAACGGTTTGATCCTGCTATGACTAACTTGCGCCCACTTTAGCACGGCATGAGATTTGCCGTCTGGCCCGGTCGCCATCTTTGCCGCATGTTCATTGTCCGGCGACGACCAGGACCCTGGATCATCAATCAAACGAGAAATCCGCTCCCTTATCGCTCGTCAATCGCGATTGGTTTTCTTATCAAAATGACTGTTGGAGGCCTGCCCCCATCTTACGTCACGATACCTCCCCAAAAGCCAATCCGATCGTCTCCAATTCAGCGCTTCCATCGTTTGGGCCGGACCCTGGCCCCTTGGAACTTCTTCGGGCGCGTAACGTACTCTCGCATATGCGCCTCTCCGCAGCCCTCTTCTTTTCTCTCCTCACCACTGCGTCCGGCGCGCAACTGCCCACCGCCGCCGAAATCATGTCGCGCGTCGCCGCCAACCAGGACCGCTCCGAAGCCGCCCGCACCCACTACGTTTACGTTCAGCACGCCCACACCCTCTCGCGCAAAGGCAATACCATCCGCTGCGAAGAGGTTACCGACTTCCGCATCGTCCCCACCGACAAAGGCTCCGAACAAAAGCTCCTCACCCTCGACGGTCGCCTTCTCTACAAAGGAAAGTACCTCCACTACACCCAGCTCGACGCTCACGCCAACAATGTCAAAGACGACGACAGCCTCCACATCGGCATCGTTGGCAAAGACGACGACCCCATGGACCTCGACATCGTCGAAAATATGCGCCACAACCTCACCGCCAACCACTCCAAAGATGGCATCGGCGCCGGCCTCTTCCCCCTCACCTCCAGTATCCAGGCCGACTACACCTACACCCTCATCGGCCGCGGCTCCATGAACGGTCGCGACTGCTTCCACATCACCTTCCGCCCCCGCGACAAGGACGACTACGACTGGAAGGGCGATGCCTGGATCGACGCCAAAGCCCTCCAGCCAGTCCTCGTCCACACCACCATGGCCCGCAATATTCCCTTCGCCGTCCGCACCCTCCTCGGCACCAGCGTCCCCGGCCTCGGCTTCACCGTTACCTACGCGCCCCAGCCCGCCGACACACCCGACGCCATCTGGTTCCCCGTCACCTTCGGCACCGAGTTCAAACTCCACGTCCTCTTCGTCTTCAACCGCTCCATCGTCCTCGATGTCCGCAACGGCGACTTCGAACAAACCCACGTCCACTCCACCATCCTCGACGCCCCTCCGTCACCCTGATACCTTCGCACGCTAACGAGACGCAACCGTTACGCCACGATGCCATACTTCTGCGCAAGGAATTCCTGCAAGTCCCGCGGCACCACCTCCACCAGTTCCTGCCACGTCAGCAGCTTGAGCCTGCAGCGCAAATCGTAGAGCCGCACAGCGCGCATCACGCGATACCAGCTTTCAGAAAGATCGGGTCGGCGCGCGTCGCAGAACACACAGAAGCTACCCTCAACAGCATGCGCCGCAAGAATCCCCCGCACTAACTGATAGCCAACATGCTTCCCATTCCGAAGCGGCAGTTCAGACACCTCGAAGACACTCTCAAGATCACGGTATCGCCGCACCAGTCGAGCATCGGCAACTTGAAAGTCGGACTCCGTGAGCTTGGCCTCAACCAAAAGATTTCCAACCCTCATATCGATTTCGGTGTTGTCCTTCCGCCCACTCGCAAACGGCGTTCGTGGCCTCACCCCAAACTCCGGAATCTCTGAAGCCGCGCTCCCCAAAAACGCGCGCACCCCAGGCACAGCCATCAGCCCCGGATAACAAAAAATATTCATCAGCAGCGCGTCGGAACTGTTCGAGCAATCCAACTCCTTCCAAGCCCAGTTCGCCCGCACCCGAGCTCGCCGATACGCAGTGTGAACCTTCTCGAGCCTCTTCGACCATGCCGGTGTCGCGCAGATGCTTCCATACGAGGCGGAATGAAAGTTCCCATGTCGCCCGTCTTCATCGCAGCCAAACAGAATGCTCGGAATCGTTCCATCGGTGCGCTCGTGCAGGTAGCCATGCGTCAACGCATACCTCAGGCTCCGGGCACTGAGTTCGGTGCGCAAAGATAGCCCCGCGGGCAGATCTCGCCAGGCGGCATCCGCGTGTGTCAAATCCAAACTCCGCTCTGCCACACCGCCTCCCACGCCGCGCCTCTTTCCGTCCCGTCAATTTCTTCTCCGCAGTATAGGCGAACAATTAGCGAATATGCCAGAATGGATTGCAGCACTTTGCGATGCGCGTATGAGCACCCTCATCTCCACCTCGGCAGACCCGCTCGACCCCTCCGCCCAACTGAGAAAGATCGTGCACGTCGACATGGACGCCTTCTACGCCTCGGTTGAGCAGAGAGACGACCCCACCCTCCGCGGCAAACCCGTTGTCGTGGCATGGCAGGGCAAGCGGTCCGTCGTCTGCGCCGCGTCCTACGAAGCGCGTCGCTACGGAATACGCTCCGCTCTGCCCGCATTGACCGCAGAGCGCCTCTGCCCCAACGCCATCTTCATCAAGCCCGACTTCGTTCGCTACAAGGCCGTCTCCCTCGCCGTCCGCACCATCTTCGAACGCCACACCGCAATGATCGAGCCCCTCTCACTCGATGAAGCCTACCTCGACGTCACCGAAAATCTCACCGGCCTCCCCACCGCAACCCGCGTAGCCAAAGCCATCCGCGAGCAGATCCACGAGGAACTAAACCTCACGGCCTCAGCCGGGGTCGCACCCAACAAATTCCTCGCCAAGATCGCCTCCGACTGGAAGAAGCCCAACGGCCTCTTCGTCATTCAACCGCACGAAATCCAGACCTTCCTCCTTCCCCTCCCCGTCGGCCGCATCCCGGGCGTAGGCAAAGTCACCGAGGAGCGTATGAAGCAGGCAGGCATCAAGACCGTCGCCGACATCCACGCAATGGACCTCACTTCGCTTGAAAACTTCTTTGGTCGTTACGGCGTGCGTTTGTACGAGCTCGCGCGCGGCATCGACCACAGCCCGGTAGTAGCCAACCGCCTGAGCAAGCAAATCTCCGCCGAAGATACCTTCCCCGAAGACATTCCCCTCCCCGCTACCGAACCAGCCATTCGCCAACTCGCAGAAAAAGTCTGGAACGCCTCTCGAAACAATCAGCGCAGCGCAAGGACCGTCGTCCTCAAGCTAAAAACCAAGGAGTTCCGTTCCCTCACCCGCAGCCTCACGCCTCTCGCGCCCCCCTCCACCTGCGAAGAGCTCACCGCCATCGCTCTCTCACTCCGTGACCGGGTCGAACTCGATCCGTCCCAACTCTTTCGCCTCGTGGGAATCGGCCTCAGCAACTTCCAAATCGATGACAAAGACCCATCGCCCCTCTCGGACAGTTTGCTGAACCTGGAGTAAGACAAGCGCATTCAACAGCTGCCAGCACTCTCACCCAATCGCCCATACAATCACCAGCCAGCGCGTCAACCACCCTCGCGCTCAACCGCCCATATGCCTTATAAACATAGGGCTTTACGCCCCCATGCCTATTCGACACAGTGGCGCCCCTTTCCGGCTCCGCTCCTGAGTTTCCGCTTGACATCACACACTCGTCGCCCGTAAAGTGAACGGCCAGTAAGGTATCAACGTCTTCGCCGTCCCCAGCGAAGACCACGAGAACGCTGTCATTCTTTCGCGGTCGACGGCCGATAGATCCAACTTTGTGGAGTGTCCTATGTCAAAGCGTGTGCTTCCTGGCTTCGCCAGGCTTCTGTTTGCCTTGGTATCGGTTGTTCTGTTGTCGCAGATGCCGGCGTTAGCGCAGGAGACCTCGGCCGACATCCTCGGAACAGTCTCCGACCCATCCGGCGCGGTTGTCCCCGGAGCATCCGTGAAGCTCACAAATCTCGGCACACAGATCACGCAGGCAACCACCTCCAACAGCGTCGGCGACTTCGTCTTCACGCTGCTCACACCAGGCAAATATTCGCTCAGCGTAACTGCGCCGGGTTTCAAAACCGTGGTCGTCCCCGTGATCGCGCTCGCGGCCGGCGATCGCAACCGCGAAAATGCCGTCCTCGCCAGTGGTACCGCTGCCGAGACCGTCACAGTGACAGCGGACGCCTCCCTCCTGCAGCGCGAAAGCTCTTCGCTCACCAGCGTAGTCACGGAGCAGCCCGTTCAGGATCTCCCGCTCAACGGCCGCAACGTCATCAACCTCGTCCAGATTCAGCCAGGCGTCAATGCAGGCTCGCCCGACGCCATCTCCTCAGGTCAGCGTCCCGACGATCGTCGCCTCACCTCCACCATCTCCGCCAACGGCCAGAGTGACCTCTACAACAACCAACTCGTCGACGGCATGGACAATAACGAGCGCGAGCAAGGCGTCATCGGCGTTCGTCCTTCCATCGACGCCATCGCCGAAGTCAAGGTAGACACTAATAACTTCGCCGCCGAAATAGGCCGCGACGCCGGCGCCGTCGTCAACGTCATCACCAAGTCAGGCACCAACCGCTTCCACGGATCCGCTTACGAGTTCTTCCGCAACGATGTCTTCGACGCGCGCGACTTCTTCGCCAAGCAAGGCGAAGTCGCCAAGCCCGCGTACCATCAGAACCAGTTCGGCGGCAGCATCGGTGGGCCTATCCAAAAAGACAAAACTTTCTTCTTCGCAGACGCTGAAGACAATCGCGTCATTCAAGGGCAGAGCTCCGGCGAGCTCACCGTTCCCACCCTCTACGAGCAGCAGAATCCCGGCGACTTCACTGACATCGGCGGCCCATACATCCCGCCTTTCTTGATCAGCCCCATCGGTCTCAGCTACTTCAAGCTCTTCCCCGCACCCAACATTCCCGGCGCCATCTTTCAGAACTACGAAAGCGTCACCAACCGTACGCAATACGCCTTCACCGCCGACGGCCGCATCGATCATCACTTCAACAACGGCGATCAAATCTACGCCCGCTACTCCTACAACAACATCAATACGTTCCTCCCCGGCCCGTTCCCCAAGGTCAACGAAGCCGGACTCACCATCAACCCTGGCGGAAACGTCCTCGCCTACGATGGTCCGTCCCTCCAAAAGGCGCAGGGCTTCATCCTCGATTACATCCACTCCTTCACACCCAACGTCCTGCTTGATCTCAAGACCGGCTACACCCGTCTCGACTTTCATACGACGACCCTCAACGCCGGACAAAATGTCGACACCGCCTTCGGAATACCCAACGGCAACTTCTCTAACCTTCCCGGAACCTCCGGCCTAACCCCCACCGATTTTCTCGTCGGAGGCTACGCCATCCTCGGTGATTCGCCCTACCTGCCCATCAACGACATCAATAACGTCTTCCAATATCAGGCAGCTCTCACCTACACCCACGGCAAGCATTCCCTCAAGTTCGGCGGCCAGCTCATTCGCCGTCAACTCAACTACTTCCAAAGCTCCTACCCACTGGGCGTATTTTTGTACGCCGGCATCCTGGGCAATCCAGTCGCAGACATGCTCGCCGGCTACAACATCGGCTACGAGCGAGCCAATACCCTCATCGAGCAAGGCTTCCGCATGTGGGAACCCAACGCCTACGCCGAGGATGATTGGCGCGTAACCCCGAACCTCACCATCAACCTCGGCGTGCGCTACGACC
>Ga0302220_10000296_pt1 | contig 44296 bp, 38 predicted proteins | sample II_Palsa_E1_3_FD_194572 | JGI IMG/M metagenome (GOLD analysis project Ga0302220, IMG submission 194572) | Peat permafrost microbial communities from Stordalen Mire near Abisko, Sweden - II_Palsa_E1_3 | ecosystem: Environmental > Terrestrial > Soil > Palsa > Peat permafrost | place: Sweden...
ATCTGGACTGCGGCTACTGCTTTTACCTTGAAAAGGAACATGCCTTCCCGCCGCGTCAACGCTTCCGGATGTCGGATGAAACGCTCGAAGCTTATGTGCAAGGCTATATCGCAGCGCAACCGGCGCCCGAAGTTGAATTCACCTGGCAGGGTGGTGAACCTACGTTAATGGGCCTTGATTTCTTTGAGCGCGCCGTGGTGCTGCAGCGCAAATATGCCCAGGGCAAGCAGATCCGCAACACGTTGCAGACCAATGGCACTTTGCTCGATGACGATTGGGGCGGCTTTCTGAAGCGCGAGGGTTTTCTGGTTGGCGTCAGTCTGGATGGTCCGCGCGCGCTTAACGATGTGGCGCGTCCCGACAAGCAGGGGCGCTCGAGTTATGACGACACCTTGCGTGGTTTGGATATTCTGGCGCGGCACGAGGTCGATTTCAATGTCCTGGTCACGGTGTCCAGCGCCAATGTCCAGCATCCCTTGGAAATTTATCGCCATCTCAAGGCGCTGGGCGCGAATTTTATTCAATTTAACCCGGTCGTGGAACGCGTTGCCGAGCCCAAGGAAACGGTCATCGGCTTGCACTTTGCCGTGCCGCCGGCGTTGAGTTTGCCAAAAACGCCTGCGGCCGCGCCGTATAGAGAGTCGGCCGCGCAAGTAACACCGCACACCGTAAGCGCGCAGGCTTATGGCGAATTTTTAACCACGGTGTTCGACGAGTGGGTTCGATATGACGTGGGCACAGTCTACGTCATGAACTTCGAATGGGCTCTGGCTTCATGGTGTCAATTGGCCCCCGGCGCCTGCATCTTTAGCGCGCGCTGCGGCAAGGCGGCGATTGTGGAACACGATGGCAGTGTCTACTCCTGCGACCATTTTATGTATCCCGAGTATCGCCTGGGCAATCTGGCTACCGATAATTTGACAGCCATGATGAACTCGCAGGCACAACAGGCATTTGGCAATGCGAAAGAAACCACACTTCCGGCCGATTGCCTGAGCTGTGAATTCCGCTTCGCATGCAATGGCGAATGCCCCAAAAATCGCTTTATCAAAACCGCCGATGGTGAACCTGGACTCAATTATCTGTGTGCAGGCTACAAGCGCTATTTCCGTCATATCACACCGGCCATGAACGTCATGGCTCGGCTGCTGGGTGAGGGTAAAGCGGCCGCCGAGGTGATGAGCTTAATCGAAGATTGTTACAACAGCGATAGCACAAGAAACGCCGGTTACCACGGGGACATCGGTTTTTTAATCCAGGAGATGAAATGAAAATAAAATTCGCCGCTGCGGCCACGCTGACAGCACTTGCCGGAACCGTACACGCGCAATCGTCGGTGACTTTGTACGGGGAAGTGGATACGGGCTTGCTGTATCAGAACACCTCCGCCGCATCCTATAACACGGCCGCGCCAAATACCGGCGGCATACTGCGCCTAAAGGACGGCGGTATCTATACCAGCTTCCTGGGTTTCAAGGGCACGGAGGATCTTGGGGGCGGCTGGGCGGCCAAATTCAAATTGCAAGGTGCGTTCGATAGCACCACTGGGAAATTCGGCTTGAGCGGCACCGCGGGGCAAGCGGAGCAATTCAATCAGGAATCAAGCGTTGGTTTGGCTAGCCCCTATGGTTCGTTGACCGCGGGCCGTCAGATTATCCCGATGACTTATGCGATGGCGTACACCGATGTGCGTCAGGGTGATTACTTCGGTAGTGTCTTTACTAGTTTGGTGAGCATCAACGCCGCGGCCGGCTGGCCGGGCACCAGCACCAACGCCCAGTTGGGCGCAGTGTTCGACGACAATGCGATTGTCTATACCTCGCCGACCTTTGGCGGTGTGAGCGCCAGCCTGGAATATTCTCCGGGTGGCGTAGCCGGCAATTTGCAGGGCAGCACGCGCGAATCCGCCGTCTTGCAATACAACAATTATGGGCTGAGGCTTGCTGCGGCCTATTACAACGGGCATGACACGAATCCCACACCAACCACCGTGCCGACAGGCTTGGACAACAATCGATACGTCTATCTTGGCGGCTTGTACACAATCAATGGCTTTTCGTTTAGCGGGTCGTTTGGCAATGGCCGCAATCCCGCTCATCCGAGCACGACCAATTTCAATATGATTTCCGGCGGCATCGGTTATCGCTTCTCGCCAGCATTTGAAATAACCAGCGGCGTGTATTACGAACAGGACAAAAATCATTCCGCTAATAAGTCGACGGAATTCGTGGTCGGCGCAAATTACAGCCTGTCGAAAAGCACCACGCTATATGCCGAAGTCGGTCACGTAGCCAACAAAGGCGCCATGAATCAGTCGATCGAATACGGTCAACCGGTGGCGCCCGGTTTGGCGACGACTGCGATGATGATGGGTATCCGTAAGCAGTTCTGATGACGATTTAGAACGTCGCGTGTGTCGAGGAACGCTCAGAAGTTGAACTTCTGAGCGTGAGATGCATGCCGCATGCAGGCAATCAATGTGTTCGGATCGAAGCCGGTTTGCGGTTGAGCGATTCGTTAAAGTAGAAGGAAGATGGACATGCGTGAAGTAGTGGTAGTCAGTGGTGTTCGAACCGCGATTGGAAAATTCGGCGGCAGTCTCAAAGATTTCTCACCGACGCAACTCGGCACGCTGGTGGTGCGCGAGGCGCTGAACCGTTGCAATCTGTCGGGTGAAGAGGTCGGTCATGTGGTTTTCGGTCATGTGATTGCAACTGAGCCGCGCGATATGTACCTCGCCCGCGTGGCCGCCATGGGTGCAGGCGTCACGCAGTCGGCGCCGGCCATGACCGTCAATCGCCTGTGCGGCTCCGGTCTGCAGGCCGTGGTGTCGGCCGCACAAACCATTCTATGCGGCGATACGGATATCGCGATTGCAGGCGGGGCGGAAAGCATGAGCCGCGCGCCCTATATTTCGACCGCGATGCGCTTTGGCGCCCGGATGGGCGATACGCCCATGGTCGACATGATGCTGGGTGCGCTGCACGATCCTTTCCATAAAATCCATATGGGCGTGACCGCGGAAAATGTCGCGCACAAATATGGCATTACCCGCGAAGCACAAGATCAATTGGCGCTCGAATCGCATCAGCGCGCAGCGCATGCGATTGCTCAAGGTTACTTTAATGAGCAAATCGTATCGGTGGTGTCGACGTCCAAGCGCGGCGACAGCGTATTTGCGGTTGACGAACATGTGCGGCATGACGCGACCCTGGCCGATTTCTCGACCTTGCGCCCGGCCTTCCTCAAGGAACATGGCACGGTCACGGCCGGCAATGCGTCGGGTCTCAACGATGCCGCTGCGGCTTTGATTCTGATGGAACGCAGTTGCGCGGAACAGCGTGGTGTGAAGCCCATGGCGAGGTTGGTGGCTTACGCCCATTCCGGCGTCGATCCCGAGTATATGGGCATCGGCCCGGTGTCGGCCACACGCAAGGCTTTGAACCGTGCGGGGCTGACCGTCGATGATCTCGATGTGATCGAAGCCAATGAGGCGTTTGCTGCGCAAGCCTGCGCGGTCAGTCTGGAACTGGGTTTGGATCCGTCGCGCGTCAATCCCAATGGTTCGGGTATTTCTTTAGGTCATCCGATTGGCGCGACCGGCGCGGTAATTACCGTCAAGGCTTTGCACGAGTTGCAGCGGATTGGCGGCCGATACGCTTTGGTGACGTTGTGCATCGGGGGCGGGCAGGGGATTGCCGCGATTTTCGAACGGATGTAAAGCCAGGCCCTAGACGGTTGCAGTAGGCGATTTGAGTTCTTGTTTCGAGCTTGGCAGGCGTGATGAAACCAGCCCGTTGCTGGATGCCTTAAAACGCATGAACGATAATTTATCCGCCATCGTCGCGGAAGTACGCACCGGCAGCGAGGCGATTGCCTCGGCAACCCGGCAGATCGCCGCGGGCAATATCGATCTCTCCGAGCGCACCGAGGAGTAGGCGGCTTCGCTGGAGCAGACGGCGGCAAGTATGGACGCGCTGACCAGCACGGTCAAACATAACGTCGAAAACACCCGGCAAGCGCATCTCTTTGCCGGCGACGCATCGGCGATCGCGCAGCGTGGTAGTCAGGTGGTCGAGCGCGTAGTCGGAACCATGCGCGAGATCAGCGATAGCGCCGGCAAAATAGCCGAGATTATCGGCCTCATCGAAGGCATCGCATTTCAGACCAATATTTTGGCGCTAAATGCGGCGGTCGAAGCCGCCCGCGCCGGTGAGCAAGGGCGCGGTGTCGCGCGTCACCGGCATGATGAGCGAAATCACGGTGGCATCGAACCAACAGAGCCAAGGTATCGAGCAGATCGGCCAGGCTATCGCACAGATGGATGGCGTGACGCAGCAAAATGCAGCGCTGGTTGAGGAAGCTGCTGCCGCCGCCCAAGCGTTGCAAGACCAGGCTGCGAGCCTCAATCAAGCGGTTGCCGGATTCAAGCTGAATTCTGACCGCTTGACGCACGTCGAAACCGCCAGCACACTGGTACATAGTCAAACGAATGTGCTCGAGATGGCGGTATTTGAGCGGTTTGATGTTGTTCGCGATACGCGCGAGTGTATTGGGCTTACACCTAGTAAGCGACTGACGGCGATCTGACCTGGGGCCCTCCAGGGGAGGGCAAATATGCTGAAGTGCAGTTTGATCATCGCCTGCGTATTGCTGCTCAGTATGACCTGCCATGCAACGTCGTTGTCTTTGCTGACGGAAGAATATCCGCCTTATAACTTCAGCACCGACCAAGGCCGGTCGGTTAGCGGTTTGTCGACAGATCTAATCATCGAAATGATGCGGCGCATCGGCTTCGACGTGCATATCGCAGTTGTGCCATGGCAGCGCGCGTTGGCGATGACGGCAACCAATGCGAATACCTGCGTGTACTCGACTATTCGCAGTCCGGAGCGCGAGCGCCACTATAAATGGATCGGGCCCCTAACCACCGATCAACTGGCCTTGTTTGCTCTTGCAGCTAACCCTATCCTTCTGCATAGCATTGATGACGCACGATCCTATCGCATTGGCACGTATGTTGGGTCCGTCGCCAATGCCTATCTGGTGCTCAACCAAGTCGTGCCGGATATTGCCCCGGACGACAAATTGAATCCGAAGAAGTTGGCGGCAGGCCGTATCGATCTCTGGGTCGCCAGTACTCGGACGGGGCCTTATACTGCTCGACAAGCGGGCGTGCAGATTACGCCTCGGTTGACGATTAATACCGGTGGCGACAATCAGATGTATTTGGCTTGCAATCTCGATATGCCGGACAGCAGGGTGGCAGCGCTGAATGCGGCATTGGTAAAGATGAAGATTGATGGGGCGTATCTAAGAATTTTGAATAAGTACCGGTAGCGATCTGGCTTGCGAGATTGGGTAATAAAGTGCTGCAGATAATCGCGGTAATTCTTAAGTTTCATTGGCTAATTAATTAGTCATGCTATTTATTTAAATGGAAGTAAATTTTTTATCAACCAGTTTTTATTCAGCGGAGTGCCTAACTAATTATAACGATCAATCGTAAACTACAATTACTGGCGCTCGGTATAGTCCTATGTTTGGGATTGAGTTTGGTTGTCGCTATTATCGGCCTGAGTAAGCTACAAACCTCAAGTGTGAATAGCGCGATACGTGCAGTCTAGTTACAAGGGCTTACCGAGATAAAAGCCAGCGCTTTTTCGACGATTCAGCTCGACGGCTTCGTCGACGACGTGTTTCCGCATCCAAATATTGAGCCGGCCAAGACCGTGGGGAAAATCGGCTACGTGGTGCGGTATGCACCCTGGGAGTGGATTCTGGCAACCGATGCGTATGTGGACGATATCGACGACGCTTTTATGAAATCGCTTTATACGGCAGGCGGTGTGTTTATCGCGACCGCGCTGTTGTTGGCAGCTCTGACCAGCACCATCAATCACGGTATCGCGCGCATCCTCGGCGGCGATCCCGATTATGCCGCGCCGGTGGCGGACGCCATTGCCTCGGGCAATTTGGATCTAAGCATAGAAACCCGCGCGGGCGACACGCGAAGCCTGGTGCGTGCCATGGAGCGCATGCGTAGCGCGCTGACTCATACTATCGGCCAGATTAAAAGCGCGACTCACAATGACCAGATCAATCTCGCCATTACTCAAATGGATAGCGTAACTCAACAAAACGCCGCCTTGGTCGAGCAAGCGGCTGCCGCCGCACAATCGCTGGAGGATCAGTCACGGGAATTGCAGGCGGCGGTAGCGATCTTTCAGGTGCAGGGAAGATAGGAATAGTCTGAAATGCCGTTTCTCCTAGGTCTTGAGAGGGATAGGTGAGCAACGGGACTGATAAAAAGCGTGGGGGTTTCGGCAGTGCTAGCGTTGAAGCTCGCCAGTACCTAAGCCGAGGTCCGCGATGAAAATCGTCGTTAGCGTCGAATTCATTACCGACTAGGGTGATGTAAGCTCGGGACCGTCAGCTTCCGCAACAATAGCGGCTCAATAATTGCCTACGGGAAACATTATCGGAAGAACAAGCCGATTTCGACGGCGATGGCGGAATCAGCGGTGAACCAGGTGATCAATACGCGCATGCGCAAACACCAGCACATGCGGTGGACGCCGCGTGGCGCTCATTTTCTGGACCCCGTCCGATGCGCAATGATCAACGGTGACCTGGCAGCCAAGCTTGCAGTCTATAGAGCGCACGCAGCCAAAGTCCTTGAACTCCTGCATCGGCCGAGCGATGCGTTTGATAGCCCGATGGTCCTGTTCGACCACATTGTTCAAATACTTGCTTGACGAATCGTGATGGGTGTCTCGTGCTCGGCATTCAGGGTATGAAGCGCGGCCAGATTAGAACCGCTTTTGTCGATGGTCACCGTCTCCGGCAAACCGTTCTGACCGATTGCTTTTTCAAAGAAACGCCGGGCAGCAACCTTGTCCCGCTTGGCTCTCAACAGAAAGTCGATGGTGTTGCCGGTCTTGTCCACCGCGCGATAAAGATATTTCCACGAGCCTTTGACCTTGATATAGCTCTTGTCCATGCGCCAGCTCTTTCCCACTGGGCGCTTGTGCTTACGAAACGTTTTGTCGAACGACGGAACCAACTTGATGACCCATCGATGCACCGTCGAATGATCCACGCCAATGTTACGCTCAGCTATCATTTCCTCAAGATTGCGGAGACTTAGGGCGTAGGCTACATACCACCGCACGCACAGCAGCATGACATCCAGCGGATAGTGCAACCGCATCAGAATCTTGGCAATGCCGGCGGCAAAGGCCTTTCGTGGTGTCGCAGTCTTCTTCATTGTGAGCCGAAGCAAAGTTTTGGCAACCCGCACTCTACCCCGACATCGCTAATGCGACAAAACCGACTGTAATCCCGCCCAGGCGGAAGAGCGCACTAGCCTCTTCTATTCCTCTTCGCCCCAGTCGATGAAATCGTCCATGTAAGTCAGGTCGTGCCGGTCGTGCAGTGCGGTCAACGCGGTCCGTTGCGTCGGTGTCAGCGTCACCTTGAGTTGCGCCTGTACCGAGTCGCAGAAGGCATTCACATCGACCAGTTCCAGCGCCTGTCCGACCCGATCGTAGCTGGTGTTGGGCATTTTGTCCTCTTCCAGCTTGATCCAACCCACAACCATGTCGCGCGCGCCGACACGCTCGGTGGCAGGCATTGACTCAAGTACGTCTTCAATTTCCGCCAGACGTTGCACGTTGCGCGTCAGACGCGGGTCCGTCGCGCTGACGAAGGAGTCGGTGTGACAAGTATCGTAGACGGATTTCAAATCCGTCACCGCGCCCGGATAGTCGCCCAATTGTGTTTTAAACTCCTGAAACGACGCCGCTTTCAGTGCCTCGATCACCAGGCTTTCCCCACTTTCCCCTTCCCACCGCTGCTCGGTGTAACGCAACAGTGTCCGAATTTGACCCATGGGCAACACTGCGAGGCTCTGGTTCTTACATCGATTTAGTATCTGCGTATGCCCTTGCAGGCGAGGCGCATAGGTTTTGGGTACGGCGCCCCCAAACAAGTCCAGACCATGCAGCGGATTCAGGACCGACCGCAGGGTTTTGTCGCGGAGGGCCAGCGGCTTGACGATTGCGTCTTGCACCGTCCCGGGAAGCTGCCGAAACCGTGTCAGGGTTTCCGGGTCACCGTGCGCCTGGTTCGCTGCCGTGGCGTGCGCGGCAAGCAGCGCCTCAGTGCGGGTTCGTGCCGCCGGCGATAGCCCTGCCGGCAGCGTAACCTCGAACGGCCGGCGCTCATACTCCTTGAGAAAGCCGCCGTAGGAGCTCGCCCGCAGATTCCATGTGGTGAGTGCGGTGCGTGGGCCGCCCTCCGGCGCGACTGCGTTGGCCAGAACGGTGAGGCGCTTCACTCCGGCCTCGAGAGCGGCATACAGCACCGAGTTGCTTGGCTGGTACTCGGAGGTCGGATGGGCCACCTGAACTTGCACAGCGGTCACCGGGGTAGACGGTATTACTCCGGGCTTGCCAAGATCATACGTTTTAGTGAATGCTGCGGCGTTGTCGCCCATCCAAGTGACAAATCCGCGCGGGGCCCGTAACGCATTCTGTGGACCCGCGCCCAGGCCCAGCTCGACCAGCTGCGCTTTGACCAAGGTCTGCTCGGTGCCGCGCATGTGCCGCAGCAGCGACGCATCAACCGGCGAGATCCACTCATCAAGTTTTGCCAACAGGGCCTGCGCACTGCTTAGCTGCTTCCCTTCGGGGCGTGGATCCGACTGCTGATACGCCTGAAACAACGCCGCCGCGTAGGGGTCGCGCGGCGGGTACTTGCCGCGGATGGTCTCAACGCCCCCAGTGTAAATCTCACCCCAGACCCCGGCCTCGCCGCATTCACTCACATCGCTGTGCTTCAGTATCATGCCTAAGAACACGCGCATGTTGCCTTGTATGTGGGACGATGCTTTGGTATCCGCGACGCACGGCGCACTCAAGTGCTGCGGTAGCAAGCGCAGTTCACTGAGGCTCAGCGGCAGGCATTGCCGCGCGTCGGCCAGCCCGTTGATCAGCGCCTCCAGCACGTCGCGCGGCGCCGCGCTCAAACGCGCCAGCGTCGTGCCGTGCTGCTTCGCCAAGTCCTGGAGCGGGGTGTCGGCGAGCGTGCCTAAGCTCCACAGTATCTCCCGCAAACAGTCGTCCGATGGACCCTTCGGCCAGGGCGCACCGAGCGCAAGTTGGGCCACGGGCACGCCATTTTTTTCGAGGTGCGCGACCAAGGCGGGCGCCGCAGCGCGCTGCGTGTGAACCAGCGCAAGTCGGGTGCCATCGACCCACTCCTGGTTCGTAGGCGGGACGCCGAAGTGCAGGTCCAGACGCGAGTCGGGGTTGGCAGAATCCAGGGTCATGCGGCGTATCGTGCCGGCGTCGTGAGGTACGGGTGCCGTCGGCGTGCAAGCCCTGAGCCGTGTGTGTAGTTCTACCGTCCACCTTCGTCGTCACCAAGTCTTCGAAAGTGCTCAGCTTAAATACCGCGTCCAACGTCGCGCGCTCGGTGGAGCTCAGCGGCATACTAAGCGGAGCTAGAAGGATCGGGGCCAGCCCCGAAAGATTGATGCTGGCCGGCAATGCCGCGGGCTCAGTCGGCGCGTCCGACACCGGCTGTTTGTACGGCCCGAACTCGATTTTCACTTGGCGCATAGATGCGCCGGTACGCAAGTCATTCACCACCACACTATTCCCGCCACTCGGGAGCCGACGTACAACTGTCATGACATCGGCCGTAGCAGCAGGATCTGCGCGACGCGCGGCTGCGGACACACCCCGCACCCCGAATTCCGGGCAGTCTGGCGTGAAATTTGGACCATTCTTCAAATCCACGACGACTACCTGGTTCATGCCGCGCTCAAGTAATTCGGCCTGAGCTGGCAGCAACGGACTCAAAGTTGGGCCTAACACATCCGACAAAACGGACGGATGGAGCGTGCCGTCGGGGAGCAGGAACACCATCTGCGAGACGACCTGCACCGCGCTCTGAGCAACGGGGCGCAGGGCAGGCGCAAACGGCAGTTGGGCCGGCAGCGATGCGTCGCTGCGGCGCTTACGGTTGGTTAGTGCGCTCAGTTGTCCCGACACGACAGGGCGGCGGTTACCCGAGGCGGACGGTGAAGTCGGCGAAGTCGGCGTGGCAGCGGGCGCGGTGCCGTTGAAGAAAGCCGGGGGCGGCGGTACAGGGTTGGCGTCGAGCTTGGACTTTGGCACGGCGGATTCCGAAATCGCAAACCTTACCGGGTTACACGTGGCTCCGCGCCGTCGGACCCGAAGCCGCGGTGATATCGGCGAAAGACTAAACGGCCCATCGATTGCAGCCCGGACGCACCGCCGTTGTGCTCTAGGGACCGTGGCGACGATGGGCATCATCATGATCTGGACCAGTGCCATCTTTTGCAATGGAATATTTTCACTAGGCGAATGACGATTTTCGTCGCACACCTCGGCATAGACACCAGCATGATCCGGTTCTGGGGTTTTGTCGCATTAGCGATGTCGGGGTAGAGGGTTCTGTCGCGATAACGAGATGGGGTAAGATCTTTGGATGAAAAATCTGTCAAAAGCCCCGGTGAAGAAGGAGCGGATTTCGCGCAAGACGTTGCCGCCGGGCCTAACCACAGTTATGAAACGGCTGCACTTCCCGCTGGACGTGATCTTGAGATGTGTGCGCTGGTACGTGGCGTATTCGCTGAGTCTGCGTGATCTCGAAGAGATGATTGCGGAACACGGTATTGAGGTCGATCACTCGACCGTGCACCGATGGGTTATCAAGCGGGTGCCGCTGTTCGAGAAATTTTTTCGCCAGCTTAAACGTCTGGTTGGCAAGAGCTGGCGGATGGACGAGATGTATATCAAGGTGCAGGGGCAGTGGACGTAGAAGTATCTATATCGGGCGCTGGACAAAAGTGGCTCGAATCTGGTGGCCCTTCAGGCGATCAATGCCGAACGGAAAACACCGATCAAGATTCGGCAATGCAAGTACTTGAACAACATTGTGGAGCAGGATCACCGGGCCATCAAACGGATCGCGAAACCGATGTTGGATTTCAAGGATTTTCGGTGTGCGCGCATCATTTTGTCCGGCATCGAGGTCGTGCACATGATTCGGAAAGGACAGATGCAGGTGAAAAAAGACACCGACCCGTCAGCCGCCGCCCAGTTCCACTCGCTGGTTATGTAAGTGATCCTGACGATATCGATCAGACTCATCCGTCCTCCGTTATCGCGACAGAACCCGCTTTTTAACAGTCCCGTATTAAGTGAACCTTCGCCAGTTGGCGAAATTTCAGCATCGTGCTAGATAATCCATTTTTCTCGAATACAAGGGAATTCACCTAGAACAAAGAATCTACCAATTACCGATCAATAAGGTGGTTGTATGGACACCTTCATCATTGAATCTTGACCTCATCTCCTTCCATGACTTCACAATGCGAGTATTAGCGCTTGCATTTGATGAAAAAATTAAGGTAATTAACACAGGCAAGAAAAGGATCGCAGGATGCGAATTATGGAATCTAATTGAGTTCGAGCGAATCGCGTGAGTTCAACGAGGCAGGGCGTTAAGAATTGGGCCGACTCGACGTCCCTTCGAATACGCTGCCGCCGATCGTGCAAATGGGTGCCACTGCCTTTCGTGGCCGAACCGGCACAGGAATAATTAAAAAATTTCGGATTGCAATTAAACTGGCATAAAATTCAAAGATGCAAGATTCGGGTGGTCGTAACAAGAGTTCTGCCTACGGTGTATAACATGGTTGATGGGCGGGCGATGTTGAGAACCTACTTCGAAGGAACGTGATGGAACACAAAAAATGGCGCTGGCTGGCCATTCATATGATCTGACCTCGGCGCCGTGACAGCGCCATGACTGACTTCTTTCGATCTTCTCGGTCACTGCGGCGGGTTCTGATTCTGCCATATGCATGCTTGGTATTTGTATTGGCCACAGGAATCGGTTTCCTATCTTATCGGGCCGGCAGCCGGGCGGTGGAGAACGTCACCGATCACTTGCTGCAAGAGACCATCGGACAGATCGAACAAGCCGTTGAACACCATATCGCCGGATCGAAGGCCGTCTTAGAGGTGGCTTTCCCACGTGGCATGCCGGCTCCAGCGGATATTGGCTCCGATCGGGATGGTTTGCGTCAGCGCTTTTGGGTCGCTACCTCGCTCTATCCTGATCCGAATAATTTTGTTTATTACGGTAATCAGGGCGGACAGGATTTGGGGGTGTTCCGTCTTTCTCCACTGGAAGCGCAACTCCGGATTAAGCTCAAGGCAACGGAGTATCGGCGTTATTACAACTTTCAAGGTATGTCGGGCGAATTAAAGCCGGGCGCACTTGAAAGCGCTTTGTTCGATCCGCGCGTGAGACCTTGGTATCTAGCCGCCCAAGCGACAGATAAAGATATCTGGACGCCGGTTTACATCGATTTTGGCAAGCGCGATTTGGTGATAACCCGAGCTCGCCGGGTATTATCCGCCGATGGGACATTCGCCGGCGTGGTGGCCACCGATGTTTCCCTGAAAGCACTAAACGATTACGTCCTGCAGCTCAAACCTAGCCAAAATGGTTTGGCGTTTGTGATGGATCAGGATGGTTCCGTGATTGCGGCTTCCGTGGGCGGCAATCTCCGTTTGAGCCGGCATGGAGAAATTCAGCGGCAGTATGCGAGCAGTGATCAGGACGCCATGCTCCGGGCGACCTATGCCGCGCTGAAAAACCGCATGGCAGCCGATAAAGCACTTGTTTCCTCGGGGAAAACCTTTATCTTCGACGCTCCGGGCGGCCAGACGATGCACGCCGCCTACGATTGGATTAGAGATGACGCGGGCTTGGAATGGATCGTGGTGGTCGCCATTCCACGCAGCGATTTTATGGGCGACGTGATTAATAATGCCGCGCTCACCGGGCTGGCGGGCGCGCTTGCCGTGGCCCTGTCGATTGTGCTTGGCTTGCTGATTGTCAATTGGGTGGTCAAGGATATTGGTCATTTGTCTGACATCACCAGCAAGATTGGACAGGGAGACCTGCAAGCGCATATCGCTATTGATCGACGTGATGAAATTGGTCAGCTCGCGATGAGTATTGAACTGATGCAATCGAGTCTAAGTACCGATAAATTGACCGGGCTGACCAGTCGTGCTGCACTGATCCGCCATGTAGAGTCGGGTATAGAGCGTAATCGAAACGCTGGCGCCGCCGCTGCCGGTTTTGCCGTGCTCTTTATCGACCTGGATCATTTCAAGCCCATCAACGACCAATACGGCCATCAGCTTGGCGATCGTACATTGATAGAAATTGCCGGCCGGCTGCAAAAATCGATTCGGCAAGGCGATGTGGCCGCACGGTATGGCGGAGACGAATTTGTGATCGTGCTCTGGCAGATAAAAAATATCGAGAACGTGAAGAAGATCATCGCTAATTTGAACCAGCTGTTATCGCAACCGCTGCAGTGTTTTGAGGATCTGGAGCTTGGGCGCAAGATTCAAGTTAGCGCGTCGATTGGCGTGGCGCTTTATCCGACGGATGGCGAGGACGCCGAGATTTTAATTAGAAAGGCCGACCAGAAAATGTATGAAGAAAAGTCGCTTCATAGAATTTGACGTAAATGCTTAAGCACAGGGGCGTGGATTTGGCTCGTGCCATAGCTGCTTGCAGGCCATCGCGCAAGCAGCGGCGATTAGGCTGAGGCGGTATTGACAGCCCCACGGGAAAAGACCAAGATCAATTCCAGGTGCGCAAGCTATGTCGGCGAAAGGATCGTCATATGAAAAATATTGGACTGATTCCTCGCGTGGTCCTGGCCGGTTCGATTGCGATGGCCCTATGCGTTGCGGGGGACGTGCGGGCCTCCACCAAGCAAATCGTTTATCTAGCAGCGAAATCAGATCTTCCCTTTTGGAACACCCTGGGCAAAGGCGTCAAGGCGATTGCTCAAGAAAGCGGGTATACCTATCTTGAAATGGATAGCAATCTGAACGCGGCGACCCAGTTGGCGAATGCCAAAAAAGCGCTTGCGCTGGGTGTGGACGGCATTGTCATATCGCCGGTCGATAGTCAGACGGCGCCCGAGGTGTTAGATATTGCTTCGAAAGCCGGCATTCCTGTCGTGATCGCCGATATCGGCACCAATGGCGGTGAGTTCGTGACTTACGTCAAATCCGATAATTACCGCGGGGCGTATGAAATCGGTACAGTGCTGGCGGCGGCGCTGAAAGACAGAGGCTGGAGTAAGGATCCGTTTGCCTTGATTACGATATCCCTGGCCCGAAAAAATGGGCAGGATCGAACCAATGGTTTTATCGATGCGATGAAAGACGCCGGATCGGTCAATCAAGTCGCGTCAAAGCAAATGCTAGATTATTCGGCGAATGAAACATTTCGGTATGTGAAGGATATTTTGGCGGCGACACCGAATCTCAGAGGTTTATTCATCGAAACAGACCAACCGGTGGAAGGGGCTATGCAGGAAATCAAGGCCGCCAAAAAACATGGCGAGGTTTTGATAGCTTCGTTTGACGCCTTGCCGCAAGTTGAGAGCTTATTGAACTCCGGAACTTTGGTTGCGGTTGGTATGCAGCAGCCGTATTTGATGGGAAATAAAGCGGCCGAAGCTTTGATCGGCAATTTGCATGGCCAGCCACAGGCCAAGCAAGTATTGGTCCCAATTCTCGTTGCAACCAGAAAGAATATTTCGCAATTGCTTCCGGTGGCGGCCAAAACCGTTTTTGGGAACGAGGCGAAGTAAATTGGGGGAGTTGGATATTTTAGAAGCAAGGCTTGAAACTGAAGCGTATGCACTTACCACGCTTAAAAATTGCCCATCGTCTGGCATTAAGCTATGGCGCGATTATTTTGTTGTTGATTGCCACGACTTTTGTCGGGATCGAAAAACTGCAAGATTTGAGCGCGACTACGGATGATGCGCTGAACGATAAATATCCGAAAATAATCTTGGTCAACGAGATGAATGCCGATCTCGGCGTCATTGCACGCGCCATGCGCAACGCTTTGATCCTGAATGATCAAGATCAATTGTTGGTGCAAATTAGCGACATTAAAACCGCCAGCGATAGAATGACTGACGGCTTGTTCCAGTTGGGCCGTCGAATCACCGATGCCAATGGCCTGGAACTATTGCGCCAGATTCGGACAGTGAATTCAGACTATATCGTCAATCAGGACGATTTTACCCGGCTAATTGCTGAGCATAAGATGGAGGAGGCCAGAAACCTGCTGCGAGTCGACTTGTACGGATATCAGAACACCTATTTTGAATTGCTGGACAAACTAAAACGAGATCAAAGCGACTTGATGGAGCGGTCCAGCAGGGAAGTTGCGATGACTTATCGCACGGCGCGCGATGTCATGTTTACGCTGGTAGGGGCGGCCGTGTTGCTAAGCGTCGGCATTACATTTTTGATCAGCCGTTCTTTGCTGAAGCAATTGGGTGGCGAGCCCGATTATGCCTCAGCGATCGCCCGGGAAATTGCGGCCGGCGATTTATCATCGAAAATAAATGTCGCGGAAAATGATGATTCCAGCCTGCTTTTTGTCATGTCGGGCATGCGTGACCGTCTGGTAGCACGCGATAAGGCATTGCACGATGTCAACCGTGATTTGGCCAACAGCATAGAAACGCTGAAGCAAATGCAAGAAGATCTTATCTGTAATGAAAAACTAGCCGCCTTAGGGGCTTTGGTTGCTGGTATTTCACACGAACTTAATACACCAATAGGTAACGGGATTATGGCTGCGAGTACTCTAATCGACCTGACTCGGACATTTTCTCGCGATGTCGGAAGTGGCATGACGCGGTCAAGTTTAAATTATTATATTAACAATATAACGGAAGCGTCGGAAATTTTGCTTCGTAATTTGAATCGCGCCGGTGATTTAGTGGACAGTTTTAAACAAGTGGCGGTAGACCGAGAAACCTCCCAAGGCCGGCGGTTTATTTTGGCCGACTTGGTCAGCGAGACTTTGCTGATGTTGCGGCCGAATACGAAGAAAGATTTTTTTGTGGTGAAGCTGGAAATCCCCAACGATATCGTGATGGACAGTTATCCAGGGCCGCTGGGCCAGGCGGTGATTAATTTGATCGACAATGCCATGTTGCACGGTTTCGATGGACGCGAATTCGGCACGGTGTCGATCTCCGCGCTTCAACTGGATTCCGATCATGTCGAAGTATCGGTAGCAGATGATGGCAATGGCATTGCGCCGGAGAACTTGAAACGGATTTACGACCCGTTTTTCACCACCAAATTCGGCGCCGGCGGCTCCGGCTTGGGGCTGCATATTACTCATAATATTGTGACGCGCATTCTTGCCGGGCGCATCCGGGTCGTCAGCACACTGAACGTGGGCACGACTTTCATCATGACCTTGCCGATCAGGGGGCTGATCAAACCGGAAGAACGCATCCTAAGCTGAGCATGGGCGCCCCGCGCCAACCCGGCGCTTAGGTATGCTTTAGAATTCTGTCCAATCATCCTTGCTATCTGCCGCAGGCTTGGCGACGGCTCGTTGCGCCACGACAGTCCGAGGTGCACCTTCGGGCTTCGAAGTCAGCGCTTGTGGTCTATCGGCTTTGGGCGTTGCGAGTTTGCCGTGGGCCGGCGGCTTGGCGTCTGTTTTATTGCTCGGCTTGATGCTGGGCTTGACATTGGACTTGGCGACCGACCCGCGGCTCGATTGGCTCGTGGTATGCGATAGCGATGCCGAGGTGCTTTCGAGCTTGAACACGCTGACCAGCCTGGCCAGATTGTCGGCTTGATCCTGCAAGGACCCGGCCGCGGCCGCGGCTTCCTCGACCAGCGCCGCATTCTGCTGCGTGGCATTGTCCATCACCGTGATGGCCTGACCGACCTGGCCGATGCCTTCGCTTTGTTCGAAACTGGCCGTGGCGATTTCATTGATGATCACGGCGACCTCTTTGACCGAGGTCACAATTTGATCCATGGTGGCGCCGGCTTCATCGACCAGATTGGCGCCGATATTCACTTTGCCGACTGAATCGTCGATCAGCGCCTTGATCTCCTTGGCGGCAGCCGCCGAGCGTTGCGCCAGCTGACGCACTTCCGTTGCCACCACCGCAAAGCCGCGGCCCTGTTCGCCGGCGCGCGCCGCTTCAACCGCCGCGTTCAAGGCGAGAATATTGGTTTGAAAGGCAATTCCGTCGATCACGCCGATGATATCGACGATCTTGTGCGAGCTTTCCTTGATCGAGCCCATGGTGTTGACCACCTGCCCCACGACATCGCCGCCCTTGATGGCCACGTCGGAGGCTGATGCGACCAATTGATTGGCGTGTTTGGCGTTGTCCGCATTCTGTTTGACCGTCGAGGTCAGTTGCTCCATGGCCGCGGCGGTTTCTTCGAGGCTGGACGCCTGCGAGTCGGTGCGCGAGGATAGGTCGAGGTTGCCGGCGGAAATTTCGGCGGAAGCCGAGGCGATGGTATCGGTGCTGACACGGATTTCGCTCATGGTGGTGTTCAGCGAAGCGACAAAGCGATTGAAGCCATCGGCCAGTGCGCCGATCTCGTCGTTCGATTCCACTTGCAAGCGGCGGCTCAAATCGCCCTTGCCGTCGGCGATTTCGGCGAGCATCTGCGCGGCACGCGCGACGGGCGCGGCAATCGCACGGCTGATCAGGAAGATCAACAGCAAGCCGGCAACGCCGCCCACCAGGCCTGCCACCAGCGCCGAAATCGAAGCGTTTCTAAAGACATTGCCGAGCACCTCATCTTCCGGTACTTCAGCAATCACATAGAGATTGAGTTGCGGCACGAACGACGAGACTACAATTTGTTTGCCCGCCTGCGACGAATAGGCGCTGCTGGTGAATTCCTGGCCATTGAGCAGGGTGTTGCTCAAGTCTTGGTTAAAGCCCGGCAAATCCTTGAGAAAATGTTTGCCGTCAACGAGCGCCGGATCGCGATGGATCAGCAAACTACCGTCCGCCCGCACCAGGTAGATAAAGCCCGATTTGCCGATATGATAGGAACGAATGGTGTTGGCCAGTGCGTCGACCGACAGGCCCAAGCCGGCTACGCCGACTTTGCCTGAGCCCGCATCGAAGCGCGTATTGATAAACATCATGTAGACGTTGGAGCTGACGTCTTTGTCTAGATCCAGGGTGTAGGGCTTGCCGCTCGACAGAAAATTGTAGAACCATTGATCGCTCGGCGCTGTTTTACTGAGGGTGCGATCCAGGCCGGCTTCGGTAAAGTATTTACCGGTATCTCCGGAAACCCAAAATACCGTGGCAGCCTTATTTTTGTCTTTGATCAGCGTGGCGTAGCGCTGCCACTTGGCGGTGTCGGCGTCCGGCAAACCGGCCGCTTCCCAGTCCAGCAAAAAGCTGTTGTCGACTATCCCCAGCGAGGTGGCCAGCGGCGCGCCAATCTGGCGCAAGATATCGTTGCGAATCTGGCCGACCACCGCCGGCAGTTCCTGCGTGACGACGCGGTCCTGAACGTCATGTTCCGTCATCACGATGCTGAGGGTCGAGGAGATGACCAAAAACAGCAAGAGACACGAAGCCATGCTGAGCATGAGCTTTTTCTGTATGGAAAAGCGACGCAAAAAGTTCATGGAACTTCCCTTTGTATTGTTTTTATTGGCGTACCAGCACCTAAATCCTATTGCCGATAAGTATCGCAGGTCTTGGAATAAGTAAGTGAGGCTGTACCGAATAGAGTGTTTCTAATGATCGAGATATCATTGCTGCGCGAAACATGCTTCGCTCGGGGTATCGAGCAATCTCGAACTCTTGATCGTTCAAGCTAGGTAAGGTGCTAAATCATGGCTTATTCTAGGCATATTAAATAAAATCAAGGAATAACGACTTTCCCTTTGTTTTTGCTGAATTGCAGTATTCCAACACGATGCCGGTCAAATGATAAAAAGGGACGAATCAAGTCTGCGTTTTTTGTGCGCTGCAAGGAGAGCGCCTGCTCGGGTGCTGAAATCTGGGTGCGGCTGCGTCAAATTGACGCATGAAAGTTGGGGCGGACTTGTTGAGGTGATATGCTCCCGGCTTCAATTGCGCACTGAAACATGACCCTACGCTTCCGCAAATACACCACCGCCTGGCTGGGTCTGATCGCCATGTGGCTGCTCGTATTTGCGCCGCTGGTCAGCCAGTTGGTCGTGTCCGCGCGCGCGCGCGAACCTATCGCCGTCATTTGCTCAGCCGCTCAACATAGCGCTGCAAGCCGTCACGTGCCGGCGGCAGCGCTTGACGCCTGCGGCTATTGCACGCTACTGGCGGGTCAGGTGTTGGCGCCGCAGACACTGCCTGCGGCGGCGCCGGTTCTACCGCGCGCAGTGATTGCCGCGGCGCCCGAACTGTCGATTTATTTCACGCCATCCAGCGTGTTCCCTTCCGGTCGCCCACGCGACCCACCTCTGGTTTCCTGATCGCGGTTGTTGCTGGCCGTACTTATCGATGCGCCCTTTGATGGCGCGCTTAGCCATTTTTTGCCGCGGCCTGGTCGCTGGCTTCGCACTGTTCGCCGTGACGGTGTTTCTATATTGCAAATTATTCTGGAGAGAAAATGATGACTCGTATCGGAAAAATCTTCCTGATCGCCGCGCTGTGCGTGGCATCCGTTCCCGCTCTGGCCGTATCGCCCGCCACCGTTAGCGTTGCAGATTGCTGGATTCGCGCTTTACCGGGTGAGTTGCCGTCGGCAGGGTATTTCAAAGTGACGAATAACGGCGACCAAGTGCTTAATCTTGTGGCGGTGGAGGCCGATGCGTTTGGCATGGCTATGCTGCACCAGACTCAGTCTCAAGGCAGTATGTCGAAAATGGTGATGGCCGGGCAGGTGCCCGTGCCCGCGCATGGCACCTTGATATTCGCACCCGGTAATTACCATGTGATGCTGGAACAGCCCAAAAAGCCGCTGACCATCGGCGCGTCGATTCCTATGAGCTTTGCGTTTAGCGACGGTCAGAAGGTCATCGCTACATGCGCCGTAAAAAGTGCCGCTACAGCGGCGAATTAAACTTCGGATAACTTACACAATGTCTTACTCACCGGTCACATTTTTTTCAAGAGCAGCTTTGTCTGCGGCGGTTGTTTGTTCGGTCATGGGGCCGATGAGTCTCGCTCAAGCCGGCACGGTGATCGTGCTCGACTCCGGCGAGGCTCAGCTTTCCCTGATAGATCAGGCGAGCCACAAAGTGATGGCCACCGAACCTACCGGCAAAGAGCCGCACCATTTGATGATTACGCCGGACGGACGGTCGCTGCTGGTCGCCAACTCGGTATCGAACAGCATGATGTTTCTCGATCCTGAAACCGGCCGGGTGCAGCGCACGGTCGACGATATCGAGGATCCTTATCAATTAGGCTTTTCTCCGGACAGTAAGTGGTTTGTGACCGCGGCGCTGAGAATGAACCGCGTCGACATCTATCGTTACGATGGGCAGAACGTCACGCTGGTCAAACACATTCCGTTGGAGAAAACGCCGAGTCACTTGACGTTTGCCTCCGACAACCGAACCGTGTTCGTCACCCTGCAGGATTCAGGTGAATTGGCGGCGATCGATCTTCCGACCCAGACGCTACTTTGGAGAATGCATGTCGGCCGGGAACCCGCCGGACTCTGGATGACCCCGGGGGATCGCTATCTGTTGGTCGGCATGACGGGTGAGGATGACGTGACCGTGGTCGATTGGCACAAACAGCAGATCGTCAAAAAAATCCAGACCGGACGGGGCGCCCATAATTTCCGCAACCTGGACGATGGCATGCATGTGGCAGTAACAAATCGCGTCGAAAGTACCATCAGCATATTGGACTACAACTTGTTGAAAAAGGTCGACGACATTACCGGACTCCTGCCCGGACCCGACGATATGGAGCTGTCGGCTGATCGCCGCCAGATGTGGGTGACGTTCCGCTTTGCCAAGCGGGTCGGCATTATCGATATGAGCACGCACAAACTGCTCGACACGATTGCCGTGGGACGCTCTCCGCATGGTATTTATTTTGCAGACCACGCGCCCGTCGTGGCGCCGAACCCCGATTAAATTTGGCAAGCGGTGCACACCCTTGGCTAACTCTGGAGTTTTTTTGTGATCCACGAAATTGTTTCGCAGCTCGATAACGCAGTGTCCACGCTGCAAACGCTGCTGTATATCGACATCGTGCAACCTTTCTTTTTCCGTTTCGATTTGATGGGCTATGACGAGGACACTTACGACGCGCTGTACTGGGTGATCATCGGTGTACTGGAAATAGCGGTAACCTATCTTGCGCTGCGGCCACTGGAGGCGCTACGGCCGCTGGAAGTCTGGGCCGATCGGAAAGCGTTGCGCTCCGACGTGTTCTATACCTGGATCGCCAAGCTGGGCATTATTAATATCGCTTTCTTCTTGCTGCTCCAGTCCTTGTTCGATCACTGGCAGAGCTTGATATCGATGCATAATGTGCCCAATATCGACCTCGATGGTCTTTGGCCCGGCGTCACGGATCAGCCGGTCGTGTCCTTTCTGATTTACTTCGTGGTCCTGGATTTTGCCGGATACTGGTATCACCGCTGGCAACATCGCTTTGGCGTGTGGTGGGAGTTGCACGCAGTGCATCATAGCCAGCAACAGATGTCGCTGTGGGCCGATGATCGAAATCACTTTCTTGATGACATTATTCAGGCCGCTTTTTTTGCCGCGCTTTCTCTGTTTATCGGCGTGCAACCGACGCAATTTGTGGTGCTGATCGCGCTCGGGAATTTTATGCAGAGCGTGCAGCATGTGAATGCGAGGCTGCCGTACGGTTGGTTGTTGGAGCGCATTATTGTCAGCCCGATGTTTCATCGCAGGCATCATGCGATCGGCTATGGTCATGAAGGTACGCGCTACGGCTGCAACTTTGGCGTGTTGTTTCCCTGGTGGGACATGATGTTCGGCACGGCTTCGTGGGTCGAGGCGCTCGAGCCCACAGGTATTCGCGATCAATTGCCGGCGCCTCATGGAGCCGGGCGCTCCTATGGGCAGGGCATATGGGCCCAGCAGGGTAAAGCGTTTGTCAGGATCGCTCAGCGTTTGCGTGGGCAATCCTCCTACTAGCAACTGATCGGCCGTGCCGGTGAGCACGGCCGATCGGCGATAGATTTCCTAGCGTACCGTTACCCATTCCCCGTAACGCTTGATCGCCTTCTCATCGAAATTGAATCCCAAACCAGGGGTCTGATGCAGCAGCACTTGCCCATTGCGATGCTCTAACTGACGATCAATCAAACGCCTGAAATTTAGCACTTGGTCGTCCCAGAAAAACTCGACATAGCGCGCGTTGGGTGTGGCCGCGACCAACGGTGCATGAACATCGTGGAACCAATGCGGGCACATGACGACACCATGACTGGCGGCGGTCGCCGCGATGCGGCGCCATTCGGTAATGCCGCCGCATACCAGCGCATCGGTCTGGAAGATTGCCGCTGCGCCCTGATCCAGCAGCTGTTTGTGATACCAGCGACCATAGCCGATTTCGCCGGTGGCAATCGGCACTCGCGTCAGTTTCGCCAGCCGTTGGTGATTGTCGACGTCGTCGGGCGAGAACGGTTCTTCGATAAAGTAAGGATCGTATTGTTCGAACAGCCGCACGTAGCGCATGGCCTCTGTCGCATCGCTCCAGCCGTTATTGATATCGAGCATCAGCTCCACGTCAGGGCCGATGGCTTCGCGTGCGGCACGCACCCGCGCCTCTTCCTCGCGCGGCGACAAGCGGCCCGATTTCATCTTCACCGCCTTAAATCCCATCTCCACATAACTGGCCATCTCCTCACCCAGCATCTGCGGCGACTTGCCGTCAAGGTAATAGCCGCCGCTGGCATAGGCCGGCACCTGATCGAGCTCGTAGGCCCCGAGATATTTATGCAAAGGTAGGCCATGGGTGCGGGCGTTGAGATCCCACAGTGCTGTGTCGAGAATGCTGATGGCGCGCATGACCGTGCCGGCGCGCCCATGCAGCAGTGATTCCTGATACATCATCTGCCACAGACCTTCGGTTGCATAGGAATCCTTGCCGATCAGCAACGGTGCGAGCAATTGCTCGACTGCTGCCGTCAGTAAGCCGCCGCCCGCGCTGCCGACATAGCAAAAGCCGATGCCTTCGACGCCGTCGCTCGATCTTACCTTGACCAGGCCATAGTGACGCGCGCTGACAGTGCGCGTGGCAAACCGGGTGACGCGGTCCAACGGCACCTCGACGGCGCTAACCGAGATCGATTCGATGATAGGCATAAGTGTGTCTCCTGTTTTAAGTTAACCGCACCCAAGCAGTCCGGTTGTGGCGCATTGTGATTGACACAAAACAATAGAAACAGTAACTTGCGGTAACTTAAAACGATAAAATTTCTATCGATGGACTCGCGCTATTTGCAAAGTTTTGTGTACGTCGCGGAACTCGGCTCTATCGCCGAAGCCGCCCGCCGCCTCGATCTGACGCCGGCGGCTGTCGGCCAGCGAATCAAGCTTCTGGAGCAGGAGTTGGGCGCCCGGCTGATTCAGCGCTCGGGCCGTACGGTCTCGGCGACCCCGGCCGGAGCCCGTATTCTTGAGCGTGGCCGCAAGGTGTTGCGCGACATTCGCGACCTGCGAGCGGATATCGGCGAGGAGGGCGATCTTTCCGGTGAACTCAGGGTCGGGGCGACGCCCACACTGATGACTGCGGCGATTCCGCGTTTAGTGTCGACCTTGCTAGGCGCGCATCCCTTGGTCGACATCTACTTGGAGCCGGGTAATTCTGTCGCCTTATATGGCAAGGTGCTCGACGGCGATCTCGATGCCGCACTGATTATTCAGCCTTTGTTCGAACTACCCAAGAGTTGCGGCTGGCACACCTTGCGTGAGGAACCGCTGGTGCTGTTGACACCGCAGGGCATGCCGGTTGCCGATGTGCGCGGCACACTCGAAACCCAGCCCTTTCTCCGTTACGATCGACACACCGTTGGCGGGCAACTGGCTGACGACTACCTGCGGCGTCACGGCATCAAGCCGCGCCAACGCTGCGAACTCGATGGGCTGGACGCGATAGCCGCGTTGGTTAGCCGGGGCTTGGGCGTATCGCTGGTGCCGCATTGGCTCAGTACACCAGGCTACGATGTGCCGCTGGCACGTTGGCCGCTACCCGGTTCACGTGCAAAACGGATCGTCGGGCTGATCTGGTCGCGCACCTCGGCCAGAATCCGCTTGGTCGAGACTTTCCTACAGCTCGCGCAGGCTTGGGATGGCAAACCGTAAAGAAATTCTATCGACTCAAGCAAGCGCAGCCGCGTAGATCGAGAGGGAGAACGGCGCAATACTGATGCCGCATTGCGACGACCGGGCTTGGCATGTACCTGGCCCGGTTCGCAGATCTTAAGGAGACTCCCTCGCATGACCACGCTCGACCGTCGCTTAGCCGGCACACTTTCACCGGTATTGACACCGTTTAACACGGATGGGACCGTTTGCACCCGTCGTTTTATCGAGCATTGCGAACGCCTGTTGGAGCAGGACGTAGGCCTTGCCCTATTTGGCACCAACTCGGAATCCGCCTCGATGACGATTTCCGAAAAACGCCGGCTGCTAGAGGCGGTATACGCAGCGCAGTTGCCGCCCGAAAGAATGCTGGTCGGGGTTGGCGCTTGTGCTTTGGCCGAGGTCGTGGAACTCACACAAGCGGCGCTAGCTGGGGGCAGTTGCAGCGTGCTGATGGTGCCGCCGTTTTATTACAAGGGAGTCAGCGATGAAGGTTTGTTTCGCGCCGTTGCGCAAGTGATTGATGCGATCGGCGACGCGCGCTTGCGTATTTATCTGTATCACATTCCAACGGTGAGTCAGGTACCCTTCAGCCTGCCCTTGATTGCGCGTTTGCTGGCGGCTTACCCAGGGGTAATCGCGGGTATCAAGGATAGTTCAGGTGACCTGAATCATGCCTTGTCGCTACTGCACGAGTTTCGCGGCGCGCATTTCGATGTGTTTGCCGGCAGCGAAATCCATCTGATCGAGATGATGCGCGCGGGCTGTGCCGGTGTTATTTCCGCGACAGCCAATGTCAACGGCGCCGCGATTGCACGTCTGTGCGATCGATGGGCAGCCGCTGACGGGCCAGCCGAGCAGGATACGGCCAATCGACTGCGTGCGGCGTTTGCGCGATTCGCCATGATTCCGGCCATGAAGGCGGCGACTGCGGCCCGGCTCGACGATCCGGCATGGACACGGGTGCGTGCGCCGCTCGTCGAACTTCAGGCCGAGCAGCAAGCGAGTTTGCTAAAGGAACTCGCCGCGCTGGGGTTTTATTCCTGAACGGTTCGGGTCATGACGCGGACCGAGAACGCGGACCGAGCACGTGAATCGAGCACCGAACAAAGAGTGAAGACCGGCTACGCATGCTGATATGCCGATGTCTTTGCCGCATTCCAATCGGAGACAAAATGCTGATAGACAATCCTATCGTCGGCGCGACATATGCTGAGGATCTGGTCGAAGCGACCTACAAGCGTGTTGCATGGCGCATCCTGCCCTTGCTGTTTATCAGCTATATTGTGGCCTATATGGACCGAGTCAACGTCGGCTTCGCCAAGCTGCAGATGCTGGGCGATCTCGGTTTTAGCGACGCTGTTTACGGTTTGGGCGCCGGGCTATTTTTTGTCGGCTACTTTATGTTCGAAGTGCCAAGCAATTTGTTGCTGCATCGCTTTGGCGCACGCCGCTGGATCGCGCGCATCATGATTACCTGGGCGCTGCTTTCCATGGCGACGGCCTGGGTTAGCACACCGGCGGCCTTCTATGCGCTGCGTTTTTTTCTCGGAGTCGCGGAAGCGGGGTTTTTCCCTGGTGTTATTTTATATTTAACCTACTGGTTTCCAGCGCATCGGCGCGGCCGGATGACCGCGTGGTTTATTGCCGGGAATCCGATTTCCGGCATTATCGGCGGCCCGCTTTCCGGATTAATCATGAAACAGCTTGCCGGTTCAATGGGGATAGCGGGTTGGCGCTGGCTGTTTATTATCGAAGCGGTGCCGGCCATCGTCATGGGTGTGCTGATTTTTGTTTACCTGGACGATAACGTGGGCGATGCGCGTTGGTTGCGCGGCGAGCAAAGAAATTTGATTGCCGCCGATATCGAGCAGGACCGCAAATTGCATACGCATGCATCATTGAGCCGAGTATTTCTGTCTCCTCGTGTGTGGTTGCTGTGTTTCATCCTGTTCTGCATTGTGATGGGTTCGTATGCGCTTGGTTTCTGGCAGCCGACCTTGATACGGCTGGCCGGCGTACAGGATCCCATGGCGATCGGCATGCTTTCGTCAATTCCGTATATTGTCGCCCTGATTGCGATGCTGATTGCGGCGCGCCATGCCGATCGCTCGGACGAACGCCGTTGGCATGTCGCGACACCGGCGCTGGTGGCGGCCACCGGCTTCTGTATTTGCGCGCTGAGCGGGTCGCATTTCTATCCCGCCATGCTCGGCTTGACGCTCGCGGCCGCGGGCGTGATCACGGCTTTGCCGATGTTCTGGGCGCTGCCCACCGAATTCCTTGGCGGAACGGGAGCGGCAGCCGGCATTGCGCTGATCAACTGCACCGGCAATCTTGCCGGCTTTGTCAGTCCCTCGGTGATCGGCTGGCTCAAGAATCAGACCCATACGTTCACCTCGGGCTTGCTCTTCGTCGCGGCCACGATCGCGGTCGCGGCCTTGGCTGTTATCTTTCTGATTCCGGCCAATACTCGCACCCCGCAGTGTTAGCTGTCGCACGAGTCGGGTTCTTCCATAATCAATATCCAACAAACCCGGCGCCGATTATTCGTGGCGCCGGTATTGGCTAGCTGTCAGGCTTGTCACCGCCTTTGCGGGGCTGCTATATGCTGCGTATCGGCTCGATCGCGCCGCTACGTGACCGTGCATTTAAAATGCGCGTATTTCAAGTGCATGAGAGTATTTTAATTGAGTAAAGTTCCGTGAAATTAGAGCAAATAAGAGTGAATGTTGATAATTTTAATTATCGCATTATCGTCATCTGCCTAAATAATCGAATAATCACAGGTGTACCGTTTGAGTCTCTGCTACTATTAATTGGCTCATTGTTCCTCGCCTTATGTCGGGCCAGCCGTATCGACCTCGATGGCAATCTGCGAGTCTGCACTGCAGTGGTGCGCTAATGGTTTTATGCGCATTTTTTGCCGAAGTACGATTGCTCTCGCGAAGGATGTATGGACGAATCCGATATCGCTGTCGACGGCCCTGATCTACTCAAGACAGGCGCCCTGCAAGACGCCATTTTCAATAGCGCGTACTTCTCGAGTATTGCTACGGATGAGAAGGGCGTTATCCAGATTTTCAACGTCGGCGCCGAACGCATGCTGGGTTACGCAGCTGCCGACGTCGTCAACCGTATCACGCCAGCCGATATTTCCGACCCGCAAGAAGTGGTTGCGCGTGCTACGGCCCTGAGCCGCGAGTTGAATACACCGATCACCCCCGGCTTCGAGGCCCTGGTATTCAAGGCTTCGCGCGGTATCGAAGACATTTACGAACTGACTTATATTCGCAAAGATGGCGGCCGGATTCCGGCTATTGTTTCGGTCACCGCATTGCGTGACGCCGAAGAAGGCATTCTCGGTTACTTATTGATCGGCACCGACAATACTACCCGCAAGCGGGCGGAAGCCGCTCAAGAGTTGCTCGATCAGCGCTTGCGCGACCAGCAGTTCTATATGCGCTCGTTGATTGAATCGAATATTGATGCGCTGATGATGACCGACCCGCAAGGCATCATCTCGGACGTGAACAAACAGATGATGGCGCTCACGGGCCGCACACGTGACGAACTGATCGGCGCGCACAGCAAGAATTTTTTTACCGACCCGCTTCAGGCCGATGCTGCGATCAAGCGCGTACTTGCCGAGCGTCGGGTGACCGACTATGAATTGACGGTGCATGCGCTGAACGGGGAAAAAACGGTTGTATCCTATAACGCGGCCACCTTCTACGACCGCGATCGCAACCTGCAAGGCGTCTTCGCGGCGGCGCGTGACGTGACCGAGCGCAAGCGTTTCGAGCGTGCGCTACAAGAGAAAAACCTTGAGCTTGAGCATGCCAGCCGCATGAAAACGGAATTCCTCGCGACCATGTCGCACGAATTGCGCACGCCGCTGAATGCCATTGTCGGTTTCTCCGAGGCGCTCAAGGATGGCTTGATGGGGGCGCTCAGCGACATCCAGACAGAGTACACCACGGATATTTTTACGGCCGGGCAACATCTGTTATCGCTGATCAATGACATTCTTGATTTGTCGAAGGTTGAAGCCGGCATGATGGGGCTTGAATTGGAGCCTGTGGACTTGAATAGCTTGCTGTCGAACAGTCTGTCTATCGTCAAGGAAAAGGCCGCAACCCAGCATATTCAACTCGAACTCGATGCCGGCTGCGACCTGGGTTCGCCGCAACTGGATCTGCGCAAGACCAAGCAAATTGTCTATAACCTGTTGTCGAATGCCGTTAAATTCAGTCCATACGGCGGCCGGGTGGTATTGCGTGCGCGGCGCGTGTCGCGGGCCAGCGTCGGCATGCTGGTCGGTGACTGGCCGGTACATAGCTTTCCCTTGGCCGACAACGAGTACAACGAATTTCTGGAAATCGGCGTAAGCGACGGCGGCATTGGTCTTTCCGCCGCAAATATGACGAAGTTGTTCCAGCCGTTCTGCCAGATCGATAGCCGCCTGGCGCGTAAATTCGAAGGTACCGGGCTGGGTCTGGCGATGGTCAAACAACTGACCGAACTCCATGGCGGCACGGTCGCGGTAGCCAGTGCCGAGGGACAAGGCGCGCATTTCGTCGCTTGGTTGCCGATGCGCACAGCAGGGCAAGCCGCCGCTACGCAAGCCTTTGCTGAGCAGGAAAGCGAGGTCGAAGCCGAGTCCAAGGAACGTCTTGCGCTAGTGATTGAAGATGACGATAAAGCGGCTGAACTGATTCGTCTGCTGCTCGAAGCCGAAGGCTTTACCGTTTTGATCGCGGCCAGTGCCGAGGAAGCACTGTTGTTGTCACTGCAACACAATCTCAACTTGATCACTTTGGATCTTCTATTGCCGGGGATAGATGGTTGGGAGTTTATGCAGAAAATACGCGAAAACCGCAATCTAGCCAACGTCCCGGTGGTGATCGTCGCCGGCGTGGTCGACAGCAATATGGCATTGAAGCGCGGCGCCGCCGCTGTGTTGCAAAAGCCGATCAGCCGAGCGCAATTAAAAATGTCGTTGGCGAGTTTGGGCCTGGAACCCGTCGCGGAGCACACCCATACTATTCTGGTGGTAGACGACGACCCCAAGGCCGTCGAAGTGATCGCGGCACTGCTGCCGACCCCGGTTTACGGCGTGATTCGTGCCTATGGCGGCGCCGAAGCCATCACGCTGGCGCAGCGGCTGCGCCCCGATTTGATTTTGCTCGACTTAATGATGCCGGATGTTAACGGCTTCGACGTGGTCGCGACGCTCCAGCGCAACATTGTGACCGCACGTATCCCAATACTGGTGGTGACCTCCAAGCAGATCAATGCGGAAGAACGTGCCGTGCTCAATTGCAATCCGGATAACGTTGTCGCCATTGTCGAAAAAGCCGGATTTAATCGAGCCCATTTTATTACCGAGGTAAGGCGCGCATTGCAGCCACATTAGAGAGCGTTCCACATGGCCAGAATTTTGATCATTGAAGATAACCCGGTGAATATGAAGCTGGTTTCTTACCTGCTGTGTAATATCGGTCACACGACGCTATGCGCGGTTGATGCCGAGACAGGTTTGAATATGGCGCGTGCGGACCACCCCGATCTGATCTTGATGGACGTGCAACTGCCGGCAATGGATGGTTTGGCGGCCGCGACCTTGCTGAAACAAGATTCGGCCACCGCCGCCATCCCCATCATCGCACTCACCGCGATGGCGATGAAGGGCGATATGGAAAAAAGCCGGGCCGCCGGATGCGACGCGTTTATTGCCAAGCCCTTGCGTTATCATGAGTTATACGCGGCGATCGACACCCTCTTGGCCACGCGCCTGCCGTAAGCGCTTGGCACAGCAATGCTCTTTCACCACTCGCCATGACCCTAACCAATTCCACCATTCTCATTGTCGATGACGAGCTCTCAAATCGAAAATTGTTCGAAGCGCTGCTGCGCGCCGAAGGTTATCTGACACTGAGTGCCTGCGATGGTGAAGAAGCGCTGGCCTCGATTACAGCGCATCGGCCGGACTTGATTTTGCTCGATGTCATGATGCCGGGCATGGACGGTTACCAGGTCGCCAGCCAGCTAAAGGCAGATCCGAGCACTTCGAATATCCCGATCATCATGGTGACCGCGCTGATCGACCGCAGAGCCCGGATTGCCGGACTCAATGCCGGAGCAGAAGATTTTTTGACGAAACCGGTCGATCGCGCCGAATTGTCGTTAAGAGTGCGCAATCTGCTGCGCTTGAAAGCCTTCGGCGATTTCTTGCAAAGCCAGAGCTGGATGCTGGAGCAACAGGTCACGGCGCACACGATGGATCTGCAGCGCTTTCGCGCAGCGATGGATGTCACGGCTGATGCGATCATGCTGATCAATCGCAGAACCATGAGCTTTGTCGAGGTTAATACCACCACCTGCAATATGCTCGGTTATACCCGAGAGGAACTGCTGGAGCGTGGCCCGACCGGGTTAGGCGGGGCGCCCCGCGAACAGTTGGAGGCGGTGTATGACGCGCTGATCGACGGTCGGGCAGCCAACAATCTGGGGGAAATCCGGCTCTATCGCAAGGACGGATCGGAGTTGTATGTGGAGCTGCATCGTCATGCGATGCGCTCTGGAAGCGACTGGATTATCGTGGTTGCCGCACGCGATATCTCCGAGCGCAAGGAAGCCGAAAAGCGCCTACATTATATAGCGCATCACGATGCCCTGACCGGCCTGCCGAATCGTACGCTGTTCTACGAGACATTGAGCCGTGTCTGCCTGGCGCCGGCCGCGGCCGATCATCCGATCGCTGTGCTGGTGATCGACCTCGATTATTTCAAGAACGTCAACGATACCCTGGGGCATGCCATTGGCGATGCTTTGCTGTGCCAGTTTGGCAATCGCTTAGTCGAGTGCGTACCCGCAAGCGATCTTGTCGGGCGGATGGGCGGCGACGAGTTTGCAGTGATCCTGACGATGCATGATGGCTTGCCGGGCGTGACTGCCGTCGCCGATAGAATTCGCGAGATGCTGCAAGCCCCGTTTATGCTGCATGGACACGAGGTGAAAATCGGCGCGAGTATCGGTGTAACAGTTCATCCCGATGATGCTTCGGACCCCGACACGCTGGTCAAATATGCGGATACGGCGATGTATAACGCCAAGCAGGCCGGTCGCGACACCTATCGATTTTTCACCGCACAGATGAATGCCGATGTGCTCGCCAGGCTTGATCTGGAGATGGCGCTGCATCGCGCGCTCGAAAATGGCGAGTTTGTGCTGCACTACCAACCCAAGGTGCAGATTGCCAGCGGCCGCATCGCCGGCCTGGAAGCCCTGTTGCGTTGGAACAGACCGGGGCACGGCATTGTCTCGCCGCTGACGTTTATCCCGGTACTGGAAGAGATCGGGCTGATCGTGCCCGTCGGGAGTTGGGTCGTAGCCACGGTGTGCCGACAGATTGGCCTGTGGGCGCGATCTTCGATTGGCCCGGTGCAAGTCGCCGTCAATGTCGCCGGGCGCCAATTTATCGAAGGCGATCTCGAAGGCGACGTGCTGCGCGCCCTGCAGGAAAATCAGATCGCGGCCGATTTACTTGAGCTGGAGCTGACCGAAAGTTCGCTGATGGTCAATACGGAACGTACCATCAGTTGCCTGGGTAATCTGCGAAAGCACGGTGTGCAGATTTCGATCGACGATTTTGGTACCGGTTATTCCAGCCTGGCTTATTTGCGTCACTTCCCGATCGACAAGCTGAAAATCGACATTGCCTTTATCCGCAATATCACCACCAACCCCGACGATTCGGCGATTGCCTTGGCCATTATCAGCATGGCGCATAGCCTGAAATTGGAAGTGATTGCCGAAGGCGTCGAGACGGCGGCACAACTGGCGTACTTGCGGCGTCACCGTTGCAACTATATCCAAGGGCATTACTTCAGCCCCGCAGTGCCCTTGCCGGAACTTGAACGTATGCTGACCGCGGACATATGCTTGCCGCGCCCAGAAGGTGCTGCAAAAGTGCAGCGCAAGACCTTGCTGCTGGTCGATGATGAGGAAGGCGTGCGGGCCTCGCTGCGGCGCGTGCTGCGCCAGGACGGTTACGAAATTCTTCAAGCCGCGTCGGCGGATGAGGGTTTTGAGCTGCTGGCGCAACACCCGGTACAAGTGATCCTGTGCGACCAGCGCATGCCCGATATGAGCGGCACCGAATTTCTCGATCGGGTCAAAGACCTGTATCCCGATACATTCCGGATTGTGCTGTCCGGCTATATCGATCTCAATTCGATCATGGATGCGATCAATCGCGGCGCAATCTACCGTTTTTATATCAAGCCATGGGACAACCAAGTCCTGCGCGACAATGTCCGTCAAGCGTTCAGCCACTACTGGCTGCTGCACGATATGGACCAGGTCGAGGAATACGACAGCACCCAAACGGACGGCGCCGATCCGGTCAATTGCAGTTAGTGCGGGCGGCGGTAGAGTGCGCTGGGGAGACGATGACGGTGGCGTGACGGCATAAAGTCTGAGCTAAAGACTCCGCATATTAGAGGCACTATGCGGAGTTCTCGGTTTAGTCTTGCGCGTGCAGCGCAGCCTGCTCGATCAGTGCAGCCACTTCTTGGGGATGAGACTCATACACTGAATGACTGGCACCCTCGATTTCAACCGTGTGACTATGAGCGCGCGCCGCATACATCCGCTCCAAATCCGGATTGATTATCTTGTCCGCCTTGGCGACCATATACCAGCTAGGTTTCACTTTCCATGCCGGGTCGACCATCGGCGTGTTGAACACCTGAGCCGCGGTGGGCATCTGTGCGTGGGCCTCGAATTCCGCCTGTGCGCGCGGCAGATCGGGGGCGAAGTCGTTCGGGAAATTCGCCGGGTCTAGGAACAGAAAACCGTCCGCTGTTTTGACCAAGGGCTTGGCGGAATTCGGGAATTTCTTGCCGTTGCCAACCTCGGTCTCACCCGCATCCAGTGCGTGCGCTGCAATATAGACCAGCCCTGCGACGTGACTATCGTTGCCGGCGGCAGTGATAATCGCGCCACCGTAACTATGGCCGACCAGAATGGCCGGACCATTTTGGCGATCGAGAATCCGCTGGGTTGCGGTGACATCTTCCGCGAACGATGTCAGCGGTTCCTGGACCAGGCTGACTTGATAGCCGTCGTGCGTCAAGATGTCGTAGACGGGCCTCCAGCCCGAGCCGCCGACAAAGGCGCCGTGAACCAAGACGATATTCTTGACCGGTGCGGCTAGTGCCGGCAAAGCGCCGCCCATCAGGAGGGTGGCGGCGATCGCGGAGGTGAGGGCGAGAGTGTTTAATTTCATGTTAGCGTCCTAAGATGCGCAGTTAAGTGGGTGTTGCCGACAATGTGGATATGATATTGAGGCCTACCTAGCAAACGGCGCGTGACGCGGTGATGACATCTTTGTCAGAATCCAATCGTATTCAGACAATTGCTGATTCATTGAAACCGCACCGTGAATTGGGTCCCAGGTGTCAAAGCTGTCACGGTGAGACGCCAGGAATGGGCCATGGCAATCTCCTTGCAGATGGCTAGGCCAAGACCTGCGCCGTCATAAGCGGCGTTTGGCGCTCGCCAAAATCGATCGAATAGAAACGGCAGATAATCGGCATTGATGCCGGGGCCCTGATCGCGAATCTGAATCGAAACTTCATCGATCGACACCGATACGACACCATCAGGCGGCGTCACATTGATGGCATTTTCGATGATATTTTTGAGCAGAATAAACAAAGCACTTTGGTCGGCGGAAATCGAAACCGGCGCCGGCGTCATCGCGATATCGAGCGTCAGCTTGACCTGCTTCTTCTGCGCCATGCGTGCGAAATAAGCGACCACATCTTGCGCGACATCGGCGATATTCACCTGTGCAAACAGGAAATTTTGGGTTTCGCTGACTTCCGCCAAATGCAGTAACTGCCGAACCTGCCTGGCCATCAAATCGATCTCCCGATACAACAGATCCTTATCGTTGATTTCGGGCTGCAGCTCGATTTGCCCTCTGAGCAAAGTCAGCGGCGTTTGCAGTTCATGCGCCGCCGAAGCCAGAAATTTTTGCTGAATCGCGTAGCCGCGCTCCAAGCGTCCCAAGGCTGCATTGAAGGCCTGGATCAGCGGCTTGATCTCGCTTGGCACACCTTGGGTGGACAGCCTTGCGGCAAGATTGTGCGGCGTGATCGACGCCGCCGCATGGGACGCTTCTCGGATAGGTTTGAGGACCCGGCGCACCGTAAAGGTCAGTGTCAAACCAAAGATCAGGGTGGCAATCAGTATGGTGGTCTGGATGGTTCCGGGAATCGGGCTGACTTTTAAAATCAGCACCGCTTTGTCGAAATCTACACTGGTTGCGGTTTGCACAAAATAGTTCGATTGCAACTGGCGGATGTGCAGCGTGACCACATCGAACGGCCTGCCGCCAATCGTCGCCAGCTTGATCTCATCGATGACGGCAGTCAGGTCGCCCGGCAACCACGCGGGACCGTCGTGAGCGTTGCGCGAAGCCAGCACGATCCGCCCGCTGTCATCGATGACGCGATACATCAACTCGGTCGGCAAGACTTTGTAAGGCCATTCGGTCTGGTCGTCGACCTTCACGGCGTTCGGCCGTCCCGCCTCGTCAAACAGGATCCCTGCGGCAATCGTGCGAGCATCGCGCATATCGGAATCTTTTCTAAAAATCTGCGGCGGGAAGTGATTCAGAGAATAGACAATCACGCCGGCGATGCAAGTCAGGCTGATGGCCAGGGCCGCGACACTGGTGAGCCACAGCTTGGCGGATAAACTGCGTAGCCAATAATCAAACATACATTTCAATCGCAAAACCCGCGCCGCGCGTATTCACAATCCGCGTGGCGGAACCCATGCCCATCAGCTTCTTGCGCAATCGATGCACGGTTACCTCCAGCGCATTGGGCGTGACTGACTCGCCCAAGCCCCAGGCCGCATGCTCCAAAGCCGAGTGCCGCACCGTTTGGCCGGCTCCGTGGAGCAGGGCGAGGAGGATTTGCAATTCGGCGGGTGCCAGCTGGACGGAATAGCTGCCGCAGCACATGGCCTGCTGCTGCGGATCGACCGTGATATCGGCAAAGCGTGCAACCAAGGCCGCCAGCACAGCCGGCCGGCGCATCAAGGTTCTGACCCGCGCCACCAACTCGCTCATGGCAAACGGCTTGGTCAAATAATCGTCGGCCCCGGTCTCCAATCCGTCGATACGGTCATGTAGCGCATCGCGTGCCGTGAGCATGATGCTGGGCGTCATCTGTCCGGCCGCACGCAGGCCACGCAAAAAATCGAGCCCGTCGCCATCCGGCAAGCCGCGGTCGATAATCAGCACCGCATAATCGGCCTGCTTGACGCCATAGGCGGCCTCGGACAGCTTGCCGAAGGTATCGGCCTCGATGCCCGCCGCCGACAGCGACTGCCGTATCATCTGAGCCAGGCGCGCATGATCTTCGATCAGTGCCACTCGCGACATAGCGTGTTCCTCAATTGAATTGGTATAGATAGCCGAGATTGGCTTGCCGGCTGATCTTCTTGCCGATCAGCGGACTATCCGTGATGCCGCTGCTGAGATAAGTGGCGGTGAGATCGAGCGTCACCAACTGATGAGCGGCAAAGTGGTAATCGAAACGCGTACCGACCGACTGCTCGTAGGCGGACTTGCCCGCGTAAGCATTGCGCCCGGGCTGCGCTAGCGATGAGGGTACTCCATAATAATAGCCGACGTACTTATCGCTAAGCCACGCCGTGCCGACATGCGGTGCGAAGGTCAAATTGCCGTATTGGAACGGCTTGCTGAAGCTGATATCGGCTCTTTGCCCTTTGTTGCCGCTCGTCAGGACATCGCCGGACAGCACCCCGTAAGCGCTGTGCCAGGCAAGCGCGGGCCCGAACCAAAAGGCCGGGTCACGGGTGGGCATGCCGTTAAAAATCGGTGAATCGGACCCTTTATAACCATCGCCGAGCGCGTAAGTGCCGCGCAACGTCAACATGACGTTATTCCATTGAGCGACTTTCAGATCGACCGTGGCGCCGAGAACGTGAACCCATTGATTATCGAAGGAAATCAGCGGAATGGGCGAGTATTTTGCATCGTAACCGAGATAAGGCGACGTATGGTAGGCGGCGCCGACGCCGATTCCCCAGTGTGTTGTGTCGGCAGTTGAGGCTGAGAGGGCGGGGAAGGTCAAGGTGTTGTTAGCAACGTTGGCTGGGGCCGCGGTGGTTGTTGCATTGGCTCCGTCGGCCCAGACAAGGCCGGTATGCAATAAGAGGGCCGCAAGCAGCAGGCGCCGCGGCTTGGGGTGAAGTAAGGCTTTTTTCATGCGGGTCCTTAAAGGGCGAGCGGTAATTTTGAGATGACCCGACTTTAAGGGCGATTGGCTTACTGCTCACTTACCGGGGTGGGCGCGTTTAAATTTTTATTCATGATGACTTGCGTAAGTTCAGGCAAATCGGCCGACTGTATTAAACTTGCCGATTCGCTGCATGCACGGCTCCGGCAATCGGCTTCGGCCACGGCCTTACGCTGGTTCCTGCCCTTGCACTTGCCCTAAGCGCACTCCACGAGACATCATGAACCACCGTTTTTATCGCCTGGCCGTCGTGCTGGGCCTGATCACCGCCGTCGGACCGTTTGCGGTCGACTCCTATTTGCCGGCGCTGCCGTCGATAGGCGGCGCGTTGCATGCCAGCCCCGCCGCGGTGCAAATGAGCCTGACCGCGTTTTTCATCACCCTTGGCGTCTGTCAGCTCGTCTATGGGCCGCTTGCCGATATGGTCGGCCGCAAGCCGCCGATCTATGCTGGCCTGGCGATCTTCACCGTCGGCAGCATCGGCTGTGCGTTTGCGCCGACCATTAACGTGCTGATAGCGTTTCGCGTATTGCAGGCCGTGGGCGCCTGTGCCGGCATGGTCATCCCACGCGCCATCGTGCGCGACTTGCATACGGGCCATCAAGCCACGCGCCTGATGTCGCTGCTGATGCTGGTGATGAGCGTGTCGCCGATACTGGCCCCGCTGACCGGCAGTTTTATCATCGCGGCATTTGGCTGGCGCGGCGTATTCTGGGCGTTGACCATCGCCGCTGCGATTGCCTTCGTACTAGCGTTGACACAACTCAGTGAAACCCGCGAAGCGCACCATCGCGCGGGCAGTACCTGGACCAGTGCATTTGCGGCCTATGGCAAGCTGTTGCTCGACCCGACGTTTATCGGCTTGTCGCTGACCGGTGCATTTGGGATCTCGTCGTTTTTCGTCTACTTGGCGAACGCCTCTTTCGTCATCGTCAACCACTATGGCTTGACGCCCATGATGTTCAGCCTGTGCTTCGCACTCAACGCCGCAGCCTTTTTCGGCGTGAGCCAACTAACGGGGCGCTTGACGGCACGCTATGGCTTGCCGCGCGTCGTCCGCGTAGCGGTCAGCGGGTTTGCCGCATCGATGAGCGTCCTGGCTGCATTGTTTATCGCCGGCGTCGACAGTCTGCCGGTGATGATGGTGTTCTTGTTTATCGGCTATGGGTTTTTGGGCCTGGTGTTACCGACCACCGGCGTGCTGGCGCTCGAACATCACGGCGCGATCGCCGGCACGGCGTCGGCCTTGTTGGGGGCGCTGCAGTTTGTGGTGGGCGCTGCTGTGATGGCGCTCTCGGGGGTCTTTGCTAATGGGCTGGCGACACCGATGGTGATCGGCGTTGCCGGGTGTGCGGTGGTGGCGTTTGGGATCGCTTTGAGGACAGTGCGGGAGGTGGCGGGCGGCCATCGAGTTTCTTAACATACATTTCACAGTGAGGCGATCAATCGGCTAGTTCAAGTTGACTATCCTGACGTTTGACCAAGCAACGAAGCGGCTGACTCAAGTGGTTTGGTCACTCAACTCAATTGTCAAGGATGGCTATCATGAAATACCTCATCACCTCTGTCGCCGTTATCGCGACCGTCGCTGCCGGCAGTGCGTTTGCCCAAGTAGATCCAGCGCCGGCACCCAGCGCTCCTACAGTGCAATCGCAGTCCAGCGACGCGCAGCCGACATCGCAGGCCGGTCAGGAGGTTCCTTTATATGCCCAGCCCGTCCATGCCAAGACGCGTGCCGAGGTTTATCAGGAGCTGATCCAGTCTGAGCAAGATGGCTCACTGGCCATCATGAATCAAACCTATAGAGGTACTTAAGCGAGGCAGCTAAGCGCGTTTTTATAGGGGGCGAGATGCCGCCCACCGCAAGTTTTGCGAAGGCGTAACAAGCGACGAAACAGGTCGATGGTTGCGCCTTTTGTTTTGCGCCGAGACGTTGTCGCCGCGAAATCGCGTAGAAGCCACCGCAGATTGTCCCGAAATAGAATTACTACGATAACAATAATAACCAATGCTAACCTTCCGCATACAGGCTGCCGTACCGACCGTTGAACCTGCTCGCGGCGTCCCGACCGGATACGCGGCATGATTGCGTAGGAGTTTGTTGTATCCCTTTTTAGTTATGTGGAAATCACCGCGGCTGACAGCCAGCCTGTGGTGGAGTTAGGGACGGTCAACGCCAAGGATCTAGCGATGGGCAATCATCGTCACGGTGTCCGCCTATGTCTTTATGCGCAGGACGATCGTGTGCCTGGCAAGTCAACATTTGCTGTTCTGCACACCATGCACGAACGCCTGACAGGTCTGGCTGACCCTGAGTCCGCGATTCGAAAAAGCTTGATTCAATATCTTGGACACACTGACGAGCGGCTTCTTTTTACCATCGCGCTGCCGGCGTTCACCGAAGTACAGCCGGTTTTGTCTTTCAAGTCCTGGTGGTTGGATGTTGAACAAGAGGGTGGCGCAGCGCAATTCCTGCTTTTGGAGGCAGACGGTCCTCAGGTCAATATCGAAAAGCTCTTGGACGGGGTCAGCCACGATCTCGGTGAAAGCCTGCCCTACAAGCCATTAGGTGCGGTGGCGACGATAGATGCCGCGCAACCGGCCGCGATGGATTTCCGTAACCCTTTGCTCGGCCTAGACTGGCCCGACGGTAAACGTGTTGCTCAATTGGCCGGTACGCAGTCCGCAACGAATCCGAATCGGTATGCCACTCGGCTACGTAGTCAGCGCCGTCTGCTCGGCGTATGGTCAGCTCAGCGCAAAACATTTTTTCATCCGATGTTTCGGTTTGACAGGCTAGGCCAGCTTCGACCCGAGGTTGGAAAAACTCTTGAAATCTTGCCCGATAACGACGATCGGGGCGGGTGGGAGCGCGCATTCTGGCTATACTCGCCGCACCCGCTGCTGGACGGAAAAATCCCGGCGGAAGTTTTCGTGGGCGAGCCACAGAAAGTGATCGCGGTGGCAAAGAAGGAGTTCGTGGGAAATCAGGATGCTAACTGGTAATGTGCTGCATCAAGTCGCGCTCAGCGCTGCATGACCAGGAGGCTATTGGCACGTATATCCTCATCAATACCATCCCTGCTCGTCAAACCCGAACTCCACGGGGCGTTTGGCGGGGGGCCGCAGTTGGACCAGACTTCCAACCCCCTGCTGGTGTGGCCTGAATATCACCAACATGGTTTTGGCAAACAGATCGGTTTATGCGATCATTCCCACGCGTTGGCCCTATTTAATGCTGACGAGCTAGGCCCCGTCGTGCGGCCGATGCATCATGAGATCGACCGCCAGGCAGCCATCCCGCTACTCTGTTTAAGGTAAAGCCATGAAATCAAAAGTCATCGCGCAACTTGTGATCGTTTCCTTACTCGGCGCGCCACTTGCCGTCTATGCACAGCAAAACAAAGACGATCACCACAACAACGCGCCGGCGCATGGCGGGCCGGGCCCGATGCACCGCGCTCCGGCGGTGCATGAAGCTGCCGGCGGACGTCCGGGCGGCCCGGTTCCGCACAGCGATTGGCACAAGGGAGAACGGCTGCCGGCAGAATATCGCGATCGGAATTATGTCGTCGACAATTGGCACGACCATGGACTGCAAGCGCCGCCGCGCGGATATCAATGGGTCGGCGTGAATGGCGACTATGTGCTCGCCGCGATTGCGACCGGCATCATCGCCAACGTGCTGCTGACCGGGCATTAACATCAACGCCACGCCACGCCGGGACTTTGACCTTAAGTCGCCGCGAGTTCAATCACATCGGAAGGAACACTTAAATGCAAAAACGATTGAGTGCTGAATTCTTTGGAACGTTCTGGTTGGTCTTTGGCGGTTGCGGCAGCGCGGTTCTGGCCGCCGCATTTCCTCAGCTCGGCATCGGGTTTGCCGGTGTGGCACTGGCTTTTGGTCTCACGGTACTGACCATGGCTTATGCGGTGGGTCATATATCGGGAGGCCATTTCAACCCGGCCGTGACGGTAGGCTTATGCGCCGGTGGCCGGTTTCCCGCAAAAGACGTGATTCCCTATGTGCTCGCTCAGGTCGTTGGCGGCATTGCGGCCGGGGCAGTGCTTTATTTGATCGCTAGCGGCAAACCGGGTTTCGATGCCGCGGCCAGCGGCTTTGCTTCCAACGGCTATGGCGAACATTCCCCCGGCGGTTTTTCTCTCGGGGCGGCGGCACTTGCCGAGTTAGTGCTGACTGCATTTTTCTTGATCGTGATCCATGGCGCCACCGACAAACGCGCACCTGCAGGCTTTGCACCGCTGGCGATCGGACTCTGTTTGACGCTGATCCATTTGATTTCTATTCCCGTCACCAACACCTCGGTCAATCCAGCGCGCAGCACGGGCGTGGCGTTGTTCCAAGGGGGCTGGGCGATCCATCAGCTATGGCTGTTCTGGCTTGTGCCGCTGATCGGCGGGGCGCTGGGTGGTTTGATTTACCGGCATTTGCTGGAACGGGAATAGAAATTTGGACCGGGGATAAAACCCGGCCGCCCGCTCAGCTACCTACTCAGGTACCAGCCCGGTCCCTGCTTAAGCGCCCGCGCCCAGCAGCGGTACAAAGCGCGGCAGCGCCTCGATCCTGGCTAGCCAAGCCCGCACATTCGGCCAGCGCTCGAACGGCACACCGCCTGCCTGCGCCAACGCGATATAAGCGTAAGCGGAGACGTCGGCAATCGTCGGTGCGTCGCCGAGCGCAAACGCTTTATCTGCCAAATCCCGCTGCAGATTCGCCAAGAGTCGTTCGGACAGCTGCTGGGCTTGGGCATGGTCGAATGGCTGCTTGGCGAGCTGTGCAAGGCGCGCCCGGTTCGGCCCAAAATAGACCAAGCCCGCCGACAAGCCCAGCCAGCGCTGAACCTGTGCGGCGCCGATCGGGTCGCGCGGCAACCATGCGCCGTCGTCATAACGGCTGGCCAAATACACCAAAATCGCATTCGAATCGTAGAGCCGCAGGTCGCCATCTTCAATCACGGGGATCTCGCCGAACGGATTTTTAGCGAGGAACTCGGCTTGGCGCAGTGCGCCGTTATGCAAGTCGACCTCGATCATCTCGTGCGGCAAGTCGAGCAAAGAGAGCAGCAACTGAACGCGATGCGAATGGCCCGATAGGGGATTACCGTAGAGCTTGATCGCTTGCGCGGGGCGTTGCGTCGGCATAAGTGTCCTTGGATACTGGTTTAATAGCCGACGGTAAAGCGCTGACGCCGATGCGCCGGCTTTTCGATTTCGTCGACGAGTGCAACCGCGTAGTCCTCGTAGGTGATCCAGCTCTTACCTTCAGCGCTGGTCAACAAAGAGTCGCCACCCAAGCGGAACACGCCCGTGCGCTCGCCGGCCGTGAGCAGCGCGGAGGGGCTCAGCATGGTCCAATCGAGATCGTCGACCGTGCGCAGTCGATCGAGAAACACCTTGCCCTTGCCGGCTTCCTCGCGGTACAGCGCCGGGAATTCCGGCGAGTCGATCAGCAACTTGCCCGGTGCAATCTCAAGACTGCCGGCGCCGCCCACCACCAGATAACGCTTCACACCCGAGCGGCGCACAGCCTCGATCAACAAGGCCGGATCGCTGGCGCGAAACAACACCGCGCTGACGACGACATCGTGCCCCGCAAGCGTTGGGGTCAGCGTGTCCGGCGCGTGGGCATCACCCTGGACCAACTGAAGTCCGTCGCGTGCCTGAAGTTTTGCAGGGTCGCGGGCGATGCCTGTGACCTGATGACCGCGTTTCAGTGCTTCGGCCAGAATGCGAGTGCCGACATTGCCGGTGGCGCCGATGAGTGCGATTTTCATTTAACGGGTTCCTTGAAACGGGGTAGGGCGACACAGCGCAACTCGCCATATGCAAGATTGCGTGTTAGTCTCCAATTAAGACCATGACAGAATATGAGAGTCCGCTATGCCTGTAAAGAAGGCAGTTTTAGATCCCATAGTTACTTTGAGGGAACCACCCCATCTAGTGCGCGTGCCGCGGGGACGCACGAAACACCCCGGCTGCGCGATTCGCGGCGTGCTCGACCGGATCGGCGATAAGTGGAGTTATCTGCTGATCATGCAACTGGCCCAGCGGCCGCATCGCTTTGGCGAGCTGCGCCGCGCCATCGACGATATCTCGCAGCGCATGCTGACCGAGACCTTGCGCAGCTTGCAGCGCGACGGTCTGATCGATCGCACGGTATTTCCGACGACGCCGCCCAGTGTGGAGTACAAGCTGACCGAGTTGGGGGAATCGTTGCTGGTTCCGATGCAGGGCTTGGTAGCTTGGGCGGATCGGCAGTTGGGGGTGATTACGGAGGCGCGGAGGGTGTTTGATTTGGGGGTGGGGTGAGTATCGAGGCGGACGCACAAGATGTATTGCTCGGGCTCACGGAGCTGCCTGGACAGCATCTAGCGATACGGGTAGACTTCAACCTATCAAAATGATAGGTTGAAGTGTTTGGGACGACCGTCGAAAAATCAGCTTGAAAAGCACATTCGTGCGTGTGCATTGGATTCAGCGAACATCGTTTTCGTGAACCATGCGCGCGAGCGGATGCGTCTCAGGAAAATCAATGACCCGATGGTTTTGGAAGCCTTGCGCAAAGGGGTTCTTCAGCGCGAACCGGAGCCGGATGCGAAAACCGACGGTGTGCGCTGTGTGATGGAGCGATATGTGTCAGGTGTTCATGTCGGCGTCGTCGTATTAGTTGATCATCCTGCGCCCGATCTAACCGTGATTACCGTGATGGAAGTGAAGAAGGGGTGAGCATGTACCACTACACAGACGGCGGTCTCAAAAACGTGTGGCTGGTGAATGGATACACGCTTCGCGTGACGCCCTATGGCGAAGGTGTCGCAATCAATGATCTCGATGGTTTGGGCGTTGCTATCTGCCTTGCATTGGCAAAGAAGCCTGCGCCGCTGAGTGGTGTGGAGTTTCGTTACATACGTAGTGCCGGCCTGATGCAATCGCAAGCGGGTCTGGCCAAGCTGCTGGGGAATAATGAGCAGGCTGTTGCTCGTTGGGAGAAATCGGGGAAAGTGCCGCGCTGGGCTGACAAGCTGGTGCGCCTGCTGTATCTCGCGCATGCTGACGGGCAGGCATCAATCGCGTCGGTGGTTGAGCGTATCAATGCGATTGAGCGGGCTGAGAAGCAAAAGATTGTGTTGAAAGAAGCCAAATCGGGTTGGGCTTCGAGTGTTGAGTCGCAGGGGGTGTCAGCAGCGGATGTAAATTGATACTGTATCAGTTACATCGCCATTGACAGGGGGCTGATGCGAATCGTTCCGTGGTCGCATAGGCCCCAACAAAACAGCTGCACATATCTCGCTAGTCGTTAGCTTGCGTAGCATTAAGATCGACGCGCGCGGCCATTTCCGCATAGTAGGCGTTGGTCTCATCGACATCGGCAAATACATCCAGCTCCAGCGCTGCGGCTTGGAGTTGGCGCTCTCCGAAGCAGGTTGGATCTTTTCAGTTTCCAGGCCGGCATATTTTTAGGATTGCTTCAGAATACGCGATCAACACTGAAGTTGTTCGAGGTAACGAACGGTCCGTCGCGCCGCATCCTCAAAGGTTGGATCGTAATTGATCCTTTGAATGCCCCCTGTGTCAGACTAGTTGTCGCCTCTGAATTTTCTTAAATTAAAGAAGTCAGAGGTGCATGTTGAAGCAAAAGCAAACGTATTCAGTCGAATTCAAAGAGCAAGCGCTGTTAAAAATACTTC
>Ga0302220_10000298_pt1 | contig 44099 bp, 42 predicted proteins | sample II_Palsa_E1_3_FD_194572 | JGI IMG/M metagenome (GOLD analysis project Ga0302220, IMG submission 194572) | Peat permafrost microbial communities from Stordalen Mire near Abisko, Sweden - II_Palsa_E1_3 | ecosystem: Environmental > Terrestrial > Soil > Palsa > Peat permafrost | place: Sweden...
GCGTAGAGTTTTCCAAATAGCCGCATCAGCCAATTCCACCGAGCAGTGGCACAAAGCTCACCGGCCCCAGTTCTTCCTGGATGAAATCGCCTTCGCCATCGCCGCGCATGCGGATCAGCGTCTGGCTACTGGCCGAGCCGACCGGTGCCACCAGCACGCCGGTCGGCGTGAGCTGATCGAGAATACGCGTCGGAATCGTGTCGCCCGCGGCGGTAAGGATGATCGCATCGAACGGCGCCTCATCCGGCCAGCCCAGCTTGCCGTCATCGTGCTTCGAGCGCAGGTTGGTGATGCCAAGCTGACGAAAGCGCCTGCGCGCCTGTCGCAGCAGCTCCTCGATCCGTTCCACCGTAAAGAGCTCCGGCACGATCGCCGCCAGTACGGCTGCCTGATAGCCCGAGCCGGTGCCAATCTCCAGCACCTTTTTCGGCATGCCTTGTTTAGCGTCGAAATATTCCAGCAGCACTTCGGTCATGCGTGCCACCACCCACGGCTGCGAGATGGTCTGACCGTGGCCGATCGGCAGCGCGGTGTTTTCGTAGGCGCGCGAATGCAGCGCTTGATCAATGAAGTGATGACGCGGCAGATCGCGGATCACCTCGATCACCCGCGGATCGCGGATGCCGCTTTCCTTCAAACTGACCGCCAGGCGGTCGCGTGCGCGCTGCGAGGTCATGCCCTCGCCTTTCAATTCTGCCGCCGGCAATCGATAGACCGTCATCGCTCAGACCACCTCGTGACTGGCGGTACGGTCAAGCGGCACGCCGTCATTCAACATGTTGTCGCTCAACTCCTCGATCCAGCTGCTGACTTTCTCCAGCGCCTGAAACCGGGTCAGGTCGACATGGATTGGTGTTACCGAAATAAAGCCGCGCTGCACCGCATTGAAATCGGTGCCGGGGCTGTCGTCGTCCACTTCACCCGCCGGACCAATCCACCAGATCGGTCGACCACGCGGGTCAGTCTGCGCGACCGACGGCGCCGAGCGATGACGGCGCCCAAGACGGGTTACTTCGAAACCCTGTATTTCTTTCCACGGTCGATCGGGCACGTTGACGTTGAGAATCGTATCGGCCGGCAGCGGATCGACCAGCAGACGCTGCATCAAGAGCAGCACGGCCTGCGCGGCTGAATCGTAGTGCTGACCGTTGTGATCCCGGGTGACCAGCGACACCGCGATGGCCGGCAAGCCGAGAAAACGCCCTTCCATCGCGGCCGACACCGTGCCCGAATAAATCACGTCATCGCCGAGGTTGGCCGAGTTGTTGATACCCGACACCACGATATCCGGCTCTTCCTCCAGCAAACCGGCCAGCGCCAGGTGCACGCAATCGGTCGGCGTACCGGCCACGCGGAAATAACCATTACCCATCGGCAGCACGCGCAATGGCGAATCCAGCGTGAGCGAATTGCTGGCGCCAGAGCGATCGCGATCAGGCGCTACCACGGTTACTTCCCCGACCTCGCGCAAACGCTCGGCAAGCACGTGGATACCCGGGGCATCCACGCCATCATCGTTACTGACCAGAACTCGCATGGTGCTCCGTTGAAAGCTGACGGTGGCACGTTGCGGTGATTTCGCAACGTGCGTTACCTCATGAAGTCTACCGGAGCGCGTGCATGGTTTCACACGAACTGGCCCGATGAATCGACACCGATCCGGTCCATTCGCACAGCTACGCGGGCTTTCGCTAGCATGGAGCCATGAAACGTCGCGCCCCCGCACCCATCGATGATGACGACAGCCGACTATTTCGCGAGTCAATCGGTGACGTGCGTCGACTGGATCCGGTCACTGCGCCGCCGGCTGCCGCAAAGCCAGCGCCCCACCCACATATGTTCGAAGCCGACGAGGCCGCGGTCCCAGGCGAACTGCTCGACATGGCGTTCGACCCGGCTGTACTGGAAGTGGGCGAAGAGCTGAGCTATTTGCGCGACGGTTACTCACCCAAGCTGCTACGTCAGCTCAAGCGTGGGCAGTTCAGCGTGCAAGACGACATCGACCTGCATCAGATGAACGCCGCGGCGGCGCAATCGACTATCGTGATGTTTCTCGCCGAAGCAAAACAAAACGGACTGCGCTGCGTACGCATCGTGCACGGCAAAGGGCTGCGTTCGCGCGCTGCAGGTCCGGTATTGAAAGGCCTGACCGATCGCATGCTGCGACGACGCGACGACGTGATTGCATTTGCATCGGCGCGCCCGGCCCAGGGTGGCACCGGCGCAGTGGTGGTATTGCTGAAAGGCTGAGCGCCAGCGTCAACTCTGCGCCAACTCGCGCACAACCACCGTGGCATAGGCACCGGCGGGAAGTTCAAAACTCAGTTCCAGCGCATCGTCATCCAGCCAGCGCCATTTCAGGTCGGTCGGCACCAGTCGCAACGGCCGGCGTTCCTGATCCATACGCGCCGCCATGAGGCCGGCCGCCAGATCGCGGTAGCTTTCGGCGACCAACTGCTCCAGTGCAGCGACATTGCCCTTGCTGGGCAGCTCACCCTGGCCCCACAACGGGCCGGATGGATGGATGTCCAGACGGGCCAGCCGTTCGGCCAGTACGTCACTGAAAGGCTCAGGCCCGAACCACGAGCGCGAACCGGCCAGTGCCCAGATTTCGCCGTCGAGCGGAGTATCCCACTCGCCACGTTCCACCCGGGCGGCCAGCACGCTGTTGAATATCTGCGAGCGCGCGGCCGAGAGCAGGAACGAACGCTTGTCCCGCTCGACGCGCCGTCCGGCAAACATCAAGCGCGCCTGCGCCACGTTGCCGCCTTCGCGACCAAAGCGCTGCTCGCCGTAGTAATTCGGCACGCCGCGTTTGGCCATCTGCTGCAATACGCGCTCGGCGATATCGCGATCGCCCTGCACCTGCCGCAGCACCAATACAAAGCGGTTGCCACGCAGAGCACCACGCTTGAGCTTGCGCGAATGTCGCGTCGCCGCCAGCACTTTTACTTCGGCATGCGGAAAGGTCGACCAGTCCGGATCGGGCTTTCCTGCCAGCTGCACGGAAAACGTCTGCCGCGTCACCGCATGCCGATCTTTCATGCCGGCATAGCCCACTGACATCGGCGAGACGCCGGCAAACTTCGCCAGCTCTCGGGCAACCCAGTCGGTATTGGCACCGCGCTTCTCCACCCACAGCAGGGCGTGCTCACCCTGCCCGTCGGCATCGTAACCAAGCACTTCCTCGACCCGAAAATCGTCTGGTGTACTGCGCAGCTGTGCTTGCAGTGGCGGCGTGCCGTAAGCCCACGGCAGCGGCGCGTTTATCGATGTGGTCGCGGCGGGTTCGCGCGAAGTCGCTTGACTTTGATTATCTTCGGATTCGGACATGACACTCCACCGGCCACGCCGGCATTCAATAGTTCAACGAGCGCTCAAAGCCGCTCGAGCAGCACGGTGGCCTGTGCGGCGATACCTTCGCTGCGCCCGGTAAAGCCGAGCTTTTCGGTCGTGGTTGCCTTGACACTGATGCGGCCCATATCGCTGTCCAGATCAGCCGCCAGGCATTCCCGCATCGCTTGCGCATGCGGCGAAATTTTCGGCCGCTCGCCAATCACCGTGATGTCGGCATTGCCCAAGGCGTAACCGTGCTGCGCCATCAGCATGGCCGCATGACGGAGAAACTGGCGGCTGTCGGCGTTGCGCCAGCGCTCGTCGGTCGGTGGAAAATGCGTACCGATATCGCCCAGCGCCAGCGCACCAAAAATCGCGTCGCACAACGCGTGGATCACCACGTCGCCGTCCGAATGCGCGACCACGCCATGAGTATGCGGCACCCGCACGCCACCGAGAATGACGTGATCACCGTCGCCAAACGCATGCACGTCAAAACCATTACCGATGCGCATCATGCTGTTCTCGCCAGTAGAAACTCGGCCAGCGCGAAATCCGCCGCTGTGGTGACCTTGATGTTGTCCTCGGCGCCCTCGACCAGCAGCGGCGCAAAACCGGCCTGCTCCATCGCCATCGCCTCATCACCGACCTTGACGCCGTGTGCCGCGCTGTCGCGCAACGCTGCACTTAACTGGCCACGACGAAACATCTGCGGTGTAAACGCACGCCAGCGTTCGTCGCGCGGTTCGGTGGCCATGCTGCGCGATGCATCATCCGCTCGCTTCAAGGTATCTCGCAGCGGCGCACCGAGCAGGCCGCCGTCTACCGTCGTGCACAGCTCAATCAACCGGCTGATATCGGCCTGTCGCACGCAGGGCCTAGCCGCATCGTGGACCAGCACAAAGTCATCCGCCTTGACGTCATTCGACAACGCATCAAGTCCGGCCAAAACCGAATCGCTTCGCTCCACGCCGCCGACCGCCGTCAACACCGGCTTGCCATGCATCGATTCGATGCCAGGCCAATGCGCATCCGACGAACCGAGCGTAACCAGCAAACCGGCAATGCGCGGATGCGCCGCGAGACGCTCCAGCGTGTGCAAGATCAGCGCACGTCCCGCCAGCGGCAAATACTGCTTCGGGCAGTCTCCGCCAACCCGCGTGCCGCGACCCGCGGCCGGCACCACGCACCAGAACACTGGTGGTGGGAGCAGTGACGCGCTCACGGCTGGCCGGCTTGCGCCGCCGATGACGACGCTGCCGGTTGCACTGAGGAAGCTGCGGCTGGCGTTTCCACGACCTGATAAAACGTTTCGCCCGGCTTGATCAAACCAAGCTCGGTGCGCGCACGCGCCTCGACCGCCTGGTCGCCATGCTTGAGGTCCTGCACATCCGCACCAAGCGCCTGGTTGCGCTGGGTCAGGTGGTCGTTTTCATCGGTCTGTTTCTTCACCGCGATGCGCAAACTGTCGACGTCGCGCATGCTGCCCGCACCGGACCACAGCTTCAGCTGCAGTCCGACCAGGATCAGGATCAATATCAGGGCGACCCAGCGCAGCATCGGCAGTCAGTCGCCCGCTCAGCCGGGCAGCTTGCGGAGGTTGGGAAACGCGTCGCGGCCGGCATAACGCGCGGCGGCGCCGAGTTGCTCCTCGATGCGCAATAGCTGGTTGTACTTCGCCACGCGATCGCTGCGGCAGAGTGAGCCGGTCTTGATCTGGGTCGCCGTGGTGGCCACCGCGATATCGGCGATCGTGGTGTCTTCCGTCTCGCCCGAACGATGCGAGATCACGGCCGAATACTTCGCCGCGTCGGCCATCGCAATGGCCTCCAGCGTTTCGGACAGCGTGCCGATCTGATTGACCTTGATCAGGATCGAGTTGGCAATGTGCTTCTCGATACCTTCGCGGAATATCGCCGGATTGGTCACGAACAGGTCATCGCCGACGACCTGGATGCGATCGCCGATGGTGTCGGTCAGCAACTTCCAACCGTCCCAGTCACCCTCGGCCAGGCCATCCTCGATGGTGACGATCGGGTACTGCTTGGCCCAGCTGGCCAGCAGGTCGACGAATTCCGCCGAGGTGTACTGCTTGCCCTCGCCGGCCAGATCGTACTTGCCGTTCTTGTAGAACTCAGACGCCGCCGCGTCCAGACCCAGCAGGATCTCGCTGCCGACCTTGTAGCCGGTCTTGCCGATCGCTTCGAGAATCGTATCGAGCGCTTCGATGTTCGAGCGCAGGTTCGGCGCAAAACCGCCTTCGTCGCCCACCGCCGTGCTCAACCCGCGACCGTGCAGCACGCTCTTCAGCGCATGGAAAATTTCTGCACCGGCGCGCAGCGCTTCCGCAAAATTCGGCAGGCCGACCGGCAGCACCATGAATTCCTGCACATCGATATTGTTGTCGGCATGCTCGCCGCCGTTGATGATGTTCATCATCGGCACCGGCAACGCACCAGGCTTGCCATTCGAGAGATATTTCCACAGCGGCTCATGGCGCGAGGCGGCCACCGCATGCGCCGCCGCCATCGACACGCCGAGCAGCGCGTTCGCACCGAGCTTGCCCTTGTTCGGCGTACCGTCGAGCGCGATCAGCTTCGCATCGAGACCTTTCTGGTCGACCGCATCGAAACCCTTCAGCGCATCGGCAATCGTCGTGTTGACATTCGCCACCGCGTTTTTCACACCCTTGCCGCCATAGCGCGACTTGTCGCCATCACGCAGCTCAACCGCTTCGCGCGAACCGGTCGACGCACCGCTGGGAACAGCAGCACGGCCAAAACTGCCGTCGCTTAGCGTGACTTCGGCTTCGAGTGTGGGATTACCGCGAGAGTCGAGGATTTCACGGGCATGAATGTGGGTGATGTCAGTAGTCATGGAGTTCCTGTCTGGCCGTAGCTAACAAAAATTTTCGCACGCCAAAGATGGCGCCTGCGCTTAGAGCGAATCTTCGAGAAAAGCATGCCGCTTGGTGACTGCATCGAGCGCCATCAACGTTTCCAGCAGCGCTTCCATCTTGTCCAGCGGCCACGCGTTCGGGCCGTCACTGAGCGCCTTGCTGGGATCGGGATGCGTTTCGGCAAACAGACCCGCGACGCCGACGGCAACCGCAGCACGCGCCAGCACCGGCACGAACTCGCGCTGGCCGCCAGAGGTTGCACCCTGGCCACCGGGCAACTGCACCGAGTGCGTGGCGTCGAACACGACCGGGCAACCCGTGTCGCGCATCACGCTGAGCGAACGCATGTCGGAGACGAGATTGTTGTAACCAAAGCTGGCGCCGCGCTCGCACACCATGATGTCGTCGTTGCCGGCGGCCTTGGCCTTGGCGACTACGTGCTTCATGTCCCACGGTGCGAGGAACTGGCCCTTCTTGATATTCACCGGCTTGCCGGCGCGCGCCACCTTCTGGATGAAGTCGGTCTGCCGGCACAGGAAGGCTGGCGTCTGCAGCACGTCGACTACTGATGCGACTTCGTCCATCGGCGTGTATTCGTGCACATCGGTGATCACCGGTACACCGATCTGGCGGCGCACCTCGCCAAGAATGCGCAAGCCCTCTTCCAGACCTGGCCCACGAAAACTTTCGCTGGACGAACGATTCGCCTTGTCGAAGCTGGACTTGAAAATGAAGTTGACACCGAGCTTGCCGGTGATCTCTTTCAACTTGCCCGCGACATCCAGCTGCAACTGTTCGGATTCGACCACACACGGGCCAGCGATCAGGAACAATGGCTGGTTCAGTCCGATCTCAAAACCACACAGCTTCATGCGATCGACTCCTGCTGGGCCAGCCGGTGACCGTCACGCACCGCCTTGTACTCGCGCGCCGCGCGGACAAAGCCGATGAACAACGGATGGCCATCGCGTGGCGTGGAAGTAAACTCGGGATGCGCCTGGCAACCAAGAAACCACGGGTGCGTCTGCGGCGGCAACTCGACGATTTCCACCAGCAGATCGTCCATCGACTTGCCGGAAATCACCAGCCCCAGATCCTCGAACGCCTGGCGGTAGCGGTTGTTGAACTCGTAGCGATGGCGATGGCGCTCGGCGATGACATCCTGACCGTACAGCTCGCGCGCCAGCGTGCCGGCCTTGAGGCGACATTCCTGCGAACCCAGGCGCATGGTGCCGCCGAGGTCGGAGCGATCGCTACGCTGCTCGACTTCACCCGTGGCAGTCGTCCATTCGGTGATCAGCGCGATCACCGGATCAGGTGTATTGCGGTCGTTCTCGCTTGAATCCGCTTCAGGCAGATTCGCCACATGGCGGGCAAAATCGATGACCGCCGCGTGCATGCCGTAGCAAATGCCGAAGTACGGCACGCCGTGCTCACGCGCATAGCGGGCCGCCAGAATCTTGCCCTCGAAACCGCGTTTGCCGAAGCCGCCCGGCACCAGAATGGCATCCACATCGGAAAGCACCGCCGCGGCACCGTCGGCCTCGATCTGCTCCGAATCGATCCATTTCAGATTGACCCGCGTCTGCTGCTTGATGCCGCCGTGACGCAGCGCTTCGCCCAACGATTTGTAGGCGTCCTTGTGCTCGACGTATTTACCGCAGATGGCGATGGTGATTTCATCCTTCGGATTCACCACCGCGTCCACCGTGCGCTGCCAGGCCGACAGATCCGCCGGCTTGGCATTCAGGCCGAGACGTTTCACCACAATGTCGTCCAGACCCTGGCTATGCAGCCACAGCGGCGTCTTGTAGATCACGTCGACGTCGACCGCGCTGATCACCGCCTGTTCGGGCACATTGGTGAACAAGGCGATCTTGCGCCGCTCGCCTTCCGGCAGCGGCTGTTCGCTGCGGCACAACAGGATGTCGGGCTGGATACCGATCGAGCGCAGCTCCTTCACCGAGTGCTGGGTCGGTTTGGTCTTGATCTCGCCGGCGGCCTTGATATACGGCACCAGGGTGAGGTGCATGAACACGACTTTCTCCTGGCCATGTTCGATGCGCAGCTGACGAATGGCTTCGAGGAACGGCAGCGATTCGATATCGCCAACCGTGCCACCGATCTCCACCAGCGCCACGTCGAAACCACGTGTAGCCTCGTGGATGCAGTGCTTGATCTCGTCGGTGATATGCGGAATCACCTGCACCGTGGCGCCGAGGTAATCCCCACGACGCTCCTTGCGGATGACTGACTCGTAGATCTTGCCGGTGGTGATCGAATTCTTGCCGGCGAGCCGGGTGTTGACGAAGCGCTCGTAGTGGCCGAGATCGAGGTCGGTTTCCGCGCCGTCGTCGGTCACGTAGACCTCGCCGTGCTGGAACGGACTCATGGTGCCCGGATCCACATTGATATACGGGTCGAGCTTCATCATGGTGACCGAAAGCCCACGGGCTTCCAGAATCGAAGCCAGTGAAGCCGCAGCAATGCCCTTGCCAAGCGAGGACACCACACCGCCGGTGACGAAAATCAGGGGGGTCATGGAAAGTAGCCGTGCTGGAAATAGGCATTTTAGCGGCAGAACCGTCCCGCTGCGAGAGAGCATTTAATAATCGGCCGATTTAATTCATCTACAGCGCTGTCGCAACGGGTGAAAAGGCCTTAGATCGCCTGCTAGCATGACCTTATGAATAATCCAGTCAGCAAACCGATTCCCGGCCGCCTGGCCGCCCTGCGCGCCGCCATGCAGCAGCATGGCGTGACCGCCGTGCTCGTGCCCAGCGCCGATCCGCATCTTTCCGAGTACCTGCCCGAACACTGGCAGGCGCGCGCATGGCTGTCCGGTTTTACCGGTTCGGCCGGCACCCTGATCGTCACCGCCGACCACGCCGGCCTGTGGACCGATTCGCGTTATTTCTCGCAGGCCGAACAGCAGCTGACCGGCACCGATATCTCGCTGATGAAGCTGCAGGTACCGCACGCTGCCGAACATCTGGCATGGCTGCAGAACAACCTGCATGAGGGCGACGTGCTGGCGATTGCCGGCGACAGCATTGCAGTAAGCGCGCAACGGCAGATCGAGAAGCGATTGAGCGAAAGCGGCACCACCTTGCGTACCGACATTGACCTGCCCGGCGCCATTTGGTCCGACCGTCCCGCGTTGCCCAATGCGCCGGTCATCGCGCATGAGGCGTCTTTTGCCGTTATCCCGCGCACCGAAAAACTGGCCCGGGTGCGCGGAGCCATGCGCAAGCTCGGCGCCACCCACCACCTGCTTTCCAGCCTCGACGATATCGCCTGGCTCACCAACCTGCGTGGCAGCGACGTCGAATGCAACCCGGTATTCCTTGCCCATCTGCTGATCGAAGCCGGCAACCGGGGCACTCTGTTTGTCGCGCGCAGCAAGCTCAGCGATGCGCTGGTTGGCGCGCTGGCCGCGGACGGCATCGCGATTGCCGACTACGCCACAGTCACCTCGGCGCTCGCCGATCTGAGTACCGGCGACAGTCTGCTGCTGGACAGCGGCCGCGTCGTCAGCGCCATCGATGCGGCGATCGGGCCGGCAGTGAAACGCATCGACGCGGCTAACCCAAGCACCGCCATCAAGGCGCGCAAGAGCGCCGCCGAACTCGATCACATACGCGAAGTGATGCGCCGCGACGGCGCCGCGCTCGTCTGCGCCTTCCGCCGGCTGGAGCAGCGCCTCGCCGCCGGTATGACGTTGACCGAACTGGATGTCGACACGCTTCTATATGAAGAGCGCTCGATCCAGCCCGGCTACGTTGGCAAAAGTTTCGATACCATCGCCGGCTACCAGGCCAATGGCGCGCTGCCGCATTACCGGGCGACGCCTGAGCAGCACAGTGATCTGCAGGCCAAAGGCCTGCTGCTGATTGATTCGGGTGGCCAATATTTGGGCGGCACCACCGATATCACCCGCGTGCTGGCACTCGGTCCCACCACCGATGAGCAGCGCCGCGACGCGACTTTGGTGATGAAGGGCATGATCGCGCTCAGCCGCGCGCGCTTCCCGAAGGGGGCCAGCGGTCCGCAGTTGGACGCGCTGGCGCGCGCGCCGCTGTGGGCATCGGGCATGGATTATGGCCACGGCACCGGTCACGGCGTGGGCTATTTTCTCAATGTGCACGAAGGCCCGCATGGCATCCGCCCGCCGGTCTCCGGCAGCGCGCTGGTGGCGCTGGAGCCTGGCATGATCAGTTCGATCGAACCGGGCCTGTACAAACCAGGCCGGCACGGCATCCGCCACGAGAACCTGGCTGTGGTCATCGAAGCGGACACCACCGAATTCGGTGAGTTCTATGCGTTCGAGACGCTGACGCTATGCCCGTTCGATCGCAACGCGCTGGAGATTTCGCTACTGAATCCGGAGGAGCGCGCGTGGCTGGACGATTATCACGCCAGCGTACGTGCTGCGCTGAGCCCGTTGCTGGAAGAAGCCGATCTGGATTGGCTCAACCGCCACTGTGCGCCGCTGCACGATTCCGCCAGGGAAGCGATCGCCGCTTAGGAGCAAACTCAAGTGCAACTCACGTTCGCTTGGGTGGCACCAGCCGCAGTTTGGTCGTTCCCTGCGCAGCACTGGGGCGCAGCAACCGTTCGATCTTGCCCGGGCTGATCGGATAGGAATAGAGATAGCCCTGCCCTTCAACACATCCCGCGCGCAGCAGAAACTCGTGCTGCGCCTCGGTCTCGATGCCCTCGGCGATCGTTGTCAGGCCCAGGCTTTTCGACATCGCGATCATCGCTTCGGCAATGGCCACGTCACCGGCATTGTCCGGCAAGCCCATAATGAAGGAGCGATCGATTTTCAGATACGACACAGCCGGCAGCTTGAGATAGGACATCGACGAATAGCCCGTGCCGAAATCATCGATCGCCACATCGATACCCAACGTATGCAGCATGTGCATCGTCCGTTCGGTATCTTCGCCCAGGCGCAGCATGGCGCTCTCGGTAATTTCCAGCAGCAGGCGTTGGGCAGATATCTGACGTGCCTGCAAGGTGCGATTGATGCCCTCGACAAAAGCCGGCTGACCAAACCACCGCGCCGAGATATTCACCGCCACGCGGATCGCCGGCACGCCGGCAACATCCCACGCCTGGATCTGCGCGCAAGCGGCCTGCAACACCCACTCGTCGATGCGACGGATCATGCCCAGGCTCTCCGCCATGGGAATGAACTCGGCCGGCATCACCTCGCCCCGTTCCGGATGCTGCCAACGCAGCAACGCCTCGACCGCGACGATGCGGCCGGTGCGTATCTCCACGCTGGGTTGATAAACCAGATGAAACTCATCGCGCGCCAGTGCCTGCCGCAGTTCGCTCGCGAGCTGCAGACGCCGCCTGGTGTCCGCGTGCATCATTGGTGAGTAGAAACGGAATGCGTTGCGCTCCTGGGTTTTGGCCGCATACATGGCAGCGTCGGCGTTGGCGAGCAATGCTGTTGCATCCGAGCCGTCGAGCGGATAACCGGCGATACCAATGCTGGCGCTGAGCACGATTTCATACTCGTCCACGACAAACGGTTCGGACAGACTTGCCAGCAGCCGGTTGACCATCGGCCTGGCATCTTCACGCAAGCTCAGGCGATGGATCAACACGGTGAACTCGTCGCCGCCGATGCGTCCAGCCATATCCCCCTCCGCCAACTGCTGACGGATACGCTCAGCCACTTTCACCAGCAACCTATCGCCGATCGCGTGGCTATAACTGTCATTAACGATCTTGAAAGCATCCAGATCGATGAACAGCACCGCGATGGCCATGCGTTCACGTTCAGCAACTGCGATTGCCTCCGAGCACTGGCGCTCGAACTCAGCCCGGTTGACCATTCCCGTTAGCGGATCATGCCGTGCCAGATGCTCCAGCCGACGCTGGTTCGCCTTGCTGGAGAAGATATTGGTGAATACCGCCACGTAATACAGGACATGGTTGTCCGTATCACGGATTACGCTGATGCTCAGCTGCTCGGGGTAAGTGCTGCCATCGCGCCGCGTGCTCTGCACTTCGCCGATCCAGTTGTGCCCGGCCGCGATATTTTTCCAAATGGATGACGGCAGCGCCGTGCCGTCGGGTAGCCTGCGGGTATCTTCAAACGGCTTGCCAAAAAGATCAGACGTATTGAAGCCGGTGATGCTGGCGTGCGCCGAATTGGTCGATACGATGCATCGATCAGCGTCGGCAATGATGACACCTTCGAGGATGCTGGCCAGAGCCTCGGCGGCAACCCGGCGCTCCTGCTCCATCGCTACTCGCTCGGAGATGTCGCGAATAATCGCCTGCCGCACCGGCGTGCCGCTCCAGTCGACTAGGCTACTCTGGATCTCGACCGGCCGTTTATTTCCGCCAGCCCCAAGCAGTGCGTTGGTGGCTGCACGACTTGACTGACGCGCCACCGATTGCATGAAAAGATGAACGAACCTGTCGCCGATCAGCTCTATCGCGCTGCGCCCGGTCCAGACCAACGTCGTGCGGTTTGCATCGAGAATCCGGCCACTGGTTTCATCCACCATTACGATCGCGTCGGCGGCACTGTCAAACAGCAGTCGATAGCGTTCCTCCGTTCCGCGCACACTAACCAAGATGCGCCGGGCCATGCGCAACCACAGCAAGATAGCAATAAAGGCCGTAGCGAAAACGCTGCTAAAAAGTATCTCGCCAATCCAGGAAGCGCCGCGTGCTATTTCCAGCGAGAACACGTTGGTACGCGGCTCGATGTAACTGTTCAACATGTGAATGCGATCGCGCTGGCTGGCAAGTTCTACATTCGTCGGTTCACCTGCAGCATGCGCACGCTGCAACTCTTTGGCCATGTCCCCGAGCTCTGCAATCGCTCCATCAGTCGAATGCCATGCTCGCAGCGCCGCATTGATATGCGGAGCTGAAGGAAAATACTCGAGTATAAAAATCATGCCAGGTATGGCCGCGGGTATAACGCTGCCACGATTGAATGCTTGCGTTACTTTGTCACCGTCAAAGTGACCTGACGCGATCGCGTCACGCGCCCAGCGGTCGGATCCGAGCACTGCGTAGTTGCGTTGAAAACTGGCCAGATTCGTAACTTCGCCACTGGCGGCATAAGCATCGAGATCGATCACTGCCTGCTTCTGCGCCTTGGACCAGACACTCTCGCCGTTCAAGAATCCGGCGAGAGTGACCTGAACCTGTAGTGCTCCCCAGGTCAAACCCAGGATGAGACCAACCATGATCACCAACGCATAGGCCAGTGGCATCAGGCGTCGTGACAACGGTCGTTGCGAAGTGGTCTCAGCGGTACCCATAACGCCTTTTGTACCATGACTAACGCGCAATAAACCTCTCGACGCAGCCTTCCTCGATCACATGCTTCAGGCAGCAGCTTCGCTCAATGCCGCAAGAGCACGATTACTACTGATGCAACGATCCATGCTGATGCGCATACTGACATAACTACGCTTGATGCAATCTGCGATATGCGTCACTTCATCGACAGAAGGCGTCATTCCCATCAACGTGCAGACTATCTCCAGCGCCTCCCACGGGTGAGCATCATCATAGGCTGCATGCAACTGCAGCCAGCGCAAGCTGCCTACTCGCTCTTTTGCCGAGAAGCTCTCGGCATAGGTCTGACTCTCATAAACACGTTGTGACCACTCACCAGTGGCTCCTTCAACGGCATAATTGGTAGCGGCAATACTGGCCGCCAAGCTACCGCCGGCGCAGATTTCCTCACACCAACTGGCCAACGTTCCAGTACCGTGTGGTGGTTGCCCGTGCAGAACATCGTCACGCGCTACGCCTGCCCCTTCAGCCCAGTTGAGCCAGTATTCGGCATGGTTCTGTTCGACGCGGATGTTACGCACCAACCAGCGCCGGGCAAGATTGTCGCCAGGACTACGACCAAAACGGGTCTTGAGAAGACTCAACGCCATATAGGCTGGGAAGCGCTCGATCACTGGCCAGATGCCAGTCATGAAATTGGCAGTGGACGCATGATCGAGCGTGCGTGCTCGCATCATGTCCCACAGCTCATGGTTCACCACACTTTGCTTAGTGCTTTCACAGTCGGCGACCATGTCCTGCGCCCATTGCGGGTAGCTGGTCAGTTCGGTCAGGGGGCCGGTGCGTTCGAAATGCATGCTCATTGTGAATCTCCTTGGGGTGGCAGCGACCTTGATTGGCGGCTGCTTGAATACGACGCGGGACAGTCCGCGTCGGTCTTGCTCCGGAGATCGGATAGGGACGATCCCGGAAATCTTGATGGGTGCACCGCATGAAGGCGCGAAGATGAGGGGATTTGATACCCGGCAATATCCCGTTCGTGCACACGCTCGAGCAAGTTCTCGACCAGCATAAACAGGGCATGCCGTCCCGGCATCCCGGTGGAAAAGTGGTCGTGGGCAACGCGGCGCAAGCTGCAGCCGGTTCGTTGTCGACCCGCATGGTTTCAGGCAAACGCCTCATTTCATCGACGCGACTAGCGCCAGCCTCTGGCGCAAACCTCCCATCGATGCACATGATTTATCGCGCCTTACCGCGCACAGCAAATCCAATACCGCGAAAAAGGCGCAAACCAGTAATTACTGGCGGCTCAATCGCGCGGCCTCCCCTGACAGCCAGCCTGCAATGAGACCTTGCGAATCTCAAGTGCCTGCGGCCTTATCCACGATCCCAGCATCCGAGGCCTACTGCCACGGCTGTTGCGATGATGTATCACTGAATAGCCGTCGATTTGGCTTGATCCTCCCGCACTCAGCTGCAGGATGCAAACCACATTTGCACCAGCACCAGATAAAGAAAGGCCGCCGACTCCTGCAAGTCGGCAGTCCGAGTTCATCAACAAGCCAGCCGATCAGCGCAAGCGGATAAAGCCGTCCGCGCTCTGCCTTTCGCTGCCGACGCCGTGATAGACAAAGCACAGTCCGTCCGGATCAAACTTACTGCTTTACCCCGGCAAGCCGCGGATAGTTCACCCCCAGAGCGCGCGCTGCCACGCCGGCTCGAAGTCATTGCTCATGATCGGGCGAAGTCAGATGATGCGGAATTGGAAACGCTGCCGATACTCGCGACGGCTGAAGCTGACGGGCTGGCTCAACCCGCGGCAGACGCCCAGGTCTTGTCATGGTGTGCCGTTGCGTCAGTAGCCACTACATTATTCGCCAATGCGTCGTAACGCTGGCGCGTGGCTTCGACGAGCTTGCGATTGTCGTGCTTCCACGGGTGATAACCCGGCACAAACCACGAGAGCCACTGACCGGTGATGCGTGTGATCGGGCCGGGGGATACAAACAAGAAACCCAGCAGCCGGAGCCAGCCGTGCCAATCCTTTTGCGTGCCTTCGGCCTTGGAAATGCGCCACATGAATTGCCATACGCGATAGGTAAACAACCCGGTGACAAACAGCATCGCGCGACTGCGGCGCAAATATTGTTTTAACGGCGAACCGCCAACGCGCTGAAACACGTCGAATGCCACCCCTTTGTGCTCGGTTTCCTCCAGCGCGTGCCACTGCCAGATCGCCGCCATGCGTGGATCGGACTTCTGCATGGTCTCGGGATGACGCAGCACTTGATCCGCCAGCATCGCGGTAAAATGTTCAAGGCAGATGGTGATCGCCAGCTGTCCCAACAGAGAAAGCTTTTTCGTGCGCTTCTCCTGAAATTTTTTCAGCAACTCGACCAGCTCGTTGGCACCGATACCCTGCCGCTCGAGACGCTCGTTGTACTCCAGATGTTCGCGACTATGCATCGCCTCCTGTCCGATAAAACCACCGACCTCGGCATTGAGCGTTTCGTCATCGGCAATATCTGCGCGGAATGCACGCACGCTGTCGATAAAAAAGCGCTCGCCATCGGGAAACATCAACGACATGGCATCGAAAAATCGCGTCTTGTGCGCGTCCCCTTCCACCCAAAAGCGCGGAATGTCGGCGTGCATATTGAAATGCAGGTCACGGCGGACAATAGGCGGTGTGGAGGTCATGACGGTTCCGGTGTATTTGGACTCAGCTCAAACTTAGGCGCATCGCCGCCCGGTTTCAAGACATAACCGTGCAAGCATCTGTTTTTTGAAGCCGGCTATGACGTGATCTGTTCAGCTGATCAACTCAACATTTCTCGTTTAACCATCAAAAAAGACAGACCGCGTCTGTCCTGCACGTTCTAGGTCGCTGCAACCCGCTTGCCGAAAGTCATATATCGCACCCCGACGTGCGGCGCGTATAAACCATACGGGGCTGTGCTGCATCTCACGAACGTTGCCAACCCGGAGTAGACACGTGCGTAAACTTATTCTTGCCTTGCTGCTGATCGCGCTGCCATTGGCAGCCCATGCTGACGAATGCAAATTCACCGCACCACGCAATGCCGATCTCGATGCGGCCGGCCTGAAAGACCTCACGCTGAAGCTGGGCTCGACCGACCTGAATATCCAGAGCGCCGCCGGGCTCACCAAGATCGAAGTGCGCGGTACCGCCTGCGCCTCGGACGAGTCCAAGCTGAAGGACTTGCAGGTTGATGCACATCGCAGTGGCGATCACGCCACCGTGGATACCAGCCACAACGGCGGTTACATCAATATCAGCTTGTTCGGCTCCAGCTACGCTTACATGAAACTGAAAGTGCTGGTACCGGCATCGGTGGCCATAAGCGTTGACAGCGGCTCGGGTGACGTCGACGCCTCCGACCTCGCGTCGCTGGATTTCCATTCCGGCTCGGGTGACCTGATCGCCGATAACATTGCCGGTCCGCTGACGCTGAGGCTCGGCTCCGCCGATGTGAAGGCGCGCCACGTCGGCAGCGTGGATTTGCAGGGCACCGGCTCCGGTGACGTGCATGTCAACGGCGTCAAGGGTGATGTCCGCGCTGATCATTCCGGTTCGGGCGACCTCGGCTTCGACAACGTCACCGGCAGCGTCACCATCGGCGGCACGGGTTCGGGTGACATCAAGCTCAACAGTATCGGCCGCGATGTCGACGTTGGCAGCACCGGCTCCGGTGACGTGACCGCGGATGATGTGGGTGGCAACTTCAGCGTACACGCCACCGGCAGCGGCGATATCAGGCACAGCAACGTCAAGGGCAAGGTCAGCGTGCCAAAGAGCGACGACGACTGAGTCGCCGCTTCGCCGATCACTCCGCCGCCATAGCGGCCAGTCTGGCAACGGTATTCATGTTGCGGGCGGTGCCGGTTTTGGCGGCGGTGATTTTCAATGTCGAATCGCCCATGCCATTTGCATAGTGCACGTAGATCTCGCGTGCGCCCAGCGCCATGCGCTCGTTCTTACGGCCAGTAACCTGATCGAGAACGTCGGCCGGTGGCGCCGTATCCAGAAAAATCGTCACCACACCATTCGGTGGCGAGTCGGCAAACGGATTCGCCGCCAGCACGGCCGTCATTTCTGCCGCTGTTCGTACCAGCACGCCAATCCGTTTGCCGGCATAAGCTTCCAGCCGCGACTCCAGCGCAGCGGTCATTTGATTCACCGTGTCTTTGCTCTCGAACAACACGTTGCCACTGGCGATATACGTGCGCACCTTGCAAAAGCCAGCCTGCTCACACATGGCCTTCAGCTCACTCATCGGCAGTTTGTCGGTGCCCCCAACGTTCACCGCGCGCAACAAGGCGATATATGTGCACATACCCGTCCCCCCATATTCGTTGCAAATCCCCGTTTGCAGCGATGAGGCGCACATGATCAGGTACTCCGCCGCTGCGTCTACATACAAGCCAGATGCTTACAAGCCAAACTCCCTGCCTGTCCGCCATCAGCCGCGGCTGGGAATATCCAAGCCGCGTTTCACTGCCGGCCGTGCCAGCGCCCGATCGAGCCACGCGGGAACATTGCGCAGCGCATCGTAGTCGACGATTTCACGCGCCTCGTAAAAAGTGATGAGGTTGCGCACCCAGCCAATCGTGGCGATATCGGCGATGCTGTAGTCGTCACCCATGATCCACTCGCGACCATCAAGGCGCGCGTCGAGTACACCGAGCAGGCGCTTGGACTCGGCGACGTAGCGCTGCAGTGGCCGCTTGTCGGCGATCTCCTTGCCGGCAAACTTGTTGAAGAAGCCAAGCTGACCAAACATCGGGCCAATCGCCGCCATCTGGAAAAACAGCCACTGGATGGTGTCCCAGCGCTGCGCGGCGTCGGCAGAAATAAACCGCCCCGACTTGTCGGCCAGATACAAGAGAATCGCGCCTGATTCAAACAGTCCGATCGGTTCGCCACCGGGGCCATCAGGATCGATGATGGCGGGAATCTTGCCATTGGGGTTGAGCGACAGAAACGCCGGCGTGTGGCTCTCGTTCTTCATGATGTCGACGAGGTGCGGCTCATACGCCAACCCGGTCTCTTCCAGCATGATGGACACTTTCACGCCGTTGGGCGTGTTGAGCGAATACAGCTGGATACGCTCGGGATGTTGCGCCGGCCAGCGCTCGGCAATGGGGAAATCGGAGAGTTTCGGCATAGCGTGATCCTGCGTGATGGCAATCGCAGCAAAGTAGGCCGATCGGTCGTCGTGTTCAATAGCGACCGATGTTTTCCGTGCGTAGACATTCCTTTTCGAATGCAGACTTGCATCGCTTGCGAGATCGCGGCGATGATCACGGCATGACAATCGCGCTTATCATTCGACCCGTTGTTCCGGCAGATCTGCCAGCATGGACGCCGCTGTGGGATGGCTACAACGCGTTTTACGGCCGCCACGACGCCACCGCGTTACCCGATCAGATCACGCGCACGACCTGGTCACGATTTTTCGATCCGCTTGAGCCCGTGCATGCACTTGTTGCCGAGCAGGACGGCCAACTTCTCGGGCTGACGCATTACCTGTTCCACCGCAGCACCACCCAGCTGGGGTTGAATTGCTATCTGCAGGATCTGTTTACCGTCGAGTCCGCGCGCGGCAAAGGCGTGGGCCGTTCGCTCATCGAGGCGGTCTACCACCGCGCCAAAGAAGCCGGCTCACCGCGCGTCTACTGGCAAACCCACGAAACCAACACGACGGCCATGCAGCTTTACGATCGCATCGCGCAGCGCTCGGGTTTTCTCGTCTATAGCAAGCTTGTGTGACTCATGCTCGACAAGCGCTTGCATGCTGCGTGAGTCAAATCGTCCAACCGACACCGCATCACCACCACCTTGCCGGCCAACGGCGCCCTTCGAGCCTGCCCAGAAGCAAGGCAACGATCAGCAGAATGGCAACGCCTGAAAGTATCGGCGCAACGAGAAACGAGAGCTTCGTCGTGCCGCCAAGCATGATTACCAGCGGATCGGCGCCTGCGGGAGGATGAACGGTGCCACTGAGTTCCATCGCGGCTATCGCGATACCGACGGCGAGGCCCGCGTGCCAGATGCCCGGCCCCAACATGATGGACACAGCCAGACCGACGGTTGCCGCGACCAGATGACCACCGATCAGGTTGCGCGGCTGTGCCAACGGGCTGTCCGGCACGGCAAACAGCAGAACGCACGACGCACCAAACGGCGCGATCAGCAGCGGCAACCCGGATGCACTGCCCAACCAGCCCAACAGTCCGATCGCCAACGTGCCGGCGAGCAGCCCGCGCAATGCTGTCCTGACGCGTGTCAGGGATATGTCTGTCTTCATCGTGACCTTTGCGCAAATGCACTTCAATGAGCCATGAAAATCGCAGGCCCTGCCGGCTGGCAGCACCTGCGTGATGGCGTGTTACGACGGAATCTCTTGATGGATTACGTGAGCTTGTACGAGCTCGCACCCGTGCCGGCCAGATTGCCGCCGTCGACAATCAGGTACTCCGGGCGAATCGGCTTCTTCTCGAAGAAGCACTGCAGAATCTCCAGTGTGCCCGCGGCATAACGCGCCTGTGCCGACAGCGATGTGCCGGAGATATGCGGCGTCATGCCCTGATGCGGCATCCGGCGCCACGGGTGATCGATCGGTGCCGGCTGCGGAAACCACACATCGCCCGCGTAGCCCGCCAGCTTGCCGGACTCAAGCGCACGCACCACTGCATCGCGGTCACAGATGGCACCGCGCGCGGTATTGATCAGATAGGCGCCACGCTTGACCAGGTCGAACATTTTGTCGTCAAACATTCCCTGGGTGGACGGATACAGCGGCGTCTGGATGTTGATGACATCGCAAGCCTTGACCAGCGACTCGGGCGTTTCGTGGAAGGTTGCGTTGAGCTCCTTCTCGATCTCCGGTGACAGCCGATGCGGATCGTAATAGTGCAGATGCACGTCGAATGGCTTGAGCCTGCGCAGTACCGCCAGCCCGATGCGACCGGCCGCGATGGTGCCGAAATGCATGCCTTCCAGATCGTAGCTGCGGCTGACGCAGTCGGCGATGTTCCAGCCGCCGTTATTCGCAATCTGGTGCGAGGGAATGTAGTTGCGCACCAGCGACAGCACCATCATCACCACATGTTCGGCCACGCTGATGCTGTTGGAGAAGGTGACTTCGGCCACCGTGATCTTGTGCTCCGAAGCGGCCTTCAGATCGACGTGATCCGAACCGATGCCAGCGGTGACGGCAAGCTTGAGGTTCTTGGCCTTGGCAATACGCTCGGCGGTGAGATAGGCCGGCCAGAACGGCTGCGAAATCACCACGTCGGCGGTCGGCAGATGCTTGTCCAGCACCGAGTCTGCACCTTCCTTGTCGCTGGTAACGATCAGCTCGTGCCCATTCGCTTCAAGATACTTTCGCAGACCCAGTTCACCGGACACGCAACCAATCAGTTCGCCGGGCTTGAATCCCAGTTCACCGGTCGGCGAAGGCACGCTTTGCCCATTCGGGTAGCCCTCGATCGTGGGGACATTGTCGCGCGCATACGTGGGCGGATAACCGCTAACAGGATCGGGATAGAGGACGAGAAGAACCTTTGCCATGTAACTCTCCAGGGTTGCGGGGTGAGACCGAAGTCATTCAGCCCGGCGAGTCTGGCGTGGCGAGTCAAAAGCGTTCCAATCGTTTGTGTACATGCGCTGATAAGCGCTGCTTATGTGCTCAATTCCCGTGGCAGTGCAGCAAACAGAACACGATCGAGTCGAGTCTGCAGATCGAGATGGGCCGTCAATTCCCACGCTGCATGCAGCACCGCAGGTTGGTTGTCTTGCCGCAAACGCAGCAAGCTCATGGCAGAGATTTGCTGTGGTTCAATCGGTCGGATGCTGATGCCGCTGGCGAGAAAATATTCGGGTAGTGCGCTCACCGGCGCGATCGAACAGATCTCACCGTTGCGCACCGCCTCGTACAAAACGCTGAGGGTATTCGTTTCGACCACCACGTTCGGTGTCACGCCAGCGGCTTGAAAGGCAGCGTCGACGATCTTCCGATTCTGCATTTCGTGATTGAACAGACACAGCGGCAAGCGCGCCGCTTCTGCCCAACTGTAGGAGGCCTTGGTCGGCAAGCCAGCGCTGTTACTGGAGACCAGCACAAATCGTTCGGTGTAGAGCACCGTGCTTTCGAACATCGCATCGTCGCAGCCTTCCGCGTAAGCCAACCCCAGATGCAGCTCGTTACTCTTCAGGCGATGCAGAATGTCGCGCGTACTCAGTGAAAAAACCTCAAGCGTCAACTTCGGTATCGCGCGGCGATAGTCCGCGGCCAGCATGCTGATCGCGCGCAGCGCCGAAGGCACGGTGCCAATCGCCAGATGACCACCAGCGACCGTCTGCGCCAACGCTGCCTCCTGCCGCAAGCCTTCCATCGAAGCCAGCGTCTGCCTGGCCCAGACCAGCACCCGCTCGCCCTCAGGCGTAAAACCCTGGAACCGCCGATCTCTGAGAATGATCGTGATGCCCAACTCCCGCTCCAGCTGACGGATGCCAGCCGATAGCGCCGGCTGTGATACCCAACAACTTTCCGCGGCGTGCGCAAAATGCTTGTGCTCGGCCAGAGCAACGAGATAGTGGAGCTGTCTGACAAACAAGGCGTGCGATCCCGTGATGAGAAATGTCTCGTCCGAGCGTAACCGGGCAACGCCGGGAATTCATCACCTCAGCGTTTTAGCATGAGTCCGCATTCGAACCGAACGATTCGCCTGTCCACTACGGCAATGTAAAACACGGAAAGCCAAATGCCCCGTTGCACTCACGGCATTCTTTTCTGCCACTAAGTCAGCGGCACCTCGCCCACAATATCCGGCCGATCAGCGCCCAGCCAGCGATAGATGACGCCACCGATGAGTGCACCCACGATCGGCGCCACCCAGAAAAGCCATAGCTGGCTGATGGCACCGGCGCCGGCAAATATCGCCACACCGGTAGAGCGCGCCGGGTTCACCGATGTATTGGTCACCGGAATGCTTATCAGGTGGATCAAGGTCAGCGCCAGGCCAATCGCCAACGGAGCAAAACCTACCGGTGCGCGACCATGGGTGGCGCCCATGATCACCACGAGGAACATTGCCGTCATGACCACCTCACACAGCAGGGCGGCACCCATTGCATAACCGCCAGGCGACATCACGCCATAGCCGTTGCTGGCGAACGTGCCAGCAGCCGTGGGATCGATCGCAAAGCCTGGTGCGCCGCTGGCAATCTCCAGCAGGATCCATCCCGCGAAGATGCCGCCAATCACCTGCACCACCACGTAAGGCACCACGTCCTTGACCGGAAAGCGGTCGCCCGCCCATAGGCCGATCGTCACCGCCGGATTGAAATGCGCGCCGGAAATATGGCCGAAAGCATAGGCGCCGGTGACTACCGTTAATCCAAACGCCAGAGACACGCCCAACAGGCCGATGCCTAATGGATTGCCCGCCCCGCCGAACTTTGCGGCAAGCACCGCACTACCGCACCCACCGAGCACCAGCCAAAAAGTGCCGAGAAACTCCGCAACGAGTCGCTTCAACATGATGGTTTCCCCAATGGACGGACGGGCCCTATGCCGGTCCGACCCGTGCACTTTGCGCCGAGCCGCTTTCGGGCGCAATGGCCGCGTCCATGCAGCTCTCGCGCCGTGCGAATGTCCGGTCTGGCTCATGCAAACGGCGCCGGAAAGCCGGCGCCGTCGTGGTTCAGTCGCGAATCAACGCGCTTCGGCTGCCGCCACCTGCTTCTTTCGATATTGACCCTGCATATCGAACATCCAGCCGGGGTACTCGGGCGGCAAGGCGCTGACCTTGTCGAGTGCGGCCAATTCGTCGGCATCCAGTTTTACTTCCGTTGCTGCAATGTTGTCGTTGAGCTGTTCGATTTTCTTGGCGCCGATGATCAGGCTGGTCACAGCCTTCTGATGCAACAACCACGCAAGTGCAATCTGCGCGACCGACACCTTGCGCTTGTCGGCGATGCCGCGCATCACGTCGATGCAGTCGAAACCGCGCTCCTTGTCGACGGGTGGAAAGTCGAAGCTGACCCGGCGGCTGCCCTGCTCGCCTTCCTGATCGCGGCCGTACTTGCCACTGAGCAAGCCACCGGCCAGCGGGCTCCACACCATCAGCCCCATCTGCTCACTGGTGAGCGCTGGGATGATCTCGCGTTCGAGATCACGGCCGGCCACGGTGTAGTACGCCTGCAGCGACTGGAAGCGTGAAAGCCCGTGCCGTTCGGAAATACCCAGCGCCTTCACGATCTGCCAGGCGGCCCAGTTGGACACGCCGACGTAACGCACATGGCCGTGCTGTACCAGGTTGTCCAGCGCGCGCACGGTCTCTTCGATGGGCGTGGCAGCATCGAAACCGTGCACCTGATAAAGGTCGATGTGATCGAGTTGCAGCCGCTTCAGACTGGCCTTGACGCCATCTAGAATGTGGTGGCGCGTGAGACCGCGCGAGTTGACGCCCTTGGTGCCGGTCTCGCCGAATACCTTGGTCGCGACGATCACGTCTTCGCGCGGCACTTTCAGATTTTTCAACGCCTGGCCGGTGATGGTCTCCGACTGGCCCACCGAATAGACGTCTGCCGTATCGATGAAATTGATGCCGGCTTCGAGCGCGCGACCGATCAATTTATCGGCATCGGCCTGCTTCAGGTCGCCGATCTTGCTCCACATTTCGCCTTCGCCACCGAACGTCATGGTGCCGAGGCAAAGCTCGGAGACGAAGACACCGGTGTTGCCGAGTTTGTTGTAACGCATGACATGAATTCCTTGGGTGGTATGACATGACGCGCCGGCGCCTTTGGAAAAAGCGCTTGCTGCCGCAGCGTCGAAAAATCAGGGAGAGATCTGGCGAGTCGGCATGATCAACGACTCCTGCACGTTGACGTGCGCCGGGGCTGAAAACGCAAACACCAGCGCGTTGGCGATGTCTTCCGGGTGCAACGCGTCGATCGATTCGCGGCGCTCCTTCATTTTGTCCGCGGGCACGTTAAAACCCCAGTTGGTATGCACCGAGCCCGGTTCGATCAGCGAGACGCGAATGCCTTCATCACCCAGCTCCTTACGCAATGCATCGTGGAAACCGACCACGGCGAACTTGGTCGCGTTGTAAACCGACCAGCCGGCAATGCCATAGCGACCACCCACGCTGGAGACCGTGCTGATCATCGCGCCCTTGCGGCCACGCATCAGCGGAATCGCCAGCTGGGTGCAGTTGAGTACGCCGTAAAGATTGGCGTCGATGGTGGCCTTCCATTCCTCGCGCGTGCTCTTCTCGAACAGGTTGTTGTAGCCGACGCCTGCGTTGTTGAACAGCAGGTCGACGCCGCCGAATGCCTTTTTCACGTCGGCAAACACCTTGGCAATCGCGACTTCATCCGCTACATCGGCCACTTTCACCACGGCGCGATCGCCCAGCTCCTTCGCCAGTGCCTCAAGCTTGTCCTTGCTGCGTGCGACCAGCACGACATTGACGCCCTCTTCGACCAGCGCCTTCGCGGTCGCCTGGCCAATACCGCTCGACGCGCCGGTGATCACGGCCACGCTGTCTTTGAGATCTCTTAATTTCATGAGTCACTCCTGCTGCTGGATCGAAACGGGGATGTCGGTAGCAGTGCCAGGGCGCGGTACACGTTGACGATGCAGCGCACGGCACAGGCAATGCGTGCCGGCCTGAAAGATCATCAGCCGATTATGCGCAATCGCTCGTATCCATAACGTGACTCACCCGGTCGCGGCCATGCAACGCTAGATTGCCGCGGCGATGTGCCCCACAGCGGCGATTACCGCGTTGCGCGTAGCCGCGTCAACGGATGTATCCGCCGGTCGGTAGTACACGGTAACCAGCAGCGGCTTGCGCTGTGGTGGATAGAGAATGCCGATATCGTTGGTTTCATTCTGCGCGCCACTGCCGGTCTTGTCGCCGACCGTCCAACCAGCTGGCACACCGGCGCGCAGCTTGTCGGCGCCGGTGCTGCAGGCACGCAGCCACGCCAGCAACTGCTCGCGCGAACTATCCGCAAGCGCGTTGCCAAGCAGCACCTTCTGCATGGTCGCAAGCATCGCGTTCGGTGTGGTGGTGTCACGAATATCACCGGGGCTGGCAATATTGAGATCCGGTTCAGTGCGATCAAGCCGGGTCAACGGATCGCCCAGGCTGCGAACGAAAGCCGTTACCGCAGCAGGGCCGCCGAGACTCGTCAAAAGCAGATTCGCGGCGGTGTTGTCACTCACGGTAATCGCGGCCTGACAAAGCTCGGCCACGCTCATGCCTGGTGCACCGACGCGATGGCTGGTGATCGGCGCATAGCTCAGCACGACGTCCTTGCCAAACACGATGCGCCGATCGAGTTTCTCGCTACCGCGATCCACCCGCGCCAGCACCGTCGCCACTGCCATCAGCTTGAACGTGCTGCACATCAGGAAACGCTCATCGCCCCGATGCGCCATGCGATGCCCGTTGCCTGTGTCGAGAATGGACACACCCAGGCGCCCGCCATGCTGACGCTCCAGCGCCGCAAGCTTGGCGGTGGCATCGTCCGCGTTGCTCGCAATGGCAAGCCTGGGACGCAGCACCAGGGCGGACGCACCCAGCAAAACGGTTTTGAGCAAACCTCGACGATCCATGGCGTTTCCTTTAAGCAGCAATGACAAGCCGATGCGCATGATGCGCGAACCCGCCCATGCTGACGACGGCCTGGGACCATTCGCTGCAAAAAATGAGGCAATGTCGTGGCACCCACCAGAGTACAGATCAGGTCGCTGCACTCGTGTGTCGCGTCGCGACGGTAGAACCGCTCACTCTTATCGCAGTTCTCCGCTATCTTCCGCCCATGGAAAAGGCGCTGCTCGAACAATCGCTGGTCATGGCTCCGAATCGGGTAAAGCCCGCGACCACCCCCGCCGAAGCTGCGCGACTGCGCCTGCTCAGCCCCGAAGCCTATTGGCTCGAAATCGCGCAGGAACTGGTGTGGGATCGCGCGCCGACTACTGCGCTTGAAGGAAGGCTCGGCGACTTTCGTTATTTCCCCGGCGCGATGGGCAACGTCAGCGTCAACTGCCTCGATCGCTGGCCGGCCGACCGCATCGCCCTGCGCTACGAGCGTGAGGACGGCTTGAAGGAAACCTGGAGCTTCGGCGCGCTCACCGAGGCCGTCGCCAGATTCGCTGCCGCACTCGAAGACCTTGGCGTGAGCAAGGGCGATCGCGTGGCGGTCTATGCCAGCAACGTACCCGAATCGTTTATCGCCATCCACGCCTGCTATCGGATCGGCGCGATCTACAGCGTGATCTTCGCCGGATTCAGCGCGTCCGCAGTACGCGATCGTATCGAGGATGCGCTGCCCAAGGTCATTGTCTGCACCGATGCCACGCTGCGGCGCGGTCGCACCGTGCCGATCAAAGCCACCCTCGACGAAGCATTGAACGGCCTGCCGACGCCACACATCGTCGTGGCACGCCGCGTCGATCGCGCCTATCCGCTTCGCGACGGCGAACACGATTTTGGCGAGCTGCTGGCGCGCACCACGCGTCGGGCTGCACCGGTGTCGCTCGAGGCCAACGATGCGGGCTTCATCATCTATACCTCAGGCACCACCTCGAAGCCGAAGGGGTTGGTGCACGCAGGCATCGGCTTTCTGGTCGGCACCTACGCCAACGTGAAGTGGTCGCTCAACCTCGGCGCTGACGATGTCTACTGGTGCACCGCCGATGTCGGCTGGCTCACGTTTCCGATCTTCGCCCTGGTCGGCGGTCTCGCTCACGGCGCCACGCACGTGATCTACGAGGGCAGCCTCGATACGCCGACGCCGGCACGCGCCTATCAACTGATGGCCGATTATGGCGTCAACAAATTGTTCACCGCGCCGACCGCGCTGCGCATGCTGCGCCGCGCCGGCGATGATCCGCTGCAGTGTCACGACACCAGCAAACTTGAGCTGGTGTCACTGGTCGGCGAACCGCTCGATCCCGACACCTGGTTCTGGACGCGCGACAAGCTCGGCCGTGGAGCGATCTTCGTCAACAACACCTACGGACAAACCGAAACGGGCACCGCCTGGTCGAGCAGCATGGTCGGGCTCACGCCGACGCGCCCCGGCAGCTGCGGACACGTACTACCAGGATACGCACCACACGTGTTGCGTGAAGACGGCACCGAAGCCGCCATCGGTGAAGTTGGCGCGTTGACGCTGAGCTCACCGTTTCCCTGTCTTGCACGAAGCGTCTGGGGTGATCACGCGCGTTACATGAAAACCTATCTCACGACATTCCCCGGCCATTACCTGTCTTCCGATGCGGCCCTGTTCGATGCGGACGGTCAGCTGTGGGTGAACGGGCGAATGGACGATGTCATCAACGTCGCCGGCCACCGCCTTGGCACGATGGAGATGGAGGCAGCACTGCTCACGCACGCGGCAGTATCGGAAGCCGCGGTGGTCACCCAGCCCGATGAGATCAAGGGCATGGTGCCGGTCGCCTTTGTCGTACCGCGCGCCGGTTATGCCGACAGCACCGAGCTGCAGTCGGCGCTGTGCCAGGCGATTGTCGATGCGGTCGGTACGATCGCACGCCCTGCACGTGTCATCGTCGTTTCCACCGTGCCGCGCACGCGCAGCGGCAAGATCATGCGTCGCGTGCTGCGTGATCTCATCATCAGCGGCCACGCTTCCGGTGACCTCACCAGCCTCGAGAATCCGGAAGCCATCGAGGTGGTGCTACGCAAGCTCGCTGAATCCTGAGCAAGGCTTTCCGCAGCGCTCACCATCGAAGGCAACCCAACGCGCGAACAAATCGCTCAGACCACCGTCGCGAGAGGACGCACCACGATCTCGTTCACGTCGACGTCGTCCGGCTGTTCGATCACGAACTGGATCGCACGAGCGATCGCATCCGGCTCAATAGCCGTTTTGCGATAAGTCTGCATCCGCTCGCGTGCCACCGGATCGCTGATCGTGTCCGCCAGCTCCGACGTAACCACGCCCGGATACACGCAAGTGCAGCGGACCTTGTCGCTTTCCTTGCGCAAGCCCTCGGAGATCGCCCGCACGGCGAACTTCGTGGCGGCATAGACCGCCGCCGTCGGCTGAACCACAAAGCCACCGATCGAGGAAACGTTGATGATCTGGCCGTGACCTTGCGCCTCCATCCGTGGCAGCACCGCGGCGATACCATGCAGCACACCACGAATATTCACATCGATCATCCAGTTCCACTCGTCGGTCTTCAATGCGTTGAGTGGCGACAGCGGCATCACGCCCGCGTTATTCACCAGCACGTCGATCTGGCCGAACTCCGTTTCGGCGAAGGCGACGAACGCTTCCATATCCTTCGCGTCGGTCACGTCGAGGCTGCGAAACCTGACCGCGCCGCCGGCCTTCTCGATATCGACAGCGATCTCTTTCAGCTTGTCAGTACGACGCGCACCGAGCACAACGCGGGCGCCGTTGGCGGCAAGCTGGCGGGCGGTGCCTTCGCCGATGCCGCTCGACGCGCCAGTGATAAGTACAACTTTGTTGTTCAGTCCGGGCATGGTGATCTCCGAGTCAGTGGGGCGGTGAATCCGCACCGGAGCACGATAGCCTGCGCCTTATCGTGCGATAAGCCGCTACGATTGAGATGAGCCGTTGAGCAGGACAGGATGATGAATCGAACAAAGTGGCAGCATGAGTCGCGCTAGCCTCGACGATCTGGCCGCTTTTGCGGCTGTGGCGCGCGCGCAAAGTTTTACCCGCGCCGCCGCGGAATTGCGTGTATCCACCTCTGCGCTGAGCCACACGATCAAGGGCCTCGAGGCACGGCTGGATGTTCGTCTGCTGCAGCGGAACAGCCGCAGCGTTTCCGTCACAGCCGCGGGCGAGCGGTTGCTGCGTTCGCTGGAGCCCGCGCTGGCGGACATCGGCGGTGCGCTGGAAGAACTGAATCGCGAACGCGACCTGGTCTCCGGCACGGTGCGCCTTACCGCCACGCGACATGCCTACGAAACGGTGATCCGTCCGATGCTGGCCGGGTTCCTTGCCGATCATCCGCAAGCGCAGGTAGAGGTGCTGATCGACTATCAGTTCCGTGACATTGTCGCCGACCGGCTGGATGCCGGCATCCGGCTTGGCGAGAAGCTGGAGCAGGACATGATCGCGTTACCGGTCGGGCCGGATTTACGCATGGCCGTCATTGCGTCGCCCGCCTATCTGGCCGAACATCCGGCACCGGTTACTCCGCACGAACTGACGGCCCATCGCTGCGTGAACTACCGCATGATGGCCTCGGGCCAGACCTATGACTGGGAGTTCGAACAGCACGGCCGCGAGCTCGCCATCAAGGTCACCGGACCGCTTACCTTCAACGAACCCGCGCTGATGATTCAGACCGCCATTGACGGAATGGGCATCGCTTATGTTCTTGAACATCAGGCGAAACCGGATATCGACAGCGGTCGTCTGGTCCATCTGTTGGAGGAATGGACACCGCCCTTCCCCGGTTATTTTCTCTATTACCCTTCACGTCGGCAGGTGCCGCCAACGCTCGCCGCCTTTATCGCCGCGCTACGTCGCGGCCCGTCGGACCCCGACGTTGCACGTGGGCTTTAGGCCAGCAACGTCCTGTCAATCGTTCGGTTGGCCGGTCGTGTGGCGCTTGAGAAAAGCCAGCGTACGCGCCAGCGACTGCTGGCCCTCGGCCGAATCCAGGTTGTACTGGTATTCGTGCGGCGGAGCCGGCGCGTAATCAGCGGGATAAAACAGCGTGTCGGTTTCGACACCCAGCTGCTGCAAGCGGGCCGCCAAGGCACGCGACAGTGGCTCGATCGGATCACCATTGCCGGCCGTGATGTAGCTGGGCGGAAATCGGTCATCGATATGCGGCATCGGTGAAGCCAGCTGGAATGCTGCCATCCCGCTGAAATCGCGCTGGCCGCTGTAAGCCCAAAGCAGCGCGTGCATCAAGGTGCCGTTGACGCCCTTGTAGGTCGGCTGCGTCATGTCGAACGCGCCGCAGAACAGCAGTAACGCCCGCAGTTGCGTCGCTTGCAGCGCGGGCACCATTCCCACGGCATCGGCATAGCGCGGGCTGGTGGTGATCAGGCCAATCTGCGCGGCGATTTGCGCTCCGGCCGAATCGCCAGCGATAAAGATGCCATCAGGATCAACACCCAGCCGCGCAGCGTTGGCCAACAGATAACGAAACGCATCATTGGCCTGCTTCACCGGCGTCGGATACCGTTTGCCCGGTGCCGGTGAGTAGTCGATGCCCACCGCGGTGTAACCGTGTGACGCCAGAATGCGCAAATACGGATCGACGTCGCGCTTGCTGCCCGACAGCCAGCCGCCGCCGTGGATCCAGACGATGGTCGGTAGTGCAGTTCCCGCCGCTTCAGCAGATGCTGGACGGAACACATCCAGCCGCGCATCCACATCATTATCGCGATACGCGAGATCACGCTGGGCGGCGACGTCGGCCGGCACGTGCTTCTCCAGTGCCTTGGCCAACCGCGCACCGCCTTTCTCGAATAGATAGCGGATAAGCAGCGCTCTTGGCCACGGCGAAAATATCCACGCGGCGATACTCGCCAAGACAAGGCCTGCCAACAGCCACAACACGCCAACGCCCCGCTCGCTCATCTCAACCCCTTCATTGATGCCCAAGTATTTGCAAGCCGCATCGCCATCGGCCAAGGGCAGCGCGGGATCGACATGGTCAGGCTACCTCTTTAATGTGTGCTGGCTCGGTATCGGGCACCAGGTAGTCTGCACGGAAATCAGGAACAAGCATGGTCATCGTGGTAATGGGCGTATCGGGCTGCGGCAAATCCACCATCGGGCGATCGCTGGCGGACACGCTCGGCTGGGATTATCAAGAAGGCGACGATCTGCACCCGCAAGTGAATGTCGACAAGATGAGCGCCGGCATTGCACTGGAAGACAGCGATCGCTGGCCGTGGCTGGATCGTATCGCATCGTGGATCAGCAACGAAGGCGAACAGCATCGACAGGGCGTGGTGACCTGTTCCGCGCTCAAGCGCAGCTACCGCGACCGTCTGCGTCGCGCTGGCGACAGTGTTTGCTTTGTCTATATACGCGTGTCGCGCGCCGAACTGGAACGTCGCACGCAGCAGCGCCTGCACTTCATGCCGCCTTCCCTGCTCGACAGCCAGCTGCAAACGCTGCAAGAGCCGGGGCCGGATGAGAGGGCACTGACCGTGTCGGGCGAGGAAACGATCGACACGATGCTCGGCAGCATCCGTCATTGGCTGGATCTGCACGACAAACATTGAATCCGTCATCAAGCGCCATCAGCAAGCGCTGTCTATTCGATGGATTCTTCAACCGGCATAGGTTCAAGCAGAAGCCCGGCGGGATTGACGAAACACATCGGTTATTTGAGTCTGCCTGCGTCATCGTCGCTGATGCTCTGACTGCAGCCACCGATTCATCAAAGTGCAACAAGACACGTCTAGAGTGCGCCGTTGCCGACGACTGCCTGAAGCAGCGTCCGAGATACGACCCAGTCGACGTAGGAACCATGTCTCATATTCTTGTCAGCGCCAATCGCAAGCGCACCGTTTTGTTGTCCGGAATGGCCGTTGTCATTGCCTTGGTAGCCAGCACGGCCTGGCACGTGCATTCGTCTTCCAGCATCAGCACGGATAGCTCCACTACCGATCAATCAAGCGGCGTGAGCGTTCTGCTCGGCCTTGCCGACAGTGCGTTTCATGAGCATCGCTTGCTTGCACCGGCAGGCAGCAATATGTACGAGTTCTATCTCAGCGTGCTGGAGCTTGACCCGCATAACAAGCAGGCGCTTGATCGGCTGCATACCGCGTTCGAGCCGGCCTGCCAGGAAGTCGAACATACCATCAGCACGGGCGATCTGGATGAAGGTGAGCGCGAGCTGCGACTGCTGCATGACTACGGCACGCTGCAAGGTGTTGAAAGCGACAACTACAAGGTGGCATTGCTGGGCTCATATCTCTATGCCCAGCGCAATTTGCTGACACGCAAGCATGAGGCTGAGGCTTTGCAGATACAGGAACGCGCCGCCGCTTCGACAAATTGATCCGCAGATCCAGGTTTCGCCCTACCCACTCGGCCGCGCGACGCGGGTAAATCAGCCCAGGGATGAACACGCGCGTGAGCCGTCATTTCCCTGTAGCGAGACCTCAAAACCTACGTAACGACTGGCTCTCACACTGACGCTCTCTAGACGCTGGAGACGACCGTGTTGGCGCAATACATCCACCCCTCAAAAACTGGCCTGCTGCGCATTGTCGAGCACGGCCATCGGTGGCGGACCTTGCTGGATGAGTGCGAAGTTGGACGGCACGAAACGGCGGAAACCGCGTTGATCGCCCTTCGTCACTGGTGGCCAAAGGCACGGATTCCAGCCTCGCTTTTACAATGGCGATACCTGCCGGGATCGGACTGGCTGCGCACGCGAAAGTAACCGGGATAAGAAGAGAGCAAGTTGTAGCGCGCAAGAGCCGTGCGCCAACTTGCTGACTCCCACAGCCCAAGAAAGCACAGCGCACGTTGTCTGCCCAACGCGCGCTGCACTAATCACTCTGACTTACGACTTGGTCCAGGGCGTGCCGCCGGCATAGTCGCTGGTAATGGTGGTGTCGAGCTTGGTCAGGATGGCAGCGTTGGTCGTCACCAGCCCCAGCTCGCGATTCTCGGTCAGCGATGCGGTCGAGAAGTTTTCCGAACCGACGAAGGCCTGGGCGCTGGACGTGTTGTAATCCGCCAGAATGACCTTGGCATGGATGTACAGCGCCGTATCGTTGTCTGGATAGGTACTGATCTTCACACCGGCCTTGGTCAGCGCCTCGAATTCCGTCTCATAATCGTTGTCGTCGTTGGTCATGCAGACGGTCACCGCGACACCGCGCTTGGCGGCGTTCTCGAGTGCGGTCACCACGCCGCTGTAGCTCATCTCCTCGTTCTCGACCAGCAGGCTGTCTTTCGCCGAATTGATGATGTTGACCAGGTCGGTCTTGGATACGGTCGGGCTCCATATCAGGTCATCGCCCAGCGGCGGTGTGATGGTCTGGGCCGCGAAGTCCGCGTTGAACGTGCTTTCGATCGCAGCAACGTCGCTTGGATCGTTTTCAATAACCGCAAAGTCGCGCGTGGTGCTGTAGTAGCGACTGGTCAGGTTGAGCGTCATCACCGCGCTGGTGGTGTTGTCGATGGTGATGGTTTTCTGATGCGTTGCCGCGTACTTGGTCCACGCCCACACGACTTGCACACCGTGCGAAGTCAGGTCGTTGTAGGCCGCGGTGTTGTTGCTCTTCTCCAGATTCTGATCAAGGATCACGCGAACCTTGATGCCATTCTCGGCCGCCTGATCAAGCAGCGTCTGCGCCTGCGTGTCGACCAGCTCGTACATGGTCATGTCGATGCTGGACTTGGCCGACTGGATCAGGTTGTAGATCGGCGTAAGCCCCTGATCGGGCTCGGTCACCAGCGTCTGCGTAACGGTGGTGGCTGCTGCGCTATCGCTGGCGAGTGCCTGCGAAGCAATACCGAAAGTGCACGCACAAAACAGCGCGGCGTAGATGGCAGTTCGTGCTGAAGGGGTAGATCCGCAACGGTTCTTCATTATTCAGTCCTTTTGATAGCGAAGTTGGATGAGTCCGCACAACAAGCATTGATTACTTAATGTTGCGGCCTCAGCTGCCCAGACGATCCGGTACTCCCCCTGCAGCAGGCGCATGACGCCGCAGCCACATTGATTGAATCCCTTCTTTGTGACGCCGATCTTTCCGCTAATCGATGCAGGTTTTTACGTTTAAAAACAGTACATGCGAAGAATTTTTCGTTCGACCATTCATGCTGACTTCTTCCGGTAACCAGCCTGAGCCGATAAGCGCTCGCGGCATATCCGACGCGTTGTCCGTGGCTCGACCCTTGGACTGCCCCGCACGGTCCCCATGTATCAGCAAGAGATAATTGCCCCGTATCAGCAGGAGCCAAACCGATGACCGTAACAACCGAACGCGCTGTGCTCGCTGGCGGCTGCTTCTGGGGTGTGCAGGAACTGATCCGCAACCAGCCGGGCGTGATCTCGACGCGCGTGGGTTATTCCGGCGGCGATGTGCCAAACGCCACGTATCGCCATCACGGCACACACGCCGAGGCGATCGAGATCGTCTTCAACCCGGAAATAATCAGCTATCGCACCCTGCTGGAATTCTTCTTCCAGATCCACGACCCCAGCACGCCGAACCGGCAGGGCAACGATCGTGGCGTGAGCTATCGCTCGGCGATTTTCTACACCAGCGAATCTCAGAAAGAGGTCGCCGAAGACACCATCGCCGACGTAGATGCCTCCGGTCTGTGGCCAGGCAAGGCGGTAACCGAGCTGGCTCCGGTCGGCGATTTCTGGGAAGCCGAGCCCGAGCATCAGGACTATCTGCAGCACTACCCCACCGGCTACACCTGTCACTTCATCCGGCCGGAGTGGAAGCTGCCGCGTCGCGCCTGACGATCCACAGACGGATGCGGGCCCGACAAAAACGCACGTCTGGAACTTCGCCACTCAATGCAGCGTCATCGCCCAGGTGATGTACGCCGCGTTTACCGCAGTCAGCGTCAAAGCCACCAGAAAAATGACGTCGGCCATGCGTTCGAGCCGATAGTTGCGGATCACGCTACGCGTGCGCAACGCCCAGTAGGACAGCAGGCAGGACGCCAGATAAAGCATCGCATTCACTGCCAGCAGGTCTTCGGCCACCATGTCGGACTTGTGCGTGGAGATCACCACGCGAATGATGCCGACCACCGTCAGGCAGACGCCCACCATGGCGGCCGAGGCGGTGAAGATATGCACGCAGATGTTTTCATCGAGGCGGGCACGCTCGGACTTGCTGGGCGAGGTGACTAGAGAATTCATGCGGCGGCTTCGCTGACGACTGATGACCTAGACATTGAACACATGACCCTGCATTAGTTTCATCCAGGCGGCAGTGCGCAAGCACAATGAGCGGGCGCGAAGGTAAAGAATCGATGCGTAGTGATTCGTTATGTCACCGGCGGCGATAAATCTTCCGCTTGGCGTGCTCGGGTAAAGTGCACGCTGTGATCCGGTTCTGGGGACGGAAAAGCTGATGTCTATGAGTTTGTTGACACACCCTCGTTATCTGCAGCGCTTGCTGTCCGCCCTGACCGTTCCCGCGCTGGTCGTGCTCTCATTGGGCTACTGCGCTCAGACGCAGGCCGCCGACGATGCATCGCAAACCGCGCGATGGCAGCGCGAAGCGCGGGCCGTCACCATAACTCGCGATGACTGGGGCATCGCTCACGTGCACGGCAAGACCGATGCGGATGCCGTATTCGGCATGGCCTATGCGCAGGCCGAGGACGACTTCAACCGCGTCGAGACCAACTACCTCAATGCGATGGGCCGACTCGCCGAAGCCGAGGGTGAACCCGCGATCTGGCAGGACCTGCGGATGAAGCTCTTCATCGATCCGGTCGCACTGAAGGCGATGTATGCAAAGAGCCCGAGCTGGCTGCAGGCGCTGATGAACAGCTGGGCGGACGGCCTCAACGATTATCTGGCCGAGCATCCCGACGTGCATCCACGCGTCATCAGGCACTTCGAGCCGTGGATGGCGCTGAGCTTCAGCGAAGGCAGCATCGGCGGCGATATCGAGCGCGTGGCGCTGAATCCGCTGGAGGCGTTTTACGGGCAGAATCCGGCCGCGTTGGCACGCGTCGATCCGCCGTCGAGCTGGAGCGAACCAACCGGTTCCAACGGTATCGCCATCGCGCCCAAGCTCACCGTCGACGGTCACGCGCTGCTGCTGATCAACCCACACACCTCGTTCTTCTTCCGCTCCGAACTGCAGATGAGCAGCGATGCCGGGCTCGATGCGTACGGCGCGGTCACCTGGGGCCAGTTCTTCATCTACCAGGGTTTCAATCCGCACATCGGCTGGATGCATACCTCGACCGGCGCTGACGTAGTCGATGAATTTGCCGAAACCATCGTGCACAAGGACGGCAAGCTGTTCTATCGCTATGGCAGCGAACTGCGGCCGGTCACCAGCAAGATCATCACCGTGCCCTATCGCGCGAAGGACGGCTCGATGGCCGAACGCCGCTTCACCGTCTATGCCACGCATCACGGTCCAATCGTGCGGGCCGCCGACGGCAAGTGGATCGCCATCGCGCTGATGAACAAGCCGCTCGAGGCGCTCGAACAAAGCTGGTTGCGCACCAAGGCCAGCGACTACGCCAGCTACATGAAGGTCGCCGGGCTGAAAGCCAACTCGTCCAACAACACCATCTTCGCCGACGACAAGGGCGAGATCGCGTACCTGCATCCGCAGTTCATCCCCCGGCGCGATGACCGCTTCGATTACACCAAGCCCGTCGACGGCAGCGACCCCGCCACCGACTGGAAAGGTCTGCTGCCACTCGACGCCGCGCCGCATCTGCTCAACCCGCCGAACGGCTGGATATTCAACACCAACGACTGGCCCTACTCCGCCGCTGGGCCGTACAGCCCGAAGCAGGCCGACTACCCGCGCTATATGGACAGCTTCGGCGAAAACCCGCGCGGCATCCACGCGACAAGGCTACTCACCGACCAGCGCGATTTCACCATCGCCTCGCTGATCAGCAACGCCTTCGATTCGTACCTGCCCGCCTTCGCGCGGCAGATACCGATACTCGTAGCCGATTACGACGCGCTGCCCACCAGCGATCCGTTGAAGCCAAAACTCGCCAGCCAGATCGCACTGCTGCGCCACTGGGACTATCGCTGGGGCATCACCTCGATACCGACCTCGCTGGCGGTGTTCTGGGGTGACACTTTGTGGGATTCGGTCAGCAAGGCCGATACCGCCGAAGGCCTCTCCATCTACGACTACATGGCTGAAAAAGTGGGACCCGCGGCGCGTCTGCAGGCTTTGGTGGAGGCCTCCGACCGCCTGGAAAAAGATTTCGGCAGCTGGGGCACGCCTTGGGGCGAGATCAACCGCTTCCAGCGCCTCAACGGCGATATCGAACAGCCGTTCAATGACAGCAAGCCTAGCATTCCCGTACCGTTCGTCTCCTCGCGCTGGGGTTCGCTCGCCTCGTTCGGCGCACACCGCTGGCCGGGCACAAAACGCTATTACGGCACCAGCGGCAACAGCTTCGTCGCCGTGGTCGAGTTCGGCCCGAAGGTTCGTGCCCGTGCCATCACTGCCGGCGGTGAAAGCGGCCACCTGGATTCGCCGCACTTCAACGACGAAGCAGAACGCTACAGCACCGGCAACCTGCGTACCGTCTACTTCTGGCCGGAGGAGTTGCAGGGTCACGTCGAGCGCGTGTATCACCCGGGTGATTAGATTGAGTATGCTCGCGCGAGCTCGGCTGATCGCCGATTGGGTGTTTCAATCGATGACGACAGCGATTCCACTATCAAGCAGGTCGCGCCGGCCTCTGAAGACGGCCGTCTAAAAGGCTATTAAACCGACTGGACGAAGCGCTTTCCGGGTCTTCTTCCCTGCGTCAACGCAGCCCGCGTTAGCGACAACGTCTTCCGATACGCGCACTTTGAACGCGACGGGCAGAAACCGGCCAGAAGCCGACATTGGCCGGAGAGGTCGGCCCACCAATCTGTAATGTGACCGCCTCATCTAAGAAATTGCTTTTCGTTTCCACGCACCGTTTTTTGTCCTAAGGGTAAGACTCAGCAGTCACTGGGCCATCAGCTCGCAAATCAGCTCGCGAATCCAGCGCTGGCCCGGATGCCCTTGGGCGCGCTCGTGCCACACCAGCTCGACTTGAAAGCGTTCCGATAGCCACGGAACATCTATCACCTCAAGTTCGGGTAGTCGGCCATAAATCAAGCGTCTCGGCACCAAGGCAACAAGATCACTAGCCGAGACGATTTCCGGGACAACAAGGAAAGACGCTACCGACGCTACCACGGTGCGCTCTCGACCAAGAGTTCCCAAGGTGATGTCGACTGGGGTTGAGAAGCCTCCGCCTGCCGGCGAGACCACCAACTGCTCCAAACTCGCGAACCCTTCAGCTGAAAGTCCCTCTTCGACGTGCGGATGGCCTCGTCGTGCGATAAGAACGTAAGTCTCTTCGAACAGATGCTTGTTGCGCAGGTGCGGCACGCTGTCATCCGGCGTAGCAATGGCCAAATCGACATCGCCATCCGCGAGCTGGCGGCTCAGTCTTCCTGGATCCAAACGATGCACGGCAATCCGCACGGCTGGAGCCTTCTCACGCAACGCCACTATTAGAGGCAAAACGACCGCCACCTCAATGTAATCCGTGCACGCAATCGAGTAAGTCAGCTCGGCAGTCGATGGTGAGAAGTTATCAAGGCTGTGAAGCGTGCTACGTAATTGGTCCAACGCGGTGCGCAACGGGCCGATCAGTTCGAGTGCCTTGGCTGTAGGTGTCATTCCACGATGTGCAGGGATAAGCAGTGGATCGTCGAATAGTTCTCGAAGGCGGTTCAGCTGCGCACTCAGCGCTGGTTGACTCAAGTGAAGTCGCGCAGCCGCTTTCGTGACATTGCACGTGGCCAGAAGAGCTTCAAGGCTGATAAGCAGATTCAGGTCTATGCGCTTGGTATCCACCGGGTGGATTGTAAGCAATAAATCAATCGATTTCACAGATTGCGTGCTGCCTGCCATTTTTGGAAGGCGCGGTGCGATCCCCCATACCGGCCGAGTTCGACGCGCAAAGGAGATAGGCATGTCATCTGAAAGCAAACCCATCGTCGCCATCGCAGGCAGCTTGAGCAAGCAGGGCCGCAGCGTGGCGAAATCACTGTTGCGCAGCGGGCGCTACCACGTTCGGGCCATCACGGGACGGGTCGATTCGCCGGAGGCGCTCAAGTTGGCGGAACAAGGCGCTGAACTGGTCAGCGTCCCGCTCGCGACCGGCCACAAAGAGGGCTTCGTCAAAGCCTTCCAAGGCGCTCACGGTGCATTCCTCATGACACCGGGCGTTGCGCCACCGGCAACCCACGAATTCGACATTGGCAAAGAGCTGGCAGATGCCGCCGTGGAAGCCGGCGTTCAACATGTGGTTTTCAGCACCTTGGAGAATGTTGACAAGATCACGGAAGGGACGAAATTTGCACCACATTTCACTGATAAAAGTCGTGTCGAGGCTTACATTCGCGGGCTACCGATCCTCAGCTCTTTTATCGAGCTTTCTTTTTTCTATACAAACCTGCTCGAATACTACCCACCGCGCATGGATGGGGACACCCTGGTATTTCCTGTTTACTTGCCCGAGCACTTCCGCGCACCGTTCGTTGATCCGCTGAGTGCCACGGGGCCGGCGGTCCTGGAGATCTTTGATCACCCAGATACTTACGCTGGCCAGACGTTACCGGTCATCGGCGATGAAATCTCTCCAGCCGAAATGGTTGAAACGTTCACGCGTGTTACCGGGCAGAAAGCAGCTTACGTCTCGGCATACAAATTGGAGGAATTACTTCACCATTTTCCCGAATTTCGGGACAACCATGAGCTTGCGCGAGAGACCACGGGGATGGCCGAATTTGCCGTGCAGTACGGATATTTCCGCAAGGATCGCGACCTCGAATGGAGCCGGCGTATCGATAAAGGCTGCCTTAGCTGGGAGCAATTTTTGAAAACATCCGGTTGGAATGGGCAGCAAAAAATGTTCGGTTTTTAGCCAACAACGCCGTTAGCATCAGCCTTCCATCATGCGGAGAATATCGGATAAACCGTTTGGCGGTCTTGTGTGTCATCAGTCGGACCCGGTCATCCAAGAGATGCGTTCAAGGAGGCGTTCCGCGTGGTCTATCACGGCACGCTGATTTATGCCGGCAAGTACACGGTCGAACGCGCCGAGGCAGCCTTGCACAATGGCCGGGCCGACCTAGTCGGATTTGGCCGCCCATTCGTCGCGAATCCAGACTTGCCCAAGCGGCTTCGCCTCGGAAAGCCGCTGTGCGAACCCGATGCCAGCCGCTTCTTCGGTGGTGGCGCGGCGGGCTATACCGACTATCCAGTGGACGTATGACAAACCAGTATCGAACACACGCCGGTATCTGGGCGCTAGCTGTCACCGCCTTCGCCATTGGTATAGCCGAATTTATCGTTGTCGGCATACTCCCGGCCATTGCGGATCACCTAGGCATATCGCTTGCGCGCGCCGGCAGTCTGGTCGGGCTGTACGCAATGAGTCTGGCGATTGGAACGCCGTTGCTTGTGCTGGGACTAGCCCGGTTCCCTCGAAAGCCGGTGCTGCTGGTACTGATCAGCGTGTTTCTGGTCGGCAATCTGTTGTCGGCGCTATCCGACAATTACGCGCTGCTGTTGGCCGGACGCATCGTGACGGCGGTGGCACATGGCAGTTTCTTCGCGATCGGCGCCACAGTCGCTGCACGACTGGCCCCGACAGGGCAAGCCAGCCGCGCCATCGCAGTAATGTTCGCGGGCCTCACCTTAGCGATGGTGATCGGGGTGCCGCTGGGCACCCTAATCGGCAACGGTTTCGGCTGGCAATTGCCGTTTTTCGCGGTGGCCTTGCTGGCCGCTTTGGCATGGCTGGCGACCGCGCTATGGATGCCAAGTCTGCCGGCTCAGCCGGCAGGACACGCGGTCACGCAATTAGCGGCGCTGCTACAACCGCCCATTCTGGCGATGTTGAGCATCACCGTGCTGGGCTTTGGCGCCAGTTTTGCAGCCTTCACGTTCATCACACCAATACTCACTGACATCACTGGCTTCTCGATTCGGAACGCCAGTCTGCTCTTGGTAGTGTTCGGCGCAGCGACACTGGTAGGCAATCTCGCTGGCGGGCGCTGGGCGGCAAGCGTTGGCTGGCCGGTCGCGCTGCGACGCATGTTGACGGGGCTGTCGCTTACGTTGGTTGTGCTCGCGTTGTTTATTCCCTATCGGGCTCCGATGGTGGTGCTGTTGTTCGTCTGGGGGCTATTGGCTTTCGGTATGTCGCCAAGCTTCCAGGCAGGCATGCTCGCCACAGCGGAAAGATGGACGCCAGGTGCGCTGGACTTCGCTTCGGCCTTGAATATCTCAGCCTTCAATCTGGGCATCACACTGGGGGAAATGTTGGGTAGCGCCATGGTGGCGCGTGGAAGCATGGCGCTGACTCCTTGGGCTGGTGTCGGGTTGGCACTGGTCGCGCAGTTGCCACTGGCATGGTTGGCACGCCGATCTTTCCGTGCCAAACGAGCGCCTGCCGCTAGTGGGTAGAAAAGGACTAATTTATCGAGGTTTGGGCCTCTTAGACAGCCGCTTTGGCTTGCGCTTGGGAGCTTGCTGGACAATTTTGATCAGAGGTCCACGAACCGGCGATCAATCCGCTTTCGGGCGGCTTTCTGATGCGCGTCATGATCTTTTACTGAAACTCATCGGCTTATGAGGGTTGACACTGATCGCGTTACGACAGCGGCGAAGAGGTGATCGCCACCGGAATATTGATCAGTTTCTGCCGGAACTTGTGGTCAATGTGACTGGAATACGCAGCCGAATCGGGGTCGGGCCGTGTGAAGTGCGTGCGAGCGGCAAATGGCCACGCCATGACTGACTATCCATCGTGGTGAGCGCATTGCTGCGCTCACATACCAAGCGTTGACGGCCAGGTTTCCCGACACCGGACAGTGGCCACCGGCGGCAGTGGGTCGGAGGCGGACCTTAGCTGCCCAGTGCTGGTGCGCTGCCTTGCATAGCCTGCTATTGGATCGCTGCCATTCTCGCGTCGATAATCTTGAGAAGATGCGATGCAAGGATGAGCATTTCGCGCGCTTCGTCGCGCTGGATCTCGACCTTTCGATGGGATGCGGGATTCTTGTAGCTGCCGATGGCCCCCGTCATAAGGCTCATCAGAGCGACTCTCTCGCCGCGTTCCAGTGTCCTGTCTGTTAGAGGGCCTTCGTCTGGATGGAATGCGGCACTCATCAGCGGAACGCCGATTCTGTCGGCGCCGTAGTTGCCGGCCGCACGTGTTGTTACCTCAAGAGCCTTGAAGGCTTCGAACACGGCCGTGTCGAAGCGACCCTGCATGAAAAGGGGGCGAGCGTCCCGCAGAAGCGTCGGATGCAGGAAGGCGCTCGGCAACAGTTCTTCGCTCAGCATGGCCCTGACGCCATTCGCATCTGCAACCTGGCGACCGAGCTTGGTCACGCGGTCGAAGGCTGGATTCGCTCCTGTGTCGGAGCACAGCAGGCCGTTGACCTTCAGCCAATTCCAAGCGGCTGAGATGGAGTTTGCAAGTTCCTGCTGGAGTTCACGCCGGCCTCGATAGTCGTATTCGCCCTCTACCCGGTTCACGTAATTTCCGAGGTGCACCATGCCTTGCTGGGCGGGGGAGTTCGGACCTGTAAGCACTTCCAGTAGGTAGGCACCCAGTTCGCTGGGTTGGAGATCTACCAGGGTTTGGGCATCAGGAACGAGCTGAATCAGTGTCGTCATGGGGCACCCGCTAGACCCGCACCAAGTGCGGGTGAAGAACAAACCTTAGGGGGCTGCTAGACCATTCGCAACCCGAGCTGTATTGCTCTAGAGGACTCTACTACCCGAGCTGCGCCCCCACGCCCTTCGCGACCGCGCCGCCCTTAGCAATGGATACCAATGTCCGTTTTGGGTCGATTCCGGACCCTCGCAGCTCTTAGACCGTCAGTGAAACTGTAGCTGCTTCCGTCACCCGACTGCATTTCAGCCACCGACGCGGCCCGCTATCGTCAGCAATCGTGTCGTCAATGAACGGCACTTGTCTTGATGCTGCTTTTCAAACTGTTTTCGGTGGACATATAAGTCGATTATTTTAGACATCCATCCGCCGCCTTGGCCTGCGTGGCAGAGATAGCGGATTCACCCGAGAGACGAGAGCCATCATGCGCCTGCCGCTCTTGCTTCGTTGCTTCGCCCTCACGCTGGGATGCCTGTGTCTGCCGCTGTGCGCAACCGGTGCCACTGCCGCACACCGATCAATACACCAGCCGATCACGCGTGGCTGCTCAAGGCCGATAGCGTGTTCGGCGCGCGCAGCGAGCAGACGCATGCCGGCTGGCTGGTGTTGGTACAGGGTGGAAAAATTCTGGCGGTGGGGCCGCCAGCAGAAGTCCACGCGCCGGCGGATGCACAAACTATCGACTTGCCCGGTATGACGATGCTGCCCGGGCTGATCGACGCGCACTCGCATATCTTTTTGCACCCGTACAACGAGACGCTGTGGAACGACCAGGTGCTGAAGGAGTCGCAGTCATCGCCGTGCCCGGCGACCCCACGGCCGATATCAGCACCCTGGAGCACGTGCCCTTCGTGAAAGGTGGCGTGATCTATAAACAGCCACATTAAGTCGCTAACCCACCCAACTAAATATTTCGCTGTGAAATCTGATCGGCGAGTTTGAACAGCAAACGGCGTCCCGATTGGACATGCCCATTTGGATCACCGGTGATATGGCAGTGTGCCTGTCGGGTATGGCGTCGCACAGACCAGAGCTTCAATTCCGCGCCCTTTTCTGGAAGCCCACTTATGACGAGTGCGCCGATACCGGCGTCATACCCTGCAGGGTCTCGATCAGCAGCTGGTCAGCAGC
>Ga0302220_10000299_pt1 | contig 43887 bp, 37 predicted proteins | sample II_Palsa_E1_3_FD_194572 | JGI IMG/M metagenome (GOLD analysis project Ga0302220, IMG submission 194572) | Peat permafrost microbial communities from Stordalen Mire near Abisko, Sweden - II_Palsa_E1_3 | ecosystem: Environmental > Terrestrial > Soil > Palsa > Peat permafrost | place: Sweden...
CGGACGGCCGCCCATCGCGTAGATATCGCTGACGTTGACCATCACGCTGCTGTAGCCCGCGAACCACGGCATTGCCTGCACGAAGTCGCTGACCATGCCTTCGATAGCGAACAACAGGTACTCATCGCCATCCGGCAACGCCGCGCAATCGTCACCTACGGCCACCGCCTGATCGAGATCGCCAGTGCCGCCAGGCAGCCGTCGCGCCAGCGAGGACACCACGCCGGCGATATCGGTCTTGTGCCGGAAGCCGCGGCTCTCGCGCAAGCTGGCGACGAGATCCGCCACACTCATGACGCGCTCCGCGATTTCGCAACAAAGCCGCTGCGCGGTGTCGCGCACGGCGGGTAGTGTTCGAGTTGCGCTTGCATCAGATGATGCGGACGCCCAAGCATCGTCTCCTGCGCCAGCGCATCCCAATGCAGCGCCTGAAACATCGGTACGTTCTGGCTCTGCACGTGGGCGAGAAACGTCTCGCAGCCGAGTGCATGAGCACTAGTCACGGCAAGCCGGATCAGCGTCGCGCCGATCTTGCCGTGACGTCGAAACGCCGCGTGCACCGCAAGCCGTGAGCCGTACCACACGCCCGGCGCCTCCTGGTGGATGCGCACCGTGCCCACTACCTGTTCGGGCATGCCGGCAATGCAGCTCACCGCCACCAGTTGCTGGGCACGTTCATCGACCTCGTCGCGATCGTCACCGACAAAGATGCCCTGCTCGATGCAGAACACCGCACGCCGCAGCTTGTAGGCCTCCTCAGCTTCCCACGGCAGCGTGGTCCATTTGATGCGGAACTCGGTCGGCGTGTATAGCACCGGCGTGAGATCGAGTTCTTCGGATGCGCCCGCAATCGCTTCGCCAAACATGATCACACCTCGTACGAAGAGAGCGACGAACAGGCGCCGCACTTGCCACAACCGGCCTTGATGTCGCTCGAGCGCATCTCCGCTTGAGCGAGCATCGCCCCGAGCGGCTGCAGAACCGACTTCATGAATTCAGGCGTAGGCGCCGGATGATCCTCTAACGGCGTGCCGCTGATCGGCACGAATGGCACGACAAACGGATAAACGCCGAGCTCGATCAGCTCACGCGACATCGTCAGAATTGCCTCGGCCGTATCGCCGAGTCCGGCGAGGATATAGGTACTCACCTGGCCGCGTCCAAATACGGCCACTGCCGCCTTGAACGACTCCATGTAGCGCGACAGCGGGACGCTCGACTTGCCAGGCATGATGCGTTCGCGCAATGAAGGGGTTACCACTTCGAGGTGCATACCAAGCGTATCGATGCCGCTCGCTTTCATGCGGGCGAACCAGCGGTCGTCGTCCGGCGGTTCGCATTGCGCCTGAATCGGCAGATCGACAGCCGCGCGGATCGCAAACGCGCTTTCGCACAGGATCTGCGCACCGCGGTCGCTGGTGGGCGGCGTGCCGGTGGTCAGCACCATATGCTTGACGCCGTCGAGCAACACAGCCGCGCGCGCTACCTCGGCGAGCTGCTCCGGAGTCTTGCGAGCAATCGTGCGGCCTGCCGCCAAAGACTGGCCGATCGCGCAGAACTTGCAGGTCTTGCGACGGCTCTCGTAGCGGATGCAGGTCTGCAGCACCGTGGTCGCCAGCACGTCGGCACTATGCAGCGTGGCGATGTGCGAATACGGCACACCGTCGAGCGTCTGCATGCCATAGAAGCGCGGCGCCTTCGGAAAGCTGATATTGGCGATTGGAATCGTGCCGCGCAGCAGCGAACTGATGCCGCTCGCGTCGGCCGGTGCCGCGACGAATGGAGAATGCCACGCGGTATTGGTATGCACCGGCACCATGATGGTCACGCCATCTACCGTCACGGCCTTGTGGTCCGACGGCCCAGCGCCACCGCGCCGGCTGGCGACGCCTGTACCCGGATCGGCAAGCCGCAGGCCGACCGATTGCAACTCAGTCATCAATTGCCGGCTCGCGGCTGGCAAGGTCTCGTTGGCGTTCATCGCGGCATCCCGTGGTTGAGTTGAAATCAGTGCCGGTTTCAGGGGCAAAAGCGTTGGCGGAGGCGCCCCATGACGGCATCGGCGAGACGGTCGTGGCCGGCCGTTCGTTGATCGCGAGGCTAAGCAGTTCGGGCCGCGCGTAGTGGCCCACCGAATCCATCATGCGTTTGCGCTTGGTGATCAGCGCCATGTCGAGATCGGCGATCACCATGCCCTCACCCTCGCGCAGCGGCGTAGCGAGATGCTGCCCTTCCGGCGAGACGATCGCCGTATTGCAGCCGCCGCGCAGCGCTTTCTGCAGACCCGTGTCGCTGGTAATCGAAGCAATCTGCGCTTCGGTCAGCCACCCCGTCGCGTTGACGACGAAACAGCCCGACTCCAGCGCGTGATGCCGGATCGTTACTTCGATCTGCTCAGCAAAGATCGGCCCCACCAGCGAGCCCGGAAACTGGCTGCAGTGAATCTCTTCGTGCTGCGTCATCAGCGCATAGCGCGCAAGCGGGTTGTAGTGCTCCCAGCAAGCGAGCGCACCAACCCGGGCATGTGCGGTCTGCACCACCTTCAGCCCTGCCGCATCGCCTTGCCCCCAGATCATCCGTTCATGAAACGTCGGCGTGATCTTGCGGCGCTTGAGCAGCAACTGGCCGTCCACGTCGAAGATCAGTTGCGTGTTGTAGAGGCTGCCGTAATCGCGCTCGTTGACGCCGAGCACGACCACCATGCGATTCAGACGCGCCCGCTCGGCGACCGCCTGCGTCACCGGCCCCGGCACCACGACCGCCTCCTCATACAGCTTCATGTGATCGGCACCGGAGGCCACCGGCGGCCGCACGAACGAGAAGTACGGGTAATACGGCACGAAAGTCTCGGGAAACACGATCAGTTGCACGCCTTCGCGCCCCGCCTGATCGATTGCTTCGCAGACCTTGTTGAGCGTGCCGTCGCTGCGCTCGAAGTCCGGTGAAATCTGGACCGCAGCGGCACGGACAATGCGTTTTTCAGACATGGTGATGGCCGCCTGTGCTCAGACCGTCCAGGTGTGGATGACCAGCGCGTTGTCCTTACGATGCAGAAGCTGGATGTCGAGCACGTCGAGCGGGCTGATCGGGCGGATGCCTTCGATCAGCGAAGCCTCACCGTGTCCATACAGCGCCTGCAACGCGAAGCGGCACGCATACACTTTGCCGCCTTCTTCCATGAACTTCGTCAACTGTTTGTTGAAGTTCAGATGACCAGGGAAAGCTTCGTCGCCGAGTGTCGGAAAGCCGCGCTGCAAGCCGAGCGTGACGCCTGGCCCGTAAAGCAGTACTGACGTCTCGAAGCCTTTGCGTTGCAAGCGGGTCGCCTGCAGCAGGTTGACGAAACCGATCGAGCCTTCGAAGGCCACCGTGTGAAACGTGACAAGCGCTTTTTCGCCCGGCTCGGCCTTCACGTCCTCGAAGACCTTCTCTTCGTAATCGACGAGGTAATCGCCCTTCTGATGCAGCGGTTTGTTGACGGCAGGCATGGCACTCTCCAATGTGGTTTGCGTGAACGGTAAATGTCGCGTGGTAGCACGGCGCCGCAAGACGTCTGCGCCGCGCTTACTAACGCAACGGCCGTGCCATTAAAGGCAGGCGCCGATGCGATCACTTTCCAATCAAACAGACGATCATTCGTTAAGCGCCCCGAAAAAATTTTTGGCCTGAAGCTTGCGTACAGCCAGCGCCATCAACAGAAGCGCCGTTTGCAGCGTCAATCGCACCAGCCGGGTGCGATCAAGCGATGCAAATGCGCACAGCCGGTGCAGTCATTCACCATAAACGATCAATCCGATCATTGAATGCGATCAATTTTAGCAACGCAAAAACGATGAGTAGCCCGACACATCACTGGATCAAACGCCTCGCCGAAATCCGCAAGCCCGCTTACCTCGCGATTCCCGACCTGATCGAAGAAGATCTCGCCACCGGGCGGCTGCGGCCACGCGACCGGCTGCCAGGCCTGCGCGATCTGGCCGACGAGCTGTCGCTCAACTACACCACGGTGGCACGCGCCTACGCCGAAGCGAAGAAACGCGGCCTGCTCGATTCGCGCGCCGGCAGCGGCACCTTCGTACGCGGGCGCACCGCCACGCTGCCGCTCTCCGGCGGCAGCAGCATCGAGATGACGATGAACACGCCACCCGAGCCGGCGGAGTACGCAGCGCGTTTGAGCGAATCGGCCGCACGTCTGATGGCGGATACCGATCCGTATCAGTTGCTGCGCTATCAGGACTTCGGTGGCTCGCTGGCCGACAAGGCGGCCGGCGCCGAGTGGCTCAAACGCCGCCTGCCCAACTGCCCGGCGGAAAACGTGCTGGTGTGCCCCGGCATTCACAGCGCGCTGGTGGCGCTCGTTTCGCAACTTGCGCGACCGGGGGCGATGATCTGTCTCGACACGCTCGCCTATCCGGGCATCAAGGCGATCGCGGCGCAACTGGGCGTGCGCCTGCAGGCGCTTGCACGCGACGACGAAGGGCCACTTGCGCATGCGTTCGAAGCGCTCTGCAAGACCGACAAGCCGAGTGCGTTCTACTGCAATCCGACGCTGCAGAATCCGAGTACGCTAACGCTCACGAACAAGCGCCGCGAAGCACTCGCGGATGTCGCGCTACGCTACAGCGTGCCGATCATCGAAGATGACGCCTACGCCATGTTGCCGCTACAGGCGCCCGACACGCTGGCGAGTTTCGCGCCGGAATTGACCTACTACGTCACCGGCCTCTCCAAAAGCTTTGGTGCTGGCTTGCGGGTCGCCTATCTGCAGGCGCCCACGCCACGGCAAACGCAGCGCCTCGCTGGCGCACTGCGCGCGACCACCGTCATGGCCAGTCCGTTTACGGTGTCGCTCGCGACCCAGTGGGTGATCGACGGCACCGCGCAAGAGATGCTCAACGCGATTCGCAGCGAGTCCAGAGCCCGTCAGGCGATCGCGGCACGCGTCCTCGAGGGGTGGTCCTACGATGCGCATGCGGATGGCTTTCATCTGTGGCTGCCGATTCCGGGCGTCGATGGTTGGAGTTCATCCGAGCTGGCGCTGCAGTTGCGCAATCAGGGCATCGCCGCCGTCGCCAGCGCTGCGTTTTCGACCGATGGCAATCCGCCCAATGCAGTACGCGTGTGTCTAGGTGGATCGAAGAATCGTGAAGAGTGCGAGGAGGCGCTGCGCATCATCGCCGAAACGCTTGAGCATCCGCATCATCTGCATTCGGCAATCATGTGAGACGCAAGCACAAAGAGATGCACTAAAAGCAGCGCTGAAAGCCAATCAAAAGGCGATGCTCCTAACACGCCGCAACCCGGCCACGTACGCGCACGCTCAAGTTTTCGGTTGCGCCGCCGTATACCCGCAAGAGATGTCGTGCCCCGCATCAGCGATGACGAGGCAAGACACGCTCAATAGTCTGAAGATTGACTCGCTGCAGGGTGTGACTCTACCGCCCCGCCATAAACAGTTCAAATACTCATCACGGCCCTTCCGGGCTCGCGGCGTACCTCACCGCGCCATAAAGTCCAACCGCCCCGACCGGTTCTAGCCGCCGCGCCGATGCCACAAGCGTGGGCGGCAGGCAGTCATCCGCTAAACGTATTCAGGAGTAGTAGTTGTGTCGCTTTTTAGAAATCTGAAAATTGCCGCCAAGCTGGCGTTGCTAGGCGCCGTGCTGTTGGCGGCGACGATGGTGGTCGGGCTCGAAGGATGGCATGCGCTCTCGAAAACGCACACGCTGCAGACCGAATCCGCCTTGACCCTCGAGCAATACAGCCAGGCAGCCGACACCGCCCGCGTCGCCCAGGTCGAGTTCAAGAAGCAGGTCCAGGAATGGAAAGACCTGCTATTACGCAGCACCGATGCGGGTGCGCTCGCCACTCATCAGCAGGGGTTCGTCGCGCAGAGCGACAAGACCACGGCCGCGCTGCAAAAACTCAGAAGCCAGTTGGCTGCGTTGAGCGTGAACCTCGATGGCGTCGACAATGCGATCGCCACGCACGATTCCCTGCAGACGAGCTATCTCGGCGCACTCCAGCATTTCGACGTCGCCAATCCCAACAGCCCGCATGTCGTCGACGCGCTAGTCAAAGGCATCGACCGTGCGCCGACCAATGCGATCGACACGATTGTCGCCTCGGTCATGCAACAGGCGCAGGCTTCGAACCAGCGCATCGAACAGGCCTCTGTCGACGCTTACCACCTGGCGTGCACTCTGTTGCTGGTCGTCGTGCTGGCCGCACTCGTGGCCGGCGCCGCAGCGGTCTGGTTCCTGAGCCGCAGTATCACCGTGCCGGTAAGGCAAGCCGTGGGCGTAGCGCAAGCGGTGGCCGCAGGTGATCTACGTGCCGATGTCACTGTCGAGAGCAGCGATGAAACAGGCCAGTTGCTGGTCGCGCTCAACGACATGAATCACCGGTTGCGCCATATCGTCAGCGAAATCCGCGAGGGCGCCACGACGATTTCCGCCGCTACCCAGCAGATTGCCGCGGGCAATCTGGATTTGTCCGCGCGCACTGAGCAGCAGGCGGCGTCGCTCGAAGAAACCGCCGCATCGATGCAGCATTTCACGGACTCCGTGCAACAGAACGCCAGTCATGCACGCAACGCAACCACACTTGCACAAACCGCGGCACAAGCGGCGCGTGACGGCGGCGCCGTAATGAGCGACGCGGTGCGCACGATGGCGCAGATCAACGCGGCATCGAAGCGGATCGTTGACATTACCGGCGTGGTCGAAGCCATTGCAGCGCAGACCAATATCCTCGCGCTCAACGCAGCAGTCGAAGCGGCTCGCGCGGGCAGCCAGGGACGCGGCTTCGCAGTCGTCGCAAGCGAAGTGCGTAGTCTCGCGCAGCGCTCGGCGGATGCCGCGCGCGAGATCAAGGAGCTGATCCGCGACTCGGTGTCGACCATCGAAGTCGGCACGCAACTGATCCACCGCGCGAGCGATACGATGGATGGCGTGGTGGAAAGCGCGGGTAGCGTCACGCGCATTGTCGAAGCCATTGCAACCGCTACGGTCGATCAGGCCACCGGCATTGCCGAGGTGAACGACGCCGTGAACCAGATGGATCAGGTCACACAAAGCAACGCGGCGCTCGTCGAGCAGGCCGCCGCGGCGGCCGATGCAGTGCAGAACAAGGCGTCTGGCCTCGTAGAAAGCGTCAGTTTCTTCCGATTGGGAGTGACTGCCTAACAAATCTGAAAGCGCTACGTCAATAATCGTTCACAAAGCGCTGCTACGGTAGCGCGGTTGTCCTGCAGGTCCGTCACTAATATTCCCCCCATGCCGTACGGAGACTACAGATGCAAACCGCTGCCCGCTCACGCCTGCTCACCGGCGTTCTTTCCCGCTTCAATTCCCGTTCTGTTCTCAAAGCGCGAAACCCACTGGTAGCGCTCACACTGATCGCCGCAAGCGCAAGTGCATTTGCGCAGCAATTTCCTTCAGGCGGTCAAACCCCGTTCTTTCCAGGCTTGCTGGTAGTAAGCCGCAGTGTTTACGACGATCTGTCGAGCAATGTGCAGGTGGGCACGATTCTGCCGCCGAACTGCGCCAACACGACGGGTGGCTGCAGCACCGGCGCCACGGTCGACGGCACCTATCCGTACGTCTGGAACAACGTGCTGTCCGATGCGAACTTCGGCATCACGTCGCGAATCTATCTCGATCAATTGACGCCCTCGGGCGAAATCGTCAGCTCACTCGAAGTCCCCAACAGTCTGCATCCCCAGCGCGATTCGAACGGCCAACTGGTCACGAGCTTTAGTTCGAAATCCGAACTGGCGTTGCATCTGTCCACGGACGGCCGCTATCTGAGCTTTGTCGGCTACGTTGCGCCCGTGAACGCGATCGATGCCTCGAACGCGAATACGCCTGGCGAAATCGATCCGACCAATCCGGATGGGCAGAACGTGTTTCGCGGGATTGCACGGGTGGACGGTCTGGACAATTTTCGCTTCACCGAAACGAATGCCTTTAGCGGCGACAACGGACGCGCCGCCATTCTGAACGACAGTAACGGCCACGACTTCTTCTATGCTACCGGCAATGCTGGCAACGGCTCGAATCCGCAGCCCGACGGCGTGATCATCGGCACTGGCGCGCAGTTCGTGGACGCGTCGAACCAGTCTGAGGCGCAGCAAAACCCGGGCACACCCACGCCGCTCGGCAGCTTCTCCGTCACCGAACTCGGCGCCAAGGCCGACAAGATCGGCAAGGACGACAACTTCCGCGGCATCACGATCTACAACAACGTGCTGTATTACACGAAGGGCAGCGGCAGCAACGGTGTGAACACGGTGTACTTCCTCGACACCACAGGTAAAGCCTGCCCGTCTGGCACCGGCGTGCCGGCGGCCAACGCGAAGCTGCCCACCACGCCACTCGCCTATGATGCCGCGACGCTGCAAGCGAGCGGTCTGCCCAGCAATATGTGCATCCTGGCCGGCTTCCCCACGACACTCACCAAGGACCTGACGACGCCCGCCTTCCCGTTCGGCATGTGGTTCGCCAACGCCACGACGCTGTACGTCGCGGATGAAGGCGATGGCTACACCGGTGGCACCGATCTGTTCACGCACGCCGCCGCACAAACGGGAGCAGGGCTGCAGAAGTGGATCTACAACGCCCCGGCGAAAAAGTGGACGCTGGCTTATACGCTTCAAGCCGGTCTGAATCTTGGTATGGAGTACACAGTACCGGGCTATCCGAGCGGATCGAATTCGGCCACGGGCCTGCCGTGGGCGCCTGCTACTGACGGCCTGCGCAATCTGACGGGCCGCGTCGAAGACGATGGCACGGTGACGATCTGGGCGATTACGTCGACGGTCAGCGGCGATGGCGATATCGGTGCGGATCCGAACCGCCTGGTGGTTACGCGCGACGTGCTGAAGAATGCGACCGCCGCCGGTGCCGCCAGGGAGAAGTTCGTGACGCTGCGTAGTGCGGGCTTCGGTGAAGTGCTGCGCGGCGTGTCGTTCGCGCCGGGCAGCATCGCCACGGACGGGAATCGGTTCTAAGCGGTCCGAGAGGGCGAGACCTGCCCTCTGATCCCGACAGATTCGGCGGGTACGGCGCCGGCTGCTTCACAGCGCCGGCGTCAGGACTCGAAATCCAGACCGCCGATCAATATCTCGGGCTCGGCCTGAGTATGCGAGCGGAAATCGACCTCGCGCGCGTTATGCCACGCATCGAGCTTGCGTGGAATGGCATTCAGATAACTGGCGAAGCGCGCCTCGCCGCCCTCTCCCATCAGACACTCGATTTCGTCGCTGTCCCAGGTCAGATGCAGATTGAGCTTGTGCGGATAGTGCCGCACCACTTCGATCGGTTCGGCCCACACCCTGACGCTGGTCGGATGGCCGTGGCCGTGATACGGCAACACTTCCGCGTGCACGCCCGTGTCGAACAAGGCGGCGATGGTCGCGGCAATGCGGGGGGCGAATTCGTGGTCGAACCTGGCTACGGTCTCCGGATTCATATCGATCTCTCCGTCGAGCTTTGCAAGGCATCGTAGCATGAGGGGGACGTGCGGCGGACAGGCCAGACAGGCGCGAGGCCCACACCCAGCACAGTCGCGCGGCCCGCCCTACTGCACCACTCGCTGCCCCAGCGCATAAACCTTGCACTCCGACCACCTCGAACCGCAATACGCCAACGCATGCTCGGCGGCTTCCTGCGGCGTACGCTCGATCAGGGTATTCGAGCAATGGCCGCCTGCGGCAATCACAAATGCCTTGCCTTCGTTACGCGAGGCGCCATACAGCGCGAACCGTTCCTGGCAACCCTCATTCAGACCCGCCGGTTGCGGCAATGCAGCGGGTGCAGGCAACTGCACGACGATCTGGGTCGGCAGATTCAACGTCTTCAGGAACGGTTCCACCGTCGGCCACCAGGTTTCGGCGGGCGCATCGTAGAGCAGTTCGTGACCGTCATCGCCAAATGGCGGCAACACCGCAAGCTGCGCCGAAACGCCGTGCGAGGTGTACGCGCTAAGCATCTGCCGCGCGAGATCAGGGTTGAAATAGTGATCGTTCTCCGACCACACCCACTGGCTCGGAATCTTCGCCGTCGAACCGTACTGCTCGACCGCCGCAATCAGTTGATCCGGCCGGCACACGGAGTCCGGGCGGTTCGAACCACGGCCGCCGGCGAAATCGAGCACCCCAACCACGCCTTGGGGATTGCGCGCCGATGCCGCGAGCACGGCAAGACCGCCGGTCGATTTGCCGAGCAACAGCACGCGCTGACCATCTACCCAAGGTTGCGCACGCAACGAGTCGAGCGCGCCCAACAGGTCGTCGGCCGACGCGTTGCCCGGCGAAAGATAGTCCGGGTTGCGGCACGGACCTCCGCTCTCGGCATACGGACCGTCCGAGTGTCCAAAGCCGCGGCGCAAGACGATCACGGCGGCGTAGCCCCGTTGCGCAAACGCCACCGCCGCGTTCAGCAGCAGTTCCGGCGCACGGTCTCCAACACCCGTCGCAGCGACGCGCGGTGTGCCCGGCGTCATCAGCACGAGCGGCCAGCGCCCAGGGCGGTCCGGGCGCACTACCAAGGCTTCGAGGTGGGGCTTCGCGCCGTCCGGCAAGGTGATCTGCAATGCGATGGGCTCACGAACGAGACCTGGCAATAGCGCCGTTTCGTCAGACGATGCGCCCGCGGTCGCTTGCGACGGCGCCGCCGCCTGCTGCGCCCATGTCTGCAAGGGCACACTCGCCATGACGAGCAGAAGAGCATAGGAGCGCATGAAGCGCGAGTTCAGGCCCGGAAGCTGGATACAGCGTTGCCAGATGGATTGGGCAGTCTTGTCGCTCATTGTTAAATGCCTATGCGCGTTTCGAGCCATACAACATGGATGGATAGCGTGCCGTCTTGTTCGCCGCATGAGAGTGTAGTCTGCGACCCTTCAAGGGGTCTACACCGCGCTGCGAGCGAACCGCGTGCGCCCCTGCGAGTCGCGTCCAGCCATGCATCAGGCATGAAGCATCATCGAAAAAGGGCCTACGGTTCGCACCGTAAGCCCTTGCTTGCTGTAAGCCCAGCCCGATCCAGTTCGGTTAGGGTTCCTCCCAATCAGAACCTGTGGCGAATCCCCACCACCGCCACGTCCTGCGAGTTGGCGCCCGAGTTCACACCAAAATCGCCGATCGACGCATCCGCGCTCACCACGGTGCCGCTCGAGTTCAAGGTGTTACCGCTCGCCTTCTGATAACCGAACAGTGCATACAGATCGGTGCGCTTCGACACGGCATAGTCGGCGCCCAGGTTGACCTGGTTATAGTGGGCAGACGCCGGCCCTGTCAAGGACGTGTAGTTGTAACCCACCCCGGCCCGGACCGCAGGCGTGAACTGGTAGTTGAAGAACACCGAGCCGTTGTTGAACTTCGCGGTATCGCGGAAGGTGGAGAAAGCATCGCTGCCGTACTGGGTGTTCGAGTACGTCAGGCCGGCGGTCACCGGGCCGATCACGTATTGACCGCCCACCTTGGCAATCTGGATCGATTTGGCGCTGGCAAAGCCCGAGTTGATGACCGTATTGAACAGGCTGTCCGAACTGCTGGTCCAGGTGCGCAAGCCCGCCGTCGCGGTGTTGCCGCCATTGGCGTAGAAATAGCCGGCGCCGAGCGACAGCGGCCCGTTGGCATAGGCCCCGCCGAAGCTGTACGTCCGGCCGCTGCCATTCGCGCCGGCCACGCCCCCCAGGCCGTACAGCGCCTCGACCTGGAAGCCCGCAAAAATCGGGCTGACGTACTTGACCGAGTTGTTGACGCGCAGGCTGTTGTCGTAGTTGTCGAGGTCGCCCGGCGTGCCGAACACGCCGCCGAAGTAGTTGTCCTCAGTCAGACCCTGGACCAGATCGACGATCGGGTCATATTGCCGTCCCAAAGTGACGGTGCCCCACCCATTGCCGGTCAGGCCCACCACCGCCTTGCGGCCGAACTCCCGGCCGCCCTGGCCCAGCGCGCCGGTGCCGACGTTAAAGCCATTCTCCAGCTGGAAGATCGCCGCCAGGCCGCCACCCAGATCCTCGGTGCCTTTAAGGCCCCAGCGGCTGCCGGAGATATTGCCGCTCGCGAACTTGATCAGCGTGGACTGGTTCTGGCCGTTGCTGCTTTGGGCGTTATGCACATAGGCTATGCCCGTGTCGATGATGCCGTACAGCGTGACGCTGCTTTGCGCATGCGCGCCGGCGGACAGGAGCAGGCCGGCAGGCACAGCCAGGAAGGAAAGGCGCTTCTTCATCTTCATCGAGTAATTTCCCTAGTCGAGGGTGTTGTTTTAATGACCGGGGTGAACGATAAGAGAAGCGAGCAGGAACGAAAACAAACGAATTCTTCGATGCATATGAAGCAACGTGACTTCCATTGGCCGCAATGTCGCACGATCGCCATAGACTCATTTATCATGCAAGCTTCATGCACCTCCATCCGGCGCGCCACCGCATAACAAGCCATGGTCTACCCCTCACTGCGCGACTGGCTGTTTTCGGTCAAGACCTTTGCGGCAGCCATGCTCGCCCTCTACCTCGGGCTCGCCTTCCAGTTGCCGCGGCCCTACTGGGCCATGGCGACGGTCTACATCGTCTCCAACCCGTTTGTGGGCGCGACCCGTTCGAAGGCGCTCTACCGGGCGCTCGGCACTGCCCTCGGAGCGTCGGCAGCGGTGCTGTTCGTGCCGCCGTTCGTCGAATCCCCGTACCTGTTCAGCGTGATCGTCGCCCTCTGGACCGGTACGCTGCTGTACCTCGCGATCTCGGACCGCACCGCGCGTAGCTACGTCTTCATGCTGGCGGGCTACACCATGCCGCTGATCGCGTTGCCGGCGGTCTTCAATCCCACCGCCGTCTTCGACCTCGCGGTCACCCGCACCGAGGAGATCCTGCTCGGCATCGTATGCGCTGCCGTCGTCGGGGGCGTCATTCTGCCGAACCGCCTCGCGCCGACCATCATCGAGCGCACCGAAGGATGGTTCCGCGACGCCGTCGTCTACGCCACCGAAACGCTGTCGGGGCGCATTGCGGGCGCCTCGATCTCGGCCTGCCGCCAGCGCCTCGCCGCCACCGTCAATAGCCTCGAACTGCTGCTCAGCCAGCTCGCCTACGATCACACCCGGCCCGACGTGCTAAGCCGTGCTCAAGACTTGCGCGGCCGCATGCAACTGCTACTGCCTATCATGTCGTCGCTGGCCGATCCTCTGACAGCCTTGCTCGGCGACCACCGGACGCCTCCCGCCGGACTCGAGCCGCTGCTCGCCGATGTCGTCAAATGGTTCAACACGCCGCTGCGCCCGGCGAACCAGGATGAGCGGCCCGATCTCGAAGCCGACGTCCTGCGCGAGCGCATCGCCGCGTTGCAGCCGCCGCCTGCGACGCTCGCCACCTGGGAAGGCGCGGTCCTCTCGAACGCCTTGTGGCGTCTCAAGCAGGTCATCGACATCTGGCAGGACTGCCGTACGCTGCGGCGCATCGTCGTGGAGGAGGACGGCACCTGGCAGCCACGCTTCCGGCACTGGCGGGTGGGCGGAACAGAGCGCTATTTCGACCGCGGCATGATGCTGTTCTCCACCGGCTCGGCGGTCGGCGCGATCGTCCTTGGCTGCGTGCTGTGGATCAGTTCCGGCTGGAACGACGGCGCCGGCGCGATCACGCTCGCCGCCATTGCATGCTGCTTTTTTGCGGCGCTCGACGAGCCCGCGCCGCAGGTGTTCAAGTTCTTCACGGCGACCTCGGCCAGTGTCGTGCTGGCGGGACTTTATCTGTTCGTTGTGCTGCCGAACGTGCACGATTTCCCGATGCTCGTGATCCTGTTTGCGGGTCCGTTCATCCTCGTCGGCACGCTGATTCCGCGTCCGCAGTTCAATCTCGCGACCATGCTGGTGGCCGTCAATACCGCGACCTTCATCAGCATTCAGGATGCCTACGATGCCGACTTCTTTATCTTCGTGAATAGCAACCTCGCGGGTCTCGCGGGCCTGCTGTACGCTTATCTGTGGACCCGCGTGACGCGGCCGTTCGGCGCCGAGCTTGCGGCCTCCCGTCTGATGCGCTCGAGCTGGGCAGACGTGGTGTTGAGCGCCTCGACCAGGCCCATTGAAGATCAACGCAATCTGGCGGCGCGCATGCTGGACCGCCTGATGCAGCTGATCCCGCGTCTCGCCGCGACTGACGACAACCGCCATCCGTCCATCGAGAGCTTCCGCGATTTGCGCATTGCCTTTAATGCGGTCGACCTGCGCCGCCTGCGTCTGAAGCTCGGCAGCGAGACGTCCGCTGCGATCGATCACGTGCTCGACGGCATTCGCGGTCACTTCGAAACCTGTGTCGCGCGCCGCAAACGCCAGCCGGTGCCCGAGAGCCTGATGTCCGCCATCGACTCGGCGCTCGCACGGGTCGGCACCCTGGGGCTCGTCAATACAGCGAACAGCACGGCCCTCTATACACGGCAGTTGCGCGATGCGCAGCATGCGCTGGTCGGCCTGCGCCTGTCGCTGTTTCCGGCCACGATCGCTTCGCTTGTTCCACCTGCCGCGCCTAACCAGGAACCTGCCACATGATGCGACCACTGACCTCACCTCAGGATAACGAATCATGATCGGCGAAGTCGATGTCTTCGGCGTGTTCGTGCCGGCCGTGCTGGTGCTGATGTTCGTCGCTTATGTGCTCGGCCTCCTGATTCGCACGGCGCTCGAGCGCACCGGTTTTTATCGCCTTGTGTGGCACCGTTCCATTTTCGATCTCGGCATCTATGTGCTGCTGCTGGGTCTTGTCGTCCTCGTCTCGCACCGGTTCATAACGTGAAAAAAACCTGGTTCTCCATTGGTCAGATCCTGCTGACCCTGATCGTCGTCGTGATCGCGGGCCTCGTGTTGTGGAAGATGATCAACTACTACATGTTCTCGCCATGGACACGCGACGGCCGCATCCGCGCCGACATCATCCAGGTGGCGCCCGACGTGTCCGGTCTGATCACCGAGGTCAACGTCGTCGACAATCAGCAGGTCAGGCAGGGGCAAACGCTGTTCGTGATCGATCAGGCGCGTTACACGCTCGCGCTGCAGCAAGCGCTGGCCACGGCGCAACAGCGGCGCGCGACACTCGATCAGGCCCGTCGCGAAGACGTCCGCAATCGTCAATTGGGTGACCTCGTCGCGCGCGAAGTGGCGGAAGAAAGCCGCTCGCGTGTCGAAACGGACGAGGCGGCGCTCAACGATGCGCTGGTCGCGGTCGATACCGCGCGTCTGAATCTGCAACGCACTCACATCGTCAGTCCGGTGGATGGCTATCTGAACGACCGCGCGCCGCGCACTGGCGAATTCGCGTCGGCAGGCCGGGCGGTGCTGTCGGTGGTGGACATGCATTCGTTCCGCGTGGACGGTTACTTCGAGGAGACCAAGCTGAGCGGCATCGATATCGGCCAGGCCGTCGATATCAAGATCATGGGTGAGCCGGGTGTGCTGCGCGGCCACGTCGCCAGTATCGTGTCCGCGATCGAAGACCGCGACCGCGGCGAAGGGGCAAACCTGCTGCCGAACGTGAACCCGGCCTTTAGCTGGGTGCGCCTCGCGCAACGCATCCCCGTGCGCGTCGCGCTCGACGATGTGCCGAAGGACTTCCGCATGATCGCCGGACGCACCGCGACCGTGTCCGTGCGCGGACTCGCGCCGTCGATAGGTTCGCAGGGCGCGGTGGACCATAGGACTGCTTCGGGTGTGCCGGCCACCTCACAGCCGGCTTCGACACCGCCGTCTCCGGCGCAGCCGGCTGCAGTTCCGCCCGCCTCGGCAGCGACTGCACCATCCGCAGCGAGCGCCGCGCGATGAAGCCGTTGCGCACCCTCCCCGCTCTGCCGCTGGCACCGCTGGCGGCACTGGTGCCGCTCGCGTTAGCCTTATGCGCCTGCACCGTCGGTCCGAACTATTCGCTGCCAAAGGCCGCGGTCATCAACGCGCCGTTCGCCGACGCGGCGCTGCCCGACGTCGACGGTCAGCACGTCTCGCAACAACCGGTGCCATCCGACTGGTGGCATCTGTACGACGACCCGGTTCTCGAACAGCTCGTGAGCGACGCGTTGAAATCGAACACGGATCTACGCGTCGCCGCCGCGAATCTGGCGCGTTCTCAGGAAGCGCTCGGCGTTGCCGAGGCGCAAGGCGGCTTCTCCGGCGGTGCGGAGGCCGCATTCGCACGGGCGCAGGAGTCCGGGCAGCAATACCTGATCTTCAGCAAGATCCCGGTCTCAAACGAAGGCGACCTGGGCATTCGTGTCTCGTATGAATTCGATCTGTTCGGCAAACTGCGCCGCGGTGTGGAAGCAGCGAATGCCGAGAGCGAAGCGACCCGGGCAGCCGGCGACCTCGCGCGGATCACCGTGGTGGCTGAAGTGGTGCGTGCATACATCGAAAACTGCTCGGCGGCCGAAGAACTGGCCATCGCGCAGCAATCGCTGGCGCTACAGAAGCAGCGCGTGGACGTTTCGCGGCGTCTGCGCGACGCCGGCCGTGGTAATCAACCGGATGTGACGAGCGGACAGACTCAGGTCGAGTCACTGGCGGCGGATATTCCGCGCTACACCGCGCGCCGCAAGATCGCCCAGTATCAGCTCGCGATGCTGCTCGCACGGTCACCCTCCGATCTGCCGCCTGCCGTCCTCGCGTGCAACACAGTGCCGCAGATCAAGCAGGCGTTGCCGGTCGGCGACGGTGCCGCTTTGCTCAAGCGCCGCCCAGACGTGCGCGAAGCCGAGCGCCAGCTCGCGGCTTCGACAGCGCGGATCGGCGTCGCCACTGGCGCGCTGTATCCCACCGTGAGTTTCGGCGCCTCGACTGGGACGGTTGGCCTTGCAGAAGATCTCGTGACGTCGCAAACCGACTACTGGAGATTCGGACCCCTGATCAGTTGGACTTTTCCAACCAACGGCGCGCGTGGCCGCGTGCGCGTAGCGGAGGATGCTAGCACGGCGGCGCTCGCGCATTTCGACGGCGTGGTACTTAATGCACTGCGCGAAACGGAAACGAATCTCGCCACCTACGTGGCCGACTACACCCGCGCCGATGCCTTACGCGCAGCGCTCAAGTCGGCTACGCAGTCAGCTGGTGAAACGCATCGCCTGTATGTTGGCGGCCGCGAGTCGTTTATTTCGGATCTCGATGCAACCCGCACGCTGACCTCGATCCGCGCCCAGGTCGCGGCAGCGGAGGGACAGGTGGCGGTCGATCAGGCCAACCTGTTCCTCGCGCTGGGCGGTGGCTGGGAGCCGGAGCCGACACCGGCTCAGTGATGATCCGAATACTCGGCACGCGCCACCGGCACCGAAGCCACGTGCGCGTACTGGAACGCAGGCATGGCCTTGATCGCTTCACGCGTGCCGCCCGGCAGCGTCAGCTTGCCCTTCACGAAGTCGAGCTGGTCGATCGGAATCGCCACATCATGTTGTGAGACGCCCGCGAACTGATGCGCCGCGATGATCGCGAACGAGGCCGACTTGTCCGGCGCAACGATGATGTCGTGCACCACACCGATCTGCTCACCGCTATCGTTGACCACCGGCTTGCCGAGAATCGCCTTCTTCACGCTCCATCCGCGTACGATCAGCTCGGACTCCGATACGCTGATGCCGACCGTTTGCGAGCCCGCCACCTGGGCATGCGCCTGAAGGCATGCCACGCCCAGCGTGGAGGTAAGCAGGAGAGTCATCGCGAGTTTCGATTTTTTCATCATCGTTCTTCCTTATAGAAAAAGGGCGTCACAGCGTCACAACTGGTGGACACAACTAAAGGGCACCCTGTGTCAGGCCGGCGTGTCGTCGTCCTGGGCAAGTGCGGCGGCAAGAACCATTTCGTTGCAGTTGGCCGGGCGGTTGCGCCCACGCGCACGCGGCTTGAAGATCGGGTCGCCCCGCTCGATCCGTTGTCCCGTCAACGCGCAGTAACCGGAGCTGCGGGCCACGACCTGATTCCAGACCTGATCGATGTAATGGCACATCGTCGGATCGCACCAGGACACCAGCGCCTGGCCCTCGTCCTGACGCTCGATCGACGTAATCTTGCTATCGCAGTCGCCGGCCGGCACACCCTGTTGCGCACCGCGCGGCTTGCCCGCACGGTTGCTCGGGCGTGACCCGCAGCCCGCATGTCGAGGCTGCTCCGCGAACATTTCATTTTTGACGCCGTGCGATAGAAGTGAGACGACCTGGCTCCACGGGGTAACTTGTTCCATGTCGGTATGCCTCTCAGTTAACCAAGGGGAAATGGGCCGGACTCCTCCGGCCGCCGATCATTTGACGCTAGTGCGGCCAATACGGCGCGGCAATGTTGATGCTGCGTTGGACTTGCTTATGTCGGTTTTTGCCTGGTTGCGGGCCCGCGGCGAGGCCGCGGATCCGTTGCTACGTCATGCGTAATAACGATGACTTTACGACTGGAGGAACGCGAGCAGATCGGCGTTCACCTTGTCCGCTTCGGTCGTGCACATGCCATGCGATGCGCCCGGATACACCTTGAGCGTGGCATTCTTGATGATCTCGACGGACTTGCGGCCCGACGCATCGATCGGCACGATCTGGTCGTCGTCGCCCTGCAGGATCAGCGTCGGCACATCGATCTTCCTGAGGTCAGCGGTGTAGTCGACTTCCGAGAACTGCTTGATGCACTCGTACTCGCCTAGTACCGAGCCGAGCATTCCCTCGCGCCAGAATTCGTCGATCACACCTTGCACGACCTTTGCATTCGGCCGGTTATAGCCATAGAACGGTAGCGCCAGATCCTTGAAGAACTGCGAGCGATTGCCTGCAGTGTTGGCGCGGATACCGTCGAACACTTCCTTCGGCAAGCCGATCGGATTGGCCTCGGTCTTCAGCATAAGCGGCGGGACCGCGCTGATCAGGACCATCTTCTTGACGCGCTTCGTGCCATGACGGCCCACATAGTGCGAAATCTCTCCGCCACCGGTGGAGTGGCCGACGAGCACGGCATCCTTCAGATCGAGTTCGTCGATCACGGCGGCCAGATCGTCCGCGTAGGTGTCCATATCGTTACCGGTGCCGGTCTGGCTCGAACGGCCGTGGCCGCGGCGATCGTGGGCAATCACGCGATAGCCCTTTTGCTGCAGAAACAGCATCTGCACGTCCCACGCATCCGCGTTGAGCGGCCAGCCATGCGAGAACACGACGGGCTGCCCCGTGCCCCAGTCCTTGTAGAAGATCTTTGCGCCATCCTTGGTAGTAACGTAATTCATGGAACGTACTCCTGTGTGCGAGGTGATGGCCGGCGCCGCTGTTCAAGGCGGCGCCAGTGGCGTTGGCAACGGTGGAAAAACACGGAAAGCGTGACAACTGCTACGATTCTTGCGCCGGTTTGTCAGGCGCCAGCAGTTCAGTATAGGCTGTGCTTACAACATGACAACCCGGTGTCCGCATTCGTCTGGATTAATGTCTATATGCGCTACCACCTGCTCCGCTGGATCAACGCAAGTTGGTTTTCGCCAGTTCGACGATCTCGTCACCGCGTCCGCTCAGAATCGCGCGCAGCATATACAGACTGAAGCCCTTCGCCTGTGACAGCTCGATGGTGGGCGGCATGGCAAGCTCATGCTTGGACGTCACCACGTCGACGAGTGCCGGCCCCGGATGTGCAAACGCCTTTTGCAACGCCGCCTCGACGCCTTCTGACTCTTCGACGCGAATGCTGAAAATACCCGCGCCCTGAGCGATTGCAGCAAAGTCCGTCTTGCTGAGATCGACATTAGTATCGAGGTAGCCGCCCGCCTTCAACTCCATCGAAACGAAGCCCAGCAGGCTGTTGTTGAACACCACCACCTTGATTGGCAGATCGAGCTGGCGCGCGCTAAGCAGGTCGCCTAGCAACATCGACAGGCCACCATCGCCCGACAACGACACCACCTGGCGCTGCGGATGACCGGCCTGCGCGCCGAGCGCCTGCGGCATGGCGTTGGCCATCGACCCATGATTGAACGAGCCATGCAGTTGCCGCTTGCCGTTCATCGTCAGATAGCGTGCGGCCCACAGAGTCGGCGTGCCGACGTCCGCGGTGAAGATCGCATCTTCGCTCGCCACCTGGTCGATCATTCTGGCCAGATACTGCGGATGAATCGGCCGGCCCGGGCCCGCGGGCGTGGCCAGCTCGTCGAGCCCCTTGCGGGCCGACACGTAGTGCCTGCGCGCGTTGTCGATAAACTTGCGGTCCGTCTTGCGCTGCAACTTCGGCAACAGCGCGCTCACCGTTTCCTTGACCGTGCCCACGAGTCCGAGCGCGAGCGGCGCACGTTTGCCCAGTTGCGAGCCCTTGTGGTCGATCTGCACGACCTTGGCCTCGGGCGGATAAAACGGCCGATAAGGGAAATCGCATCCCAGCAGAAGCAGCGTGTCGCACGACATCATCGCGTGATAGCCCGAGCTGAAGCCGATCAGGCCGGTCATGCCGACGTCGTACGGGTTGTCGTATTCGATGAAGGGCTTGCCGCGCAGCGCGTGGACAATCGGGGCACCGAGCGTGTCCGCCAGCGCAACCACCTCGTCATGTGCCCCCGCCACGCCGCTGCCGCACATGATCGTCACGGCTTCGCAACCGTTCAGCATGTCCGCGAGCCGCTCGAGATCGGCTTGCGCCGGCACGATGGTGGAGGGTGCGCTGCTGCTCCAGCGCGGGGCTTCGGCAGGCCCTTCGCTCAGCGCAATATCGCCCGGCAACACGATCACGGCTACGCCGCGTTCCTCGATGGCGGTGCGCATCGCGCGCTCCAGCACACGCGGGAACTGCGACGCGTTGGAGACCAGTTCGACGAAATGGCTGCACTCCTTGAACAGATCCTGCGGATGCGTTTCCTGAAAGTAGCCGAGACCGATTTCCGTCGACGGAATGTGTGCGGCGATCGCCAGCACCGGCTGATGGTTGCGGTGGCAATCGAACAGCCCGTTGATCAGGTGCAGATTGCCGGGGCCACAGCTACCGGCGCAGACGGCGAGCTTGCCGGTTGAGGCGGCGTCTGCGCCTGCTGCGAATGCCGCCACTTCTTCATGACGCGTATGCATCCAGCGAATCGAGCCGACCTGGTCGAGGCTGTACGCCAGTCCGTTGAGACTGTCTCCAGTCACGCCCCAGATGCGTTCGACGCCTGCGGCTGCGAGCGTTTTCGCCAGATAGTCGGCGATGGTGTGCCGGGCCATAAGCTACTCCTTGAAGACCGCGTCGATCGAGCCGTGCGAATCAATCCGAGCACCTGATCTGAGCGGTCCTGTTAGTTGATGGTAAGGAAGGGGCGACGGCTGAGCCGCCCGCCCCCGGAAACTTCACACCTTGCTACCTTCAGAGTACCTGCCAGAGTCCGCTAGATCGTCAAGTCATGCAGCTTGCGCATGCCGTCGCGCAACCAGTCGAATAGCGAATGCTCAGTCACGACTTGCGCCTCGGGCGGGCTGCCGAGCTGAAGCAGTTTGTCTTCCCGCTGTGACAGCACATGACACATCTGTTGTCCGACATCGGGGCGGCGCTTCAACACGGGCGTGAGATCCGCTTTGTTCAAACGGTAGATCACCGTGCGCGTCAAGGCAATGAGTTTGGCACGCACCGGCAGTCCTGCCAGCACGCCCGCCTCTCCGACGGCGTCGCCTGGGCCGAGACGGACCGGCTCGACGACGCCCGAAGGCGTCGTCACTTCCACCGACACCACGCCCGATTCGACAATCATCAGATAATCGGTCACCGCGTCGGACCCGACCACCAGGTCGCCGGCCTCGTACTCATGACGCGACAGCTTGCTCGACAGACCCGCCAGTTCATCGACCTGCAGCGTGCGAAACAGATCGATACGTCCAAGCAGGCGCTGCAGCCGGTCGACCGCCAATTGCGGCGGTGCAGGAACGCCCAACGGCCGCAGTTCGATGCCGGCTGCATCGAGATGCCGGTAGCAAAGATCGTAGAGTTCGTTTGTGACAGCGGATTTTTTTGCCATGTCGTCGACATAGGCCGTCACTTCATAGCGAATCGAGTCGACCGACGCCGACTTGACCAGCGCGTACGGTGCAGGCGTTTTCAGCACCGTGCCGATGCCCATCAAGGCCTGCTCCAGCGCGTCGAGCACCCGCGCAGGGCGTTCCTGTGGAGAGATTTCCAGCGTGATCGACACGCCGTGCAGCGTCGCAGGCCGGCTGTTGTTGACGATCTTGGCTTTGGCCGCCACGCTGTTCGGCACGATCACGATGTTGCCCTGCGACGTCAGCAGGTGCGTGGCGCGCCAGTTCATCTCCATGACCTGGCCTTCCACACCGTCGACGCACACCCAGTTGCCGATGTGATAGGGCTCGGTCGTATTGAGGACGATGCCGGCGAACACATCGCTCAGGGTGCTCTGGATGGCGAGACCCACCACGATCGCGAGCGCGCCCGAGGTGGCCGCGAGGCCTCGCACCGGAATGTTCAGCACAAAGGCGAGCGATGCGACCGCGGCGGCGAGAAACACCAGCGCCCCCAGCACGTCCTGGAAGAGCCGCTCCTTGTGCCAGCTGCGCGAGACGAACACCGCGTCGAGCGACTGCGTGAGCAGGCGCGCGCCATTGAGCCACCAGAGCACTTCCAGGATCTGGGCGCCCAGATGACGCAGCCACGAGTCCGGCCACGGCGCAGGCGATAGCGGATTCATGCCGAAGCCGAACAGCACGGCACTGTAGAAAGCGAAGATCACGAGGCGTAAGACGAGGCGCAGCGTGTCCTGGCGCGGAAAGCCGGCGCGCCAGAGCGCGATGTCCACCGCCAGCAGCGCGAAACCGATAACGAGCGGATCTTTCACGACACTCTTCCCCTATGCGGTAGGCAGGTGCATGACGGCTCAGTGTGGAATCGTCAGGCGTAAGCGTACGGGGAATTGCCGATCTTTGCTTCGTTTGGTGTTGATGCGGTCAGCTTTGACGCGGTCGGCTTGACGGGGCCGCCCAGGCGCGGTCGGCTTCGACGCGTTCAGCTTCGACGCAGTCAGCCCTGACTCTGACTTTGGCTCTGGCCCGACGCCGGCATCACCGTGACCGTGACAGTCAGCGACTCCGCCCCCTGCCCCGTCCGCACGCCCGACACCGGCATCGCGTCGCGGTAATCGAGGCCGGTCGCGATACGCACGTAGCGGTCGTCCGGGCATTTGTCGTTAGCCGCGTCGAATCCCACCCATCCCAGGCCGTCGACATGCGCCTCGGCCCACGCGTGGCTGGCACCGTGCTGCTCCAGATCATCCATCAGCAGATAGCCCGAGATATAGCGGGCCGGCACGCCGATGCTGCGCGCCGCGGCGATAAAGACATGCGTATGGTCCTGGCAGACCCCGTGCCCTTCGCGCAAGGCCGTCTCGGCATCCGTGCCGACCCCGGTGGCGCCAGGCACATAGGCAATCTGGTGGTGGATGGCGTTAGTCAGCCTGTGCAAGGTGTCCAATTGCCCGTCGCCCGCGCGCACGGTGGCGGCCAGCGCGTGCACGCGCTCGCCTGCCTGGGTGAGCGGAGTTTCGCGCTCGAAGATCCAGGGCGGCGCGATCTCATTGATGAAACCGTAGATGCCGGCCATGTCCTGGGTCTCGACCGTGCCTTCGGCGACGATCACGATCTCGCTCTTGTTGCGTTCATGCCGCACGAGATCGACGCGATTGCCCAGACCATCAGTCCAGCTTACGGTCGGCTCGACGCCGTCGACCGTCACGCGCCAGTCGAGCACGTTCTGCCCCGGACCGGACTGGGGACGCAGCCGCAGCCGCTGCAAGGCATAAGGAACCGGTTGATCGTACTGGTAGTGCGAAGTGTGGCGAATGGCAATACGCATGGCCGTACTCAATCGAAGTTGTAGGTCTCGGCAATTTCAAAGCCGAGCCGGTTGTTCTGCGCGATAAAGCCGGTGAGAAACTCGTGCAGGCCACGCGAGAAAATACGCTGGACCGAGTTGTCCCTGAGCGTGGCGAGGGTTCTGTCGGCGGTCGAATGGCAGTTGTGAGTCACCCCATAGTCCTGCGCCAGAAAACGCAGGTTCTCGACAATGTTCAGGTAGCAGAAGTTCAGCGAGCGCGGCATGCGGCCGTTGAGAATCAGATAGTCAGCGATGTTGACTGGCTTGTACTGCACGTCGTAGACCCAGCGGTACGAGCGGTGTGCGTCGACCGAGCGCAGGATCGACTCCCACTGATAGTTGTCGAGCGTCGAGCCGACGTACGACACCGAGGGCAGCAGCAGATGATATTTGACGTCGAGAATGCGCGCAGTGTTGTCGGCGCGCTCGATGAAGGTGCCGATGCGGGCAAAATTGAAAATCTCGTTTCTGAGCATGGTGCCGTGAAACGAGCCGCGAATCAGCGCGGCCTGACGTTTGATGCGGTCGAGCGTGGCCGGCAATTCGCTGGACGGAACCGGTGCGGCCAGCAGGCCCTTGATCGTCATCCACGCTTCGTTCACGCTTTCCCACGTCTCGCGCGTGAGCGCCGTGCGCACCATGCGCGCGTTCGAGCGCGCCACTTCGATACTCGCCAGCACGCTCGACGGATTGTCGATGTCGCGCAGCAGGTAGTCGGAAACCGTCTCGGCCGTGCAGACGTCGTGCTTCTGCCGAAAGCCCACTTCCGTCCCGGAGGTGACCACGACCGACGACCACGTGGCCGGTGCGTCGGAGCTACGCGTGAGCGACATGCGCAGTCCGGCATCGACCACCCGTGCGATGTTTTCCGCGCGCTCGATATAGCGGTGCATCCAGTAGAGCCCGCTTGCTGTGCGTCCAAGAAGCATGTGCTGTCCCGATCCTGTTTCTGTTTGTTGCTGCCTGTTGCTTGCCTGATGCCTGATGCGTGTTGCCTGTGCGTTGCGTGCTTTCTGCCGGCCTGGCGGCCCTTAGTCGGCTTGGTCCGCTTAGTCGGCCAGCACCCACGTGTCCTTGGTGCCACCGCCCTGGCTCGAATTCACGACCAGCGAGCCTTCTTTCAGCGCGACGCGCGTCAAGCCGCCAGGCGTGATGCGAATCCGGTCCGACACCAGCACGAACGGCCGCAGATCCACATGGCGCGGGGCGAGTCCCTTCTCGGTCAGGATCGGCGTGGTGGAGAGCGCGAGCGTCGGTTGCGCGATGTAGTTGTTGGGACGCGCGCGCAGCTTGGCCGCGAAGTCCTCGCACTCCTTCTTCGATGCCGCCGGTCCCACCAGCATGCCGTAGCCGCCCGAGCCGTGCACTTCCTTCACCACCAGTTCATGGAGATGGTCCAGCACGTATTTGAGGCTGCTCGGTTCGGAACAGCGCCACGTCGGCACGTTTTCGAGAATCGACTGGCGTCCCGTATAGAACTCGACGATCTCGGGCATATACGAATAGATCGCCTTGTCGTCGGCAATGCCGGTGCCGGGCGCATTGGCAATCGTGATGTTGCCCGCGCGATAGACATCCATGATGCCGGCCACGCCCAGCACCGAATCGCCGCGGAAGGTCATGGGGTCGAGATAGGCGTCGTCGAGGCGCCGGTACAGCACGTCGATTGCGCGGAAGCCTTCGGTCGTGCGCATCGCCACGTGACCGTCCACAACCTGCAGATCGCTGCCCTCAACCAGATGCACGCCCATCTGATCCGCAAGGAACGCATGCTCGTAGTAGGCGGAGTTGTGAATGCCGGGCGTGAGCACCGCGATGGTGGGGTTGCCGTGATTGCCGCCTGGCGGGCAGACGGCCGCGAGCGATTCGCGCAGCAACTGCGGATACGCTTCCACGGGTTGCACCTTGACCTGCTGAAACAGCTCGGGGAAGAGCTGCATCATGGTCTCGCGGTTTTCCAGCATGTAGGACACGCCGGAGGGGGTGCGCGCATTGTCCTCGAGCACGTAGAACTGGTTCTCGGCAGTGCGTACGATATCGACGCCGATAATATGCGTGTAAACATTGCCCGGCGGACGAAAACCGATCATCTCCGGCAGGAACGCCTCGTTCTGCGAGATCAGCTCCTTGGGAATCTTCCCCGCCCGCACGATCTCCTGACGATGATAGATATCGTCGAGAAAGGCGTTGAGCGCCATCACGCGCTGTTCGATGCCCTGCGACAGGCGCGTCCACTCGTGCGCGGAGATAATGCGCGGAATGATATCGAAAGGAATCAGGCGCTCGGCCGCCTCTTCCTCGCCGTACACGGCGAACGTAATGCCAGTCCTGCGGAACACGCTCTCGGCGTCCTGCGCCTTTTGTGCGAGGTTCGCGGGGTTCTGGGCATCGAGCCATTGCTTGAGCCGTGCATACGGCGCGCGTACTCCGTCAGCTGAGATCAGCATCTCGTCGAATGGCGTCACTTCGGTTCTCCGTCGTTATTGCAGGTCATGCGTGTATTGCCAGTGTAGCGGGTATGGCGGCGTAGCGAAATTGGCCGAAATAGCGGCCATGACTAGCGCGGGTTGTCCTCGAGCACGGTCTGCGTCAGGGTGACCGACGGAATGGTCGGCTTCATCATCGCTCCCGCGCGGCGGCGCACGCCGTACCAGCCGGCCACCAGCAGCAGCACCACGACCGGGATCGAAGCGACCGTCCACGTGCCGTTGGGGTAATCGAAGGCCATCAGCACCAGCACGCCGATCAGGAACGCCAGGGTAAGCCACGAGGTGACCGGCGCGCCGGGCATCCTGAAGGTTACCGGCTCCGCTTCGCCGCGCGCCACCGCCTGACGGAACTTCATCTGGCAGACCACAATGAAACCCCAGGTACTCAGAATGCCCAGCGAAGCGATATTGAGCACGATCTCGAACACGCTCGACGGCACGAAGTAGTTGAGCACCACGCCCACGATGTAGATCGCCACTGTCACGAGAATGCCGGCGTACGGCACCGACTGCGAGCTCATGCGCGACAGGAAGTTCGGCGCGGAGCCACCCATCGACAGCGCGCGCAGCACCCGGCCGGTCGAATACAGACCGGAGTTCAGGCTCGACAGCGCGGCAGATAGCACGACGATGTTCATCACGGAACCCACGCCCGGCACACCGAGCTGACCGAAGAAGGTGACGAACGGGCTTTGCCCTGCCTTGTACGCACTCCACGGCAGCAGGCACACCAGCAGTACCACTGCGCCCACGTAAAACAAGGCGATCCGCCAGATCACGCTATTGATGGCGCGCGGCAGCACCTTGCGCGCGTCCTTGCACTCGCCAGCAGCGGTGCCCACCAGTTCCACGCCAGCAAAGGCGAACACCACCCCTTGCACCAGCACAAGCGCCGGCAGCAGGCCATGCGGAAAGAAACCGCCGTTCTCGCTGATCAGATGCACACCCGTGCTGTTGCCGGCCACATGCATGCCAGTGCCGAGAATGACCGTGCCGATCACGAGGAACAGCGAGATGGCGGCCACCTTGATCAGCGCAAACCAGAACTCCATCTCGGCGAACCATTTCACGCCGATCAGGTTCATCGCCGCGACAATGCACAGCGCGACAAGCGCGAACACCCACTGTGGCACCGACGTAAAGGCGCCCCAATAATGCATGTATAGCGCGACGGCCGTAATGTCGACGATGCCGGTCATCGCCCAGTTCAGGAAATACATCCAGCCCGCCACGAACGAGGCCTTTTCACCGAGAAATTCGCGCGCATACGACACGAAGCTACCGCTGCTCGGACGGTGCATTACCAGTTCGCCCAGCGCCCGCAGAATCAGAAACGAGAAAAAGCCGCACACCAGATAGACAATCGCCAGCGACGGACCCGCTATCTGCAAACGCGCACCGGCGCCGAGAAACAGGCCCGTGCCAATTGCGCCGCCAATCGCGATCATCTGCACCTGACGGTTACCCAAAGTCTTGTGATATCCCGCTTCGTGCGACTCCAGCCAGCTTTTCTTATCCATTTCACCGCTGCCTGGTGCGTGCGGTTGCTTATCGAGTGTGGACATAATCAGTTCCATCCTTTAACGCGGGTTCCTGATTCGGAATTCCCGGAGATAGTCCACCGGGTATATGCACAACGGCGCACAGACAGATCTCAACGAGCCAGCACATCACCTTTAACCGGAATTAACAATTGACGGTTACAGGATCCATTCAGCTCGCATTTATCATGTCTGGACAGCGTAGTCGGCACTGCGTATTACGTGGGCAGGCAGGCGAACGGTATGTAGCCCAATTTATGACGGCAACGCTCATGCATATTTCGACTAACACCCATCGAAAAAAAACATCGGTATGCTGGAAGCGCGAGGCGGTAGGCTAGAGAGTCGCCGGTATCCCACGGATGGCGGTCGTCGATTGACCCAATAAAAGTGATAAATATGGAAGCAAAGTGGTTGGAAGACTTTCTTTCTCTTTCTGACACGAAGAGTTTTTCCCGTTCGGCGCGCAGCCGCCATCTCACCCAATCAGCATTCAGTAGACGAATCGTGGCGCTCGAAACGTGGATGGGCACGCGCCTGTTCGACCGTAGCGTCAATCCGATCACGCTCACCCCGGCAGGCCGAATGTTTCGCAGCCTGGCCGCGGACATCCTGCGCAGCATGCATGCGGCTCGCAATCTGGTGGGCGGCTATGAGCAGTTTGCGGAGAACGATCATGTGGTGCACTTCGCGGTGGCCCACACGCTGGTGTTCACGCTCTTCCCCGACTGGCTCAAGCGCCTGACCAACGAGTTCGGCAACATCATGGCGCGGGTCCAGGCGGTCAACGTGCCGGAGGGCGTGCAGCATCTGGTGGCGGGCGACTGCGATCTGCTGATCGGTTACCACCACCCGCAATTGCCGATCGCGCTCGACCCCAATCACTTTCCGTTTCTGACGCTCGGGGTCGAACGGATTGTGCCGGTGTCGGCCGCCGCTCCCGACGGCAAACCGCTGTTCGAGCTACCGGGCAAGACCGGACGGCCGTTGCCGCTGCTCGCCTATTCGTCGGGCGCCTTCCTCGGCAACGTCGTGGAAATGCTGTTGATGAATGCCACCGAGCCCTATTCGCTGTACCGCTGCTTTGAAACCCATATGTCCGAGGCGTTGAAAGGCATGGTGGTGGCGGGTCATGGCATCGGCTGGCTGCCCGAAAGCTGTATCACCAAGGAGTTGCACGAAGGCACGCTGGTGCGCGCCGGCTCTAATGTATGGGCGACCGAGCTCGAAATCCGCCTGTACCGGCCCGTCAAGCAACGCGGCCAGGCGGCCGAGCAGCTGTGGGCTTATATCAGCAACCAGTCGATCGAGCCCAGGATCGAGGTTTTGCCGGAGATGCTCACGCCGGGCTAGGCTGTATCATTCCCGTGCGCTAACCACCGCGCACGACAAAAGGAAGCCAATGGTACAGAAGACACGCCGGCGCGTGCTCGTAGCCGGCGCGCTCGCAGCCGCCGGCCTGACAGTTGCGAAGATTGCCGAGGCCATACCGACTGGCAAGTTGACGATCGCCCTCGTTCTGAAGTCGCTCACGGATCCGTTCACGGTCGCCATGGCGAGCGCCGCGCAGAATTACCAGAAGCACTTTGCCTCGCAGTTCGACCTGAACGTGCTCGGCACTTCCACGGAACTCGACACCGCTACCCAGATTCGCATGGTCGACGATCTGATCGGCGCGCACACCAGCGCCATCGTGCTCGCCCCGACCGATTCGAAGGCGCTCGTGCCGGCGGTGGCGCGCGCCATCAGCGCGGGCGTCATCGTGATCGCCATCGACAATCCGCTCGACGAGGCCGCCCTCGATGCGCTGCACCTCTTGGTGCCGTTCGTCGGCCCGGACAACCGCAAGGGCGCGGTGATGATAGGCGATTACGTGGCCAGCAAGCTCGCTCGTGGCGACGAGGTGGGAATTATCGAAGGCGTCGCGACCGACCGTAACGCGCAGCAACGTACCGAGGGCTTCAAGGCTGCCATGGACGCGGCGGGCATGAAGGTCGTGGCCGTTGCGCCAGGCGACTACACCTATGCCAAAGGCAAGGCGGCCGCCGCGACGATGCTGGAGCAGCATCCCCGACTTCGCGCATTGCTGTGCGCCAACGACAATATGGCGACGGGCGCAGTCGACGCGGTTCGCATTGCGCATCGCACCGGCAGTGTGTACATCACCGGCTATAACAACAACCCTGATATCAGGCCGCTGCTCAATAGCGGCAAGATTCTCGCCACAGTGGATCAGTTCGCGGCGCGCCAGGCGGTGTTCGGCATGGACGTGGCGCTCAAGGCGCTCACGGAGATGACTCGCCAGGAAGACCTGACGCCTCTTATTGAAACGCCTTTGCAGCTCGTCAAAAGCGGGGATCGTTAGGCTTGCTTGTGGGTGGGCGCGGCTGCGGGTATGGCACGCGACTCGGAGGCCAACCCGCCAGACCGTACCCCTTCCGCAGCGTTTGCGTCGGCGCGCGTCCCGCGCACGCGCTCAGGACAACACCGGTTTGCCTGCCACCTCTTCTACGACGCCTGTGTTCTCCACCAGCAGGCGGCGCAGATGCGAGACCTGATTCACTGCGTCCGCTTCAACCAGCGACAGGTGCCGGCGCGGAAACGCTTCGAACTCTGCCCCCGGCGCCACCTGGGTCTGGTCCAGCAAATGCGCGTCGAGCTCCTTGCTCACCGCTGAAATCCAGGCGATCAACGTGCCGTCCGCCTGGGTCTTGTTGGTGGCAAGCCGCATCCGCGTCGCCGTCCCTGCGACGCGCCGCAACAGCGCAAGCGCCGTGATCGCGGCGCGATCGGCCAGCGAGCTTTCCAGCTTCTCGAGCCGCAGACGGTTGAACGCCTCTTCCGCGTTGTTGCTCGCAAGGCCCGCTGCACGACGCATTTTTTCCACTTCGGTATCTTCGCCGCCCGCGTGCTCGAGCGCACCCAACAGATAGTTCAGGTTCGCCCCGACCGCGTCGGCCAGGCGAACGCGGAAGTCCACCGGCTCGCGGCTCGGCCATAACAGGAACGTCGCGACGAGTGCGATCACGCAACCGAGCACGTTATTGCCGAGCCGGGTCACCGCGTACATCCACTCATGGCCGGCTGGCGCGGCGAAGTCCGCCACCAGCACGAAGGTCGGCGTGAGGAACAGCACGAACAGGCTGTAGCTGACGGTGCGCAGCGCCATGGTCGCGCAGACGAGCGGAAACACCACCAGCGAGATCCCGATCGGCGCGTGGATCGCGAGGCCGATCGCAGCCGCCAGCAATCCACCGGCGATGCTGCCCGCCGCCCGCTCGATGCTGCGCGGCCAGGTGCCGGCAATCGACGGCTGCAGGATCAGCAGGATCGCCATGGTCGCCCAGTAGCCGAACGGCACGTGCAGGATCCGCACGATCACGAAGCCCGCCGTGGCCGCCACGCCGACGCGGGCGCCGTGCCGCAGTCCAATCGATTCGAACGACGCGTTGGCCTTGAGCGTCATCCAGGCGCGCGACAGGTTACCCATGGCAGCCTCGAACCAGCCGGTCTCGCGCCGCGGGGGCGGCTCGAATTCCAGCGAGCCCGAGCGCAGCTTGAGCGCCAACGGTTCGCCGAGCGCCACTTCGAGCGCTCGGGCCAGCTTGTGCAGACGGCGTTGCAGTGCAGCCGGCGTGGACCTCGCGTCACTGCCGGGCTGGTTGTCCGCGCGGCTGCTTCGAGCCGCCTGGGCGCTCGCGTCTTCGCTCACCGCGCGGCCGATCCGCAGCAGCACCTCGGCCACCGCCGACAGCGTGCGCGCCGCCCGCTGCGGTTCGCGCAGATTGTGGTGGCCGCGCTCGCACGCGTCGGTGACGGCGATCAGGTAGGCGAACACGCGTTCGGTATCCGCGAGCGCGAGCAGCAGGTGCTCGTAGGTTTCGCGCTTGTCGACGCGCAGGTTCGGCACCTTGGCCAGGACCTTGCGGGATCTTTCGAGCGCCGCGCGCGCCTGGCCGCGATAGGTGGCGGCATGGCGTGCCCATTGCCCGAAGTCCGCGGTGTCGCGACGGAGCAGACGCGCGCTATCGAGCGCGATATCGGCGAGCCTCCCGTAGACAGCGCGCAACGCCATGCGGCTTGGTCCAAACGGATGGATACGCCACACGGTCAGGCTCAACACAACGGCGAACAGACAGCCGAACAGATAGATAGAGAGGAACAGCAGGCCGTGCTGCAGGTTGTGCATCGGCCTGTCGACCATCACCACGCAGGCGGTCGCCGCGAGAATGCCTACTTGCGAGGCCGCCGCGCCCCACACCCGGGCGAGCGCCCCGGCCGTCGCGAACAGCAGGATCGCCGCCGTCGCGGCCAATGTGCCGGCACCGGAAGCGAATGCCGTGAGGCCGCCACACAGTGTGGAGAGCAGCGCAAAGCTCATCATCGAGGCGAAGCGCATGCGGTTGGTCCCCGCCGCGTCGGCGAGGCAAGTCCAGAAGGCGCCGATGGCCGCCCATGCAAACAACGGGTCATGCAGCAGATTGCCGAGCACCAGCATCGCCGTCGACGCGCACGCGGCGCGCAGGCCCTCGGACAGATTCGTCTCGTCCACTGCGAACGACACCATCCACACCGGCCGCCGCCGCGACGTGTAGTCCGCGACTGCATGCAAGGTATTCAACCGGCGGTTAGCCGCGTGTTTTGCCCTGCGCTGAAAATGACCAAACATTGCGCCCTGGAATCGAAGAACTGGGTTGGAGCGGCACATCAATCGCGGCCGTGATCACGATTCCACGGGCGATCGTTGCAGAAAGCAACATAATAAGGGTTAACCCTAGAAACAATTATGAGTTCGCTGCATGCCAAGGATGCCTTTTGCCCATCCGCCCGGCAATCCCGATTCTTTAGTCCATGACGCCGGTTTCCCGACGCCGGGGTTCGTTATTCGTTTGTCATTTCTTTTGCTATTCGTCAGGCGTCGACGGGCCGCCATTGCGCGAGCAACGCCGACAACTGTCCCATGTCCTCGAACACCAGCGCGACGCCGACTTCGCGCAACGCGTCCGGCGTGCTGTGGCCAACGTTGGAGGGAGCGTAACCAAACACCGTCGCGCCCGCTGCCAGCCCTGCCGTCGCACCGGTTACCGTGTCTTCCACCACCGCGCAGCGTTTGGGGTCCACGCCCAAAGCGTGCGCCGCCGCCAGGTACACATCGGGATGAGGCTTGGTGTGCGGCATCTCGTGTCCGCTGAAGACACGGCCTTCGAAGTAATCGAGCATGCCGGTCTTCTTCAATTGCATCTCGACCTTGTGCCGGTCGGCGCCGGACGCAACCGCGATGCGGCCGTCGAACGCTGTGTGGAGTGCCCTTACCGCCTCTGCCGCGCCATTGATCGCCACGAGTTCAACCTCGAGCGCCGCATTGCGGCGCTCCCTGAACTGCGTCAGCCACGCCTCCGAGATGGCGACGCCCGTGTTGGCCTCGATAAGCGACGCCTCGTCGCGTACCGCCTTGCCCATGAACACGCGCATCGTTTCTGCGACGCTGATGGGCCAGCCAAGCTCGCCGAGCATCTGCGAGAGCACGCGGTTGGTGATGAGTTCGGAGTCGACGAGCACGCCGTCGCAATCGAAAAGTACCGCGTCGAAGGGAAAAGAAGGCATTCTGACTATCGCTGGAAAAGGTCTCGAAGCGATAGAGGATACTTTAGGTTGGGATTGGGCGTGAGTGACGCGGGTTGCTGCGTCGACGGTCTTTCGGAAAACCGTCGGCCGCGTTAGTCCTCTCTTGATGGGTCGATCGACAGAATATCGCGGTAGCTGCCGTGCATGGATAGCAGGATCAGCGCGCTGATCAGCGGTGTCAGCACCAGAGCGCGGATCGGCATCGACGCAACCGGCACGAGCAATGCGTCCGCAGCCAGTAGCCCAGCGTAAACCAGGGCGACTGGTCCGTTATGGAACACGGCGCGCAAGCTGGTCATCATCGCCTCGAGCGGCGGACGCTGCCGCAGAACGATTAGCGCCGGCGCAAACCACACTGCCGCAATGGCGACCGCAAAAGCGATCGCGTGCAGAACCGGGCATAACGCAGCCGTCCGGTCATTGGCGTGGCCAAAGATGATCGACAGGCTGTGCGCGCCGCTCGGCATCATCGACGCCGTCAGCTTCACATGAAGCAGTACGAAAGAAAGCAAATAGCCCGCTGCCACAATAGCCGCACCAGCCAGCCCCACCGTGAATAGCGCATCGCGATGACGCATGAGCGCAGCCAGCGTCGAACTGAAAGGCTGCCGCTGCGCACCGTTGTTGCCTGCCGGCGTAAGTACGATTGCCCCGCCAAGCACCGCCAGAAGCAGCGTAGCGAGCAGTTGAAACGGCGCGGCAAGTTCAAGCGCCGTTGCGAGATCGGCGCTGGCGAGAATCGTTGCGAGCCACATCAACGGTTGCGCGCAGGCGAGGCTAAAGCCGTAGGCCAGCCACGCCCAGATGCGGGTGACGCTTGCGCTGCGAATCTCGTGACGTACGAGGCCTCGCGCGCTCCGTGCGAGCCCGTTCTTGTCGTCAATGTAGAGTTCTTGCCGATTCATGACCGTTTCCTTTTCTTTTTCCGCAGCGAGAAAGACCAACACCGGAGTTGGCTACGCGTCGCTTTGCGGCCCGCTCGCCGCCTTCGAGCCCACCGCCTGTTGACGGTATCGACATCATGGAAGACAAAGAGGAAAATAAAAACGGACGACATAAGAAAATTAATTTCCTCTTTTATGCGCCTTATCGACCAGTTTCAGAAACTCCACACCTTGCTGGCAAAAACACCGGAGCAGCCCGGTTTGCCCGCGCTCGCCGAGACCTTGAACTGCAGCGAGCGCAACGCGCGGTTATTGCTGCGCAAGATGGAGGAGAAGGGTTGGCTGCGCTGGGAAGCGGCGCGTGGCCGAGGCCATTTTTCGCGCCTGACGATGCTTGCCTCGCCCCAACAGGTGGCTTTGGATCATTTATCGGGCTTGCTGGCCGACGGTGAACTGGAGGAAGCGTTTGCGAGCCTCGATGGCGAGCAGCGCAAGCTCCTGATGGCACGACTTCCGGATTTCCTGCATGCACCGCAGGCCGGCGGCTCGCGTAACCGGCTTCGGATACCCCTGGGTCACCCCATCGAAACGCTTGATCCAACCGACATTACCACCAGCGTGGAAGGCCATCTGGTCGGCCAGATATTCTCGCGACTCACCGAATTCGATCGGACTACGCAGCAACTGCTGCCTGGGCTTGCCCATTACTGGGAGCCAGAGGACGACGCGAGAACCTGGCACTTCTGGCTAAGACCGGGCCTCAGCTTCCACGACGGCAGTGAAGTGGAAACGGAAGACGTACGGCAGACCCTACTGCGGCTGCGCGACAAAGCGGGAGATGCTGCCTACCTCTATGAGCATCTCGACACGATAGAGATTGGCGACGGCCGACGGGTCACGTGCCGTCTGAAGTTCACCGACTATCTGTGGCCCTACTCCCTCGCTGCCACCTCGGCATCGATCATCCCGAGAAACCGGAGCAGTGACTTCTCGCTCATGCCGGTGGGCAGTGGCCCCTTCAAGGTGACGCGCCGTAGCGAGTACCGGCTAACGCTAACGGTATTCGAAGACTACTATCGCGAACGTGCGCTACTCGATGAGATCGACCTTTGGGTCATTGCGCCATCGGAAGAAACATCGGCATTCGATCTCCATTTCGGTTATACCGGCTCTAGCTCGAAGACACAGCACCAGGTTGCGCAAGTTCTGCCCGGGTGCACAAGTGTGAGATGCAATGCCAACCGCCCATTTCTGGCATCTGCCGAGCAACGATTGGCACTGGCCGACTGGCTCGCCCCGAGCGTTCTGATCGCGGCCGACGACGAGTCCCGGCGGCCCGCGTCAGGTTTGCTTCCAGACTGGCAACATCGGGTGGCCGTTCCCCGCGGCCGACCACCTATCCCCGAACACACCAGGTTGACCATGGTGACGATACGAATTACCGGCCGTCTGGCGGCGTTGACCGAGTCAATAAAGGAAAGGCTTAAGGAAGCAAGGATTGAACTGGACGTGGTCGCGTTGAGTGTTCCTGAATATATGCGGTATGAATGGCTCGACTTCGCCGACCTGGTACTGGACATCGAGCCCCTGAACAATTACGCCGATCTGGACTGCTATGGGTGGTTCTCGTCGAGCCCTATTCTCCGGAAATGGAGCCCGCCAGCGTGCCACCTGCTCATGGATAAACAGTTGCGGGCGATCCGCGCAAACGCCGACGGCGAAGCGCGCATGCAAGCGTATGCCGAGCTCGGTAAGCAGTTGGTGATGGAAGGATTGCTGATACCGATCGCACATGAGATCGTGCATGTTCAGGCCGAAGCGCACGTGGGCGGGGTCAAGAACCTGGCGTTCGGGCTCATGCCGTTTGCCGACCTGTGGTTGCGGTAAACGGGACAGACGGTCAGCGATCGTCGTCGCGAACCGATGACGGGTGGCGGCATAGCGCCCGCACTTCGACTTCCATATACGGAAAGAGCGGCAACTGGCCGAGCACGTCGTTCAAATGCGCGGGACTCTCCACGTCGAAGATGCTGATATTCGCGTAGTGGCCGGCGATCCGCCACAGATGCCGCCACACGCCCTCTTCCTGCAGCTTTTGCGACATCGCCTTCTCATCGGCCTTCAGCCGCGCTGCGCGCTCGGCGTCCATGTCATGCGGCAGATTGACGGTCATCTCTACGTGGAACAGCATCGCTCACTCCTTAATGTCCAGACGGCCCCGATTGCGCGGCAAAGCGCGCAGCGGGGCTGATAAAAATCAACGCTGTGGTTGTACGCCTCAAGCCTCGGCGCGCAAGCGTTCGACTTCGGCGCCCGGCAGGTTGTCGCGCTCCTTGAAGAGCGTGAAGTCGAAATCGATCAGCGCAAAGTTGCCTTCCACGCCATACGGCTTGCCTTGCGCACCTTCGGCCTGTTTGACGGCCGGCACCAGACCATCGCGCGTGGCAAAGGCAAAGTCGTCCCACAGATACGGATCGCCGTCGATGTTGATCTGTGTGGTCAGCTTGCGAAACCCCGGCGCGGAAACAAAGAAGTGGATATGCGCCGGACGATGCCCGTGACGGCCCAACTGATCGAGCAACAGTTGCGTCTGGCCTTGCGGCGGCACGCTATAACCGACCGGCACCACGCTGCGGAAGCTGTAATTTCCGCTCGCGTCCGTGCGGATCGAGCGGCGCAGATTGAAGGCCGGTTGCGATTTATCGAAGTACGAGTAGTTGCCGAGATGGTTCGCGTGCCACACTTCAACCAGCGCATTCGCGAGCGGCTTGCCGTCTTCGCCAACCACCCGGCCGCGCATCACCAGCGTCTGACCGGGATCGGTGCCGTCGTCGAGCCGTGCATGGCCATCGGACACCGGCGCACCGGTCACATAGAGCGGGCCTTCGATCGTACGCGGCGTGCCACCTTCGATACCGGCTTTCGCTTCCGCTTCGTCGAGACGCAGATCGAGAAAATGCTCGAAGCCGAGACCCGCGGCCAGCAAACCCAACTCACCGCTCTTGCCCGCATCGCCCAGATAGTTCAGCGCGGTCCAGAATTCGTCGGGCTGCACGTCGAGCTCTTCGATCGTATAAAACAGATCGCGCACGATACGGTTGACGATCTCCTTGGTGCGCGGATTTCCTTCGCTGGTGGCGCTGTCGTTGATCTTGTTCAGCAGCGCGTCGATAGCTTGCCTGTTCATGGGGTATCTCCTGGATTCAATGTTATGGATGACTAAAGTGTTTCAGAAACGCTAGCTCATGGCGACGCTGACGCCCCTGGACGTATCGCGCCTCAATCGTTCGATCTTGCTCCAGTCGAGCGTGATGCCGAGGCCTGGCCCTTGTGGAAGTTGCAATGAAAAATTCTCATAGCGAAGCGGTTCGGTGAGAATCTCTTCGGTCAGCAGCAAAGGTCCAAACAATTCCGTGCCCCACTTCAGTTCGCCGAACGTACTGAAGAGTTGCGCGGATGCGATCGTGCCCACCGCGCCTTCGAGCATCGTGCCGCCATACAGGTCGATGTCCGCAGCCGCGGCGATCGCCGCTACCTGCGCAGCGCCGGTGAGACCACCCGATTGGGCGATCTTCACCGCAAATACATTGGCGCCCCGCTCGCTGGCGATGGCAAAGGCATCGGCGGGACCGTGCAGCGCTTCATCAGCCATGATCGGCACGTGAGCCAGATCGGTCAGACGTTTGAGACCCGCGCGATTCTCCGCGGCAACCGGCTGTTCGATCAAGGTCACACCGGCATCCGCGAAACGTCGGGCCGCCCAGATCGTTTCAGTTTCGGTCCATGCCTGATTCACGTCGACCCGCACTTCACCACGTCCTTCCAGCGCTTTCCTTATCGCAACGACGTGCGCCACGTCGTCGGCAAGAGCACGCGCGCCGATCTTCAGCTTGAACACACGATGACGCTTCGCTTCGAATACACGCTCGGCCTCCTCGATATCGCGCTGCGTGTCACCGCTCGCGAGCGTCCATGCGATGTCTACAGCATCGCGTACACGGCCGCCGAACAGTTCGGACAAGGGTACGCCGAGGCGCTGTGCCTGGGCGTCGAACAGCGCGGTTTCAACGGCGGATTTGGCGAAACGGTTGCCCTGATACAGCGTACGCAGCTTCGCCATGGCGACGCCTGGCCGGGTCGCATCCATACCTTTTAGCAATGGTGCGAAGTAAGTGTCGATATTGACCTTGATGCTTTCCGGGCTCTCTTCGCCATATGCGAGACCACCAATAGTGGTGCCCTCGCCTACCCCGGACACGCCGTCGGCGCAGCGAATCCGCACCAGCACGAGCGTCTGGTGGTTCATCGTCGCAACTGAGAGCCGGTGGGGCCGAATCGTCGGCACGTCGACGAGAATCGTCTCGACGCTCTCGATCCTCACGGGTGTTGCTATCATTCGTTGCACTCCTGCACTGCTTTGCTGAGGTCTCCATCTTAGGAACAAACCCACGCAGCAGTCCAACACCGATTCCGACTACTTTCATACCTTAGGGGTATGCATGGAAATTCGTCAACTTCGCTACTTCGTTGCGGTCGCGGAAGAAATGAACATTACGCGGGCCGCGAATCGCCTGCATATGACGCAGCCGCCGCTGAGCCGGCAGATCCAGCAGATCGAGGAAAGCGTGGGGCTCGCGCTGTTCGAGCGTGGCGCGCGGCCGTTGCGGTTGACCGAAGCCGGGCGCATCTTCTATACGCAGGCGAAGCGGCTGATCGGCGAGGCTGACGAGCTTGCACCGCTGACACGGCGGCTTGCTCAACTGGCCGAGCGGATCGTGATCGGCTTCGTGCCGTCGACGCTATACGGTGCGTTGCCCGCGGTGATTCGCGCGTTTCGCGAAGCCGCGCCGCAGATCGAACTGTCGCTGATCGAAATGTTCACCATCGAACAACTCGGTGCGCTCAAAGGCGGACGCATCGATGTGGGCTTTGGCCGCCTGCGTTTCGATGACGCACAGCTTGCACGCGAAGTCCTCGTCGAAGAACGGATGATCGCCGCGCTGCCGCAAGATCATCCGCTCGCTCGGCAGAAGAAAGCCTTGACGCTCGCCGCGCTTGCGCAGGAGACCTTGATTGTTTATCCGAGCACACCGCGGCCGAGTTACGCGGATCAGCAACTATCGGCAATGCATGATCACGCGCTGGAGCCGAAGGCGATTCATGAAGTGAGGGAACTGCAGACCGCGTTAGGGTTGGTCGCGGCACAGGTCGGTGTGTGCCTCGTGCCGGAGAGCGTGGAAGGGCTGCGCGCACATGGTGTGGTGTACCGGGCAATTCCGGCGGCTCATGCCGTGTCGCCGATCATCATGAGCCGGCGCTTGCAAGATGAATCGCCCGCGACTACGTTGCTTTGTTCGCTGGCGCGGGAGTTGTTTCGCGCGTGATGAGGGCTTCAGCCACCGGCTCACAGCGTCATGCTGTCCGTGGCGACGCCAAGCCGACGATGCAAGCGCTGGACCACGGCTGACATCACGGTGCATGCAACGAAATAGCACGCACCGGCGAACAGGATGAGTTCGACCGTCGTCCCATCCCGCGCCCCGACGTTCGATGCAATCGTGAAGAAGTCGCCCAGTCCGATCACATAGACCAGCGAGGTATCCTGAAAGAGGATGATGGCCTGCGTCAGCAGCAACGGCACCACCGCCCGCAACGCCTGCGGCAGCACGATCCGCAGCATGCCCTGCAAAGGCGTCATGCCGAGCGCCAGTGCCGCCTGATTCTGTCCCACCGGCACGCTGTTGATCCCCGCGCGAATGATCTCCGCATAGTAGGCGGCCTCGAACAACGAGAATGCGATCAGCGCGGACACGCGGCGAATGTCGGTACTCGCGGGGAGATGCAGCAAGGTCTGCAGCAGTTGCGGCGCAACCAGAAAAAATCCGAGCAACACTACTAGCAACGGCACCGCTCGAAAGGCCGTCACGTAGGCCCGCGCAAACGCTGCAAGCGGCCGCGAACGCGACAGACGGCACAACGTCAGCAGCACCCCAAGACAAAACCCCGCGATCAGTGCCACCACCGTGATTTCGAGCGTGATATGCAGACCGCGGCTCAGTTCGGGCAAATCCTTTGGGATGACTGACCAGTGGAAGCGATAAGCCATCATCGACCATCCGAACCAAAGGACAGCCGAACCGACCGCTCGATACGCCGCCCGACGAACATGATGATGCCGGTCAACAGCGCGTACCCCACGACGATGGCGAGGAACGACTCGTACGACCGCGAGGTGTAGTCGATCATGCGCTGCGCCTGCGCGGTCAGTTCGAGGACACCGATCGTGGAGGCAACTGAGGAGTTCTTGACGATGTTGAGAAATTCGGACGTTAGCGGTGGAACGAGGTTACGCGCCGCCACCGGCAACAGCACATAGCGGTAGGTCTGGAACCGGCTGAGTCCGAGCGACAGCCCTGCTGCCCACTGCCCGGCCGGCAGCGCCTGCAGGCCCGCGCGCACCTGTTCGCACACGCGTGCCGAGGTGAACAGGCCCAGGCAGACAACCGACGCCAGCGCGGCGGATTCCGTGGGCGGCATATGCTTGATCGCGGTGCCAAGGTGGCCCGGCAGCAGTTCGGGGACCGCCCAGAACCAGATGAAAAACTGCACGATCAGCGGGATGTTGCGAAACACCGCGACGTAGGTAGCCGAACACGCATACAGCCACCTGCCGGGCAAGGTCCGCACGATGCCCATCGCCGTGCCGATCACCAGCGCGACGATCCAGCCCGCGAGTGCGATGCCGACGGTCGCCTCCAGCCCGGCGGCGATCCAGCCGAGGTAGGTGGTCGGCTCGCCGGTCGCGACAGGCTGGACGAACACCGCCCAATCCCAACGATAGCTCATGCCCGCTCCACGTCATGACGGCCGGGACGGCCGGCGAATCGCACGCGCACGCTGTTTAGCTCAGCGGCTTGTCGTTCGGAGCCTTGAAGAGTGTCTTCAGATCGTCGCTCTCCTGCAGATGCAGGTTGAGCCCATTCGGCGGAATCGGGCCGTCGAACCACTTTTTGTAGAGCACATCCGCTTGACCCGAGGTCTGCAGTCGCGAGACAGCGTCGTCGACTACCTGCTTGAAGTCCGGATCGTCCTTGCGGAACATGCACCCGTAGGCCTCTCTCGATTGCGCCTTGCCGACGATCACGTAGTCGTTTGCATCGGGCGACTTCGCCCGTTCGCCCGCGAGCATCGCATCGTCGAGCATGAAGGCGTCGGCACGTCCCGTCGACAGCGAGAGGAACGATTCCGCCACGTCCTTCTGCGTCGTAATCGTCATGCCGAGGTTCTGCTCGGTGTTGAGCTTATGCAGGATCGGCTCCGAGGTCGAGCCGGCGTTGGTGACGACCGTGCGCCCCTTGAGGTCGGCGAAGTCCTTGATGCCCGAGTCTTTCTTCGTCAGCAGGCGCGTGCCGATCACGAAAATCGTATTGGAAAAGGCCACCTGCTTTTCCCGCTCTACATTGTTCGTCGTGGTAGTGCATTCGATATCGATCGTGCCGTTCTGCAACAACGGAATGCGGTTCTGCGGCGTGATCGCAATCGTGCGCACGGTGAGATTCGGCAGATTCAGTTTCTTCTTGATGCCGTCGACGATCGCCAACGCGACATCCTGCGAATAGCCGAGCGGCTTCTGCTGATCGTCGAAGTACGAGAACGGCACCACTGCCGGACGCACGCCCAGGACGACCGTCCCGCTCTCCTTGATTTTCTGTAGCGTGCTGGCGCTCTGCGCGTGGGCGGATCCGGCTGCTAGCAGCGAAGCCGCAAGCAGCAATCGAAGCGTTTTCTTTCCAATCGTCATGATGGTCTCTAGTGGTCTGGTTTGGTGCTGGATGGTTTTGAATAGTATTGACCGGTGTTGATTCAGGACGCCGTATTCGCCGCGAGCGGACCGCCAAGGTAGGCGTCGCGAATCCGCTCGTCGCCAAGCAACGACTGCGCGTCGCCGGACAGGACCACACGACCCGTCTGCAGCACGTAACCGCGATGCGCGATCTGCAGCGCGAGGCTCGCGTTCTGTTCCACCATGAAGAAAGTCACCCCCTGCGCGTTGACAGTGCGGATCAGCTCCAGCACCCGGTCGACGTAAAGCGGCGACAAGCCCATCGTCGGCTCGTCCATGCAGACGAGCGACGGACGGCTCATCAATGCACGCGCCATCGCCAGCATCTGCTGCTCGCCGCCGGACAGCGTACCCGCGCGCTGTGACAGACGCTCCTTCACGCGCGGAAACAGTTCGAGCATACGCTCGTAATCTTCGTCGATCGCCTTGCGGTCGCGGCGTGTAAACGCGCCCATCAAAAGGTTCTCGCGCACGGTCATGTCGCCAAACAGGCGCCGCGCCTCCGGCACCGAAGCGATACCACGCCGCACGATCTGCGCGGTCGACAGTCCGTCGAGCGGCTGCGATTCGAATCGTACCGTACCGGCGCGCGGTTTGTGCAAACCGAGGATCACCTTCATCGCGGTCGATTTGCCGCTCGCGTTGCCGCCCAGCAGACAGACGATCTCGTGCCGCGGCACCTCCAGCGTCACACCGAAGTGCACCTGGCTCTGTCCGTAGAACGTATCGATCCCGTCAAGCTTCAGTAAGGGTTCTGCCATGGTGCGGTTTACACGGTTCGCGTGGTTCGAATGGTTTGGATGATTCGCACGCTTCGGTTTGCAAGACGTTCGCTCGACATTCACGCCACCGCCGCACGCTGCGAAGAAGCATCGTGGCCGACCTGCCGGTGCCCGAGATACGCCTCGATCACCGCTGGATCATTGCGCACCGCATCCGGCGCGCCCGAGGCAATCTTGCGGCCGTCGTCCAGCACGATCACACGGTCAGACAGCGTCATCACGAGTTCGAGCTTATGTTCGATCAGCAGGATCGTAGTGCCCTCGCCTTTCAGTTCCAGCAATAGCGCCAGCATTTCCGCGGTCTCGGACTCGTTCATGCCGGCGGTCGGTTCGTCGAGCAGCAGGATGCGAGGTTGCAGCATCAACGCGCGGGCAATCTCCACTCGCCGCCGGTTTGCATACGACAGGCTGTGCGCCGGCGAATCGATACGTGGCATCAGGCGGCTGCCGAAACGCGCGAGGATGGCGCGTGCTTCGGCATCGAGCCGCTGCTGTTCGCGACGCACGCTCGGCGGCGCAAACAGCGCTCGCAGCAGTTCCGCCACCGCCCCCACGCCCGGCAACCCGCGACGCGCCAATTCGAGCCGCGCGTGCGCGCCGATCAACACGTTGTCGAGCACGCTCAGGTTGCCGAATACGCGGCCGTGCTGGAACGTGCGGGCGACGCCGCGAGCCGCGAAGCGCTCCGGCGCGAAGCCGGTCACATCTTCGCCGTCGAACCGGATCACGCCTTCGTCGGGAACATCCGCGCCGCTCAGCAGATTGAAGAGCGTCGATTTGCCGGCGCCATTCGGACCGATCACGCTGACGCATTCGCCACGCGCAACCGAAAAACTCACATCCGCCACGGCCGTGACGCCATCGAAGCGGCGCGTCACGCGCCGCACGTCGAAGA
>Ga0302220_10000301_pt1 | contig 43712 bp, 27 predicted proteins | sample II_Palsa_E1_3_FD_194572 | JGI IMG/M metagenome (GOLD analysis project Ga0302220, IMG submission 194572) | Peat permafrost microbial communities from Stordalen Mire near Abisko, Sweden - II_Palsa_E1_3 | ecosystem: Environmental > Terrestrial > Soil > Palsa > Peat permafrost | place: Sweden...
TGCGACCGAAGCGGCCGCCGTTGACGTAGGTATCGGTGAGCGTTTGCGGGGACTCTGCGATGGGCTCGCTCTCCAGACCTTTGTCCAGAATCGTCTTGACGGTTCTCATCTCCTGATACCGCTTGTGTTTCGCTTTGTACGTAACATCAGACATGGATTCGCCACGGGCGATGGCTAGCATCGATTCATCTCCTCCCTTGGCGCTTCGTCTTGACCTGCCTCCAATCTAGCCGGTCGAAAGACGGGTCTGTGCCAGGATGAACAAGGCATCGCGAGAATGAGGCGCCATGAGGGAAACACGTCGGCGAGGCGGACGCGTACACGACCGCGGTTTCACCCTGATCGAGGTACTGATAGCGCTGGCGATCGTGGCGATTGCACTGGGCGCCGTCCTCAAGGCAATCGGGGCGCTGAGCACGAATGCCGAATCCGCGCGGTCGCGCCTGCTTGCCATATGGAGTGCTGACAATTTGATGAGCGAACTCACTATCGCACAGCAGTGGCCTGACGTCGGGCGCAGCACCTTTGCCTGTCCCGAAGGCGGATACCGGTTCGTGTGCCGTCAGACGGTAAGTGCATTGGCGAGTCCCTTGATGCGACAGGTCGAAATTCGCGTATTCCGCTATGCCTCAAGCGCGGACGTCCTGGCCGACTCGGTAACGGTGATTCAGAATGAAGCACCGCGTTAGACGTGCGCGCCGGCACAGCACGGCGGGCTTCACTCTGATCGAAATGCTGGTGGCGATTGCGCTGCTGGCGGTAGTTGCCGTGTTGTCGTGGCGTGGACTCGACGCCACGATAAGAAGCCGCAACGAAATTGTTGTAAACCTCAACGATACGCGCGAATTTGGCCGCTACTTTCTGCAGTTGCAATACGACGCGCTAAACGTTGTGGCGCCGGAAGAGATGTTTGGGCCGCCCCTGAGAATGAGGCCCAACGAGGTTGTTCTGGTGAGGCACCTTGGCGTCGGATCGACATCGACACACTTGCAGATCATCCGCTATCAACTCGTCGGACATCAGTTGCGGCGTAGCGCCTCGCCGCCGCTGGCATCGTTTTCGCAGTTGACTGACGCGTTGCAGCATATGGATAACTTCGGCGGGGTGATCGTCAGCGATCACGTCCGTTCGATGGGGATATCGGTCTGGCTGGCGCCGGATGGCTGGACTGACCAGCAGGCGACCGTCGCTTCGGCTTACACTCGTTTTCTCGCCGCACATGGCATTGGCACGAGCACCGCGCAGGGTTTGCCTCTGCCACGCGGGCTGCGACTCACGGTCACGACCTTGCCGCCGGTCAGAGAATACGTGCGCGCGATTCCGCTTGGTCAATAGCCAGAGATCACCGGCGTAATACCTGATCTGAACGCCTGTACTCGGTAAGCGCTTCGCTCTAACTCAAGCAACACGCGGCGAACAGAAAATGGTACGCACAACTGGTCATACGGTTGTTATGACGCAACCGTTAATCTGCGTAGTGAAGCAGTTGAGCGTAATGACTGCGCGCCGGACGGCGATGCCGAAGGCAGGTGCGTAGCGACATCGAGGATATCAAAATGAGCACAGAGGCCTCATTCAATGGTCGCGCGGGTTCACCGGCTGTGGCAGTCACGGCACTCCGGTCGGCCACGGCGAACCTGTCGCTGGCGAGAGAACTGCACGAGAAGGGCCGTTTCGACGCTGCAGCAGCACAATACGAAGCCGTGCTCGCCGCACAACCGGATCACGCCGAAGCGCTCCATCTTTATGGTGTCGTGCAATACCAGCGAGGCAAGCCCGGCGAGTCGGAAACGCTCTTGCGGCGTGCGGCATCGCTTGCTCCTACGCCGATGTCGCTGGCCGACCTGGGTGCCGTCATGTTGGCCGATGGCCGTACGGACGAGGCCCTGGAACAGTTCGAGGCGGCGTTGCGGCTCGACCCGAGACACATCCATACCCTGATACGCCTTGGTAACACGCTGGTCGGCCTGCGCAGATACGAACAGGCGTTGGCCGCCTATGACCGGGCACTCGCCGTGTCGCCGCTAGTGCTCGATGCACTCTGCAATCGCGGTAGCGCGTTGCGTGCGGTGGGGCGTCATCTGGAGGCGCTGGAGACCTATGACAGGGCACTGACCGTCGATCCGCGGTCGTTCGAATCGCTCTACAACCGCGGTCATGTTTTAAGGGACCTGCAACGTTACGGAGAGGCGCTGCGAAGCTATGACAACGCGCTGGCAATCACGCCGGGCAATGCCGCCATGCTGTCGATTCGCGGCCGCACACTCGTCGACCTCGGGCGACCGAACGAGGCGCTCGCGAGCTTCAACGAAGCGATTGCGGTTCGGCCGGATTTTGTCGAAGCGTTATACAACAGTGCTGTGGCGCTGGAGCGGCTGGGCCGGTTCGGCGAGGCGATACAGCGCTGCGAGCGTGTGCTCGCGCTGGAGCCCCGCAACGCCCGGGCGCTTGCCTGCCGCGGTAACGCATTGATGAACCTGACGCTGCACGAGCAGGCGCTATCGAGCTACCAACAGGCACTTGAGATCGAACCCGGTTCAGTTGAGGCGCTGTGCAACCAGGGCACGGCATTGCGTCATCTCGCACGGTATGACGAGGCCCTGCGAAGCTACGATGCCGCGCTTGCTGTCGACGCAGGCTTCGCCGAGGCCTGGGGCAACCGCAGCAATGTGTTGCAGGACTTGCATCGCTATGGCGACGCGATGAATTCGCTTGACCGCGCCATCGCACTCGTGCCGAATCGCTCCATGCACTGGTTCAACCGCGGCAACGTGTTGTACGAAATGGGCAGTCTTGATGCAGCAATGCAGTCGTACGACCGGGCTATCGCGCTCGATCCGGAGTATCGCGACGCGCATTTTGCACGGGCGTCACTGCATCTGGTGCAGGGCGACTTTGCGCGCGGCTGGGAAGAGTACGAGTGGCGCGTGCACGATCCAAATGGCGAACAGAGCCGGCGCGTTTTCTCGCAGCCACTGTGGACCGGGGCAGAGCCGCTGGACGGCAGGACCATCCTGGTGCACGCCGAGCAGGGCTTTGGCGACACGCTGCAGTTTTGCCGTTACCTGGAACTGCTGCGGCAGCGCGGCGCCAATGTCGTCCTTGAGGTGCAGCCGGCGTTGCACTCGCTGATGTCGACGCTGCGCAGTCCGGTGCAGGTGCTCGCAACAGGAGCGCTTTTACCGCGGGCCGATTTTCATTGTCCGCTGCTGAGCCTGCCATACGCTCTAAAGACGGATCTGCAAAGTATTCCTGATCAGACGCCGTACCTCTACGCCGATACTGGACTGATGGAAAAGTGGCAGGCACTGCTTGGCCCGAAGCGGCGGTTGCGCATTGGCCTCGCCTGGTCGGGCAATCCGGAGCATCGCAACGACCGCCACCGCTCCATCGAGCTGGCGACGCTCCTGCCGCTGATGGAAGAGGATGTGGAGTGGATCAGCCTGCAAAAGGTGGTCCGCGGGCGGGACGTGACGCTGCTCGAGGAATCGCGAATCCGCAGTTTCGCCGACGAGATAAACGACTTCTCGGACACGGCCGCGCTCATGCAGACGCTGGACCTGGTGATAACGGTCGATACGGCCGTGGCACATCTTGCCGGCGCGCTCAATCGACCGGTCTGGGTGCTGCTTCCGGATCCTCCGGAATGGCGCTGGATGCGCGACAGGACCGACAGTCCCTGGTATCCAGGCGCGAAATTGTTCCGGCAACCGGCCCCCGGACGCTGGGAAGATGTGGTCGCTTCGGTACGGGATGCGATCCATCAGATGCGATAGATAGTCAAACGCAACCATGGGTTCAGTGCAGGCGATGCATTGAACGATGCCGGAGTCAACGAGGTGAACGATGCGATCAGAGGTGGGCAAGGGGCGTGTATCCGGATCTGTGGCACAGCCGGCAGCCACGATCGAAGGGTCCCAGCCGCGTGACCCCGTTTGGGAAGACCGTGTGCTGCGGCACGCGCGCGCTGCGCATGAGCGCGGCGCACTGGCCGATGCTGAGCGCGGCTACCTCGAGTTGCTGGCGCTTGATCCTGTGCATGCCGAAGCGTCACACATGTTGGGAGTCCTGCGGTTTCAGGGTGGCAAGTTGCCTGAAGCCGAAACATTGATACGGCAGTCCGTGGAGTGGAAGCCTACGCCGCTCGCATTGGCGAACCATGCCGCGGTTCTGGCGAGTCTTGGGCGGCATGAAGAGGCATTCAGAGCTTTAGACCGGGCGCTCGATCTGAATCCGGCTCACCCTCGTGCGCTGCTTCAGCGCGCCGGCATGCTGGCCGAGGCTGCGCGGCACGAAGAAGCGGTGGATGCCTACGAACGCCTGCTGGCGGTGGCGCCGACCTTCGTCGACGGCCTGTGTCGACGCAGCGCTTCGCTGCGAGCGCTGGCGCGCTTCGACGAGGCGCTCGTATCGTGCGAGCGGGCGCTGACCATCGAAAACCGTTCGTTTGAGACGCTGGTGGAGCGGGGCGCGGTGCTGCGCGGTCTGCAGCGCCTCGAGGAGGCGGTCGAGAGCTTCGGGCGAGCGCTGGCGGTGCGGCCAGGCAGCGCCAATGTATTGTTCATGCGAGGTGCGGCGTTTCTGGAACTGGACCGGCTTGATCTTGCGCTCGCGAGTTTCAACGAGGCGATTGCCAGCTCACCGGATTTTGCCGACGCGCTGTATAACAGCTCAGTGGTGCTCGAGCGCCTCGGCCGCTTTGAAGATGCGCTGGCGCGCAGCGACCGGGTACTTGCCATTCAACCGGAGCATGCCAAGGCCCTCGCTAACCGCGGCAATGCGCTGCAGAGTCTCGGGCGGAACGAGGAGGCGATCACAAGCTACGCAAAGGCGCTGGAACTGGAACCTGGCGCGCTTGAAGTGCTGTGCAACCAGGCGAGCGCGTTGCGCCGTCTGGACAGGCGTGAAGAAGCGCTGGAACTCTGTGAGCAGGCATTGGCTCCGGATGGTGAATATATCGTCGCCTGGTATGCACGCGGCAGGGTTTTGCAGGGACTGCACCGATACGACGAAGCCCTCGCGAGCTTCGAACGGGTGCTCGCGAAGACGCCGGAAGACCGATTCGCACACTTTCACAGCGGCAATGTCCTGATGGCGCTGCGGCGGCATCAGGAGGCCAAGGACGCGTTCGCACGGGCTATCGAGATCGAGCCGGACTATGTGGCCGCACACTGCAACCGCGCGTTCCTGTGTCTTTCGGTGGCGGACTTCCAAAACGGCTGGGAAGAGTACGAGTGGCGCTGGCGCGACCCGCAGATGACCGGCGGTCTGCGCGCATTTGCCCAGCCCCGCTGGACGGGCGCCGAACCGCTCGCGGGAAGAACCATTCTGCTATACGCGGAGCAGGGTCTGGGCGACACGCTGCAGTTTTGCCGGTACGTGCCGCTCGTCAAGGCACTTGGCGCCACCGTCATATTTGAGGCTCAGCCCGAACTGAAGTCCATCCTGTCGACTCTCGCCGGCGTGGATCATTTTGTCGATCGTCGCAGCGGTGCTCCGCTTCCGGCATTCGATACGTATTGCCCGCTTTTAAGCTTGCCATTGGCCTTGCGCACGATGGAACTGGCGACGATTCCTCGCGATGTTCCGTATCTGCGCGCCGATCCCCTGTTGATCGAAAAGTGGCGAACGAAACTCGGCGCAGCAGCTCGCCCGCGAATCGGCCTCGCATGGTCAGGTAATCCCAAACATCTGAACGACAGAAACCGTTCGATTCCGCTTGCCAGCCTGGTGCCGTTGATGGGCGATTCGTTTGAGTGGATCAGTCTGCAAAAAGTGGTGCGTGAGGAAGACCTGGAAGCGCTCGAATCTTCCCCGATGCAGCATTTCGGTGACGAGCTTGCCGATTTCGCCGATACCGCCGCGCTGCTGCAGACGATGGATTGCGTATTGAGTGTCGATACCTCGGTTCTCCATCTGGCAGGATCGGTCGGCAAACAGGTGTGGGTCATGTTGCCCCATACGCCGGATTTTCGGTGGCTGCTGGACCGCGACGACACACCGTGGTATCCGCAGGCGCGGCTCTTCCGCCAATCCCAGGCGGGAGACTGGACGGACGTTTTCGAACAGATCAAGGCGGCATTGCCGTTGGTTGTGACAGCAGCGAGGTGACCAGAAGCGCATGACCGCAGGTCAACCTGCGGCATGCGGGGGTATTGACCGGGGAGGCAAGGATGATGAACGGCGGACGGGAGGGCTTTCGCGGGCCGATTACGACTGCGGGCACGAGTGTGGTGGGTGCCGCGGTTGTCGATACATTGCGTCGCGCGCGCGTGTTGCTGGAACGACGCGAGATGGCGGAAGCGCAGAAGCTTTATATCGGTGTCCTGTCCATTGCTCCCGATAACGTAGAGGCGCTACATCTGCTGGGAGTCGCGTACCTGCAGAGTGGCGACGCCCGCAAGGCCGAGCCGCTGATCGTGCGTTCGCTAGCGCTCGGACTTTCGAAAGCGTGGAATATCGCGAACCACGGTGCCGTGTTGGTCGCATTGGGCCGGCACGTCGAGGCGCTCGAGGTGCTCGACCGGGCGTTGCGACTCGACGCGAACCACGCGCCCGCGCTTGTCACATGCGGCAATGCGCTTCTCGCGCTCGGCCGCGAGGCTGGAGCGAAGGCCGCGTACGAGCAGGCGCTTGCAATTGCGCCGGGCCTTGCAGAAGGATGGCGCAATCGCGGAAAGATCCAGCGGGCACAGGGTCGTCCAGCTGACGCCTTGATCAGTTTCGACCGGGCATTGCGGATCGACTCCGGCGACGATGAAGCACATACGCTGCGTGGGCACGTCCTGCGCGATCTGGGTCGGCGGGAGGAGGCTCTGCGCAGCTACCGGCTGGCGCTGGTGATCCGGCCAAAGGCGGCGGATCTGCTGTCCCTGTGCGGAATGGTGTTGACCGAACTGGGACGCGAGGTGGAGGCGCTGGCGTGCCTCGACGAGGCATTGGCAATTCGTCCAAACGATACGCAGCTTCTCTACCAGAGTTGCGTCGCGCTCGATCTATTGAACGCGTACGACGAGTTGCTGAAGCGCTGTGACCGCCTTTTGGCCCTTGCTTCCGATCATCCTGTTGCGTGGCTTGCGCGCGGCAATGGGCTACAAGGACTGCATCGATACGAGGAGGCCATAGAAGCATATGGCAAAGCCCTGATTCATGATCCAGATTTAGGCGATGCCCTGCGTAACCGGGCCGCGGCGTTGCGCATGCAAGGACGTTTCGCTGAAGCGCTGGACGATTACGATCGGGCGTTAACCGGTGCCGGTACTAAGACAGAACTGTTTTACAACCGGGCGATCGCATTGCAGCAACTGGGCCGCTATGACGAAGCGCTGGCGAGCTATGAGGCAGCAACAGCAGTCCCTGCCGAAACCGCGCAGAGCCGTTACACGCGATCGGCCGCGCTACAGCAGTTGCGGCGCGATCAGGAAGCGCTGGAAGGGTATCAGCTCGCCTGGAAGACCGATCCGAACCACGGCGCGGCGCGTCGTTCAGAAGCATTCTGCCGGTTGTTGATGGGCGACTTCGCCGAGGGATGGGTGCAGCACGAAGGCCGTTGGCTTGCTAATGACGTCATGATTCGCCAACGCCACGTCGACCGGCCTCTTTGGCTCGGTAATGAGCCTGTGGCCGGCAAAACGGTGTTGTTGCATGCCGAGCAGGGTTATGGCGACACGCTGCAGTTTTGCCGCTACGCCAGTATGGTTGAGGCGCGTGGCGCCAAGGTGGTGCTAGAGGTGCCGCCCGCACTCAAGCTTCTACTCGGATCGTTGGGTGGCGTAAGCCGGCTTGTCTCGGAGGACGAACCCACCCCCGCGTTTGATCTGCAATGCCCACTAATGAGCTTGCCGCTGGCGGTGAAGACCGACCTGACGAATATTCCCGCTGTCACGCCCTACCTGCGGGCTGATAGTGCACGGCGCGAGAAGTGGCGGCAGCGTCTGGACGCAGTGGCCCGACCGGGGCGACCGCGTGTGGGGCTCGCATGGTCTGGCAATCCGCGGCAAAAAAATGATCAGAACCGCTCGATGCTGTTTGCCGATATGGCGCCGCTCTATGCTCAGGATGCGACGTTCGTCAGCCTTCAGCCGTTTGTACGTGAGCGGGACGTCGAGACGCTGACACAAAGCGGCATCGTGCATTTCGGCGCCGAACTGGCAGATTTCGCTGATACGGCGGCGCTCATGGAGGCGCTGGACCTTTTGATTTCGGTCGACACTTCGGTGGCGCATCTTGCGGGCGCGCTGGCGAGGCCGCTTTGGGTTCTTCTATGTCGTGTGCCCGACTGGCGGTGGTTGCTCGACCGGGATGATAGTCCGTGGTATCCAGAGGCGCGTCTTTTCCGGCAAGAGAAGCCGGGGGATTGGCCTACGTTGATTGGGCGGGTGACGGAGGCGTTGGGTGAGTGGATGGGGAAGTATTGACAATGCGCTGTTCAGGTCAACGGTCTTTGGCGTTTCCGATGTGTCCATTGGACCAAGCGACTGGCTTGAGATGAGAGACCTGAAGAGTGAGCTTTGTACCGGTGTAGTAGCAGGGTAATAGCAGGCGTTACGTTACTCGATCGAGTCCCGTAACGCCTTGACTTAGCTCACATCAGTCTGGTTTGTCCGACACAGGTTCTATCGGATGAGATATCAACGACCGGCGAAAGTGTGGCAATCGCCGACATGCCCACCGTTGCTGATATTCAGACCAAAGCCGGAGTTGTTGGTCAGGAAGTCATTGCCGATAGCCATCGCGTACGCTGCCGGCACCGTGTCAAACCCGTTTCCACGAATGATCGATGTATAGGTGGCATTCGTGTAATGATCGTTCAGGAAGCTCACGACTGACGTTGCAGCGTTCGCCGTCGCGTAGCACTCGCTGACGATGATCTGACTCGTGCCGGAGATCGGATAGCCGGTCGTCGGATTGGCCGCGTCCGGCACCCACTGCGTCTGGTCGGCGGCCGCGCTGGCGGTGGCGGGCGGCGTGACCGAACCCAGCGCCAAGGTCGCATTGGCGGCGAGCGGCGCAACATCGGCCGTACCCAAAGGCGAATTGCTGAGGAAGCTGTTCACGAGGCTCGCGACAGCCAGATCAGCCGCAGCGGACGAGCTCTTCGGTGCCAGGAAGGTGTTGGTCCAGTCCGGGCTGATGTAGGCCACCGCCGCGGTTGTCGCTTTTCCAAGCGCAACGAGTTCATTCTGAATGCCGCCACTGCCCGATTCGCCGATGAAGTTCGACGGCGGCGTGCTTCCGGGGAAGTTGGAGGCGAACGCTTGCGTTTCGACGAAGCTCACGTTCGAATTGCCGCTCGCACCAGTCGTGCAGACCTGTGCGAGGTGGCGCGTCAGCAGATCGCTCGTGCCGCTGTTATCCGAGCGGTAGACCACCTTGATCGGTGCGGACGAGCTAAAGGTGGTGCCCGTATCCGGATTGATCACCGCGTTCCAGGTCGTCAGCTTGCCCGAGAAGATACCGCACAGGTCGTTGTCGTTCAGTGCGAGGCTGTTCGTCTGGCCGGGGGTGGTTTGCGGACCCTTCAACGTATCGGTTGACGCCGTCGGACCGTTGACGTATGCGACGGTAATCGGGGTCGTGATATACGGAATCTGAATCAGCGGTCCTTCGGTCGCGCCGAGGCCGGGAGCCGTGTCATATGCCGTGATCTGGGATGCCGAAAGAGCTGCGTCGCTGTTGGCGAAGTCGATCGTGCCCGTGATTGTGAACGAGGGCTCGAACGCTGCCGGATCATTCCCGAGGAATGCTGTTTGGCCAACGCCCGAACTGTCGATGAAATAAGTGAGGGAGTCCGGGTTGGCACCGAACTGTACGATTTCCTGTTGGATGGACGGACCGACCAGCGACGAACCACCACCTTGCAGGACCACCGACTGGGCCATCGCAGAGGTGGCGCCCACGGCGGCGAACGCGAGCATCGCGGCAATGCAAGTCTTGCTTGTACGCAATTTCATGACACATCCCTCGAATTAGAAAAGATGAACGGTAGAGCATCCGGTGCAGTCCACAGGCCTCGCGAACTGCCTCATCAATATAGATTCGAGCGCTTTGATTCGAAGTTAACCTTTTAGGAAATGTAAATGTCGTTTTGGAAACCGATGTTACGTACCATTACGTTAGGCTGACGGAATTAAAAGCCATTTATTGAATTTGAATTGGCGACGTTTTATTCGGGCGTCTTTTCCGTGTCGCTGTTATCCTCATCCGGTTGCGCGCGCAACTTCATTCCCATGGCAAGTAACCTTCCATCGGCTCATCATTGGGATGCGCTTGCGGCCCCGGCGCGATGAACGCCTCAAACTTCGCCACTTCGGAAGACGTCACCGGAGAACTGCTACGTTGCAGAAAGTCGTCGGTCATCGGCTTCTCGGTCCAATCGAGCAGATGACTCGCGTTCGGAAACATCGAGTTCTGGGAGGCCCGATAGCGCAAGCGGAAAAAACGCGGGGGAATCCGGTTGGGCCGACGCAAATCGGCGATCTCTGTAACCGATGAGTCGAACAGGAAACGTAGCCACGTTGAGTGGGCAGTACCCGGGCTTTCCGCGATGAATGAGGCGAGCGCAAGAAGCAGACACGGAAGGTCCGCCTGCCTGAGCGTGGGGCATGACCACATGTGCAGGACGTCGGCGTGCGCAATGGTGCGCGTGAGACGTTCCACGCTAAAGCCTGGAGCGTGCCGCCGGACCTCGCTGAAATGCTGTTGCCATTGCCCGGTGAATTCCTCACGGCGTTCATGCTCAAGATGAACGTGGTACGGATAGATGGTCATAAACGTCGCCGGGGGAAGCGCGCTGTTCACGAGAGGGCACGGTGCCCGTTCCCCTTCGGCGTGAACAAAATGCGGCGTGTGCGCCCGGTCATGCATGCGTGTGCCATGAACCTCTCTGCGGCAAACCGGACAACGCAGAAATGGTGCTTGCGCGGGATCCATCTCACCGAACTGTTGCAGATATTCGATGTTCGTGATCGGCTCGTCGTCGTGTGCGCGTAGCGCATATTCGAGGACCGGTTTCTCTTTCATGGTTTTATAACCTAGCACTTTTTATGCGTCGCCGAAGGAGGCTACTGATATTGCAAGGCGGCCCAGTGACGAATGTTACGAATAACGTGGCATGAAAACGTTATTGTTGCGTGTTACGAATATCCATTGCGGAAATTCGCATACGCCTATTGCACCGATCTTATAAAAATAATGGGCGGATCAAGAGAAATGTACGTAACTCCGGACACGTATTTGACGCAAATCGGTTCTGGCCGGCAGTTGCGGAAAATGTACGCAACATCTGTCACACGTTGGATTGATTTCGGCGCTTAACCTTCGGTCATTGCTCTCCGCGGTATCGAACAGCGCTTATGACAAGTACGACTCGTTTCGGCATCGAACAGATGAGCCGCGTGGTGTGCATGGCAGGTCTGGTGATCGCGCAGGTTGCCTATGCACAGGTCAATCTGAGTTTTTCGAACGCCGATATCAGTCAGGTTGCCAGGGCAATTGGTACGGCAACCGGTACGACGATCATTGTCGATCCGCGGGTGAAGGGGCAACTTAACCTGGTGGCTGACAATCCCGTGAGCAAGGACCTAGCGCTGAAAACTCTTGAGGCTGCCCTGCGCATGCAGGGCTTTGCGCTGCTGAGAGATCACGACATCCTCAAGGTGGTGCCGGAGGCCGATGCGAAGTTGCAGGGAGTTCCCACCTATGTCGGCAACGAACCGCGCGCCCACGGCGACACGGTTATCACGCAGGTATTCCGTCTGGGAAGCGAATCGGCGACCGCCTTGCTCCCCGTGCTCAAGCCGCTTGTGAGCCCTAACAATTCGATCGCAGCGTACGCGAACGACAACGCTATCGTTGTCACGGACTATGCCGACAACGTGCGCCGGATTGCGTCTGTGATCGCCGGCATCGATTCCGATACCGCGCAAGATATGGCGGTGGTAAGACTGCAGCACGAGAGCGCGCTCGATATCGCCCCCATCGCGCAGAAGATGCTGGATCCCAGCGGCGTCGGCAACACTGACGCCACGCTGAAGGTGTCGGTAATGCCTGACATGCACATTAATGCATTGCTGCTTCGCGCCAGCGACTCGTCACGGATCGCCGTCGCGAAGAAGCTGATAGCGCAGCTCGATGCCCCGACTGCAACCCCAGGCAACATCCACGTCGTGAAACTCGACAATGCCAACGCGAGCGATCTTGCCAAGGTCCTGCGGGGCATGCTCGGCCTGTCAGACGAGAGCGGCTCTGATTCGGGCAAGTCGAATGCGCAGAGCTTCAGCCAGGGCAACGGCGCAGGAAGCGGAAACAGCGGCAGCGGCGGAACGAATTCGTCGACGGGCACGGCGGGCGTTCCGCCGCTGCCGGGCGCGACAAGCGGGGGAACGGGTGGTGGCCTGTCGGGTAGCTCTGGCGGCGGCAGTTTCGGCCCAAGTTCCGGCAGCCAGGGCGGAGTGATTGCCAGTGCACGTGGCGGTGGTGGGGAGGACAATCAGTCCGGGGAAAGTATCGAAGCCGATCCCGCGACAAATTCCCTTGTGGTTACGGCACCTGAGCCTGTTTACGAAAGCGTTCGTAACGCGATTGCCCAGCTCGACGTGCGCCGCGAACAGGTCTACCTCGAGTCGATGATTGTCGAGATGACTGCAGCCACCGCGGCCAACCTTGGCGTTCAGTGGCAAGGAGCCTTGCAATCGAGCAATGGCAACAACGCACTGTACGGCGGCACCAACTTCAACACGTCGACGAGCCAAGGGATCGTAAATCTCACGGCGACGGGGCAGACGATCGGCCAGAACCTGTCGACCGCGGCCACGACGACGCTGCTGAACAACGGCATCAACATCGGCTTGTTGCACAACTTCGGCAAATTCTTCGGGCTCGGTGCGTTGGTGCAGGCGCTTTCGACCGTCAGCAACGCGAGCATTCTGTCGTCACCGAACCTCATCACGCTCGATAACGAAGAAGCCCGCATCGTGGTGGGCTCGAACGTGCCGGTCGAGACCGGTTCGGTATCGACGGCGACTTCTTCGACCTCGGGCCTTGCCGCGTTTAACACGTTCGACCGCGAGGACGTCGGTATCGTGCTGCACGTCAGGCCGCAGATCACGAAGGGCGGCGTGATCAAGATGCAGATCTATTCGGAAGATTCGTCGGTCGATCCAACCTCCATCAACAACAACGGTGGCGTGACGATCATCAAGCGCTCGGTTGAGTCGACGGTGCTGTCCGACGATGGCGAAATCATTGTGCTGGGCGGACTCATTCAGGATAACTATTCAGACGGCAACAGCAAGGTGCCGTGGCTGGGAGACATTCCGGTGATCGGTTCGCTGTTTCGCGCGGAGAACAAGAGCCGTACCAAGACCAATGTGATGGTGTTCCTGCGGCCGGTGATCATTCGCGATAATGACACCCAAGCGAGCATATCGGAAGCGCGCTACAACGATGTCCGCCAGCAGATGAACGGCTATCAGTCCGACAACCGCATCGAGCGCGACCGCGATTCACCGGTGTTGCCGCCCGTACCGCCGACGCCGCAACAAGGCGTGCCGGCAGCAGAAGGCCTGTTCGACCTTGACGGGATGACGCGTCAGATTCCGGCGGGCGGCAAACCGGCGGGCTCGGCCGCGGGAACATCCGGAGTCAATGCGGCCGAGCCCGCAACACCGCAGGCGAATCCGTTGCCCGCCGCGACTGACAATCGGGCACAGCCATGAACGGTTCCGTCATTGCCATGGAGGAAGCCCGGACGTCGGCGCATGCGAACCCGCCACCGGTTGCACGCGCGAATCCATTAGCGGAGGCGATCAGGCTTCTGCCCTATGGTTTTGCGCGCACGGGGCAGATCCTGATCGCGGAAAAGCGTGACGACGAATGCGAGGTCTGGATCAGTGAGCGCACGCCACTGCCGGCGCTTGCCGAAGTGGCGCGCATCTTCGGGCGGCTCGCGTTGGTGCGTGTGCCTGCCGAGGAACTGGCCCAGGCCATCAATGCGGCGTACTCGCGCCAGGACGGATCGGCCGCGCAGATCGTCGGCGAGGTGGAAGGCGAAGTCGATCTGTCGCGCCTGATGCAAGATCTCCCGGAAGTGGAGGATCTGCTTGAATCGGAGGATGATGCGCCGATCATCCGCATGATCAATGCGTTGCTGACGCAAGCCGCGCGCGAGCAGGCATCGGACATTCATATCGAGCCATTCGAGAATGCCTCGGTCGTGCGATTCCGCGTCGACGGCACGCTGCGCGACGTAGTGCGGCCAAAAAAGGCGCTGCATGGTGCGCTGATCTCGCGCATCAAGATCATGGCGCAGCTCGATATCGCCGAAAAGCGCTTGCCGCAAGATGGCCGTATCACCTTGCGCGTCGGCGGCCGGCCGGTCGACGTGCGTGTGTCCACGCTACCAACCGGGCACGGCGAGCGCGCCGTGCTGCGTCTGCTGGAGAAGGACGCGCAACGCCTGAACCTCGAGCGACTCGGCATGGCGCCCGACACGTTGGCGAAGTTCGACAAGCTGATCGGACGTCCGCACGGCATCGTATTGGTGACGGGGCCAACTGGTTCGGGCAAGACGACTACGCTCTATGCCTCGATGTCGCGCCTCGAAACCGCCACGACAAACATCATGACGGTCGAAGACCCGATCGAATACGACCTCTCGGGTATCGGTCAGACGCAGGTGAACGAGCGTATCGGCATGACCTTCGCGCGCGCGCTGCGTTCGATCTTGCGGCAGGATCCGGACATCATCATGATCGGCGAAATCCGCGATCTGGAAACGGCGCAGATCGCGGTGCAGGCGTCACTCACCGGCCACCTCGTGCTTGCGACGCTGCATACCAACGATGCCGCCTCAGCCGTCACGCGCCTCGCCGACATGGGCGTGGAACCGTATCTGCTTGCCTCGTCGCTGCTGGGCGTGCTCGCGCAGCGGCTGGTGCGCTGCCTGTGTCCGGCGTGCAAGCAGGAGCGCATTGAAGATGGTCGTACGCAATGGCATCCGGTTGGCTGCGAGAAATGCGGTCATTCGGGCTATACGGGGCGGCGTGGCGTCTATGAACTGCTGCTGGTGGACGAGGCGCTCAGCCCGCTGATTCACCGCAATGCCGCCGACGCCGACATTCTTGCGGCCGGCCGCGCGGCCGGAATGCGGACCTTACGCGAAGACGCAAACCGGTGGCTCGCCTCGGGCCTAACCTCACTCGAAGAAGTCCTGCGTGTGACTGGCGGAGAATGACATGCCTGCTTTCCGGTATGAAGCGATCAATGCCGCAGGCAAGACGCTGAAGGGCGTGCTCGATGCAGATAGCGCGCGGGCCGGACGCGGTCAGCTGCGCACGCAGGGCCTCACGCCGCTCGTCGTCGAGCCGGCTTCGACACGTATGCGCGGCGAGCGCAACCAGCGTCTATCAATGGGACGACGCCTGTCGCAGCGCGAGCAGGCGATTCTCACGCGTCAACTGGCGAGCCTGCTGATCGCGGGCCTGCCGCTTGACGAGACGCTGACGGTGCTGACCGACCAGTCCGAGCGCGATTACGTTCGCGAACTGATGGCGTCGATCCGGGCTGAGGTGGTAGGCGGTCATTCATTCGCTAACGCACTCACCCAGCATCCACGCGATTTTCCAGAGATTTACCGCGCATTGGTGGCCGCCGGCGAGCATACGGGCAAGCTCGGCATCGTGCTCTCGCGGTTAGCCGACTACATCGAACAGAGCAATGCCCTCAGGCAAAAGATTCTGCTTGCGTTCACGTACCCGGCCGTCGTGACCTGCATCGCATTCTGTATCGTGACGTTCCTGTTGAGCTATGTGGTACCGCAGGTCGTCAACGTATTTTCGAGTACCAAACAGCAACTGCCTTTCCTGACCATCGTGATGATGGCGCTATCGGATTTCGTGCGGCACTGGTGGTGGGCCGCGCTCATTGCGCTCGTGAGCCTGATCTGGCTCGTGCGTCAGATTCTCAGCCAGACCGGCCCGCGGCTTGCGTTCGATAGATGGATACTGACGGCGCCTCTATTTGGCAAGCTCGTCCGCGGCTACAACACGGTGCGCTTTGCGAGCACGCTCGGCATCCTGACGGCGGCCGGCGTACCGATCCTGCGCGCGTTGCAGGCGGCAGCCGATACGCTCAGCAACAACGCGATGCGCGTCAATATCGACGACGCAATCGTGCGCGTGCGCGAAGGCATGTCGCTGTCACGCGCTCTAGGCAATACGAAGACCTTCCCACCAGTGCTGGTGCACCTGATCCGATCCGGCGAAGCGACGGGGGATGTGACCACGATGCTCGATCGCGCATCGGACGGGGAGTCGCGCGAGCTGGAGCGTCGCACCATGTTCCTAACGAGCCTGCTCGAACCGCTGCTGATTCTGGCGATGGGAGGTGTGGTGCTGGTAATCGTGCTGGCGGTGATGATGCCGATCATCGAACTGAACAACCTGGTGCAGTGACTTGAACGCTCGCGTTTCACCGCATGAATACGCTCGGGTTTTGCGGTGCGGGCATTGTGATTTCGCGTTGCAGGCCGTTGCGCTCGACGATGATCGAGTGTGCGCGGACCTCGGTGAGCGTGGTGGCATCGGTGACGGTGCCGTTTATCGGAACGACGTGTGCCGGGTCACCGCCAACGCTGATGACAGCCGCGGCGTGGTGTGCATCGAAGGCGAGGATCCCCAGCAGTTGTACCGCGTCGTGCTGTCCGCGATCGCCCTGCGCACCGAAGAGCGTCGCGCCCGCGGCTGTATCGATGGACGTTGGCAGCGCGGGGCGCGCAACGCCTGCGGGAGGCGGCGCGTGGAAAATCCGCACCCACAAGGCCACGATGGCGATGAACAGCACAACGGCCGCGACAGTGGCCAGCACGTTGGGACGCGGAAGGAACTGTGGGTAAGAGCGGAGCGAGAGCATGGTGCGGGGCCGGTTGGACGAGCGTGAGTTGATCCGTGTCGGGGCATTGTCCGGCGTCGTCTGCCGGACTGTATAGAGGACAAGGCGCAGGGACATAGTCTCATTTTTAGACAGAAAGGTGAACTAATGATGACTGATTCGAGCATGCCGTTTGCACGTCGCTCCAGCTATCGAGCAAGGCGTCCTTTGCAACGAGGCTTCACGCTCATCGAGATCATGGTGGTGATCGCGATTCTCGGCATTCTTGCCGCGCTGATCGTGCCAAAAATAATGAGTCGTCCTGACCAGGCGAGACGGGTGGCTGCGAGCCAGGACATCGGTACGATCATGCAGGCACTCAATCTGTACCGGCTCGACAACGGACAGTATCCGACCCAGGACCAGGGACTGCAGGCGCTTATCCAGAAGCCGTCGACGGATCCGGTTCCGAACAACTGGAAGGACGGTGGCTACGTCGAGCGCCTGCCAAACGATCCGTGGGGCAATGCGTACCAGTATCTGAATCCTGGCGTACATGGTGCGATCGACGTTTTCAGCTACGGTGCGGACGGCAAGCCGGGTGGAGAGGGCAATGATGCAGACATTGGTTCATGGCAATGACGGCGGGCCTCGCCGGTCCGATGGCCGGCAGCGTGGCTTCACGCTGCTCGAAATGCTGGTGGTGCTGCTGATCGCCGGCTTGCTGATCGCGGTCACGGCCCTCGCACCGACGCGAAACCGTCGCACCGATCTGAACGAGGAGGCCCAGCGCCTCGCCACGATGCTCGAGTCCGCAGACGACGAAGCGCAGATCCGTTCGGCTTCGATTGCCTGGCAACCGGTCGATGGCGGCTACATGTTCTACCAGCGTACCGAGAGCGGCGCGTGGCGTCCGCTCGTCGACGACCTGCTCAAGCCGTACCGCTGGGGCGCGGCGGTGACGGGGATAGCGATCCGCTATAGCGGCAGCGGGGACGCCGTCTCGCGCGTAGTGTTCGGCGATGAGAGCATAAACGTTCCGGTGACGGTGACGCTTAGTTCCGGTAGTGCGAGTCTGGACGTGGTGAGCACGGGCGTGGGCAATTTTGCGGTGCAACGGCCATGATCGATCGGACCGGGGGGCGCGCATGTCGAATCTGATCGTGCTGCTGTCGTCGAGCGACGTACTGGGGCCGGCCGGCTGGGACGCGACGCGGCTGCCATTCACGTTGCTCGGACGGAATGGCGAAACGCTGCAAACTGGGCAGGCGCTTTTTGATTCGCTACCCCAGGGTGATGCGACGGTGCTGGTCGTGGCGGCGCGCGACACGCTGCTGCTCAATGCGAAGCTGCCGCCGGTCAGCGGGCCGCGCCTGCAACGTGTTTTGCCGAACGTGGTCGAAGAGCATCTCATCCGGGACTCGCAGGGATGCCACATCGCAATCGATCCATCGCCGCTCGATTCGGGCGAGCGATGTCTCGCAGTGGTGGACCGCGAATGGTTCGCAGCCGTCCTCGATCGCTTCTCGCGGGCCGGTCATCGACGGCTGCGGGCGGTGCCGCTGACCCATTGCATTCCACTGCAGCAGGAAGGTTTCCCGCAGCGGGCCGGCGAAGTATCGACGGAGTTGCCCGCAGAGGAGAGCGGTGTCAGCCCAGTTGCAGATATGCAGGAGAGTGGTCCTGATATCGTGAGTGCATCGTTGTCCGATGCGTTCGCAAGTGTGCTGATTGTGCGTCGCGATCGGGTTGACGAGGCGATGGAGAATCACGGCGACTGGATCGAACTGGCGATCCGGCAGGGTGTGCTGGGGTTTGGCATGAGCGTGAACGCGGCGAAGCTGGATGTGACGCTTGCCGAACTCGCACAGCGTCAGCCATTAATGGTCTATTCGCTGGAGATCGAGGCGACTTCCAGGGCACGTAGCGAACCTGGCACCGGAGCGGATGACGAGGCAACTCCCCGTACGGATGGCGTGTTCCATCCCAAGGGAAGGGGTGTCGCCTGGGTAGAGCGCCGGCTGGCATTCGCGACTGTGGCAACAGCAGCGCTCGCATGCCGCTTCGATCTGTGCCAGTTCGATCTGGCGCATGCTGGACGGAACCGGCCTGGCGTCGAGGGGTTGAAGCCTTGGTGCGTGGCGCTTGGTTTCGTCGGTGCGTCTCTGGTGTTGTCGATCGTCGCGCTGAACGTGCAGTGGTTCGAACTACGTCATCGCCGCGATGCGCTCAACGCACAGATGACCGCGCTGGTCAAAAGTGCTTTCCCCGAAACGACAGTAGTTCTCGATCCGCACGCGCAGATGGCGTCGCAACTGGCACGTCTCGCCCAGAGTACAGGTGAGTTGCGTGGTGACGATTTTCTTGTTCTGACGGCCGAACTCGCTCGTGCGTTGGGGCCGATTCCTTCCGCGTCGCTTGCCGAGCTGCACTACAGCGAAGGCTCCGTGGAGGTGACGTTCAAGACCGGCACGGAGATCGATGAGGACGGGTTGAAGCGCCGCCTGGCGGCGAATGCTCTGTCGGTCCAGGAGGATAACGGAAAATGGCTGCTCAAATCCGCGCAATCACGGCCTCAATGACCGAATGGTTTGAGGCACGCGCGCCGCGCGAAAAGCAACTGCTTATTGTAGGCGGAGCGCTCGCAGTCGTGGCGATTGTGTACAACCTGTTGTGGGCACCCGCCTGGGACGGATGTATCCAGATCAAGGCAAGCCTGCCCCTGCTCGAAGTGCAACTGGCCGACATACAGATGCAGGTCGATCAGGTGCGCCGGTTGAAAGGCGCGGCAGCAGTGCGGGCGCCTTCGGGCATCGCGCTGCGCGACGCACTTGCTGCGTCGCTCGTACAGGCGGGCATCCCGGAACCGCAGGTCACGACGTTAGGCAAAGGTGTCCAGGTCGATGCGAAGAACGCGCCGTTCGGCGCATGGATGACTTGGCTCGACAGTGTGCGGCGCGACGATCATGTACGCGTGGTGAATGCGCACGTCAGCGCGGATGCGAAGGTGGGACAGGCCACCGTCTCGGCAACCTTGCAGCCCACGTCCGAGCAGCGCTGAGGCTCGTTGCATGCGCTAACCGGCAGGTATTACGCACATCAGTCGGCCTCAGTATCTGGGACGCCTCGTTTGTCGCGCCTGTGTTAGGCGTTGCGCAACGTTGATTAACCGGATAATCAGTCGATCATGTAGCTGCGGATTGCCTGAGAAAAAAAGCGCGTGTCGTGGCGGAGGCGCGGTGCTGCACATAATGGTTGCTGCGTCCGTCAGCCATGTATGTCAACGTATATCTTCATACAAATAGGCAATCGTCGATGTCTGATTGCATTGCGGTAGACGCAACGGATCAGGCTGGGTACTCGCGATTTTTATCCCTGCGTCCCGATGGATCGCGCTATTCGCGGGGACGGCGGTGGACGCTTGTGTTTCGGGATATAACCGTCAAGCGAGAGTATTAAACAGTGATCTGAATAGAGTGGGGGTTGTTTTTAAATTTTAACTGAAGTGATGCGTGTCTGGGATGTGCTTTATTGAATTTGATGCGGCTGGTTTTTTATAAAACTTACCGTACATTGACATGTAATTTAAATCAATAATAATATGGTTCAATAAAATGCCGAATTGTTAAGGCAGTGTGTCAGTGTGCACGAGCGAGTTTTCTTCGATGGCCATGCCTGCAAAGGGATTCGAAGTATGCTGTTGCGGACGAGGAATGCATTTTACATAAATTGCCTCGGAATTGTCATTGTTATGTTTGGTAACAAAATAAATGCTTTTCGTGAAGTCCGAATCTACAGAGTTCGGTTCTTTTGACTGAAAAGATCAGGTTGTGCGACTCAATGACCTTACATATAATCCACAACTCTACGAAAACTAAAAAAGCTTCGAGTGTTCGAATTAAACGGGCCGGGTTACGGCGTGTCCCCGGCGACGCGGTAAAACGTTCGGATTTCGTATAAGAGAGGGCCATACGGTGGAGCTACATTTCTGGCAGCACGTAAAGTCCGTCGCAACACGTGAGTTCAGCAGGAACCCTTCCAGTGCTTTGAGAGAGGCCGAGGACCGACCCGTAGTCATTACAAAGTACGGGCAGCCGATCGCTTGCATTGCGTCCATGGAGTACTGGTCGTCGCTCGTGAAACAGGCGCAGGAGATCGCCCTTAACGACGAGCGGATCGGCGATCCACCCGCGGAGCAGCCGGCACCGTGCGTATCTGTAGAGGAGTATTGTCCGGGGAAGTGACTGCGGTTCCAGGTCTTTTCACGTGGCGAGGCGATGGACCCAGACCACCGAGGTCGACGTGAAGTCGCCTATGCCATACCGGGCAATCAGCGTGTCGATGCGGGTATTGATTCTTGCCGAGTGAATCCGGCAATGCACGATGAAGTAGCCGCTGTTCACACCGACAATCGCGCCGGCAGGCAGAGAAGCGGAGGTGATCAGCGGCGTCAGAAGTACGGCAATGTCAGCGGTACTGACAAAATAGGCGGTACTGCGCCGTTCGGTGAGCACCTGAGCCTGCTCTGCCGATACCGTGGGAATGGCCGCGGCCAGCACGGGTTCCGAAGCGGTGTTGGCATTGACAAAGGTATAGTCGGGCAGAATCGTCGCGACCGACGACAGGGCGCGAATGGCCTGGGCGTCGTAGCCCGGCACACGGATGAGGTCTTCCACGGAGACGAGTTGCATTGGCCAGCTACCGTCGCCGTCCGGTTGAGTGAGAGAGTGCAGCATGTAGCTCGCGGTTAATTCGGCGAGCCCGGGGTTGAGCGATAGCTCAACCAGCAATTGCCGGTAGGCCATCAGCCCGCTGGGGTCGATCTGCCAAGGCTGACTCGGCCCAGGGCGAGAGACCAGATCGGCCAGATTAAATTTTGCCTGTGCATCTTCAACCTGCCCCGAGATGTAGGCGTTCGCGAGTTCGCCGTTCACCGCAAGGGCATCGCGCGGCAGAAAGTCAGCGAGTTGGGCATCCGCGACCGGGGTGGACCACGCTTGCCCCACGTAGGCCACGTTGGAAACGGAGCTTTGTGCGCGCAATGTGGCGCGCGCCCACTGCACTGCCGCGCGCTCGACCCACATTGTCTCGACACTGAGGCGCTGATTTTCTACATCGCGTATGGCGACCAGTTCGCGCCACACGACGCTTGCGGCGAGGGTCGCCGCAAGCGCGACCACCAGCAGCGCGGTGATGATGGCGATGCCCCGCTCGCGCGACGGGCGGCTTGTGCGTTGGGCGCGTATGAACTGGTTTCGCTCTGTGGCAGGCATCGCTTCTCCAGCGGTTCGAGGCGCTCGCTAGTGGGCACGTGCACTTCCAGCCGCCTCGCGGCCCATGCTAGACGGCATGGATTTCGTTCTCTTGACCGATGTTGCGTACAAGTCTCCTGATGTGGCATTGGCGTTCAAGACGACATCGTTCTGTCCAGTTGCCGTGGCCGCCTGCCAGCCTGGAGAGCGTAATCTGTTCGTTATCCAAAACATCGAGATCTGTAATAGATGGAAAGAAGTGAGCCTTCCTGACCTGGAGGGCGCAACATCCGGCGTTGCGGCCCGTCGCGCCTGATGACGGCCTCCCGCTGACTTCTATCTGTCACATTTTATTCTTACGATACCGCTTCGAAGATGGCGCCATTGCGGCGCTGGTGCGCCACCACTATTACTCTCGGCTTTCATTCATGACAGGCAAACGGGCATCGACCAGTGTAATGTCGCTGGCTGCATGCCTCATGCTCTGGAGCGCTTTGATGATACAGAGCGCTCGTGCCCAGGATGCCAGCCGGACTGAGAGCGCTTCTGCGGAGGCGATTCGTTTTGATCTTCCTGCTCAACCGCTTGCCGAGGCACTCCGCGCCTACGGCCGTGTCGCCGAATTGTCCGTGATGGCACAGACCGAGTTACTCAATGGACGCGTGAGCGCGCCGGTGAATGGCAGTTACCCGACGCGCGAGGCGCTGCAGCGTCTGCTGGCAGGAACCGGCCTGGAAGCCCGTTTCTCGGGCGATACCGAAGCCCTCATCGTGCCGTTGCCGGCAGAGCAGCAGCAACCTGCGCTGCCGGCTCCCTCGGTGATGATTCCGTCGTCGGCCATCGATGGCGCAATGGCCGACGACGGCTTCGACGCTTACAATGCGATGGTCCAGACGCGTCTGACCGAGGCATTGTGCGCATCGCCCGTCACGCGCCCAGGAAGCTATCGGCTGGTGGTGCAAATGCGGGTAGGGGATGAGGGCAAGGTGGTCGCGGCGAAGCTGGCGGGGTCTACTGGCGACCCGGCCCGCGACACGGCGATCGCACAGGCGATGCACACGCTGGTGCTCGATTCGGCGCCGCCGGCCGACCTGCCGCAACCGGTCACTATCCTGTTGCGTCCGCATGGCGACGGCGTCAACACCGATTGCGCCCAGTTCGACGTGCGGGGCCGGTGATCATGTCCGAGAGTAGCCGCGCCGATCTGAAGAACCTGTTGGCCTCGCGCTATGCGATGCTGGTCAGGCGTCTTGAACGCGTTGCCGGATCGAAAGATCGGGCGGCCGATGCAGTGCACGAAACATGGTTGCGTCTCGACGGTATGGCGGAAGCCGGGCCAGTTGCTAACGGCGAGGCGTACCTGATGGGCATGGCGGCCAACGTTGCGATCGACCAGTACCGCAGTGAGCGACGCCACGTCCACGAAGAAGAGATTGACGAGCTGTTCGAGGTCAAGGATGAACTGGCCGATCCGGAGCGAATCGTAGCGGCACGCCGCAAGGTCGAGGCGCTCAAAACAGTCGTGATGAGTCTGACGCCAAGGCGCCGGGCTATTTTGCTGGCTGCACGCGTGGAGGGGCAACTGAATCGGGAGATCGCCGACCGGCTGGGTATTTCCTTGCGCATGGTAGAAAGGGAACTCAGCATTGCGTTGAAGCATTGCGCCGATCGCCTGCAAGAAATGAACGAGCCTTATGAGGGTGCTTCCAGAGGGCGGCGCAAATTTTGATTACCACACCTATGAGCCACGCTGACGATAAGCACGCGACGGGCGAGGCAAAAGCCCAGGCGCGAGAGTGGCTGGTTCGCCTGCGCTCGGGTCACGCCACAGCGGAAGACGTGCGCGCGTACCGGCGCTGGTGCGCCGAGCATCCCGAGCACGCCCCCGGCGTGCAATTGATGGGCGATGCCTGGGGCACCTTGCGTGAGGTGGCAGCACAAATCGTCGAAGAACATCCCGAGGAGCATCCGCACGTTGCCTTTGCCCGGCTGCGCGCGAGTCAGCCGCACCCGGCACGCCCAGGGAGGCGGGCCTTCGTGGGCTTTGCGGTGGCGGCAGGAGCGTCATGGCTGGCGTTGCGGCCACCGCTGCAGTTGTGGCCCGCTCTCGCGGAATTCGCGGCCGACTATCGCACCGGCACTGGCGAACAGCGTCAGGTTGCGCTCTCTGACCGGGTCGTCGTCGAGCTGAACACGCAAACGCGTATCAATGTGCTGCCCGCCTCGGCGGGACAGACTGCGCAGCACGGTATCGAACTGCTCGCGGGCGAAGCCGAAGTGGTCGCCGCCACACCATCGGCCGGTCGTTCCACGCCCATTCGTCCGATCGTCGTCGTGGCGGGACGCGGCCGGTTGCAGGCCGACGTCGCACGCTTCAATATCCGCCGTGCAGGCAATCAGGTCTGCGTGACGTGTATCTCCGGATCGGTTGCGTTCGAACATCCGCAGCAGCGGTTGACCCTGCAGGCAGCGCAGCAGGTGGTGTATGACGACCGCGAAGTGCGGCAAGTCTCGCAGGTCGATCCGGCCGCGGTTACCTCCTGGCGTCGCGGTGTATTGCTGTTCAACGGCGTGCCATTGGTGCAGGTGGTCGACGAGATCAATCGTTACCGGCCCGGCAAGGTCATCCTGCGTACCTCGCGGTTTAGCCAGAGCAAGGTACAGGCCCAGATTTATACAGCGAACCTCGACGGTGCGGTCGATATGCTTGGCACCCTATACCACATGGATGTCGTAAGACTGCCGGGCAACATCACCCTGCTCGGTTGACCCGGAACGGGCCTGCGTGGCCAGGTCACGGCACAAAATATTGGCGGTTTCCGGTTTCCGGTTTCCGGCGTCCGGTTCCGACGACATAAATACAAGCCCGTGAATCTGACGCGCCCGGTCGCACACCATCATGATCGGCTTGAGGCGTGTCGCACATATGACGTCGCGATACGGCGGGCCTTTGCCTCGCTCGCGTCGACTCATGCCGGTTCTCCCGCGGGCAGAGGGGGCGAGTATGACCATTCTGACTGCCCGCATGGTCCCGAACGACCGTGACGCGATGCATGACGCTATCGAGGCGCGTGCCCTGGCCTGGCTGATATGGCTGCGCTCGGGGGAAGCGACCGTTGCCGATGTGCGTGCGTACGGTCACTGGCGCGCCCGAAGTCCCGAGCATGCGCGGGCCGCGAACGAGCTCGCGCGGCTGTGGCAGGCGCTTGGCGCGCTAGCGGAGATGCCAGGGGTTCGGACGCTCTTGCGACGTGGCGAGCCGGACTTTCCGTCCTGAGCATCCTTCTTCCTTTTTCGCTTTTACCTACATCGATTGTCATCGTTTTGACCCGGCCCGGACGCTAAGGATGGTGTTCGGGTCGAAGGTCGTGACAGCAATCTTGGCGGATAGCGCGGCGTCGTTCCGACATGACAGATAGGAGCCTGTTTTCTTCCGTGAAGATCGACTGGAGCCGGGCATCGCTTCGATGCGAGCCCGCTTCGACAGGACGCGTCCGGAGATTTGCAGGTTCCGCATGCGAAATGTTGGCGGATAGCGCCGCGCCGTTCCGACTTAAAGGTACGAGCGTCGTTTTCTCTTTCTGTCACTGAACGAAATCGAAGCGTCCAGACACTCGGGTGCCGATTGTCTGATTCGACTGTTACCGGGGAAGCTGTTCATGAGTGCGCGTAAATCCATAACGACTAAATCTGTTGGCTCGTCGTCCCGGCCGGCCCGGTTGACGCTTCGGCCCGTTTGCCACGCGATAGCGGTGATGCTGACGGCAGGGGCGACGATGAACGCGCATGCGGCGACCAACCTGGCGAACATCGGTGCGCAGATAAGCGCATCGCGCAATACGGCTGCGGCAGGTACGGTTAATCTGGGCGTTGGCGTGTCGCCTCAGCAGGCGTTGCAGGCGAGCCAGCCGTCGATCCAGAATCTCGCGCACGCTGCGCAGGGGATTGCTGCGCAGATGGCTGCACAGCAGGCTGCAGCAGCCGCTGCGGCTGTGGCGAATGTGCCGAACGGGTTGGCCGTCGGTGGTCTGCAGGTCGCGCCCGGTGTGAGCAGCGACACTTCCAGCGCGAACCTCTGGATCAACGCGAATCTGCCGACGCAGTTGGTGGGAGCCAATGGGCATGTCACGGTCAATGTGACGCAGACGGCACAGAGCGCTGTGGCGACGTGGCAGACAATGAATGTCGGCAGCAACACGACGCTGAACTTTAACCAGTCGGGTGGCACGCAGACGAACGGCGTGAACAACTGGGTGATCCTGAACCGGATCATGGATCCGTCAAGTGCGCCGAGCCAGATTTTCGGCAGCATCACCGCGCAGGGTACGGTGCTGGTGATTAACCGCAACGGCATTTTGTTCGGAGCGGGTTCGCAGATCAACGTGCATTCGCTGGTGGCGTCGTCGCTTGATGTGTTGAATACCAACGACGATATCGTACAGAGCAGTTCGGACATTGCGGCCAGCAATCAGTTATTCCTGCAAGGCGGTCTGGCAGCCCTAGACGCGGGTACGTCGACAACGACGCCATCGGCTAACAACGGTCTTCCTGCGGAAATCCTTGGTCTGGGCAACAACGTCTCAGTGGCTTTGGCGAGCGACTACCAGGCGCCGGGCAACATTTCGATCGCTCCCGGCGCATCCATTACCACGAGTGCCGACGGTTCGGCCAGCAATGGCGGCTTCATCCTGATAGCGGCGCCGAACGTGAGCAACGGCGGCAACATCACGGTAGCGCCGACCGGCCAGGTGGTTCTCGCGGCGGGCGTTGGGGTCAGTCTGGAGTCAAACGCAAGCAATCCGCAGGTGCTGCTCCCAATACTGACCGGGCGGATTACGGTGGGAACGGGGGCTGGCGCGATCGATATTACGCCCGCGGGGACGCTCACGAACACGGGCCTTGTCCAGGCGGAGCGCGGCAACATCAACCTGCTGGGCAGCAACGTCGCGCAGAACGGTGTGGTCGGCGTGACGACGAGCGTGAATACGCCCGGCAACATCACGATCTCAACGGTCGACGAGGGGCTTGCCACTGTGCCGACCGGCGAAGTGGTCAATGCGCAAGCTCAGGAGACGTCTGGATATCCCCAGTCGACACAAGTCGCGCCGCCTTCGCAGGACGCTCAGCAGCCGACGATGCGCGCCGGCGAACTGACCTTCGGCAACGGCTCGGTGACGACCATTCTGCCTGACGGTGACGGTGAGACGGCAAGCTCATCCGGCACGACGTTTACACCAGGCAGCATCACGATGACCGCAGGCTCGGTCTGGTTTCAGTCCGGTTCGCTCATCGAGGCACCAGGTTCGACCGTGCAGGTGGCCGCGTTGACACCGTCGGTCGCGGACGATGCCACGCCGCCGGGCGACACCATGGTGCAGGGCCGGATCTATGTGGACACCGGCGCGACGATCGACGTGTCGGGTCTGGCGAACGTGGAGCTGCCGATCTCCGACATCCTGCTGACCATTCCGACGATCACAGAGAACGAGCTGGCTGACTCGCCGCTGCTGCGCGACAGCTTTCTGAATGGCCAGAAGAACGTGGTGGTGGACAGTACGCTGACCGGCACGAATGCCGATGGTTTGCAATGGGTGGGCAGCCCCATCCTGAATCTGGCGGGGGACGTGAGCCTGATTCCGCGCACCGTGGATCAGTTGCTGACCAACGGTGGCACGATCACGCTCTCAGGCAACGAGGTGATGACGGCGGACGGTTCCCTGCTGAACCTGAACGGCGGCTATATCCACTACCTCGGCGGAATGGTGGACACGACGCGTCTCGTCGATGCAAACGGTGCGATCGTGCCGATCGGAGCGGCGAGTCCGTACGACACTTACGTCGGTATCGCCGGAGAGTTCGTCGAGAGCCATCCACGCTGGGGTGTGACAAACGACTGGTTCAACCCGCTGCTGAGCGGCGCGGCCTACGAGGCCGACTACATCGTCGGCGGCAACGCGGGAACGCTGAACGTCTTCGCGTCGGAGGCAGCGGTACTGGACGGCGAGATCACGGCCGACGCGTTTGGCGGTTCGAAGCAGGTGCAGGGCAATGACCAGCCCGTGGGCGGGACGTTTAATCTGGGCGCTGCAGCGGGTGCAGCAGCGGGGCAGACGCTGGCGGACCTGACGCAAGGCGTTGAAACGTCTACCAACGGCGAGTCGGGGCTGATCATCCTCCGGAACAGCGCTCCGCAACTGAGCGACCTGTCGCCCAACTTCACCGCAATGACACCGCTAGACACGGCGGCTCTCGGCACGTTAAGCAGTACCGATCCGGATAACGTGCTCGCAACGACGGTTGTGCCGGTCAATGTGCTCAATAGCGGTGGGTTCGCCAATGTCAACGTTACCGGGAACTCGTCCGGCTCCAGTAACAACATCACGGTGGCGGCGGGCACGCAACTGAGCGTGCAGCCGGGAGGCTCCATCAAGCTGGATAGCCCATCCGGAAGTGTCATGTTGCTAGGCAACCTGATTGCGCCGTCCGGGACGATTTCGGTTTCGAGCCGCGATGACATCGTTGTCGGGCCGGATTCGACAGTCAGCGTCGCTGGCCAGTGGGTGAACAACGACACGCAGATCGCCCCGGGCACCTCGCTCGGAGATAGCGAATATATCAACGGCGGCAGCATTACGTTCTCAGCGACGCTGGGTAGTTCTACGGGCGCCGGGAGCAATAGCCAGAACGTTGCAGATACGTCGGGCTCCATCATCCTGCAACCAGGTAGCGTCATCGATTTATCCAGCGGCGGTGAAATCCAGGCCAACGGCCAGATGCTGATGCAAAACGGCATTGCCGAGGGGACGGCTGGCAGCCTGTCTTTGCTGACCTACACCGGAGCTCTTTTCGGGGCGGGCGACGGCGCACCGAACCTGCCGACCAGCCAGCCTACGACGGGCCGGATCGAGATGGGCGGCACCATCGACAGCTTCGGCTTTGCCGGTGGCGGCACGCTGACGCTGCAGGCACTGGGCTTTCAGATCGGAGGCGATCCTGCAGAGGCACCGTCCTGGGATCTCTATCTGCCGACGAACTTCTTCTCGCAGCAGGGCTTCGGGAAGTATGTGCTGAACGCGATGTACGACGCGACGGTGGCGCCAGGCGCTACCGTCTACCTCACGCAGCAGAACCTGATACCGGATGTGCCCGCGTTGCAGCACGCCGTAAGCGGAAGTGACATTTCCGCCAGTGGCCTGACCGCGCTGGGCACGCTCGATCCGTACCACCGGCAGGCGACCGATCTGACGATGACCGGCGGAGGCTATCTGGCCTGGCAGATTGCGTCGACCCTGTCACCGTCCTATGCGGGAGTGACAGGCGCAGTATCGGTGGACGCAGGCGCGTCGATCATCGGCGACGCCGGGGCGAGCATCGGTCTGGGCTCGCCCGCGCAGGTGACGGTGCTGGGTTCGATTGTTGCACCGGGTGGCTCGATCACCCTCTCTGCAGATACCAGTACCGGTGCTAATGGCTTTGCGCTGCCGGGCCAGGCGCAACTGAGCACGACGCAACAGGAATTCCCGTCCGCGAGCCAGTCGGTCTGGCTGGGTTCGGATGCGGTGCTCGACGTAGCAGGCGTGGCACTGACCAATCCGCTGGCAGCGCCCGTTAAGGAAGGCCTGCAGACGGTGATCCCCGACACCGGCGAGGTATTGCCGGGTGGTTCGGTGACGATCTCCGACAACTCCGGCTATGTGGTTGCGCAGGCGGGGTCTGTGATCAATGTGTCGGGTACCTCGGCGACCTTCGACGAATTGCAGTCCACAGGCCGGTATGCGCCGCAGCAGGTCTGGAGCAATGCGGGTTCGATCACGCTCGCGGCATCGAACGGCCTGCTCTTCGATGGCACGCTGCAAGCCCAGCCAGGTGCCGCGCAGGCACAAGGCGGAACCTTGAACATTCTGCCGGAGCAGACGTCTGGGGGCGTGGCAACGAATCCGGGCGCCCAGATCCTGATCCTGCAGCAGAGCGGCGATTTTGTGCCGGCCGGCCTCACGGTGGGGCAGAGCATTGTCGGTGCGGTCGGTGGGGCTAACGACGATCCTACCGGCGTGCTGGATTTTGCGGTTGATCGCCTGACCGGTTCGGGCATCGCGACGCTGGAGATCGGCGGTGATCTGACTCTGAACGGTGGGGTCACGCCCGTGCCCGTGGCGTTTTCCGGCAATGTCAATCTCGCGCTATCCAGCGCGATTGAAATCAATACCGGACAGATCGTTGCACTGAGCAGCAACGAAGCAAATGATCTCGAGAAAGGGTTGGTTGAGCCGTCGACCGGTACCTTGGGCACGCCCTATACCCTTGCTTCGCTGTTGAGCGCGCAAGGAACGTCGTCCGCTTCCACTGGTACGACGGTGACGATTAGTGCTCCGTATGTGGCGCTTGTCGGGCCGACGTCAATCAATAATACCGCGGCAGCACTCACACCTGTCCGGGCGACGGGTGACGGCACGCTTACCGTCGATGCTTCGTTCATCGACCTCGAGAACCAGTTCCAGCTGAATAATTTCGGTCAGGCTAACTTCATCAGCACAGGCGATATCCGGCTGACTTCGACGAACCTGGCCCCAGGCAGCACGAACGCATTGGCTGACGGCGAATTGTTTACGTCGGGCAATCTGACCTTCCAGGCCGCCGACCTTTATCCGTCCACCGGCACCACCTTTATCCTCGACGCGGTTGGGCCAGCCGATGGAAGCGGCAATCCTTCGCCCACGACTATTACGTTCCTCGGCAACGGGACATCCGGCGTTCCGCTGTCCGCAGGGGGCACACTTCTCGTCGACGCATCCAATATCGTGCAGGGCGGCACGGTGCGGGCACCGTCAGGCAGCCTGATATTTGGGGTAGGCGACACCACCGACGCGGCCACCAAGACGCAGTTCGGCAATGGCAGCCTGCCGCTGGTCGCCACGGACGCGGTGTCGTTCACAAACGGCAGCGTGACGTCGGTATCGCTCGATGGAGCGGTGATCCCATACGGCACGACCGTCGACGGTGTCGAATGGCAGTTGAACCCCTTACCCGGCTTAAATCCTGCGCCTGACGTTACGGCGCCGCCCGCGAAGTTCGTGAGCGTGAACGGCAGCAACGTTTCGCTCAATAGCGGCGCAACGATTGACCTGTCGGGCGGCGGCGACCTGCAGGCCGAGGAATGGGTAGCGGGCACAGGCGGCACACGTAACGTGCTTGCGCAGTACAACGTGAGCTACGCGAGCTCATCGAGCGGCGAGGCGATCCCGACCAACATTGGCGGCACCAATGTGTATGCGATCGTGCCAGGCCAGCAATCGCCGGTGTCGGCCTACGATCCGGTATTCGCGCAAACACTCCAACCCTCGAACTCGAACGGAACGGTCAGCACGGTAACCAGCAGCATGGGCGTCGGGCACTCAGGCCTCAACGATGCCGTTGGCGAATCGGTGTACCTATCGGGTGTTCCGGGTCTGGCGGCGGGCTACTACACGCTGCTTCCCGCGTTGTACGCGACGCTGCCCGGCGCATACCGGGTGACGTTGTCGACGGCGAGCGGTGCGGTCACACCGGGATCGAGCCAGGTCCTGCCGGACGGTACGGTGGCCGTGGCCGGGTATATGGGCAACTCGCTGACCGGCTCGCGCAGCGCGACCCCAACGTTGTTTGATGTGCAGTCGGGCGCGGTCTGGCAGCAGTACTCGCAGTACACGCTGACCAGCGCCAACAGCTTCTTCCCGCCGCTCGCCGCGACCGCTGGCGACGTGACTCCACCGCTGCCAATGGACGCAGGTCAACTGGTTCTTGCTGCGACCCAGAACCTGTCGCTCGGCGCGACGCTCAATACCGCAGCTGCGGCAGGCGGTGCACCGGCCGAGGTCGACATTGCCTCGCAGGCGATCCAGATCGTCGGCAGCGGCGAGGTCGCGTTGCCCGGTTATCTGCAACTCAACGCAGACCAACTCGATGCGCTCAATGCCGGCAGCCTGCTGATCGGCGGCACACGCACGCAGACCACGAGTGGCATCACGATCGATCCGATCGCCACCAGCGTGGTGGTCTCGAACGATGCAGCCAATCCTTTGACGGGCCCTGAAGTCATTCTTGTTTCGGCTAACAGCCTGCAGGTCGACGCGGGCAGCGCGATCGCAGCGAAGGGCTCGTATCCGGCCGCAAAGGATGTACCCATTACGATTGGTGCAAATGCCACCACGGGCACGAGCGATGGCGCGCTGCTCAGCGTTTCCAATGGCGGCGATTCAGTCGTGACGCGCACCGGCACAGTCAATGGCACCGGGCTGCTCACCGTGGCAGCCGGTGCGACGCTCTCGGGCGGACAGGCCTTGACGCTGGATTCATCGGGCAACCTGACCTTCGATCCTGCCGCCAGCCTGTCAGGTAAGGTGATCGCCGTAGACGGCTCTGCGATTACTTTCACCGATCAGACAGGAACCGCAGCCGCGAGCCTGCCGGGCTTCGTGGTGGGACCGGCGCAGATTGCGCAGATGGCGGGTGCGAATGAAGTGATCCTGCGCAGCGCGGGCGCGATAAATTTCGACGGCACGACGGATCTGACATTTGGCAACGCGGTCGATCTGAGCGCCGGGACGTTCCAGAGCGACGGCGGATCGGTCACGATCAATGCGCCACAGGTCACGCTCAGCAATGAACTGGGCGCGCCGGATCAGGCAGGCTCTTCGGGCAGCGGCTCGCTGACGGTCAACGCAGGCGAGATCAATTTCGGCAACGGCAGCGCGACGGTGTCGGGCTTCGGCAGCGTCGCGATGAATGCCACCGGTGGCATCGTCGCGCAGGGTAACGGCACGCTCGATTTCGGGGCAATGCCGGTGACGCTCAGCGCGCCAGTGTACCTGGCCGCTACGGGCTCCGAGTCGACGATCCAGACGACCGGCGTGCTGAATCTGAACAGCGCGGCGGGTACTGCTTTCACGCAAGAGGCGCTAGGCGGCGCGTTGTCGTTCATCGGCGGCACGGTGAACGACAACGGCGCAACCATCAACGCGCCGGCCGGCAATGTGAGCATGGAAGCCACCAGCGGCAATCTGACGGTCGGCAGCGGCTCGACGGTCAGCGCAGCAGGCGTCGCGTTGCCGTTCTTCGATATCACGGAATATGCGCCGGCCGGTTCGATTACGCTCACTGCCGATACCGGTTCGGTGAATGTTGCGTCGGGCTCTACACTGGATTTCTCGGGCGCAAACGGCGGAGGTACCGCCGGCAGCCTGTCATTGTCCGCGCCCGATCAGACAGTGAATCTGGCAGGGACGATCAAAGGCAATGCGGCGAGTGGCAATCTGGGCGGCTCGTTCTCATTGAACACGGGCGGTGCGGTCGATCTCGATAACCTCGCGACCGAACTCGCATCGAGCGGCGTGAATGACGGGATCATAGTGCAGACCAATGCCGGCAACCTGACGTTGTCGGCGGGTAATACGCTCACGGCGCACGCGGTTTCGCTGACGGCGGACGGCGGGGCAGGCGGCCAGGACCCGAATAACGGCAATGTGCAGATCAACGGGACGATCAACGCAGCAGGTAACGCGGGCGGAGAGATTGACCTGTATGGCAAGAGCGGTGTCAATCTTCAGGGTTCGCTGATCGCTACGGCCTCGAGCGCAACCGAGCAGGGAGGTACGGTCAATATCGGCACGACTGGCAATGGTAGCACCACCAGCCTGAATTCGACGTACGGCTATGAGAACGTGCTGCCATCGCAGGCGGGCGTCATCACGGTTGGCAGCAGTGCGATTATTGATGTTTCGGGTGGCACGGCGGGCGGTCTGACGGGTGGCACGGTGAATTTCATTGCTCCGATCCTGAGCGACGGTACGGTCAATGTGACGATTTCGCCAACCGCACAGATCAAGGGTTCGCAGGCAACGACGCTTGCGCCGTACGCGGTATGGAGTACTGACGACCAGAGCACCAATCTTGCTCAGCACTTTGACGGTATTGTCGATCCGGCGGGCTGGTATGACAGTAGCGGCAACCTGGAACCGGGCAACTTCACGAGTCAGGACGGCGCGACGACGATTACCTATACGCCGGCGAACGGCACCACTCCGGCGAGCCTCTCCAACGAACCTGGCGCGACCCCGGCCGAGGTGGCGGCCGATCTGGCTTACGATCTGGAGAACGATTACTTCACACCCACCACCGCGAACGCGAATCATGAGACGTTCTACGGCTATGCCGGCGGCAGTTCTACCAACGGCCCCGGCACACTGATGGGTTTCGTGGAAAACGGTGTGCAGAGCGTCGCGAACCAGTTCGCAGGCACGAATATCGCGAACTTCGCGGTGGCGCCTGGCATCGACTTGGACAATCCTGATCCAAAGATCAATGGTGGCAACATCTCGATCCTCACGAACTGGAATCTCGGTGCAGGCACGTCTGAGAACGATCTGGCTTTCCGGTTCCTGTTCAATAATCAGGAGGAAGCGCCGATCATCACGTTTCGGGCGGAGAACAACGTCGAGGTCAAGGCGAGTCTGACAGACGGATTTTTTCAGATTGCGAATCCGACGGCGACTCTAAAGACGATAACGATTGATGTGCCGACGTCTTATACACAACAGTCGGTTTATCACGAGTTCTACTACAACGCCTATTACAAGTATGATCCACGTCCCAACGGCAACTACGGACCCAAATACGAATCTAGCAATGCCTACAGCTTCGCAGGAAAGGACAAGATATCATTTCAGGATTTCGTCAAACCTCCATCGCCGCTGAGCAGCTTTAGCGGTACGACGTGTACTACAGAAATTGACCAGTATTATGGACTATATCAGGAGTACTTTAAATATTTAACGGCGACAGAGTTCAACCTGCTTTTGGGGCAGGGGGTTGAAGGCGGATTTAATAGTGCACCGCTACTTCCCGGTGAGCCGACCTTCACCGTGAGTGTACCGACCGTCGCCCAGGAGACTAAGTCTCCCAACGCTTATCAGGCTTATTTTGAACAGTACGAGGCGTACGTCGATCAACTCCAAGCATGGTTTAGCAACAATGTTATTACATCTTCCTATCAGATTGTGCCGTTGCAACCGCCGCCGGTCGTTGCAACCCAACCCATCCAGGCCGGTACGGTTACGGTCGGCACCGTTCCGACAGACAACACACCGTCCCCCGTCGCGACGGCTTCCAATCCACTGCCACTGCAGTTCGCTTCTCTAACGGGAGGCAACAGCTCGACGCTTAATCTGGTCGCGGGAGCGAATCTGTCGAGCGCCAATCCGCTTTCCTTGCAGGCTGCCGCGCTATTCTCGCCGTCAAGCAACACCCCGGGTGGCTCGGTGATATTGAGTGACAATTTCGCCTACAACAATGCGAACAATCCAGACAGCCCGAATACCGAGACGATACTGGCGCCAACGATGATTCGCACGGGCACCGGCTCAATCAACGTCGCTGCGGCTAATAGCGTCTGGCTGTTCGATCCGACGGAGTCAACGTTGCTGGCCCAGACCGCGCCGTTGCTCGAGGCCGCGCCGGGCGTAATCTATACTGCCGGCGCACCTGCGCAAGGCGCGCCGGTTGGCAGCACAGCCACTATCGTCAATGGCAATCCTTCGCAGGGTGACCCGGATATTCCTGTATCAACTGCAGTGAATCCTGATGCCGCAGGGAGTGTTTCGATCGTTGCACAGAACAATATCGCCGGCATGGAAAACGTGGTAGATACCACCGGGGCCGTCGCAGGCAGTGCAGGGAAGAGTATCAGCCAGTTCTGGTGGCAATGGATGGAGGTTGGCAATCCAACGGGCGCGACTGGACAGACCACGCAAACTTCCATCGACTTCGCTGCTTTTGATCAGGGCGTAATGAGCGTTGGTGGGAACGTGTCGGTGTCGGCTGGCGGCAACATATCCGATCTGGCGGTGTCGCTGCCGACGACCTGGTATTTGAACTCTAACGGTACTCCTGTGACTGTGGGCGGCGGCAATCTGAGCGTCACTGCAGGTGGAAACATCCTGAGCGGCGACTATTTTGTCGCGAACGGTATAGGGACCATCACTGCTGGTGGGCAGATCGGCTCCGATTTCAATACTGCAACTCCTACAGGCGGGGTGGCCCCGGTGTCCACCCTATTGGCAACACAGGGAGGCACACTTGACGTTAGCGCACGCCAGGGTGCCGACATTGGTGGCGTATTTGATCCGTCGTTGATACAAAGCCTGGCATTGGCAAACATCTATCATCAGCAGCCGGATGGGCAAGGATACTCAGCAAATTCTGCCGTGAACGTCGAGTCAACGACGGGAGACGTCGACCTCGAGACGTTGGCTGTGCTCGGATTCATTGGCGAAAGCGCAACAAACGGCGTTTCTCTCGAATTGCCCGCAACGGTCAACCTGACCGCGTTCACAGGTGGCATCACGGTTTCCTCGGGCGCCACGCTCGCTCCATCCCCGACCAGCAGTCTGAGCCTGATAGCGGATCAGTCGATCAATCTCAACACTGACAATGGTGGCACAACGTTTGGCATGGCGAGCGAAGATCCGTCGTTGATCATCGACACGAACCCGGTACGGATTTACAGTCTGACCGGCTCCATTGTCGACGGTGTGCTTCAGCCTGCGGGCTCGGGTGGCGCTTCCGGGTTCTACACCAATCTGCTCGGCGTCGCAGTCGACAAGCCGGCATTCATCGAGGCCGGCCAGGATATCGTCAACCTCTCTTTCCAGGGGCAAAACCTGACCGATGACGACGTGACGCGCATTATCGCTGGCCGCGATATCGACGACACGCCGCTACAGCCGCGCACAAATGTAAATTCGATTCCGAGCCTGCAGCTCGGCGGGCCAGGGTATTTTGACGTTGAAGCGGGCCGCAATATTGGCCCGTTGACCAGTCAGGCACAGCTGTTCGATTCCGTTGGCGCCGGCGTCTTGCAGGACATTAGCGTCACCACCGGCATCGACGCAGTAGGCAACGCCAACAATCCAGAACTGCCGCACGAAAGTGCCAACGTTCAGGTCCTTTTCGGCGTTGGCCCCGGCATCGACGATTCAAACTTCATCTCAACCTACATCAACCCCTCGAGCTCGGTTCCTGGCGTCACCGGTACGACGCAGGCGTTGATCACCTTCGTGCAGCAGTATGACGAAGGACAGGTGTTCGATACGGGCCTGCAGTCCCAGAAGCAGGCGTTGCAGAACCAGTTCGGCACACTGGACGCCGCCCAGGCATGGGCGCAGTTCCAGAAGTTACCGTCGTACGTGCAGCAACTCTTTGTCGAGCAGGTGTTCTTCAACGTGCTGACCAATGTCGGCGAGGACTACAACAATCCGAGCAGCCCGTACTTCCTGCAATATGCGCGCGGCTTCCAGGCGATCAACACGCTGTTCCCGGCGTCGCTCGGCTACACAGCGAACAATCTGGGCGGCGGATCCAACGGCGCAAATGCACTGGTCGACACCGGCAACCTCGATATCCGCAACACGACAATCCAGACCCAGCAGGGCGGCAATGTCTCTATCTTGGGACCGGGTGGAGAAGCGTTGGTCGGCAGTTCCTCGGCGCCGCCCGAGATCGTCGACGGTACTCAGGTCATCGCAGGTCCCGGCACGCAGGGCATCCTGACGCTTGAACAGGGTGACATCAATGTCTTCACCGACCAGAGCCTGCTGTTGGCGCAAAGTCGGGTCTTCACGGAGCAGGGCGGCAACATCACGATCTGGAGTTCGAACGGAAACATCAACGCCGGGGAAGGATCGACCTCAGTGTCCGACGTGCCGCCGCCGGAGTATGTGTGCGATGTGAACCACTTCTGTACGCTCGATGCAAAGGGCGAAGTGACGGGCGCTGGCATCGGCACGCTGCAGACGATCCCCGGTGCACCGACGGGCAATGCTAACCTGCTGGCCCCACGAGGGACCGTCGATGCCGGAGCCGCGGGTATTCGCGTGTCGGGCGACCTGAATGTCGCGGCATTGCAGGTGCTGAACGTCGCGAATATCCAGGTGCAGGGCAAGACAACCGGCGTGCCGGTCGTGGCTGCCGTGGATACAGGTGCGTTGACGGCAGCAAGCGCCGCGACTTCGGCCGTGACGCAGATGGCGCAAAACCTCGTCAGGAACAATGCCTCGGGCGTGCAGCAACGTCACTGGATCATCACGGTTCAGGTTGAAGGCTTTGGCGACTCCGGCGACGACAACGGTGATGAAAGCGACGACCGCAAGAAGAAGAGGAAACCGGGGCAGGTGAGCTACAACCCATCGAGCGAGGTGTCGATCGTCGGATATGGAAAAGTGGGCGACACCCAGCGCGCCTATCTCACCAAAGACGAACTCAGCAAACTGGGCGGCATATGAGCGGGCAACACTCCCACCCGCATGCCCAGCAGAATCCCCAGGATTCGCTGACGAAGGCGATCAGGCCCGTCAGGATGATGATCGACGAAACCACGTTCAAGCAACTGCCGTGCGTTGCACAACCAGCGGAGTGGCTCAGCAGAGGCGAGATCGGCAACGCCGGTAAGATCGGGAGAAGGATCCTGCACGCGCTAGATGCGTGCTACATCGAAACATACGTCTCTTCGGGGCGTGTGGGGACGGCGGTTGCGGACGCAACGACTTGGGAGGTCACGACGCTGACGTGTCCGCTGTGCGGCGGACCTCTGACGTTGAATCAGCGCCGGCGGGCTGGGCGGCAGTACTTCAGGCATGACGAGCGTGCGGACGAAGAGCGTTGTCCGTTGTCCACTTCGAGTTATCAGCCCGCAGGCATGTCGATCGCACACGCGCGCGATCCGCTTGTCGAGGTTGAAAGTCGCCAGCGGTTTTTGCGCTACTGGCGCCGACACTACCGGCTCGTGAGGCAAACGGCGCCCGCACTTACGCTCAGGCGCTTCACGGAGCTGATCGAATACGCTGACGTGATGAACCTCTGGTCCTATGCGCGGCTCGACGAACGCGACCTTCCGTATGTGCTGGTGGTGCTGGCCGAGTTCATGACGGTGTATGACGAGAGCGGCGAAGCGACGCGCGAGCGCTTCTGGTTCGACAGCAGCGTGCGGGACATCGGCGATCTGTGGGCAGAGCAGCGCCCCGCGCGAGCGCGACTGTTCCGCATTGTCTACCGGGAGCCATCGCATACGCCGTTTCCGACCGCGGCGGATATCCTGCATTGGGAGGCGGTCGAGCGGATCGACCGACTGAAGGACATGGAAGGTCCCGGCATCAGCCGGGCGGATGTGCGCGCTTTCGATCAGTTTGTCGAGCGCAATGCGGCGGCACGCCTTGCACGACGGGATAACGGCTATGGTGAATGACGCAACGGAGGTGCGCTGCACGCCGCACAACCGGATCCGTTGTACGTAACATCGGTCAATAAAGATTCACTTTGCAACCGCGCGAGGAGACTATCGTCTCCTGTTAGTTCCGTCCGGTGCAATCCGGCGCCGCCCGGCGCAAAGAAAGCTCCTCGCAACCCGACTGGTCCGGCCGCATTGATGGCGATTATGCCCAGTGCATTTCTGGCTGCGTGGAAAAGTAGGACGTCGAGAAGTTAACGATATCTGTCGGAATATTTCGTGAAATTTCTTTCATGAAATTGACATGCGTTAGCGTGAAGTTCGTGCATTCGCTGCTTCGTGGCGTGAGCGCAAATGGGCACATGTATGCCGCGGTGAGAAGTCGAAGGAATTTGCCGGGTATGCGAAAGAAATTGTGCGGTATTCGGCAACTCATTCCGTCTGTATAGGTATGAGACGCAGTCAGCCGGTTTCGGCCTGCTATCCGGCGTCGCTCATTAAGGCGTCTTTTGCGGCAACGGCATCGATACCGGCAGAAACCTTGCGGTATTCGATGCTTCGATTCGAGATGATCAATAAGAGCATCGCTTTCTTTTCACGCCATCCACAAACGATGGAACGGACGAAGGACTGAGGACGTGGAGCAGGTTCAAGACAGGGCATCGGGCAGCGCGCTGGAACCGCAAAGCAGGGACGCTGCGCCTTTGCCGCAAGCGGACGATGCCGCGTCACCGTTGATCAATTTGCGTGACACAGGGCGATTCCTGGAGCGGCTCGCATCGCTCAACTGCACGCTGGCGATCAGCCGGCGTCCGTCGGGCGTCGCCTTGCTCGGAGTGGAAAACGGCATTCCGACCTTGTCGGCGTGCCTGTTGCCGCGCTCGATGGGGCTCGCCGTTTCAGGCAATCGCCTCGCGGTCGCGACCAGTCACGAACTCATGATCTTCGCGAACGTGCCGTCGCTGGCGCCGCTCTATCCCGAGCGCCCCGACTACTACGACGCGATCTTCGTCCCGCGCACTTCGCACTACACCGGCGATCTCGATCTGCACGACATGGCGTTCGACAAGAACATCGTGCTGGCCATCAACACCCGCTATTCCTGCATCAGCGTGATCGACGGCTACTTCAATTTCACGCCGATCTGGCAACCGCCGTTCGTCACCGATTTCGGGCCGGACGACCATTGTCACCTCAACGGCATGGCGTTCCACGATGGCAAGGTGAAGTACGTCACGGCGCTCGGCGAAACGAATACGCCGTTCGGCTGGCGCAAGGGCATGGCCAGCGGCGGCATCGTGATGGAAGTGCCGTCGGGGCGCATCGTGTTGTCGGGTCTGTCGATGCCGCATTCGCCGCGAGTCATCAACGGCGACCTTTATGTGCTGGAAGGCGGTCATGGCCAGTTGCTCAGGATCGATCCGGCCACCGGCGCCAAAGAGGTGGTCGCGAGGTTACCCGGCTTTACGCATGGTCTGGTCGAATACGGCGGCGTGCTGTTCATTGGCCTGTCGAAACTGCGCGACAAGCGCGGCCCTCAGGGACTGCCGATCGAAGCCGAACGGGACCGGCTCGTCGCGGGTGTTGCGGCGATCGAGTTGAGCAGCGGCACGCTACTGGGGATTCTGGAGTTCTATAACGGCGTCGACGAAATCTTCGACGTCCAGGTGCTGCCCGGCGTTCTGCGCGCGGAAATTCTTAACCCGCGCCAGTGGGCCGAAATGCCGTCCATCGTCACGATGAAAGGCGGCTTCTGGCAAACCAGGCCGAAAGAAGAGGATGAAGACGATGCGCCTGCTGACCAAGGCCATTGAGCCTGTTGCACAGACACACGAAGCTCCGGCAACTGTCGATGCCGGATATGTGCCGCTGCCGACCGACAGGCCGGCGACGCAAGACGGTGGCGTGGTCTGGCTCACAGGTTTGCCGGGTGCCGGCAAATCCACGTTGGCCTACGCGGTCTCCGGAATGCTGACCTCGCATGGCATGCGCTCGGCTGTGCTGGATGGCGATGTGCTCAGGCGCAGACTGAATCGCGATCTGGGTTTCACTACTGAGGACCGTTACGAGAACGTGCGGCGCGTGGCCGAAGTTGCTGCGCTTTTCGCCAACGAGGGACTGATCGTGATTGTCGCGGTGATTTCGCCGCTTGCGCTCATGCGTGCGCGGGCTCGCGCGATTATTGGTGAGCGCTTTCGCGAGGTGTATGTGAAGGCGCGCATCGAAACATGCGAGGCGCGCGATCCGAAGGGAATGTACCGGCAGGCGCGGCTGGGCGACCGCCGCGATTTCACCGGGGTATCGGCCCCGTTCGAAGTGCCGCTGAATGCGGACTGGATCGTGGACACAGAGACCCAGACGGTCGGGCAGTGCATCGCACAACTGGTGAACGACGTGGAACGGCAATTCGTGGCGAGCTGGGACACCCGCGAACGAGGCGAGCGTCGCGGAGTGCACAAGACGGATGTGATCTAGGGCGACGAACGCAATTGTGGAAACCCGATACGCAAATCTTAGTTAGTAATACTGATTTATTGTCACATAAATGACTCTCACGGCGTGTATGGCGCGACCGTTGAACAGACAACGAAATGCTCACGATGTCAGGCAATAAAGGGGAATGGCGCATGACGCCAAGAATCAACGGGGAAAGCACGGGGTTGCTCGAACTGACGGACGGTCCGGTGATGAATCGGGTCGGACAGTATCTGGCCGGTGCGTTGCTGGTGAGTGGTATCACGCTCGCATCCGGCGCACGCGCCCAGAGTACGACGTCCGCTGCGGCAACACCGCCGGCACCTGCATCATCCACACCGGCAGCGTCCACGCCAGCCACGCCCACGCACGCCCAGCCGTCGAAGTTCGACGTGAACGAATTCATCGTGCGGGGTAACACAACGCTGCAAAGCCTCGATATCGAGAAGGCGGTGTATCCGTTCGAGGGGCCAGGCAGGACGCTCAACGACGTGAATGCAGCGCGCGATGCGCTGCAGAAGGTCTACCAGGACAAGGGTTACCAGTCCGTCGTGGTCGAGCTGCCGCAGCAGCAGGTCAAGAACGGTGTGATCGTGCTGCAGGTGGTCGAGGCCAAGGTCGGCCGGCTGCGTGTCGAGGGGGCCAAATACAACTCGCCGCTGGATATCCGCGAGGCGGTGCCGGCCCTGGCGGAGGGCAGCGTACCGGATTTCACGGCCGCGCAGCAGCAATTGACGGATCTGAACAAGTCACCGGATCGCCAGGTGATCCCGGTGCTGAAGCCGGGGACGCTGCCGCAGACGGTTGACGTGGATCTGAAGGTCGACGACCAGAGCCCGGCGCACGGCAGCATCGAGGTGAACAACGACCAGAGCCCGGACACTTCGGTGCTCAGAACGGTTGCCTCGCTTAGCTATTCGAACCTCTGGCAACTGGGCCATGTGATCTCGGGTAGCTTCCTGCTCGCGCCGCAGCATCCGCAGGATGCGGAGGTCTATTCGTTCTCGTACCTGGCGCCGCTGCAGGGGACGAACTGGAGCTTGCTGGCGACCGTTTTTCACTCCAACAGCAACGTCGCATCGCTTGGCGGCACCAACGTGCTGGGCAGAGGTACGTCGTTCGGACTGAGCGCGATCTATGCGCTGCCTTCGACCGAAACGTATTCGCATTCGGTCAGTGTCGAGATCGATCATAAGCACTTCGAGGAGAACGACACGATCGCGGGCGAGACGTCGTCGGCACCGCTCACCTATGTACCGGTGACTTTTTCGTACAACGGGCAGTTAAACCGCAAGAACTCGCAGACGATGCTTTCCGCGTCGATCACGACCGATATCCGCGGGATAGGAAGCGACGCCGACGCGTTCGACAACAAGCGATTCGATGCAACTGCGGACTTCATCTACGGCAAGTTCAGCGTCAACCATACGCAGGATTTCGATCATGACATCCAGCTCAACGGCCGCGTGTCCGCGCAGTTCGCGAACTCGCCCCTAGTGTCGAGCGAACAGTTTTCCGCAGGCGGCATCAATACCGTGCGCGGCTATCTGGAGTCGGAGGACACGGGCGACAGCGGCGTCATCAGCTCGGTGGAACTGAGAAGCCCCTCGCTCGCGAAGTATGTCGGCGGCGACGTGAACGAGTGGCGCTTCCTCACGTTTGTGGATGCCGCGCACCTGTGGCTGCTTAGTCCGCTCCCAGAGCAGACGTCGAGCTTCAACATGATTTCGGCTGGACTGGGCACGCGTGTGCAGATTTTCAAATACACGAGTGCGGATCTGGAGATGGCGTTTCCGCTGAAGGCGGGAACGTTCACGCGGGCCTACAACCCCCGCTTCGATTTCTATGTGCGTGCAAGTTTC
>Ga0302220_10000303_pt1 | contig 43488 bp, 27 predicted proteins | sample II_Palsa_E1_3_FD_194572 | JGI IMG/M metagenome (GOLD analysis project Ga0302220, IMG submission 194572) | Peat permafrost microbial communities from Stordalen Mire near Abisko, Sweden - II_Palsa_E1_3 | ecosystem: Environmental > Terrestrial > Soil > Palsa > Peat permafrost | place: Sweden...
GCGCTATGGCACGTTCGAGGCCGTCAAAGGGGTAAGCTTTGCCGTCAACGACGGCGAAATCTTCGGCCTCCTCGGACCCAACGGCGCTGGCAAAAGCACGCTCATTCGCATGATGACAACCCTCGTCCCCATCACCAGTGGCAGGGCGATCGTTGCCGGCTTCGATGTGGCGAAGGAACACGATTCCGTTCGCCGCGTCATCGGCGTCATCCCGCAGGCTCTTACCAGCGATCCGGACCTCACCCTCGAGGAAAATCTCAGCATCTATGCAAAGCTCTACGGCGTTCCTCGCGCTGAGCGTGCAAAGAACATCCAGGAGGTGCTGGAGGCGGTAGACCTGGTCAAATGGCGCGACGCGCAAACCAAAACGCTCTCCGGCGGAATGCGGCGGCGCCTCGAAATCGCTCGCGGCCTGGTGCACAACCCGCACATCTTCTTTCTGGACGAGCCCACGACTGGCCTCGATCCCGTCTCCCGCATCGCCGTCTGGGAGATGCTCGACAACCTCCGCAAAACCCGCAATCTCACCATGCTTCTCACCACGCATTACATGGAAGAAGCCGACAAGCTTTGCGACCGCATCGCCATTGTCGATCACGGCAACCTTGTAGCGCTCGGCACGCCTATTGAGCTGAAGCAAAATGTTCCGGGCGCAAATGTGGTTGAGGTCCACTTCGATCGCGAGACCGACCAATGGAAGTCACGCCTTGAGGGCCTCGAGGGCGTGACCAGCGTGCAGGCAGAAAGCGCCGGTTTCTATCGCGTCCTAACCTCGTCAGGTTCCAGGACCACCATGCAGTTAGTCGAACTAGCCGCTTCTCTTGGCGAAAACATAACCTCCCTCAGCGTTCAGAACACCTCCCTCGACGACGTCTTCGTTCACTACACCGGCCGCCAGCTTCGCGATGAGCAAGTCAAAGCCATCTTCACCATGCCACCCAGACCGGGAGCGCAGCCATGAACAGGATGTTCGCAATCTTCGAGCGCGAGATGCGCAAGTTCTTCCGCTCGCCCGTCCTCATGATCATGTCGATGATGTTGCCCATCGTCCAGTTGGTCATCCTGGGCAACGCCTACGGCGGCAAAATCCGCAACGCCCGCGTAGCCATCGTCGACTACGATCACGGCCCTCAGGCCGTCAGAATTCGAGAGGCCTGCGCTGCGATCGCGGTCAATATCGCAACCTTCAAAACCGTTGACTACAGCAACGAAGTCCAGGCGCGCGAAGATGTCCGCACCGGAAAAATCGATGCCGCCATCATCATCCCGGCTCAGTATTCTCGCCGTGTCTATGCGCAGGACGCGCCTCGCCTCGGGCTCGTCGTCGACAACTCCGACCAGTTCACCAGCTCCAGCATCGAGTCTGAACTGCAGTCGATGGTCGACGCCCTCAATGCTCCGGTGACTCAGCCGCACATTGTCAAAAACATCGCCGTACAATCCGTCGAGCTCTACCCCTACGTCTCTTACATGAAGTTCCTGCTCGCCGGCACGATCTCTCTGGCAATGTACATCTCGGTCATGATCGGCGGCGGCATGTTGTACATCGATGACAAGGCCCGCGGCGTCCACGAGGGCTACCTGGTAACTCCCATCACCAAGCTTGAGTTGGTCATGGGCCTCAACCTCGCCGGTGCAGCCAAGGCTGTGCTTGCCGGAATCAGCCTCACCATCATCGGCTCCCTCATCGCGGGTCTCGGCACCATCTTCAACCCCATCGCCGATCTGGAATTGCTCGCCATGATCATCGCGACCTCACTAGCCTTCAACGGCATGATGTTCCTCATGATGGTTCGCGTTGACGATCCGCTCGTCCCCCGCGCCATGTTCGGAGTCCTGAACACCCTGCTGTTTTTCCCTTCCGGCGCAGTGTTCCCCATCATCGCCTTTCCAAAATGGCTGCAGGCCATCGCCATCATCGACCCGTTCACCTACTGCGTCCACGGCTTCAAAGCAATCCTGCTGAAAGACGGCGGCTTCGTGGCTATCCAGTACGATCTGCTCTTCCTGTTCACCTTCGGTATCGGAACGCTGCTCATCGCCACACCCCTATTCAAACGCACTCTCTGACGCAATTCCTTGCAGTCGTATGGAGGACCATTCCTAAGCGAGATGTGCCACTTCATAATGCAACAACTCTTTATCCATTTGTGTACTTTTCCACCACCGGTTAGCTCATGTAGCGAGTGATCGCGCGTCGCCTAAATGTCTCGAGAATTTCTCTCAAAGCCGACATATTCCATGAGACCTAACGCGAAGCAGTCGGCAGCATGGGCTCGCGGATGACTTGAGGTAAGTAGATGTCGGGACGACTCGTCAGCTCTGGTGGCGAAAACGTATTGCACACGTAGGTGAAGACGATGTCGCCGGGAGCCTCGAGCTCGGGGTGCTCCTTGCTGGCGTAGCAAAAGATGTTTTTGTCATGCTTGGGCCCTGCTTGCATTTCAGGAACACGGTAGAGCGTGGCAGCGTCGTGCGGGTCGGTCCAAGGGCCCGTGAGGTTGGGCGCTGTTCGCAGGATAATCCGGTCAGAAAAGGCGGCGGGGTCGAAAGAAACTGCGAGCCATTCCTTCAGCTCTGGGTGATAGCGGATGGAGAGTTCGGAGCTCCCTTGCGACATGATTTGTTTTGCATGGGCGGGGTCGAAGCCAGGGTGCCAGGCGTCATCGTCGCCCAGGTATTCGAGGTGGGCGGCAGGATCGTTAAGGCCGGCGAGCGGGATGCGCGTGACCAGCAGTGGGCGTGCGCCGTTCTCATAGCTTGCGAACAGATACGCATAACCGTCGTGCACTACGGTGGTGGCGGAAGGGTAGGCCTTGACGCCATCCGGCACCAGGGGATGAACGGTCACCTGCCAATGCTCAGGATCGCGGTCAAGTCCGGAAATCTGTGCGAGATCAGAGCCACATGTTTCAAAGTCCATGCCGGCCGGTGCAGACGCGGCGGGGTGGCGGATGCAGAGCAAGGTAACCCACAAGTCGCCGTTGGCGTAGAAGCCGTCAAGCGCCCAGTACCAGTGTGCCGGGTCCGCGGGTGAAAAGAAGCTGAGCGGATTCCCCTTGGCATCATGGCGGAGACTATAGCGAAGCTTCCAGTGACCGCCGCTGCAGGTAGAAATGCCAAGGGAGTTGTGGACCATGAGGGGGTTGTTGCCGTCTACAACGCGATGGGTCCCGTAGAGTGTGTCGCCGAAGATCCAAACGTCGCGCCCGTCAGGGAGGGGGATGGAGTAGGCAGCGTCCGCACCTTGCCAGCCGACGCTTTTGCCGGTCTCGGGCGCAAAGGCCGCGTTGCATGGGGTCGTCGACCCGTGCGCATGCGCTGCAAAGAAGAGCGCAGCGAACACAGTGAGAAGCAGACGCATGGATGGGCGCTTAGGAAGCATCATGAGGCATCTCTTTCCGGACGTAGGCGAGCATCGTGGCACACTTTTTGCCGACGGATGGCCCATGAGGACGAATGGTATACGGCCCGACTGCAGCGGGAACGATGAAGGTCTCAGCATAGTGGATGATGAAGGGCTCGAAGGCATGGTGCGGGCTTTCGACGACGGCTTCTTCGCCTTCGACGAGATTGAGGACGTGCACAGTGCCCGCGGTTTCATGCGGGACAGTGCCAGTGAACCAATGGCGGCGGGTTTCTATGAACTCGAGCTCATGCAACCCGGTGCGCTCTTCACGCCAGCCTTCGCCGGAAGACAGGGGCACAAACTGATTGACCAGGTTGTTGCGCACCCATTCCGTCGTGCGATCCCACTGGATGTTGCGCACGCCATGTTCAAGATGGATGGGCCGTGGTGTGCCATCGAGCCCGACGCGTCCCCAGTCCCAGAGCTTGAAGGTGAAGATGTAGGGTGTGGCGCTGATTTCGAGCACCATGGAATCAGCGCCGCTGCAATGTATGGTGCCAGCAGGGATCAGGAAGTGGTCATGCTTACGCGCAGGGAATTGATTGACGTACTCGGAGGCGGGAAAATCGAAATCGCCGTTATCGGCGCGCTCGAGGTCTGCGATCATCCGTTGAGAGTCGACGCCGTCTTTGAGGCCGAGGTAGACGTGCGCTCCGGGAAGCGCGTCAAGCATGTAATAGCTTTCATCTTGCGTATACGTCATACCAAAGTGTTCGCGGATGTACGCGGTGAGCGGATGCACCTGGAGTGAAAGATTGCTGCCCCCGACGGTGTCGAGGAAGTCGAAGCGGATAGGAAACTCGGCTCCAAAGCGAGCGAAGATATCGTCGCCCAGCAATTCGCGCGGATGCTGGAGAACGAGATCGAGTGCGGGGATCTCGACGCGGCAATTGCCGAAACCGAGCAGAAGACTGTTTTCTTCAGGAACACAGTCGAAGCACCACGCGTGGTTGGGTGCGCCGTCGTCGGGAAGATTAAGGACGCGCTCCATCCAGTGGCCGCCCCACGGGCCTGGATCGAAGAACGGGACGACACGAAAAGGTTGCGAGGCTGCTTTGCGGAGGCCCTGGCGGAAGGCGTCGCCTGACACCATGTTGGGTGCGCCGGGCTTGTTGGTATCGAGCAGGAAATCAATGCGCGGAAGCAGGGTAGTCTTCGTGCGGTCGGCGGCGCGCCAGTCCAGGAAGAAGGCGCGCTTGTACTTCAGAGCAGGCCGCTCAGTGTAGTTGCTGAGTCCGAGGTTCGGAATAAGATTTTCGCGCTGTCTGCGCTGTAGTTCCCAGCGTGCCATGTCGGCGTAGACAAGCGTGGAGGGCTCGGGCAGGATGAGCGTTGCCCCGGTACCGAGCACGATGGTTTTGCGCTGGGCGACGGCCTCGCGACGCATATGTTCGAGAACTTCCGGATCGAAGAAGTCACCGAGCGCGGTTTGACTCATCCGCCCAAAGACGGGGTCGTCGGTGAGGAGCTCCGAGAAGCGAGCCTCAAGTATGGGTTCCGGCAGTAGAGCGTCACCGGCGAGGACGACTTGCCACTCGGGCATGTACTCAGCGAGCGCGTGTTGCACCTCGTCGAGGAATACACCCGGGTAGCACTCGATGCAGATGGGACCCGGCGCTTCACGTAGAACGGAGGTGATCGCGGACCAGCCGGCGAGACATTCTTCGCGCTCGCCCGTGGCGATGAATGGAGCCCTGTCGTACATGGCTAGCGTGCTCCTTCCGCGAAGAGTGTAGGAACACCCAGAGCGGCGGCATGGTCGTCCAGCTGCGCGCGCACGATCCTGGCTTTGCCCCAGGGCGTCCAGGTGCTCTCGTCGACGTACTTCTGGAGAAACGGCAGAATGCGATCCGCCGCACGCATAACGCCACCGCCGAAGACGATGAGGTCGGGGTCGAAGGAATGGACGGCAGCGACCGTCATCATGCCCCAGACGGTAAGGCAGTGGTCGAGGACTTCGGTGGCGACAGTATCGTTCGCGGCGGCGGTGGCGAAAAGGGTCTTGAAGTCGAGTGGGAAGTTGGCAAGGCTGCTGCGTTCGAAACCGGGCCATTCGCGGCAAACCAGCGGCAGCGACCACCCGGCAGCTTCGGATTCCGCACAACCACGGCCGCCGCAGGTGCAACGTCGCCCGTTTGCCCGGACTTGGACATGGCCTGCAAGAACGCCGGCTTGGCTGTGGGCGCCGAGCAGCGGCTGGCCTTCCATGGCAGCGACGCCTCCGATGCCGGTGCCGAGCGTGAACATGACGACGTCCGCGACGCCTCGGGCCGCCCCGGCGTACATCTCTCCGCGCAGTGCGAGACGCGCGTCGTTTTCAAGCCGGACGGGGATACCGAGCCTGCGACGGCCCCAGGCATCGAAATCAAAGGCGGGAGCGTCTTCGTACTTGCCGTTGGTTGAGGTCACGCAGTTGCGGCGAGAGTCGACCAGGCCAGCGAAGCCGACGCCGAGACCGGTAACGGGTTCCGGGGAGGACTGTGCGAGGCCCTGAAGAGCTGCGGCAATCTCCGGCTCGACGGCAGCGAAGCGGGTGCTGTCGGCAAAGGCAAGATGCTCTGTCGCCAGGACGGTTTGTCCCTGAATGAGGGTGCAGGATGCGTGAGAACCGCCGAGATCGAGGCCGAGAAGAGTCATGAGTGCTCCGGATGAACTATAAAGAGACGGGTGTTCGCTTGTCCAGCACAATGTTCTTTTGTAGATGAATCCTCTAGTTTCGGCTTTGCCAAATTAATTACGTCGATGGTGAAGGAACTCCTGTTATATGTGTAATTTATGCTAATTAATCCATCGACACTGGCATGCTACGCCGAGGCTTGAAATAACGATAATTTGTTCGTTTAGATGGTAAAAGAAACTTTTATGCTTGACGAAGGAACCTCGTTTTCCATAGGATTGCCCGCGGGTAAACGGTAGGCCATTTGGTTCTTTCCAAACTCGCGGAGGTTACGCAATGAACAGGTCTGTTTTCATGAGAGAACGCAAGAAGCCTCTCCTTTTTCTTCTCGGGATTCTTTGCCTGCTTGGGTTGAGTGTGGGCTCGGCAGTCGCGCAGTTTGATTCGGGAACCCTGACCGGCACAACCGTCGACAGCTCCGGAGCGCTTCTTCCAGGGGCGAGCGTCACGGTGACCAACACCGGCACAGGAGCCACCGTCACGCTCAAGAGCAATGGCGTCGGTATATTTAGCGCGTCTGACCTGCCGTCTGGGACATACACCGTGACGGCGACGGCCGCAGGGTTTGGGACCACTACCAGCAGCGATGTGGTGCTCAACGTCGGCGCGGCGGTGCATGTGACGCTGAAGCTTGCCGCCTCGGGCGCGACGGAGACGGTGACCGTAACGGGAACTGCAACCAGCGTAAACAGCGAGTCGGCGGTGAGCGGTGAGACGTTCAACTCGAAGCAGGTAGAGAACCTGCCGGTAAACGGGCGTGACGTGGATGCGTTTCTGGAGATTTCGCCGGGGTCGGTTGGTTCAACGCCGGAGTTTCAGGGTAGCGTCAATGGTCTGGAAAATATCTTCAGCGGTCTGAACATTACGGTGGACGGCCAGAGCGCAGTGCGCGGCGACATCACGGGCTTTTTGAACACCGAAGGGCAGGAGCAGCCGCACATCACGCGGTCGAGCATCGACAGCATCCAGGAAATCGACTTTGCGAACAACGGTTACTCGGCGGAGACGGGGCACTCGCTGGGGCCGCAGATGAACATCGTCACCAAGGGTGGAACGAATCAGTTTCATGGGACGGCTTTTGAGTTCTTCCGCAACGACGCGCTGGACGCCCGCGATTACTTTGATACGGGAGCCAAGGAGCCGCTGCAGCTGAACCAGTTCGGTGGGAACCTTTCGGGTCCCATTTTTCACAATAAGCTCTTCTTCTTTGCGAACTACGAAGGTTCGCGGCAGCATGTGACTACGCTGAATCCTCTGAACCACACGCTGAGCGCCTATGTGCGATCGCAGTTTGTGCCTTCGATGCAGCCTGTTCTTGCGCAGCTTGCGCCGCTGCCCGCGGGCTGCGATGTGATTCCGACGCCTGCTTCCTGCGTCTATCAGCCCTTGGCATCCGAAACGGACGCGGGCGGAGCACAATTCGTGGTTTCGCCGACGGCGCTGCCCTCGATCCTGGACGAAGACACGGGTTCCGCGCGTCTTGACTGGGATATGTCCGGCGCCGACCGGTGGATGCTCCGCTACAACATCAACGACTCGACCACGAAGGACACCTACGGTCCGAACCTGGGGCAAACCTCGCCGCAGAGTCTGCGCACGCAGTTGATCAAGCTGGATGAGACGCATGTCTTCAGCCCGTCGCTGTTGAACCAGGCGAGTCTCGGTTACACGCGCTTTTACTCCACGACGGCGTCGGACACAGTGCAGCCGTACTACATCATCGCGGGCTTCTTTACGGATCTCGGCTCGTTACCGGGAGCGAACACCTTCAATCAGACCAACGCATACAGTACGTATGAACTCTTCGACAATGTAACGAAGACGTTCCATACGAACGAACTGAAGTTCGGTACCCAGATCCGTGTCAACCGGCAGGTCGAGGCGCTGTCCCCCTTGCAGTCTTATGAGTTCGCGAGCGTGAGCAACCTGGAAGACAACGTGCCGTTTGTGCTGCAGAAGAACGGATTCGCAGGATCGCTCGGCCTACACAACAGCGAGTACGACTTTTACGTGCAGGACAACTGGCATGTGACGCGCAAGCTGGTGCTGAACCTTGGCCTGCGCTACGACTACAACACGATGTGGAACGAAGCGCACAATCATATGCCGAACTTTGACATTACGACGCAGACGATTCTGCCCGGAACGCTGCCTCCGTACTCTGCGCCGCGGGCCGATTTCGCTCCCCGCGTCGGCATTGCGTACGACCCGTTCGGCACGGGCAAGACGGTCATTCATGCGTACGGCGGCATGTTCTACCTGCCCATGTGGCTGAGCTTTGACCTGTCCTCGAATGATCCGACGTATGCGACCTATAGCGTGAACCTGTTCCAGGTGAACATCACCTTCCCGGAGCCAAACCCAGCGCTGCCCGTGGGCACGCAGACGGTGTACTCCTTCCCGCAGCATCCCAAAGACCCGAACGCGCTGAACTGGCTGGTGGGCGTGGAGCAACAGTTGCCCGGTCAGTTTGTGACGGTGATCAACTACAGCGCGAACCGCGTGAATCATCAGCAGGCCGGCGTGAATTTCGCGGCGGTCAACGAAAATCCGCAGAACGTGAACCCGAACATTGGCACCCGTCCGCATAGTGGCTTTGCGGATGAGAATTATCTGGGCGACGTGTTGGGGTCAAATTATCAGTCACTGCAGGTACAGTTGCGGCGCAACTACCACCACCTGAATACCGAGTTGAACTACACCTGGTCGCACGAGATCGACGACATGGTGAACGTCTTCCAGGGCTTCGCCAATCCCTATGACCCGTTGTTCGACCGATCGAGCGGAGACATCGACGTGCGCAACAACTTTACGGCGAGCGCGGTGTACGACTTCTCCGATCTGCATGACCGCCCAACGTGGGAGCGGATCGTAGGCGGTGGGTGGCAGCTTTCCAGCATCTTCCAGGCGCGCGGCGGTTTGTCCGAAGACATCACGCTGATCAGTGGCATCTTTGGAAACCCGGTGCGGCCCAACTACGTGCCGGGCGAGAATCCCTATCGGTCGCACATCACGTGGCTGAATCCCGGTGGGTCTTATAACTCCGCGGCGTTTTCAGTGCCGACAGGCTATGACGGAACGCCGGGACAGAATCTCGGCGACGTGGGCCGCAACTGGCTGCGTGGACCCGGATTCTTCCAGTGGGACTTCTCGGCGATGAAGAGCTTCGACGTGACCCACACGGTCAAGCTGCAGCTCCGCACCGACCTGTTCAATATCATCAACCATCCGAACTACTCGAACCCGGACGGCGGCCTCTGCTCTGCGCTGACATACGGCGCGGCCGGGCAGACCGCAACGTGCACGCCCAATTCGAACTTCGGGATAACCTCCTCCACGGTCGCGAACCAGACGGGCAACGGGCAGATTGGCAATGGAACCGCCCGACAGGCGCAGTTTTCCCTGAAGTTATTGTTCTAATGGCAAAGCGGGCTGCTCGTCCGAGGCGAGTGGCCCTTGTCCGCTCGAGAAAGGAAGCCGATGCACAACATTGTGGGTGGCATGTGCCTTCTGATTCTCGCGGGCATCATGAATGCGAGCTTCTCGCTGCCGATGAAGTTTGTTCGTGCGTGGGCGTGGGAGAATACATGGCTGGTGTGGAGCGCTTTTGCTCTGCTGCTCCTGCCGTGCGCGCTCGCGTTGGCGACGATCCCGGCCTTCGGATCGATTCTCGACGGTGCAGGCAACGTCGCGCTCACGGTTGCGATGTGCGGAGCAGCGTGGGGTGTGGCGCAGGTTCTGTTCGGGCTCGCACTCGATAAGATCGGCATCGCGCTGACTTTTTCAATTGTGCTGGGGCTTTCGGCCGCGGTGGGCAGCTTGATCCCACTAGTGCGGCTGCATAGAGACCAACTACTGACGCGTGCCGGACTTATATCGCTGGCGGGAATTGCGCTGGTGCTGCTGGGTGTCACCGTGAGCGCGGTGGCAGGAAGAATGCGGGACCGCAGCCAGCACACCGAGGCCCGAACGGCGCACTTTGGCGTGGGCCTGATGATGGCCATTGCCAGCGGTGTTTGCGCGTCGATGATGAATGTGGGATTTTCGTTCGGGACGCCGTTGTCGGCCGCAGCGGCGTCGCACCATGCGAATGCGTTGTGGTGGACAGATGCGATCTGGGTACCCCTGCTAGCGGGCGGTGCGGTTCCAAACCTGTTGTACTGCGCCTATCTGCTGCGCAAGCAAAAAACCTCCGCGAACTATACGGCTGGGACCTCGGGCAGAAATGTTTTGCTGGCGCTGGCGATGGCGGTGCTGTGGTTTGGAAGCAGCGTGTTGTATGGAATCGCGACGGCATTTCTGGGGGACCTCGGACCGGTCGTCGGGTGGCCGCTGTTCATGTCGTTGATCGTGATTGTGGCCAGCGTGCTGGGGGTGTGGACAGGAGAGTGGCGCAATGCAGGATCGCGCGCACTTCGGGTCCAGGGCCTGGCAGTGCTTATCCTGGTGTGCGCGGTGGTTGTACTGTCGCGAGCGACCTCGTGAGGGATGGGATGAGAGCGCCGACGATCGCGGTGATCGCTTGCCTGCTTGCGCTGCCTCTAGCGGCGCAGAACAAAGGCATGGCCGTTGACACGGTGGAGTCGAAAAGCTTTGTCAGCACCGCGCTCGCGCGGGAGATGCCGTATGAGGTCGTGTTGCCTGCGGGATATTCCGGATCACAGGAGCGTTACCCGGTCCTCTACCTGCTCCACGGCTGGCAGGGCGACGAGACGAACTTCATTTCGCTGACGCACCTGGTTGAGGATGCTTCCGCCTACAAACTGATCGTGGTGACTCCGCGTGCAGAAAACTCCTGGTACGTGAACTCGGCGACGCGCGCGGAGGCTCGCTATGCTGATTACGTCTTTCAAGACCTGATCGCGGAAGTGGATGCTCACTACAGAACCATCGCGTCTCCGCACGCGCGCGCGATTGCGGGGATCTCGATGGGAGGCTATGGTGCAATGCTGTTCAGCCTGCGGCATCCGGGAGCCTTTGCGTTTGCGGCGAGCATCAGTGGAGCGTTCGCAGGGCCATCGGGGATTGAGAGCGTGATGCCGCAGTTGAAGCCCAGCACGGATGACGCGTTTGGCGTAGCAGGAAGCACCACGCGCACGCAGAACGACGTGGACACATTAATTGGCGCGGTTGACCGCACCGAGCAGCCGTACTTCTTTCTCGAGTGCGGCGCGAGCGATCCACTGCTGTCCTCGAACCGGCGGGTAGTCGAGGAACTCTCCTCGCACGGGTTTGCCTATGAGTACCACGAGCTTCCCGGAGCGCACACATGGCCGTTCTGGGAAGCCGCTTTACCAACGACGCTGAAAGTTTTGTCGATGCAGATGCATGTGGAGCCGGCGAGTGCGCCTGGCGCTGCTTTGAATCCTTCAACCGCTGTTCGCTGAAAGGACTGGCATGAGCCGCTTTTTTGATTCGCCTGGTATGCAACGGCGCACGTTTTTGAAACTTGGGGGTGCGGGCGCGGCGATGCTCGCGTCTCCGGCGCTTGCGGCGGTCAAGGCCGTGCCACCGTCGCTGCCAACGCCGGAGGATCTGGCAAGCGTTGAGATGGAGTTCGGATTCACCGACCTGTTCCAGATGCCGGTGTTCGCAAACGAGTGGGGATACGGCCAGGTCTCGAAGTCGGTCTCCGGCGTGACAGGCATTACGTTTCCCCCGTTCGCCTGTTGCGGCGTGCCGGATGTGACGTGGAGCCCCGGCCTGCTGACGTCGTGCGAGGTTTCAGTCGATGGGCAGTTGCTGGCGATCGCCCCACAAAATCGCGTCAAGTACAGATGGCTACCCCAGCGAGTGGACCGCGAACAGACCTACCAGGGTCTGCGCATTCGCACGCGGACATTCATGCCAGTGAAGCAGCGCGCCGTCGCACAACGCATTGAGCTGAAGAACACGGCATCGACGGCGCGCAGCTTTGTACTGTCCTTCGACCTGCGTGCGGCGGTGACGAAGAAGACGACCTTCTGGATGGCCGGCTGTCCGGGCGAAGGCGGCAACGCGCAGCAGTGGGATGCGGAGCGAAGCCGGGTGACGTTCGCGGCCCGCAACTCGCAGGCGGCGTCGGCACAAGGAGTGCAGCCGCGCGCGGATTCGCTGGCAGGCGGGCACATACTGCAGTACAAGGTACGTTTGCAGCCGGGCGAGTCCCACATATTTCGTTACGTGAATGCGTTGGCCGGCACGGAGGAAGAAGCCAATCGCTTCCACGATGAGCTGCAGGCCACATTCGACGAAGTCGAGCGGCAGAATAAGCAGTTCTATGCAGAGATGATGCGGGCACTGTTTACGCCAGGCAACAATTATTTCTCGGGCCACCTGCCCACACTGCACACAGAGGATGAGACGCTCTGGACGCTGTACTTCAATGGCATCAAGAACCTGATGAGCGCGCGGCGGTACTCGCCAGACTCAAACTATGGGCCGACCTATCTGACGCTGGGCGGCCACACGCTCCCAACGCTATCGTTCCCGTGGGACACATCCCTGACCGGGCTGAGCCTCGCGCTGCTCGACCCGGCTGCGCTGCGGAATCTGGTGGAAGTATGGCTGCGCGAGGACATGCACAAGCACCTGGCAACGGACTGCGTCAGTGGAACCGGTGTAGGACCGTGGTATGCGGTGAACGACACGGCGATTCTCGGTTGCGCGCGCGACTACCTGCGAACAAGCGGTGACTTCGCGTGGTTGGATAAGACGATCGCAGGAAAAAGTGTGCTGACGCACCTGGCTGACCATGCACTGTATTGGGAGACGCTACGACATACGGACCGCGGACTTGCGGACTACGGCAACATCGAAAATTTGCTCGAGGTCGTCAGCACCTACGTGCATGAAGTGGCCGGAATGAACGCCGGCAATGTGGCGAACATGCGCTTTGTGGCCGAGCTGTTGGAGCGACGCGGCGACGCAAACCGCGCCAGGGAATTGCGCGCGAAGAGCGAAGACCTGGCGGGGAGAATCAACCGCATGCTGTATGTGGCCGGCAAGGGATGGTGGCGTGCAGGACAGCTCGATGGCACATTCAACGAGGTGCGGCATTGCTATGATTTTTTGGCCGTGGTGGACAGCATGGGAACAGCACTCAGTCCACAGCAGAAACAGGAAATGGCGGCGTTCTTCTGGGCAGAGCTTGCCACGGGCAAGTGGATGCGCGCACTCTCCGCCGGAGACTCGGATGTCACCTGGAACATCCGCCCCGACCACAGCGCGATCGGCGCTTATGCTTCCTGGCCGCCCATGTCGGCCAAGGCGCTCTACCGGCTCGGAGAGCCGGATGAGAAAGTAGCAGGCTGGTTGCGCGAGGTAGCCAAAGCCGGCAACCAGGGACCCATCGGGCAAGCGCACTTTGTAGAAGATGTATGGCCGACGATGAAGGGTGGAGCGTTCAAATGTCCGAACGATGTGCCCTACATGAACGAGTGGTGTTGCATTGCGGGAGGCGCGTTCACCGATCTTGTACTGGATAGCATTTTCGGCGTAGAGATGCGGATGGACGGTCTTAGCGCAAAGCCGCGCCTGGCCGCATTTGATGCGAAGGCAGAGCTGCATGGCCTGCAGCATCAAGGCAGGCAGTACCGCGTGAACAACCAGGGCATCCACGCGATGTAAGCGTGCAGTATGCTGCAAAAGCAGGCTCTTCAACAGCAAGGAGTACGGCGTGCCGAAGCGTAAGAGTGGAATGATGAAGGACAACCCCGAGTCAGCCGCAGCCGTCAAGGCAGAGGCACGGTACCAGGTCATCTTGAATGACATGCATAAGACGGGTTCCGTCTCCGTCGATGCGCTCGCCGACCAACTGCAGGTGACCGTGGTGACGATTCGTCGCGACCTGGACGCGCTGGAACGCAAAGGCCTGCTGCATCGTACGCATGGCGGCGCGATGCCCATCCAGCCGCAGTTTTACGAGCCGTTTCGTCGCGACCGGTCATTCGTGATGCAGGTAGACCGGCAGGCGGATGAGAAGCGAAGGATCGGCTATGCTGCCGCGGCGCTGATTGAGCCAGATGAGACCATCGCGGTGACCCCAGGCACTACGGCGGCAGCGGTCGTCCGCGCGCTCCCGCTTAATTACAACCTGACAGTGGTGACCAGCACGGCGAACGTGGCAGTAGAGCTTTCCAAGCGCAAGGACATCAAGGTGTTCGTAACCGGCGGCACACTCCACGGAGAGTGGTTCTCGTTGGTCGGTCCCCACGCGCAGCGCAGCCTGGACAACATCCTGATTCACACGTTGTTTATCGGTGCGGACGGACTCGACCCGGATTGGGGCGCAACGTCCTTTGATCAGGACGAAGCGGACCTGCTGCGCATGATGGTGGAGCATTCGCGACGTCGTGTGGCTGTGGTCGACCATACGAAGCTGGGCAAGGTGGCGAATTGGAAGATCTGCGAGTCGCGGAACTTGCACGTAGTGGTCACGGATACCCAGGCGACGGACGAGACCGTCGTGCCATTTCGTGAAATGGGTGTGGAGATCATTCGAGTATAGATACCGCTTAATGCTGTTAGTTTGAACGCACGCTTTGCGTGTGGGTTCCACATCGTACGACAGCGAGTCATATATTGATTGCGTATTACAGATCACTTGCCGATGCAGAACGTGATATTACGTCCATACCAAGTGTTTATGCTGGGTTCAGCGTGATCGACTGTTTCTGGAGACTCGCTGGGGACTCAAAATCACGTGACGAAAACCTTGGGGACGCAAGCTCGCGCGGATGCGCCACCGCGTGAAGCTGCCGATGGCCCTAAGTCTAGAAGGCCATGAGCCGACCCGATCTTCAATTAATTGATTGTGGGTTGAGATATTTCCCCCAATCACAGCACTTTTTCGGAATCTGCGCGGTCGAAGGATCTCAGGGATGCTTCCGCGCCACGACGACGACTTTGGCGCGGAAGCAAGACGATGAAATACGTTCACTGAATATTCAGTCGCCAATTCTGCGGTGCTTGCCCATTCGCGGTATCCAGCCACATTTGAAGTCCTTGTGTCGCTTCGCCGTAGTAGTCATCGATGACCATCGCAGAACCGTTGTTCGTCGTGGCCGCCTGGTTCTGCACAACGAAGTAGCCGTTGCTCTGCGGAATGAACTCCCAATTCTGGGCGGCATTCCCGTTGCAGGGCTGCTGCCAGAGCATCGTGCTGGTCCCTTGAGTTTGAGGAAGCATGCGGGAGGGAGTTCCATTGCCCCACGGGTCGTCGAGACACATGCCACTTTGCACGCTCACCATCGTGAAGTAACCATTGCCCTGCAAGTGGAGCGTCCACTTCTGCGTCGACAGACCGTTCGCCGGATACTGGATGACCTGTACGCCATTAGTGGCTCCGCCCGAACAGCCATCGCAGTAGTTATCCAGGAGCATCGAGCTAGCCTGGTTTTCCAGGGTATAGGTCGCGCCGTCACTGATCGTTCCGGAGGGGCTGCCTGACGCCCCCGGAGGCAACGAAGCGAGCCAGTTCTGCGGCGCCTCGCCATTTGCGGTATCAAGCCACATTTGAAGTCCCTGCGTTGCCTCGCCGTAGTAGTCGTCAACCACCATGGGAGTTCCAGCTGCTGGATTATCAGCCGTTGCTGCTTCGTTCAAAATGAGAAAGTAGCTGTTGCTCTGCGGAACGAATTCCCAATTCTGAGCGGGATTCCCGTTACAGGGTTGTTGCCAAAGCATCGTGCTAGTCCCCTGCGTTTGAGGAAGTGTGCGCGAGGGAATTCCATTGCCCCACGGGTCGTCCAGACACATGCCACTCTGCACGCTCACCATGGTGAAGTATCCATTACCCTGCGAGTGAAGTGTCCACTGCTGGGTCTCCAGGCCATTCGCCGGATATTGAATGACTTGAACTCCATTCGTGGCTCCGCCAGAACATCCATCGCAGTAGTTGTCTAACTGCATTTGGCTCGCCTGGTTTTCAAAGGTGTAGGTCAAGCCGTTAGTGAGCGTTGGTGCACCCTGATATCCAACCGATACAATGTTCGCTTGTACATTGCTCATCGAGGTAGTGCTTGGAGTTCCGGTCGTCATCACTCCTTCGAAGAAGTATCCCGAATCGATATGGGTATTGTCTCCTCCCATCCCCAAAATGATCGCCCCCTGCTGGTTCATCGGGGAATATCCATTGGGAAGAGCTAACGTACCTGATGACGAGAGAGTTCCCGATTGTGAATTTCCCCCATAGACCTGGTAGTAATGTTGACCATCGTTCCACGCCATCGCCGTGACAAATTGAGTACCGGATACCGTAAAAGGCGTGCTGGTGTTGAAGGGGTAAATGCCATTTTCCATATCTAACCCAACATCCGGATTCGTACATGGCATGGAGGGACAGATGATGTTTATGGCGTCCATATCACTGGCTCCCGTGTCATCGTTGCTCGTTTCGGCATTTCCAAAGTCCAGACAACAAAGGGTATTGAGATTATTGGCGGAACTCACCATATAAACTCCTTCGGGCTCCCCGTTCTTTGCGATGCCGGTCGTGGTGTCGTTGCGGTAACCGGTTCCCGAAAAAATGTAGATACCGTACACCTTATGACCGCCGGCAATTACAGGCAAAGCGCTGGCCGACGCCGGAAGATCGTAGCCGTTTGGGCCAGGACCGCTGGATTCGCCCCCAGGAGGAGCAGGGGTTAAATTGTTATGGTCGGAAGTCTGATCGTAGATCTCAGTAATCGTACAAGTCGTGTTTGCACAGAACGCGTCCTGTATAGCAGCATTGGCGTACCCGTCCGATAGAACTCCGATATTGGATGTGGTTCCGTCGGATTGTCGGGTAACTTGGTAGAGCGATCCGGTATAAGAGGCGTAGAGTGCTCTCGTTGTACTGTAGGCAGCTACGCACGGAGTCGCCGGTGAAGCGGCCGCATAGATATCGCAGGGTCGAGTCGACTGAGCGTACGCGGCGGGTGCGCCGGTTAGACCGATGGCGGCGGCAATCGCAACTGCCGTCAGCAACTTTTTAGAGGTAAATCGCGAGTGAAGATTAGCTTGGGTTTTCATTGGATTGTCCGTGGCTCCTTAGCCTCATGCGTTTGGGATTGTGAAACGCCTGGGATCTTGTTTGCCCGAAGATCAAGCGGAACAGTGCAATCGTCGCTCTACAACTCGCCGGTAAGAGCCCTTCAAAACACCAAACAAGGTCTCGCGAGATTGACAAATCTTTTATCTATAATCTACAAATGTGTCAAGTCCCGAAGTTCGACTCACCAAAGGGGCTCATTCGAAAGGCCATTTCATGCATCGTCGTCAGTTCCTGCGGAACGCCGCAATGGCAAGCTTCGCGTCCACATTCGTTTCGCGCGGCAAAGCCGCACCGCAGGCTGACGCATTGATCGAGCTCCTGGCGGAAGAGAGTCCTGGCGTCATCTCGCCGCTCCTTTATGGGCAATTTACCGAACACATCGGCGGCGTGATCTATGACGGCGTATGGGTCGGCGAACGCTCGAAGATAAGAAATTATCACGGCATCCGCGCCGAACTTGTCGATCGCCTTAAGGAGATCCAGGTTCCGATCATTCGGTGGCCCGGCGGCTGCTTCGCTGATAGCTATAACTGGCGTGACGGCGTCGGCCCGGCAGCAAAACGACCGCGACATACAAACTTTTGGGAGGTGGATCCGGATGCTCAACGTCTCCACGAGCAAGGCGCACAAATCTTTGAGACGAATGAGTTCGGTACCGATGAGTTTGCGCGCTTCTGCAAATTGACAGGAGCAGAACCGTACCTCGCTGCAAATGTCCGCAGCCTGCCTGCGCTGGAGTTTGATAACTGGGTCGAATATTGCAATTCGCCTGCCGGTTCAACGTCTCTGGCAGAGCTCAGAGCAGAAGGCGGCTCCCGCGACCCGTTTAACGTGCGTTGGTGGGGTGTGGGGAACGAAAGCTGGGGATGCGGAGGAAACTTCCTGCCTGAGGATTATGCGTCAGAGTTTCGACGATACGCGACGTGGATCCCAAGTTTTGGGTTAGATCTTCAGTTGGTCGGGTCCGGCCCGAACGACAACGATTTGGACTGGACGAATCGGTTCTTCGAACAGATCTTCGCGTCGCCTCATCCATATAGCAATCCACATTTCAAAGGCTGGTCCGTCCATCATTACTCCGCACGCCATGAACAGGCCCTGCGTTTCGAGGACTCCAATTGGTACCAGGTCTTGAAAGAGTGCGACCAAATAGAACAAATCATAGAAGACCAATGGGCTGCGATGGGCCGATACGATAAGGAGCACAGCGTCCGCTTGGTGGTGGATGAGTATGGCCCCTGGTATGTGGAAGGGACCGAAGTAGACCCAACCCATATTTTCGGTCAGCAGGTAACGGTCCGGGATGCCTTGGCTACGGCATTGACGCTAGACATCTTTAATCGGCATCCCGAAAAAGTGTGCATGGGAACCAACGCGCAGTTGGTCAACAATATCAACGCGTTGTTCCTCTGCCATGAAGAGAAGTTTCTCGCTACGCCGAACTATTACGTCTTCGGGATGTATGCCGGCCACCAGGGAGGAAAAACACTGCGCGCCAACTTTTCCACCCCCAACATTCACTACGTGTACGAAGGCGAGAGCGCCAGCCTATGGGGAATGAATGGCTCGGCCTCGCGCAAAGAAAATGTAATCACGGTCACGGCTGTAAACCCCGATGTGCATTCTCCCAAGTTGACCCGCGTAAAGCTGAGAGGAGCGAATATCCAGCAAGCATCGGGAACCGCACTTTTTGCGGCCGATATGCATGCCCATAATACGTTTGAAGAGCCCACGAACGTTCAGCCGAGCTCGCTGCGCACGGATCTGCGCGGAGGTGAAGTTACTCTTACTGTCCCGCCAGGGTCCGTCATAAAACTTCAACTGACGGTGGAATAGTGGATGTCTTCAATATCCACTTTGCCAACCAGAGCGACGGTTCCGCGCTCCCTCTAGAGTCTAAATTCGAACGGCATGGGGAACGCCCGATCGAGGTCAGGCGCATATGCATAGGTCGGTAGCTCGATTGAAGGATTCAGCCCAGAAATCGCAAATGCAGCCCGAGGCGCCCACGAAAATCGAAGGGCATGGCGGTCGTTCTGACATACACGACGTAGCGCGTCTGGCTTGCGTGTCTATCGCAACAGTCTCTCGAGTCACAAGCGGGGTCACGAATGTCGATCGAAAGCTTGCTCGACGTGTATGGAAGGTGATCGAGGAACTCGGATACTCGCCCAGTCGTGCCGCGCAGGCACTTGGGTCGGGAAGGACAAGACTCATTGGATTGATTGTTCCCGAAATCAATAATCCATTTTTTTGTGAACTTATTCAGGGATTCGAAGATATCGCCCTTGAGCATGGCTACGAGATGATGTTGGGATCGACTTATAGTAATCCGGAGCGTGCTCTCTCATGGCTCCAACGTATGTTGCAGCATGGCGTTCACGGGATTGCCATGATGACGTTTGCGACCGAGCCCGACGATATATACCGCATCGCTCGCGGCGTTCCCATCGTGAGCATTCAATCAAGCATTCCAAGAGAGCCACATACCAGCATCCAGATCGACTTTCTTGCAGGCATTCGGCAGGCTGTGCAGCATCTAGCTGCGTTACGGCACCGTGAAATTGGCTTTGCAGGTGCAGACACCGGAAACTACACGGCCATGCTTCGCCGAAATGCCTTCATCACTGCCATGCGCGAACTCGGGCTGGTGGTCAGGACGGAATGCCTGTTTGAGCAACACCACACCTTCGAGGGTGGTAGCGAAACAGCACGGCGAATCATCGATCTCAAAGATCGTCCAACCGCACTTGTTTGCTCCAATGATCTCATCGCCATCGGCGTGATGGGAACTTTGCAGCAAAGTGGATTGAACGTGCCCAGTGACATATCTGTCATCGGACTCGATGACATTAAGCTCGCCCAACTGACCTCGCCCCCTCTGACGACAGTGGTCCTGCCCCGACGGCAATTGGTTGAAAGCGCTTTCGATTCACTGCTATGGCAATTCGATCCTTCGGGCAAGCAAAGCGATCTCTCGGATCACATCACAACGTCGCTGGTAATTCGCAAATCAACGACATTTGCTGCTCCATCGTCACGCTAGCTGCGGCACATTCCACACGACACTTGGTTCCTGACGACTTTTCCTTGATCGAATTTCCGCTTGACTTTTCTATGATCTATTATTTATAAACTGTCGCGACTGCTGAAAGATGGATTGGAGGCGTGTGAGTAATAACTCAACAACAAGGGGGTCGCTTCTTTGTGCCGTCCCTTCTCGTTCTCTTGTCAATGCCCGTCATGAAATCGTCGAACCCCAGGGCTCGACCGATCGGCAAGCCATCCATAGCTATGCCCGGGGCCGAGCGACGGTTCACGTGTACACACTCCAGGAGGCAACACAATGAAGAAAATAAACACGACGATCACGATGCTGGTTGGGCTCTGCGCGATCCTGGCTCTGGAGGGAACCCTCTACCCCTCCAACGTGGCCGAAGCCCAATCGGTGCGTGGTTCTTTGGCAGGAAGCGTCCTGGACCCATCCGGAGCAGCTATCCCGGGAGCGAAGATCATCGTCATCGATCCCTCCACAGGAGTAACACGGGCCGCGGTATCGAACGCGGAAGGCTCGTATCGCTTTCCAGAATTGAACCTTGGCTCCTATGACGTAACAGTGTCAGCGAATGGCTTTTCTACGACCGTCCAGCATGGCGTCCAGATCACGATCGGCAATGTCTCCGCACTGGACGTCACACTCACCGCTGGCAGCGCCTCGGAAACCATTAATGTCGACGCCTCCGCACCCAGCGTAGAAACACAGTCATCTGACGTTGGTGGAACGATTCAGGCCCGGCAGATCATCCAATTGCCCCTCGCGTTGGGCGGCGTCGGGGCGCTCCGTTCTCCTGAGTCCTTCATATTCCTGCTGCCGGGAACCACCGGGCCCGGGTCGGCCAATAGCTTCAACGGCATTTACACGTTGAAGATCGCGGGTGGCCAGGCTTTCGGCAATGATGATCTCCTTGACGGAGCGAGCCAGACAAGAAGTGAAAACGGCTCTTCATTTGACGAAGAATCCCCTTCCGTTGAGGCACTGCAAGAGTTCAAGCTCATTACCGGCATCTTTGCCGCGGAGTACGGACGCACCAGTGGTGGAATTGAGTCGTTCGTCACCAAGAGCGGGACGAACCAATACCACGGCTCCGTCTTCGACATTTTCCGCAACGAAGCACTGGATGCAAATACTTGGTTCAACAACGGCAACCTAGCTCTCAATTGCTCGGGTGCAAACGATACGCCGCAGTGCACCAGCGCCTATAGTAGGCCCGACGACAAGCAGAACGACTACGGTGTCAGCCTGGGTGGTCCACTGAGCATCCCGCACTTGTTCGATGCAAAGAACAAGCTGTTCTTTTTCTTCTCGTGGGAACAGCTTCGCCGAACCATCGGAGGGACGCAGGTAAGTACGGTGCCTACTCTTGCCGAACGTGGAGGAGATTTCACCGATCTTTACAATCCAGCGGCGCCACCAGCCGGTGGCAGCACTGCAACGAATCCCTGTGATGGCCTGCCTGTGTATCCTGGTGAGATCTTCGACCCCAGTACCCAGCGGGTCGTAAACGGCACACCCTGTCGGTCTGCGTTTGCCGGCAACGTGATTCCGCAGCAGGAGTTCAGCGCAGCTGCGAAAAACATCCTTAGTTACATTCCTCCGCCTACCACGTCCGCACTCTTCAACAACTACTTTTATCCGAGCTCATTTCCCGTCTTCAACACCACCTACACTGTCCGGATTGATGTCAATCCTTCGCCCCGGCAGAAATTCTTTGCCTCGTACTCGACACGCGACAACCTTCGAACCTGCTGCGCAACGGCCCTACTTCCGTATCCCCAGGACTCGGGAACCTGGCAGCAAAACTTCACAACCCATTTCGGTCGCGCAGGGTGGGACTTCGTTATCACCCCAAACCTGTTGAATCATTTCAACTTCGGCTACAACCGCTCCAATAGCGCAAATTTCCCATTTGCAGTTCTAAACAATATTGATTACACCCAACAGCTTGGAATCCCTAACTCCCCAGCATCGAAAGTCTTTCCCCAAATCAATTTTGACAGTCGGGACCAGTACCGCAACCTGGGCAATCAGTATCAACTGAACAACGATTGGATCGATAACGGGTTCCGCTTCAACGACAGCCTAAGTCTTACAAAAGGACGCAACAGCTTTAAGTTCGGAATGGATTTCCGCATTCAGCAATTCTCGCCGTTGAGCTATCCCACCCCGTCTCTTATTTTCGACCGCGCGCAAACCTCGTCGGATCCTTCGAATTCGGAGCTGGACGGCAATAGTCTTGCCAGCCTCTTCCTGGGCCAGGTCTCCAGCGGCAACTTTGGAGATGGCGTTCTCTCAACGCAATCGCGATGGACGTCCTTCTACTATGCCTTGTTTGCGCAAGACGACCTGAAGGTAAGCGATAAGCTAACTCTCAATTTGGGTATCCGGTGGGATGTCGATGTTCCCCGCACGGCTGCACACAATGCAACATCGAACTTCAGCCTTTCCGCAACAGATCCTGAGTACGATATCCCGGGCGCTCTCGTTTTCGGGACCCAAACGAAAGGGAACACGCGTTGGGCTAACACCTACTACAAAGACATTGCACCAAGAGTGGGCTTCGCGTTTTCTCCCTATACCAATGGAACCACCGTGTTCCGGGGTGGTGCGGCCATCATCTACGGCCCATTGCAATATGCCGACGACGGCAATGGTATGAATGCCGGTTACGCAGTCAAGCCCCAGTTCACAAGCGCCGACGGATTTTCGCCGTCGTTCATTACTGACGCAGGGTTCCCCACATATGCTCACCCACCCAATCTTGACCCCGGCATCTTCAACGGTCAGCCGGTAAGCGATAATTACATCGCAACCTCCGGAAAACCACCAGTTCTTTACGAATGGAGTTTCGGGGTGCAACAGCAGTTGGCCAAGGACTTGATCCTTGAAGTCGGCTACCTGGGGAATAAGGCACAGAATCTGCGATCGAGTGTCCAGAACATCAACAATATTCCTCTCAGTGCGTTCAACCTTGGCAACGATCTGAATGCTGCAGTAGCAGGGAACGATGTCGGAGTCACTGCCCCCTTCCAGGGGTTCTACTCGCTGTGGGGTACTGGAGCGCCGATCCAACGTGCTCTCCGGCCCTTTCCTCAGTATTCCGCGATCGACACGGGTTGCTGCATCCAGAACGTAGGCATGTCAACGTACAACGCACTACTTGTTTCGCTGACCAGGCGCTTTCGGAATGGACTATCGCTGCAGGCGTCCTATACCTGGGAGAAGAATCTGACGGATGCGGACAGCGCAATACCAGGCAACGTCACCGGCCAGCCCGTGCAAAATCCTGCCAATCTCCATCAGGAAAAGGCTCTGAGCGCGGAAGATCTCCCACAGACGTTCGTGGTGGCTCCTCTGTATCAGCTTCCCTTCGGACCGGGACAGAAATACCTTACGCATGGATCCACGAGCTATTTCGCCGGGGGATGGGAGGTTGGAGGGATTCTGCGTTACGAGTCCGGACAGCCGATTTCATTTTGCTGCGCCACGTCGATCCCAGGTTGGGATAACAGCATTCGCTACTCGCGCAATCCAACCCAGTCCTTGGCGAGCGCGGCCTATCGCGCCGGCCAGCTGAACCCCTTTATCGCGAGCCAGGATAGCTACTTCAACCCTGCTGCCTTCATTGATCCCAACAGCACCGCCGTTCGCGGTACTGGACCCTATACCTTCGGCAATATACCTCGAGTTACAGGAGAGGTCAGGTCCCAGAATTTCTACAACGAAGACATAAGCATCTGGAAGACTACGCCCATCCACCGAGGTGTGCTGTTCATCTTCAAGGCGGAGTTGCTCAACGCCTTCAATCGGCATCAGTTCGCAGTACCGGATACGAATCCAACAGATTCCTCCTTCGGTATACCAACCTCAACAGTTTCAAACCCAAGGAACATCCAATTCACCGGTCGCATCAGTTTCTAATTCCGCTAGGGGCGTGTCAGGCGGTTGGATCCGCCTGGCACGCGCGCTTCCGGGAGCTGAGAGCCGAATAGGTCAGTGTTGTCCTGATTCTGTTATCGTCATTGTTTTCTCGATTTCAATCTGCAGGGAAGAAGAAACAATTGAACATCCAGGGCCTCGAAAGATTGCCACCAGCGTTCATCAGGTTGATGAGCCTCCTTTTGTTGGCCGGATCGGCGGCGCCCATCGCTCGGCCTCAGATGTCGGAGTCTTCGCCCAGGCCACAGGGCGAGCCCATCATGATTCGGGTCAGTCGCCCCGACAAGCAGCAAGAAATCCCGGCCACTCTTTTTGGAAGTTTCCTGGAACCCATTGGTCAATCCACCTACGGCGGCCTCTGGGCCAACGTTGTGCAGAACCCCTCCTTTGAAGAAGGCCTGTGGTCGGCAGAGAATCTCGAGGCAAAGTGGAACTCCAATGCGGGACTTAGAGCCGCCTCGTCTCTCGGCTTACCAATGCCATGGGAACCTCTCTACCCAGCTCAAGGCAGTCGTTACGCTCCCGTGCGCGGAAACGCGGCAAATTCGGCGCAATCCATTCTCCTGATGTCCCTACCGGACAAGGAGACAGGCATCCTGGAACAGGTTTACCTTCCCGTTCATCGCGAACTGAAGTACACAGGCAGCGTTTGGCTGAAGCATGTTGAGGGGAATCCCACAGTAAAACTCTCCTTGCGACGCCACGCGCATCCTGCAGAGGTGCTAGCAGCGAGTGTCGTACAGGCGTCGTCAGACGTTTGGGCCAAGTCAATCTTTCATCTTGTGTTGCACCCTGGCCAGGTGGCGCCGCTCGAACCTGTAGACCTAGTGATCTCTCTCGAAGGTGCTTCTCGAGTCCTCGTAGACAACATCGACCTGGACCCCGACGACGCGGTCGATGCCATGGACCCTGAAATCCTTACGTTGGCAAGGGAACTCCATTCCCCGGTGGTTCGCTTTGGGGGGAACTTTACCTCCGGGTATGACTGGCAAGACGGTGTCGGCCCTCGGGATACTCGTGTCAGCAAATTAAACCTTGCTTGGGGCATACCTGAGTACAACACCTTCGGTACCGACGAGTTCCTTCGCTTCTGTGAGCTCATCGATGCAAAGCCACAGATTGCTTTGAACCTGGGTACTGGCACGCCGCACCAAGCCGCCGAGTGGGTCCGCTACGTCAACGCACGCTGGGCCGATCATCACGGCGGCCTCACATGGGAACTAGGAAACGAACTTTGGGGAAGCTATCAAATCGGCTATCCTGCGCCGCAACTTGCCGCAGCTACGACCCTGGCAACCAGTGACGCCGTTCGCAAAGTTGACTCCGGTGCCCGCCTGATTGCGACCGGCGGCGACGGAGGCCTCTTCCATGATTGGAATGCGCAACAGCTTAGCAATCCCCCCGACAGTTTCAATTACCTTTCCAGCCACTTCATCGTGAACGAAGATGTGCTTCTTCCCGACGCGTCAAATGACTTTCGCACGATGGCCATGCTCGCTGCGCCTTGGGGTCTATCAGACCGGATCCACGCCATGAAACAGCAGGCAATCGATGCTCATCGTCCAGATGTGAAGTTCGCGTTTACCGAGTGGTTGATGATCGCCACCCACTCGCATTCCGTGCCGAACTACAACAACATGGGTGGCGCCCTGTTTGCTGGCGGATTCTTGAACGCAATGATTCGTAACTCCGACGTGGTCTCGATTGCCAATATGACGGGGATCCTCGAGTTTGGCGGAATATGGCAGAGGCGCGGGCAGGTATATGCCTCTCCGGCTTACTGGGTGTTGCGGAGTTATGCCAATGCGAAACCGCGCACCTTGCTAAGAGTCGATTCCACTTCACCAACATTGAACATCTCGAAGGGACTGATCCAGTTGCCAGAGATCGTCGCGGCTCCCTACCTGGATATAGTCGCAGCGCAGTCCGAAGATAAGAGCAAGCTCGTACTGTTGTGCGTCAATCGCAATCTAAGCCGCCCGGAATCCGCTGTGATTGATCTCAGTTCCTTCGTCCTCGAACCGGGGCTGGCCCGTGTGACCACCATTGCCGGTGACGGAGTACTGGCCGAGAACGACGAATACACTCCGAATCGCCTCATCGCTGCGACGTGTACCCAAAGATTCACTTTGAAACAGCCGTATGTTTTCCCGAACGCCAGCGTAACCGTAATAGAAATTCCTCTCAGAAAGTAACACCCCGCCCCGAACACGAAGAGAACCTGGATGCAGGGATTACAGATCTAACTACTATGAAATTCCAGTTTTCGCGAGGCAATTAATGCAGGTAGCGAGCGTCTCATCTTCCTCACCGGCAAATCTTCACAAGGTGCGCCTGAATCGCACGGTTGTCGCGGCCAGCATCACTGCCGCCCTTGGAGGCTTGCTATTCGGCTTCGATACCGCTGTAATTTCGGGTGTCACCAAGGACCTCAACACGCAGTTTCATCTTTCTGCAGCCAGCTTCGGTTCCGCTTTCACAGTCGCGGTAGCGCTTTGGGGAACCCTCGCTGGTGCAGCTGTCGGCGGATTTTCAGGTGATCGATTCGGCCGTCGCTACAGTCTGCGGATCCTTGCCTTGCTGTTTACAGCTTCGGCTGTCGGCTGCGCCATCGCCTGGAGCTGGTCCGCATTCATTGTCTTTCGATTTATCGCGGGGGTCGCCATCGGTGCGTCTTCCGTTGTTGGTCCAATGTATATCGCAGAAATTGCCCCCGCTTACTGGAGGGGCCGCATGGTTGCATTGTTCCAACTGAATATCGTTTTTGGGATCGTCGTTGCCTACTTCTCGAACTATGTCATTGGGACTTTGAATCTTGGAAGCCTGGAGTGGCGCTGGAAATTAGGAGTGTCAGCATTTCCTGCGTTGTTGTTCTTGCTGATGCTCTTTCGCATTCCCCGCAGCCCACGCTGGCTAATGGAAAAGGGCAAGCTGGAAGAGGCTAGACAAGTGCTGATTGAGGTCGCCGGCGCCTCTGCCCCCTTCGAGTACACGGCCATCCAGGAGTCGCTTCAGCTCGATAAGGAAGCTGGCAGACAGCCGCTGTTTTCACGTCGCTTTCGCATTCCAGTTATCCTTGCCGTTACGCTCGCTCTGTTCAATCAATTCTCGGGCATTAATCCGATTCTGTATTACCTTAATGACATTTTTGCCAGCGCGGGCTTCAACAAAGTATCGAGCGATCTACAGGCTGTAGCTGTTGGCGGGACAAACATGTTGTTCACCATTGTCGCAATGTCGGTGATTGACCGAGTCGGGCGCAAAAAGCTTCTGCTTCTAGGCTCAGTGGGCACATTCTTCTGCTTAGGTACGATGAGCGTGATGAAATACACGGGTAAACATCAAGAATTGTTTCTCTGGCCACTGATCGGATTTGTTGCCTTCTTTGCCGTCTCTCAGGGATCAGTGATCTGGGTTTACATCAGTGAGATATTCCCGAATTCGGTTCGAGGTAAAGGCCAGAGCTTAGGAAGCTTTACGCATTGGATCGCGTGTGCGAGTCTCGCGAATGTCTTTCCACTAGTCGCCAAGCGCTCTCCATCCGCTCCGTATTTCTTTTGCGCTTCCATGATGCTGGTACAGCTGATTGTGGTTGGAAAGTTTTTCCCGGAAACGAAGGGATACACACTTGAAGAACTCCAGGCAAAGCTCGAGACCCCGTAGCAAACGAAGGTTGGATGGCGCAGTAGGAACCACGGACCGCGCCTTGCTGTATCCCGCACCACCTGGTTCCTCCAATGCAGTAGAACGCCGTTTGCACTCTGGACGCAAATTTCGCCTGTACTATAGAGTAAAGATAGTCCACGGCTGGGAGCACTTACATAAGTGGAAGATTCATGGACGAGACGCGACGGCGGAGTGCTCCGCCCACAAACCACCCCGCAGTTGGCGGCTCAGACGCTGAGGACTGCGATCATATCCGGAGAGCTTAAACCCGGTGACCGGATCTTAGAGCAGAAGTGGTCGACGCGTTTGGGGATCGGGCAGCCGACACTGCGCGAAGCAATGTTTGAGCTGGAGCATCAGGGTCTCCTTCGAAAGCAGCCGCAGCGCGGGACCTACGTCGCTCAGCTCAGCCCTCAGGACTACCAACAAATCCAGGAAGTGCGCATCCCGTTGGAAGCCATTGCAATAGGGCGGGCGGCGGAACAATTGACAAATGAGCAGGAGCGAAAGCTTGCGAAGCTCGTCAGGGAAATGCGGGGCACTGATGCGAAAGACGATGTAAAACACTTTCACGACTGCGATGTACTGTTTCATCGCACCATCTGGGAAATCGCTGGCAACCCCTACCTCGCGGAGATGCTGGAGACCATTACATTTCGGCTATTTGTATTTTCGATCGTGGGTCGATGGGACAATAAGCCAGGCTCGGCAGGAGAACGTGCCGCGGCCGTCAAACAACACGAGAATATCCTGCGGGGGCTGCGCACGAAGGATGGAGTGCAAGCCCAACAGATTTTCTTGGAAAGCACGGTCAACTACTGGAACAAACAATATGGGTTGACCCTGAAGGCGGAACACCTGTTCGCAAAAGCATAAGGGATTAAGCTCAAGACTCTTCGGAACCGTGCGATTCGAACAATCGGATTTGCGCCATACGCCACAGATTGTTAGCTGCGGCTCAGAACGTGGCGAGCCAACCTCCGTCTACATAGATCACCTGGCCAGTCACGAAATCAGAGGCTGAACTCGCAAGAAACACGATCGGCCATGCGATATCTTCTGGAGTTCCCCACCGGCCAAGCGGACACCGGCTCTTCACCCACTGGTCGAAACTCGGGTCGGCAATGAGTGCCGCATTCAGATCTGTATCAATGTAGCCGGGGGCAATGGCGTTGACATAAATTCCGTACTTCGCCCACTCAACAGCGAGCGCTTTGGTCAGTTGGCCGACAGCACCCTTTGAAGCGGTATAGGGTGAAGTATTCGGGCGCGCTGCGGACGTCATCAAGGAAGCTAAATTGATTACTTTGCCCCCGCCTCCGGCAGCAATCCGGTGGCGAGCAAATGTGCGGCTTACTTCGAACAGTGCTGTGACATTGATACCGAGCACCTCGTTGAAATCCCTCAGCGAGATATCTATCGCCTCGCCCCTGCGCTGAATGCCCGCAGAATTGACGAGAATGTCGGGAATTCCGTGTTCGGCAAAGATGCCATCGAGGAACGGCCTGATCCTTCCGGTCTGCATGAGATCGAAGCATAGGCTTAGCGTTTCGCAGCCAAATTCTCGAAGCTCCTCTCCACAGCGCTCCAATTCCTCTTTATCGCGCCCGAGCAGCAGGATTTTGGCCCCGCCTTGCGCAAGTGCTCTTGCTGCGCCGAGCCCAATCCCCCGCGTTGCCCCTGTAATCAAAGCGGTCTTGCCGCTCACGTCGAACGCGTTCACTGTGCTCCGTTGGAAGGAAGAACTAGAATTTTGCATGCTCCTCCTTCCTGGAAAAGTCGGAACGCGTCTGAGACATCACGGAGAGAAAATTCTGCGCTGATGATCGGGGCCAGAGGCAGGCTCATGGCGATGTCGATGGCAGTCTGAAAATCCCTCCGTTCGTACACCCGTGAACCCAGCATCTGCAGCTCTTTGAAGTTCACGGCTTGCATGTCGATCTCGACGGGGCCTTTGAACACACCAAGGTTGACGATCACACCACGCGAACGCGCAAGCGCGATCATCTCCTTTGCAGAAGACGGATGACCTGCGCATTCGTAAACGATGTCCGCGCCGTTTTGTGCGGTTAGCTCCATTGTGCGTGCACGAAGTTCCAGTCCTGCAGACACGGCTTCGAGCCCAAGACTTAACGCCAGTTCAACTCTTGAAGCACGCACATCGCTAATCAGCACGTGGGGTATGCCGCGCTGCTTGGCAACAAGGGCGGTGAGTAGTCCGATCGGGCCGGCTCCCAGGACAGCGGCGACTTCTACATCGCGAGTTCCCGCCCGGTCGACGCCGTGCACGGCTACCGCAAGAGGCTCGATAAGCGCGCCGATACGCGGTGGCATGTCCGGCGGCAGCTTTATCAACGAGGCAATGGGCAGCTTCACAAATTCAGCCATACCCCCGTCCACGTCGAACCCAAACAGTCGAAGCTGGCGACATACGTGCGCATTGCCGCTGATGCAGGCGTGACAGATCCCACAGGAAATCAACGGAAACGTTGTGACTCGGTCGCCGACTGCCAGTGCTGAGTGTGGCTCCGACAATTCGACGATGATTCCTGATAGCTCGTGCCCGATGGTAAGCGGGGCTCGTGCACGGGGATGCGTTCCGGCAACGATGTTCAGATCAGAGCCGCAAAAGCCGCACGCCTCAACTTTGATGAGCGCTTCCCTGGGACCAATTGAAGGAAGCGAAACCCGAGAAGCTTCGATCTGATTTGGCCCGAGATAACGCGCTGCGAGCATCGTTTGCATTGGTCTCCTTACTGTGCGGTGTATCCACCATCCAGCATCAGGATGGCGCCGGTGAAGAAGCTGGCAAGATCCGTAGCCATATAGGCGTAGAACGATGCAACCTCTTGAGCGCTGGCAATGCGTCCGATGGGATGAGCATCCTTGAGCATCTTCCAATATCCCTCTGGATCACCGGATGATTTCGCCGACTCATGCACGATGGGGGTGTCAACGGTGCCACACGCAATGGCGTTTACGCGGATGCCATATTTGGCATACTCCGTCGCCATTTGGCGCGTCATCTGATGCAACGCCCCTTTGGAAGGCGCGTAAGCCCCCTGTGTGGGGATTCCAACCTCGCCCGAGATGGACCCACTGACAAGGATCAGACCGCTGCGCTGCTCGATCATCACGGGGATGATGTACTTCGATGCCCAGTAAAGGCTCTTTACGTTTGCGTTGATCACGGTGTCCCACTCCTGCTCCGTGTGCAGGTGGATAGCCTTTACTATGCTGATGGCTGCGTTGCTAACAAAGATGTCGATTTTTCCGAAACGTTCGATTGCTGTTTGGGTGAATGTGATCGCCGTCTGTTCGTCTGCTACATCTCCATGGATCACCGTGAGTTTCGGTCCGTACTCACGCTGGAGCTTGACAAGCTCGTCAGGGATTTCGTTTCGACGAAAAACCGCGATGACCCCATCAGCTCCGCAATCCAAATATGCCCGCGTGATGGCAAGCCCGATTCCCGACGAAGCCCCGGTCACAATCGCAATCTTGCCTTCCAGAGAAATGTTCATAAGGTTACCCCGCGTTCATGACGACAGAAGTTTTGGTGTAAAACCAAGGCTGGTAGTAGCTGAGCATACGGAAGCGATCTTCCATGCCTTCGCGCGCAAGTGCTGCCCGGAACATGCTTGGCGAGCCCACGTTATTCACCATCATGTCGTAGTGGCAGGGAATCGCGACATGTGGATTGACATCCCTGATGATGAGTGCAGCCTGCTCGGGAGAGAGATTGTGGTAGCCACCATTAATACAGATGGTGCATATATCCACATCACGCGGAAGCAATAACGAAAGCCGATCAGACCATGCCGTATCGCCCGAGTTGTAAAAGGTAATGCCCGATCCAAATGTGAGAAGAATCCCCGTATGGTTGAGGTCAGTCGCATCCGTCGGAAAAGCGAACGTTGCTTGCAGCTTGGTCGATCCCAGCTCTATCGCTTCCCCTGGATGAAACACACGGCAATTGGACGGTTGGACTCCATACTGCGTGAAAATTCCTGCTGCATCGAATGGACCGAGGAACAGCGTCTTGGCGTCTCGCGACATACGGCTGATGGTTTTTGGATCCGCGTGATCACGATGCGAATGGGTGGAAATGAAAACATCGATGTCAAGATCCTCGGGCTCGATAAAAATGGGGAGTTGCCGATCGACCCGGTAGGAATAGCTATTGGGTGTATCTGCACAACTGTTGGTCAGGTACAGATCGATTCCTATCAACAAGCCGCCCTCATCTTTGACAAGGAATCCATTCTGTCCGAGATACCAGACCGCAAGGCTCCCGGAAGGCGTACGTAGATCACGTATAGAGCGCATGTATTCCTTACTCGATATAAGCTGAGGAACAACCAGCGCTATTGGCCCCGAAAGATCGAACGGATCATTCTGATGAAATCGGTATGGCGCGGCTTCTTCCAGAACAGGCCGATCAGGCATAGCTACCTCGACAATTGAGTAATTATAGATTATCTTTCCTAGATGAAAGCTCTTGTGCTAGAAAATGTTCGAGACCTTCGTCTCAAGGAGGTGCCGGAGCCTGACCTGGCTCAAAACGCCGTGCTTATTCAAGTGAAGGCCTGCGGAATATGCGGAAGCGACGTTCACGGATACGACGGCAGCTCCGGTCGGCGGATCCCGCCCATAATTATGGGCCACGAAGCCGCGGGTGTTGTTGTCAAAGTCGGTCCGGACGTTGCAACCCTTAGCGTGGGCGACCGGGTCACGTTCGACTCCACCGTAAGCTGTGGTGCGTGCGGCTTCTGCGCGACTGGGGACGTGAACCTCTGTGACAACCGTCAAGTCCTCGGAGTTTCTTGCGGTGACTACCGTCGGAACGGCGCCTTTGCCGAATATGTTGCAGTTCCTGCTCACATTGTTTACAAGCTGCCAGCCGGTTTTCCGTTCGCCAAGGCAGCGCTCATAGAAGCCGTGTCGATTGCGGTGCATGCCGCGAAAATTACAGGGATCAAGGCCGGAAGCACTGCGGCAGTGGTTGGTGCGGGGATGATCGGCGTTCTTGCTGTCCAGGCGTTTCGCCATTATGGCTGCAGCAAGATCTTCGCGATTGATCTGGAACAGGGTAAGCTCGACCTGGCACGCCATCTCGGCGCCAACGAGACCTATCTTGCGAGTGATCCCGATCTACTCCAAAAGCTTAATCAGGCTGCAGGAGGACGGGGGATCGATATTACCGTCGAAGCGGTCGGAATGCAGAGCTCAATTTTGACGGCCATCAATGCCGTACGACGTGGCGGCACGGTAACGCTCATCGGCAACCTCGCGCCTAAAGTCGAGCTGCCGCTGCAATCGGTTGTGACGCGCCAGCTTCGCCTCCAGGGTTCCTGTGCGTCGGCAGGAGAATATGCTGAGTGTATCGAGTTGATGGCAAACGGCTCGATCAACGTAGACCCACTTGTGTCTGCCGTTGTTCCATTGAGTGAGGGACCGGCTTGGTTTGATCGACTGTATAACCGGGAACCAGGCCTCATAAAGGTGATACTGGAACCGTGAAGGAGCCCCTTTGCATGAGCAGGGATGGCCAGTTTGACCTCTCAGGCCGTGTAGCGATCGTCACCGGAGCAAGCCGGGGGCTGGGTCAGTATCTGGGACGCGCCCTTGCAAGCGCAGGCGCTGACCTCGTGATCACCAGTCGCAAGGTAGACGACCTCGGGGAATTCAAGAATGAGATTGAAGCGCTAGGCCGGCGCGTGCTGGCCTTGAGCCTGGATGTACGCGATGAATCCAGCATTCGCGATATGGCTCCTCGCGCTATCGAGCATTTCGGAACAGTCGACATATTGGTCAATAATGCAGGCTGCAACGTTCGCAAGCCGGCGGTAGACGTTACTTGGAGCGACTGGAATCTGGTGCTGGACACTAATCTCCGCGGATCCTTTTTTGTCGCGCAGACACTCGCACCGCACATGATCGAGCGAGGATACGGAAGAATCATCAATATTGGTTCCGTGACAAGCGTCTTCGGCTATGCCGGCATCGGCCCGTACTGCGCCAGCCGCGGAGGCATCAAGCAGCTGACGATGAGTTTGGCCGATGAATGGGGCGCGAACGGCATCACGGTAAACTGCCTCGCTCCCGGCTGGTTCAAGACAGCTCAGAACGCGGCACTGTACGAGAACGAGGCGTGGGTTGAGTATCTGAAAGACCGCATTCCATTGAAGCGACCCGGGGAGCCAAAGGATTTGAACGGCGCGATCGTGTTTCTCGCCTCCCAAGCCAGCGCCTACATTACCGGCCAGACGCTGCTAGTGGATGGCGGGATTTCAACTGGCGCTACGAAAGCTACCGTTGCAACCTGAATCGAATCGACGGTAGCCCTGGACCCTATCGGCAACGGAGACCAGGCCGTCAATAACAAATGCAGCCGGGTCGGGAGTGGAATCGTTACCGCCTCATTACGCTCTACAAAGCGTGCCAATTCACGATGCAACAATTAGCCGTTCATCTGAACACGATTCGGCTCATAGCCCGTCTGGACAGCCGTTCTCAGGGCTGCAGGTAAAGCCCTTTAAAAGAATCACAAGTTATTTATTATAAAGCACTTACAATTCATTTGCCGATGCAGAAGGTAGCGAAGATCCGCGCCAGAATGTCGTCTGGGGTTGTGACCCCGGTCAGTGAGTCCAGCGCCTGCAGCGCATGATGCAGATCCATCAAGATCAACTCGTGCGGCAGCCCCGAATCATTCGCCGCCGCCGCAGCCGAAAGCGCAGCCAGCGTCGAGTTCACCGCCTCCCGCTGGCGGAAGTTGTTCAATGCCCCACTCTCGGCCAGCGATCCTGCCGCCCCCAACTGCGCAAGAATCGCCTCGCGAAGCGCGTCCAACCCCTCACCCGTCAGCGCACTCGTCCCAATCCTCGACCCCTCGCCCAACTCCGCCTCGTCTACGCGCTCCGCCTCACCCACCAGCAAGTCCACTTTGTTATAGACAATCAAATGAGGTCGTCCCAGCAGCGACGCAACCAGCCGCAACTCTTCTACCGTCACCGGCAGCGCTGCATCATGGATCACCAGCACCAGGTCCGCATCCGCCAGGGCCTCGTGTGACCGCGCAATCCCCATCTGCTCCGCCGCATCGATCCCCTCAGCTGACCCACTCACCTCCTGCAGCCCGCCGCGCAGCCCCGCCGTATCAATCAACCGCAGGGGAATCCCGCCCAGCGCCAGCGACTCCTCCACCGTATCCCGCGTCGTCCCCGGCAGCGGCGTCACAATTGCCCGCTCCCGCTCCAACAGCCGATTAAACAGCGAGCTCTTCCCGGCATTCGGCGGCCCGATCAGTGCAATTGCCGCCCCATTGCGCAGCAACTGCCCCCGCCGAAAGCTAGCCGCCAACTCCGCCAGCGGCCGCTCCACGCTCTCAATCGCCGCGGCAATCACCGTTGGCGACACGATCTCCACGTCGTCCAGCTCCCCCGACGCAAAATCCATCCCCGCCTCCAGCAGCGCAATCAGGTGCAGCAACTCCCCTTTCGCCGGAGTCACCCTCCGCGCCATCGCCCCACCCATCTGCTGCGCCGCCACCCTCGCCTGCTCCAGCGTCTGCGCCGCAATCAAATCACCCACCGCCTCTGCCTGTGTCAGGTCGATCCGCCCGGCCAGAAACGCCCGTTGCGTAAACTCCCCCGGCCACGCCAGCCTCACAGCCAACCCCATCCGAGCACCCTCCGCCAATGCCCCCCGAACCACTGCTTCCAGCACCACCGGCGAGCCATGCGCCGCAATCTCCACCACCGTCTCGCCGGTATACGATCGCGGCCCGAGAAACGCCGTCACAACCGCATCATCAATGGTCGTGGCCTGCCCCGCTGCCTCAACATTCGTCCGATCCACCACGCCCGCCCGCCGCGCCCTGGCGTGTTCCAGCGGTCGCTCCAGCGTCACCAGCCGTCCCGCAATCTCCAGCGCCTCCGGTCCCGACAGCCGCACAATCCCAATGCCGCCCCGCCCCGGCGGCGTGGAGATCGCGACGATCGTGTCAACTCCCGACTCATCAAGCGCCATCATTAAACAATGACACGAGAGTCCCTTTCCCTGGTTCTCGCCCACCTGGAACCCGTGCCTAAGCCAGCCCATTCCTTTTTTCTACGAATCTGGCCAGTTATCTTCTATTAATCATAGATAGATTCGCCTCGTCATAACCCAAACCTTGCGAAGCTATCCTATCCCCTTGAAAATCAGTCAGATTGGGCTCTATTCCGTTTGGCATACGACGTGCACATAGGTACTTTGCATTTTCCTGCAACAAGATTAACTTTTGAAGTGAAATCCCTTCGAAACAAGGTTTAGCTTCCTGGCTTTCGAGCTTCGCTAAATCGCACTGCATGTTCAATTGGAGGAAGTTTGATGCGTTCTTTCCATTTTGCCAGGCTGTACTTTGTCATCCTGCTCGCGCTTGTAGCAGGAATGTTCGTTGCGCCCTCGGTCCTCAAGGCGCAGGAGTCATCGTCCCTGACGGGCGTCGTCACTGACGCGACCGACGCTGCAGTCCCCGGTGCCGTGGTCACGCTGACTAACAAGGCGACCGGCCAGAAGTACACCGAGACCACGAACTCGTCGGGTACCTACCACTTCTTGAACGTGCCCCCGGGAGCTGGTTATCAGGAGACCTTCACCCACTCAGGCTTCTCGGTAGTGGAGATCAACGATCTGTACCTGGCGGTTGGCGACATCCGTACGCAAAATGCGAAGCTGCAGGCCGGCGAAAGCTCGGTGGTTAACGTCACCTCAACCGCGAATGTGACCCTTAATACCACCGACGCCACGATTGGCTCGAATATGGACGTCACCTCTCTTAACCATTTACCCGTCCAGGATCGTACCACCGGCATTACCACCCTCTTCAACCTCCAGGCTGGCGTGGTCGATACCCAGCTCGATACCAACGGTTCGCAGCAATCCGGCTCTGTAACCGGAGCCCGCACCGACCAGAACAGCGTCACGGTTGACGGCCTGGACGTGAATGATATCGCGGCCGGCACAATCTATGGAATTATCGCTACAGCTCCCGTCGACTCGGTTGAGCAGTTTACCGGTACCGTCGCAGGTCTGAATTCCAACCTCGGCACCGGCAGCGGCGGTCAGTTCCAGCTTGTCACCAAGCACGGTACCAACCAGTTCCACGGCAATATAAATGAATATCATCGTGACACGTCGACGGCCTCCAACACCTACTTCAACAATGTCGTTGGCCTTCCACGCACACCGCTGATCCGCAATCAGTTCGGTGGCAACATTGGCGGTCCAATCCTCAAGGACAAGCTTTTCTTCTTCTTCGATTTCGCTGACTCGCGCATTATTCAGTCCAACGCGGTTGAACCGATCGTACCCCTCCCGGCGCTGTACTCCTCTAACCCGACGTTGAACTACATCAACAATAACGAAGGCTGCGGCGACACCAGCCGCCTCAACAACGCCCCGGGCTGCATCAGCAGCATCAATGCTCAACAGGCTGCCCAGCTCGATCCGGCCGGTATTGGTTTCAACCCGGGTGTGCTTGCTTTCCTTGCGAAGCGTTATCCCGCACCGAACGATCCCACGCAGGGTGACGGCGTCAATACGGAAGGTTTGCGCTTCACCTATCCGGAACCCGACTTTGAGACCACCTACGTCGGACGTGTTGATTACAGCCTGACCCATAAAAACAGGCTCTACGGTCGCTTCACTATCAATCGCACCAATGAGGTCTATCCCACCAGCACCGGAGCTCCCCAGTTTCCGCACGATCCTCCCAGCCTTTCGGAAGTCGACCGCAGCTATGGCTATGTGATCAGTGATATCTGGACCATCGGCAACAACAAGGTCAACCAGTTCTATTACGGCGACAACATCTCCAAGCTCACCTTCCTTGCAGGTGATTTCCAAACCTCGCCCAACGTGTACAGCTTCACCGGTTTGTCGAACCCGTATGGAACCTACAACACGCAGTCACGCCGCATCCCGATTCCGGTTGTGCGCGATGATTTCAACTGGCAGGTCGGCAGCCACAGCCTCACCATGGGCGGCCTGTTCAAGTTCATCAAGACCAATAGCAACAACATCACGAACTTTAACTTCGTTGCTGTGGGCGCAACCGGTGCGACGTTAAGTGGCGGCCTTTCTCCAGGCTTACGTCCCGCCGACATCAACCAGAACTCTCAAGTCGCTCTGAATGACTACGATCAGATCTTTACGACGTCGCTCGGTGCTATCGGCGACATCTCGACCAACTTCGATTACGGCGCGGGCGGCACTGTACAGCCCGCCGGAGCCGGCAATCCCTACGCGTATCGTTACTATCAGACCGAGCTTTACGTCGGCGACAGTTGGAAGGTCACTAAGCAGTTGACGTTGAGCTATGGCCTGCGTTGGCAGACCAACTCCGTTCCCTACGAGGTTCACGGAAAGCAGTCCAACTATCAACTGCAAGGTTTCACGCAGCCCCAGTCGACCTTCAATCGGTATTTCGGTATTCGCCAGCAGTTGAATGCTACCGGCAGCGTCGACCAGACACTGCCATACTTCGCGGCAGTCCTGGGCGGCAAGGCCAATCACGCCCCCAGCTCCTACGCGCAGACCTATAACGATTTCGCGCCTCGCCTTGCCTTCGCCTACAATCCATCCTTCTCACACAACACCGTCTTCAACGGCAGCGCGGCCATCATTTATGACCGCACGGTCATCAATGCCATCAACAATCTGCAGAGTCAGTTGTCCTTCCTGTTCGAGAACAACTCTACCAATCAGCTTGGCGATCTCACCAATCCGGACGAGCGCCTCGGCGCCAATCTCTCCTACGATCCGGGCCTCGCCCCCACGCCGTTACCCATCGCGTCGGGATACATCCCGTATGTCGACCCTGAAACTGGGCCATTCGGTCTCGCTGCCGGTCAGGAAGGCTTTGACATAGACCCGAAGCTGAAAGATCCTTATTCGATCGCGGTGAATGCAGGCGTCCAGCAGGAACTTCCGTGGCACATGATCCTCAATATCAATTACGCCGGCCGCTTCGGTCGCCGGTTGCTGGCCGACGCGGACGCCTCGCAAGTATTGAACTTCCCGGATAGCATCTCTGGGCAAACCCTTTCGCAGGCTTTTGCCGGCTTGACCGCTGACCTGCGTGCGGGCGGCAACATCACACCTCAGCCATGGTTCGAGAATGTGGTTGGCAATCAAATCGGCGGTGCCGGCAATTGCATCGCAGACGGTTTCTCCAGTTGCACTGCCTTGGTCGCAGCCACCACCGGTCAGTTCGGTGTTCGAGGCGATATCGGCGATGCGATTCCCTTTGGACTGGCAGGTTACGGCTTGTTGCCCAACAACGTCGCCATGCCTTCCCAATTCGCTGGGAATGCGTTTCTGACCAACAAAGGCTCGTCGAGCTACAACGGCCTTCTCGTCAGCATCAGCAAGAATTTCTCGCAGGGTCTCCGGTTCGATTTCAACTACACCTGGTCTCATTCCATCGATAACAACTCGCAGGCCGCCAACAACAACGCCTTGTTCAACTCCACAGGTATCATCTGCGACGTTACCCAACCCCGCGCCTGCCGCGGCAACTCGGACTTCGACGTGCGCCAGATCATCACGGCAGACGTCCAGTACGATCTTCCTTTCGGTAAGAACAAGAGGTTCTGGGGCAACGCCGGAACCTTTACGAACGAACTCATTGGCGGATGGAGCATCTCGGCCATCCCGTCCTGGCGCACCGGTCTTCCGATTAACGTGCTGTCGGATGCCTTCCTCGCATCCTTTGCCGCGGAAGATCCGGCTATCTTTACCGGGGGCCACGGCGACCTTGGATTCCTGCAGGCTCATCCCAATAACGTTCAGGGAACCGTCTACAACTTTGCAGGCGGTGCTACAGGGGCGGCAAAGGCTTATAGCCTCTTCCGCGGCCCGCTGGGTATAGAGTATGGTTCGCGCAACCTGATCCACGGACCAAGCGCTACCAACCTCGATCTGGGGCTTGCCAAAATCTTCCCCATTGTCCCGTCCAAGAACGTCAACCTGACGTTCCGTGCGGATTTCTTCAACATCTTCAACCACCCGAACTTCGCCAACCCAGGGGGCAGCGTTCCCGATATCGTCGACAACGCCTCGCCGTTTGGCCAGATCACTGCAACCATCAGCCCGGCGGGACAGGTCAGCGACATTCGCGTCGGCCAGTTCTCTCTCCGCCTGGAGTTCTAGTCTGATTGGCATCGCGGCTACGCCGCAGTGCCCTTAACCCCGAGCCGATACCAACCCCGAGAAATTTCGGAGGTTGGTATCGGCTTTTCTCATTTGCGTCCTGAAACCCACCTCAAGCACTCGATTTGAGGCCCGAAACCGGGCTCAGGCGACACGGTACCTTTAGAACTCAATCCCTCGCTGCGCGAGAATACCCCTTTGATATGCGTGCTTTACCTCACGCATCTCCGTAACCGTGTCCGCCAGCTCCACCAGCAGCGGATGCGCGTTCCTGCCCGTCAAAATCACGTGCAGCATCTCTGGCTTCCGCCGCAAAACGTCCGCAACTCGTTCAGGATCAAGCATTTTGTAACCAATCACATAGTTGATCTCATCCAGCACCACCAGGTCCCAATCCCCCGAAAGTATCGCGGTTTCAGCCTCGACCCACCCCTCCTCCACCATCCGAAGATCCTCCGGATCAGCCTCCGCACCCCCCACCTTCACGAACCCGCGACCCATCTTGCGCATCACGTAAGTGAAACCATCTAAGGCATTTACAGCCTCAGCCGACTCCATCTCCCCATAGTGCCAGGAGCCCTTAAGGAACTGCAAAACCAGCACCCGCATCCCATTTCCAGCCGCCCGAAAGGCCGTCCCCAGCGCAGCCGTCGTTTTCCCCTTTCCAGCGCCAGTATTAATAAGGATGAGCCCGCGCCGCGAGTCCTCCCCCGAATCCTGAATCGATGTCATGCGCTTAGATTACCTGAGCGTCGGCCGGGTTCGAACAAGAAATCCCTAGTGGCCGCCATGGTATGGATGCCCTGCTCGAATGGTAAGCGCGCGATAAAGCTGCTCAGCGGCAATCACCGCGGCCAGCTCATGTGGCAGCGTAATTCGCCCAAAAGCAATGGCTTTGTCTGCTCTGGAAAGGGCTACCGTGGACCAGCCATCAGCCGGCCCAACAGCAAAGATCAGCTGTTGTACCCCGTTGTCCTGGAGAGATCCGAGATAGTTCGCCATCTCACGGGAAGTGAGTTGCTGTCCTTCGCTAGCCGTCAAGAAAAGCACCGGTCGGGTCCGCGCAGAGAGTTCGTCGGAATAAGCCAACAGTTCTTTTTCGGAACCAAAATTGCGATGGGAGCACGGAATGAATTTCGAAGATCGGCCGACATAGAGCTTCAACAAATCAGCAGCAGGTCCGGTTAGACCAGGGCGGCGCGGCGAAATGGTGGAAAGCAGGATTTTCATAGTCAGTTAGTCGATTATTCCCGAATATTTCTTCCATATTTCATATTTATATACTCCGATCAACATCTTTAAGGGTAACTCCCTGGCCCCTGCAAACCACTAACTGGCACATTCCAATAACCACTTCACTTTTGGCATGGAACATGCATGGGCAATGGCATTCACAATAATAATTGTGTCTGTGTTCTCAACCGCTCAAGGTGAGGCACTGGAGAGATGCGTGATCTTAAAGAAGCTATTTGTGTTCCTCACCATTTTGATGATGCCCTTCTCGCTTGCACTGGGACAGGCGGTTTCGACAAACGGCGGCGCCATTGAGGGAACGATTACCGATCCGACCGGAGCATCCATTCCCGGTGCAACCGTTGTCATCAGCGAACCGGCCACTGGCTATACACACACAATCAAGACCGATAGCGCCGGCTATTACAGTGTCGGCCCGCTCGTACCCGGCAGCTACACCATTACGATCAGCGCCCCGGCTTTCGAGGGCCTGTCCGACACCAAAGTTGTCCACACCGGTACGGTGACCAGCGGCAACGAAAAGCTCACGCTTGGTTCAGCGACCCAACAGATTACGGTCACTGCCGGCGCTCTTCAGGTCAATACCGATCAGATTGGTGTTGCCGGCATCGTGACGCAGGAGCAGATTGATACCCTGCCGGTCAACGGCCGCAATATTCTCGACGTTGCACAGATTCAGCCCGGCGTCATTCTCCAGTCGGGAATCACTTTCGATCCGACGAAGGCCGGTTATTCGGCGCTGTCGGTCAGTGGTGTTGGCGGTCGTACAACTCGTATCCTCCTCGACGGCCAGGACGTCACGGATGAGACGGTCGGAACCACCATCTTTAACATTCCCAGCGGCGCGGTTGGCGAAGTCCAACTGAATCGCTCCACGCAGGACATCGCTGGTTCGGTAACTTCGACGGGCCAGTTGCTGATGTCGACGCGCTCTGGTACGAACAGCTACCATGGCAATGCGTTTTACAACTTCCAGGACAATAACGCAGGCTTCGCGAACGTGAATGGCCTCGCGGCGCCATTTCAGCGTAACCAATATGGCGGATATGTTGGCGGCTACATTATCAAGGACAAGTTGTTCTTCTTCGGTGGTGGCGAGCGCATTCAGCAGTCGGAACTAGATGTAGCCAGCGGCGCGAACCCAGTCTTTCAGAGTATCTTGAACCAGTATCCTTACGTTCCGGCACCGTTCCATGACACCTTCAGCATGGGGCGCCTGGACTACAACGCGCCGCATAACATCCACATGTTCGTGCGTGGCGCCTATAGCGTGAACGCTGACGATGCCACCTTCGGATATGGTCCCTACCAGGTCTATCAGAACCGCGACAACGTGCCGGCCATCGTAGGCGGCGTTGATATGGCGACAGGCCACTTCAACAACTCCTTCCGTTTTGGTTACGAGAAGTTTCACAACCTGTTGGTTGACGGTACGGCAGCACTCGGAAGCTCCATCTACAACCCGTCGACGGGTCCAGACAACCAGATCACCCTTGCAGGCGATTTGAATGCCGGTCCAAACTTCCTTGCACCGCAGGGAACGTTCCAGTCGGACAAGCAGTTCCGCTATGACGGCAGCTATACGATCAGCAATCACAACATCAAGTATGGCTTCGAGATGAACCGGATCCTGGGTGGTGGGTTTGCGGACTTCTATGGCCCGTCGTTGTACACGGAACTCGTAGTGGCCGGCAATCTAGACCCTCATTGCGACGATGATCCCACCCAAGGCCCTTGCCCGAACAATCCGACCGAAGGCTACATCTCGCCTCAATACGTGATCGGTAACGGTAATGGTTATTTCTCTGAGCGCCCAGGATTCAACCTCCCGGGTGGCGGCCAGTTCAGCTGGCGGTTTGCGGCCTATGTTGGTGACACCTGGAAGGCGACCCAATACCTCACGGTGACCGCGGGCGTTCGTTGGAGCGTAGATACAGATCGCGCCAACCAGGATCTGCCAACGCCTCTGTGCTCTTCAGTAGATCCTTCAATGCAATTCGCCGGTTGCACAGGCAATACCCCGCTCTTCGACCAATATCAGGCAGGCTTGGGAGTCCGCACCCATCAGCCCTACGGTGATTTCGGTCCCCAGTTAGGATTCGTCTTCAGCCCCGGTACCCACAAAACCTCAATTCGTGGTGGCATCGGCATCTACTACGAGAGCAACGTCTTCAATAACTCGGGCAATGCTCGTACTCCCTCCATCCAGGCGAACGGTCCCTATTTTGCCCTCGGCGTGGCGAACGCGGGCGCATCCAGCATCACGG
>Ga0302220_10000309_pt1 | contig 43020 bp, 33 predicted proteins | sample II_Palsa_E1_3_FD_194572 | JGI IMG/M metagenome (GOLD analysis project Ga0302220, IMG submission 194572) | Peat permafrost microbial communities from Stordalen Mire near Abisko, Sweden - II_Palsa_E1_3 | ecosystem: Environmental > Terrestrial > Soil > Palsa > Peat permafrost | place: Sweden...
TGATGCCGGTGCGGCCAAGCTGGCGGCCTTGCAAGCGGCGCCCTCGACGGCCGGTTTCTCGTCTGTGCAAAAAGTCTCGCGTACCGATGTCCAGCTCGTGCCGCAAGACGCATTGCGCGCAATCTTCAAGGTCGATACACAGCACTTGCCGAGCTACGTCGGCACCGACCTGGGCGCCGCCGGCTATACGATTTACCGCGTGAATGCAGTCGACCAGGCGCCACCCGGCGATCCGGCCAAGATCGCCGAGATTCAGCAGAAGATTGCGCAGATCAATGCCCAAAGCGAAACCAACGCTTACTTGGCCTCGCTCAAGGCGCGCTCCAAGGTCAAGATCTACGCGATTCCGCAGCAGGACGCGGATAGCAAATAAGCTGTAGCGCTTCGGCGCTGATAAAACGCACTGCAACGGCAGAAGCAAAAAGGCCTCGGACATTCCATCCGAGGCCTTTTTGTTTGATTGATAAGATACTTGATGCGCGTTGCCGGTTGGCCCGGGCGGCACCCGCTGACGACACAAACTGCCGCGAGTTCGCCGCGTTTTATTTAAATTTGAGCATGGGTTTCAACACCCGATACACGTTATCGAGTAAACGCCCTTGAGCAGCCTCTGTCGGATGAAGTTGGTCGGCCTGAAATAATTGCGGCTGCGTCATCAGTCCGTCGAGTAAAAATGGCACCAGAGCCACATGCTTCTCCTGGGCCAGTTGCGGGTACAGTAGACGGAATTTTTGTGTATAGTCGGTGCCATAGTTTGGCGGTATCTGCATGCCGATCAATAAGACTTGCGCGCCGTGCTGTTGCGATTGATCGATCAAAAAGCGGAGGTTGTCGACCGTTACCGATAGGGGGATGCCGCGCAGCGCATCGTTGGCGCCGAGTTCAATGACGACGAGTGCCGGATGCAGCCGGGCCAGCACGGCCGGTAGGCGGCTGCGGCCGTCGCTGGTGGTGTCGCCGCTGATACTGGCATTCACCACGTCGTAGTTGGCGCCGTCGTGACTCAGGCGGCTGACCAGCAGGGCGACCCAGCCGGCGCCGCGGGTCAGGCCGTACTCGGCCGATAGGCTATCACCCAAAACCAGTATTGTCGGGCGATTGGCGTTGGCCGCCGGCATGGCGGTGGCGCTTGCCGCTCCGGGCAACAAACTCAGAGGCGCCGCGCAATAGGCGGCACATGCCACAATCCATCGACGTCTAAGCATGCAAACATTATTTGAGCCGGTCATAGAAGTTCAAGGTTTAGGCAAACGTGTCCAGGATGCCGCAGGTGGCTTGACGATACTCGACGATATTTCACTGACCATAGGGCGCGGCAGCAGCACCGCCATTGTCGGCGCATCCGGGTCGGGCAAGTCGACGCTGCTCGGTTTGCTGGCGGGGCTCGATAGCCCAAGCGCAGGTTCGATACAGTTGCTGGGCCACGAATTGACCGAGTTGGACGAAGATGGCCGGGCGGCGGTACGCAGCGCGCATGTCGGTTTCGTGTTTCAGTCGTTCCAGTTGATGCCCCATCTTACCGCGCTTGAGAATGTCATGCTGCCGCTTGAACTGCGTGGTGAAACCCAAGGCTCGGCCGACGACCCGCGCGTGGCCCGAGAGCGGGCGCTTGAACGGCTGGAACAGGTCGGGCTAGGGGCCCGCACGCGTCACTATCCGGCGATGTTGTCGGGTGGCGAACAGCAGCGCGTAGCCCTGGCCCGCGCCTTTGTGACCCACCCGCAACTGCTGTTCGCCGATGAGCCGACCGGCAGCCTTGACGCAGCCAATGGACAGGCTGTGATCGATCTGATGTTCGCGATGAATCAGGCGAGCGGCGCGACCTTGGTGCTGGTGACCCACGATATAGCACTGGCCCGGCGCTGCCAGCAGGTGATTACGCTGGAGGCCGGCCGGGTGGTTTAGTCCCGCTCCAGCTTCGCTCTTCGCCGTAATGCTGTTCTGGCTTGGGGTAGGTCCAATGGCACAGGCGTGAAATCCATGGGGTCAAGCTTGCCGCGACCCCAGTGCAGCGCGTGCTAGTCCGATCAAATGCCGGGTCGACGAATCGTGCGCGCTGACGGCCTCGGCTTGAGCGGCGGTCAAATCGGCCTCGACCACCTTGCCCAGTATTTTGCCGAGCTCGACCCCCCATTGATCGAAGGGGTTGATATGCCAGATTGCCGCCTGCACCAGCACCTTATGTTCGTATAGCGCAATCAATGCGCCAAGGCTTTCCGGCGTCAGCGATTCCAGTAACAGCGTGTTGCTCGGGCGATTGCCGGGGAACACCAGGTGCGGCGCAAGATCGAGCCGGTAGGCGCCGGCAACTTTGCGCGCGGCCTCTATCGGGCGCCCCAGCATCAACGCTTCACTTTGCGCGAAGCAGTTGGCCAACAACTTGGCGTGGTGGCCGGGCAGGGCATGCTCGGGTTTCAGAATGGCAATAAAATCAACCGGTACCAAGGTCGGGCCTTGATGCAGCATCTGGAAGAACGCGTGTTGCCCGTTGGTGCCGGGTTCGCCCCAGATCACGGGCGCGGTTTCGCAATCGACCGGCATGCCATCCAGGCGCGTTGACTTGCCATTGCTTTCCATATCGAGCTGCTGCAGATAACTCGACAAATAGTGCAGGGCCTCCGAGTACGGAGCGACCAGCAAACTTTGCGCCCCGAAAAAATTGCGATACCAGATGCCTAGCAGCGCCAAGATCACCGGCAGGTTTTGCTCAAGCGGCGCCTCGATAAAATGTTGGTCCATTTGATGGGCGCCGGCCAACAGGCGCTCGAAATGCGCCGGGCCGACCGCAATCATCACCGACAAGCCGACAGCCGACCATAGCGAATAACGGCCGCCGACCCAGTCCCACATTTCGAAAATGGCATCGGGGCCGATGCCGAAGCGGGCGACTTCATCCGGGTTGGCCGACACACCGACAAAATGATGTTTCAATTGCGCTTCCGGGCAGCCTTGCTGAACCAGCCAGTGACGCAATGAGCGTGCATTGGTCATGGTTTCTTGCGTCGTAAAGGTTTTTGACACGACGATCGCCAGCGTGGTTTCCGCATCGATTTGTTCTAGCACGCGCTGCAAGTCTGCGCCGTCGACATTCGACACATAGTGCAGCTTGATTTCTTTGTTCGCAACATGATGCAACGCGTGCGCGACCATTTTGGGACCCAGGTCCGAGCCGCCTATGCCGATGTTGACGATATGACGAATGGGTTTGCCGGTATAACCCGTGCGCTTGCCGCTACGGATCTCGTTGGCAAACCGTGACATCTTCGCGTACTCACGGGCCACTTGCGCGGTCTCTTGCGAGAGCTCTGCGTCGGCCGGCGACGGGCTGCCGCGTAGCAGGGTGTGTAAGGCGCAGCGCCGCTCGGTCGAGTTCACAACCGCGCCCGCAAACATCGCATCGCGACGTGCCTCGACGCCGGTTTCACGAGCCAATTGCAGCAATAACGCCAGCGTCGTATCGCTGACTCGATTTTTTGAAAAATCGAGGGTTAGTCCCGCGCCGCTGATGGTGTAGCGCTCGGCGCGAGTGGGCGACAAGTCGGCTTCGGCGGCGAACCAATCGCGCATGTGCTCATGGTGTATGTCGGCATAGTGACTTTGCAATTCAAACCAGGCGGGGAGTGATTTGAGGAACATAGGGTCCGGGAGCTGAAGGGTTGAATGAGCGATTGGCAGGCGCTGTGCCGATCATCAACGCCGTATCGGCTCGCGGCTCACGCATTCCCGGCTGGTCGACACCTCGCGTACGCGCGAAGTCGGCAGGGGCATGGCCTCGGTCCGTTACTGGGCATTTTCTTGCGGGTAACACGCAGCATACTCCAGCGCGCCATCTTTTCCAGCACAAATTTTTATGAACCGAATCGATATTAAATATCAAAGTATTTGACCAATGCCCAATGCCTCACCCACTTGATTGACCAGATCGGTCGAATCTATATCGCCATTAAATTGGTATGAAAACACGACGTTATAATTCTGCAGAAAAAGATAGCTAGCATGAACGCCGAGAGTTGATCCCGTGTACCACCAGATGCGTCCGCTATTTTTTGAGTAGAATTCCATCACCCCCAAGCCATAACCAATAGAGCATGATTTGCTTGTGTGTTGAATCGGTTTTCCAAGCAAAGCAGGATTTTTTTATCGGCGCAAATCAGCTGTGTAAGCATATTGGATTGTTGTTCCGGCAATACTTCGCGCGTCTGAAATAATAGTCTCGCCCAATCAACCAGATCCGCCGTGTTCGATATATTGGCTCCGGCGGGCCCTGCCCACGACATGTTCATAAAAGTGATATCACCTAATGTGGGATCATATCGGCGCACCATACGCAGAGCGATACCCGCTGGGTAGGTGTCTGGGACGTAATAGGTGTTGTTGAGCCGGCCTAATCTAGATGACGGGCCTAACAACCTATCGTAAATTTCCTGCTCAAAGGTATGGCCGGTAATTTTACTAATAATCATTTCCAGTAAAATATAATCCGCATTGGAGTAGTAATAGCCGGCGCCAGGTGCAAAACAGGTGTTGCCGCCTTTGGGGCAATTTTCAGATTTTTCCGTGTTGTTATATGAGAATTTAATTAATTCTTCCGGGCTCCATTGCTGATAAATATTGGATGCCAATTTTTTTTCAAATGCAGTTGAATCATTTGAGTAATCGAAAATTCCAGCTGTCATATTAAGTAATTGTCTAATCGTAACGCTCGACCAGTCGCTATATTGAGGCAAATATTTTCCAAGTGTGTCGTTCAATTTAATTTTATTTTCAGATTCCAACTGCAAAATTATCGCGGCGGTGAATGATTTGGTAATGCTGCCGTCACCCATTAGATTGATGGGTTTTCCCCTCCTATTTATTGATCCCATGGGTGTGTTTTTGGTGCTGTCAATGTGGCCGCTATAAAATGTTCGGATGGGTCGTAAATTACCATTACGGCTTGGCAGGCTGACGCTCATTTGCGCTCCAATAACATTATATTTTGAGCGAGTTGAATCAAGCGCTTGTTGTAATTTTGTCATGCAGGTCGAATCGCATGAAGAGATTTTATTTATTTCATCGCCGTGTGATGGAATGGCGTACAGCGCGATAATAAACAAAAATATTTTTGCTGAAAAATTCAGAGTCATAATCCAATCTCCTTGATTCGATATATTGATAATCAGTAATTTTATTCTTGTGGTAAATTTTGTGATCCGCTAACAGTAGCCGATGATTTATGCGCGAGCGGCATGTGATGATGAAATGAGACGAAATCACTTTTCTCAAACGGGGCGGTAAATCGCCGCGATTCGCTTCATTCATACGCTAGGGGCTGTGATCCGTGCGATGTTGTGCAGCGGCGCATGCCGCAGAGTTACTCCGGCAGAGCTTGCAAGCAAGCAAAGTTGCGATCGGTGTGGGCGTGCTCAAGCGCGTGGCGGCAAAGGTTCGCGGTTCATTCGCATGGTCTGAATTGATTGCCGTGGCAGTCTCGTTGTCTACTAATTTTATTTATATGACAACCTCGTTGTACGAGAAAGTAATTTAACAATAGTTGACAATTATAGATTGATGCGCGTGCTAAATTTTACGTGTCGAGAAGGTGAATTTTTAAGAAAAAATTTCCCCTATTTCAGTAGCCTTACTTAATTGCGTAAGCAGTCATTCGAACTGATAACAGTCAACATGTTATTTGGTCTTATTTATCTCAATAAAGCTAAAAGGTTTGACAGGAATCGCGTATTTTTCCCTGCCGGTGATCTTTCCGCACTTTTACGTACGGCGCCGGCATTTAATAGTCGCATTTGATAGTTGCTAACAGAGTGGAATTTTATGAAAATCAGCCAGATATCATTGATCGTCTTCTCCTCGGTCTTTTTGCTGGCAGCATGCGCCAGCACGCCGGAGAGGCCGACAGTTCTAATTGTGCCGGGTTCCGGCAAGCCCATCGAGGCGTTTCAGCAGGACCAACAGGAATGCCAGCAATACGCGCAATCGCAGGTTGAGGGGCAAGCGAATAAAGCCAACTGGAAAACGGCTGGTTCTGCTTTGTTGGGATTCGTCGGCGGCTCGATGATCGGCGGCGCCATTGATCACAGTCACGGCGCCGAAGTGGGCGCGGTAGTGGGGACCGCCGCCGGCGCCGGCTTAGGGGCGCACAGTGGGCAGAAATCGATACAACAACAATATGATGCTGCCTATGCGCAATGCATGACGACCAAGGGCGATCAAGTGCCGGGTGGGGCGGCTCAGTAACGTTGTTAGGCGTCATCTGCGTCTTAAAGAGAGCGGCTGCCGAGAGAGCGGCTGCCGAGAGAACGGCGGGCCGCTCGCCGATTTGCTCAGCCCCCAAGGAGGGGCTGGCGCTTGGCGACAGGCGTGGCGCACGCTTAAGTCGTCGACACCCCTTAGGAAATCAGAGGCTCGGCAGGTGTCACGTCATAGTCATCGGCGTCGCGGCAGACTCGGTTCAATAAAGTGCGGAACATGGGTGAGAGTTCGCTCGCAGTCAATCCGGCGGGGCCATGTCCCGCCGCGGTTAACACATCGGCGGCCAGGCCGTGCAAATAGACCGCGGTCTGGGCGCTGGCATATGCCGGGCAACCTTGCGCAAGCAAGGCGCCCAGCAGACCGCCGAGCACGTCGCCGGTGCCGCCGGTGGCAAGCCCGGCGTTGCCCGTTGGATTAATGGTGACATGGCCGGTCGGGCTTGCGATGACGGTGCCGCTGCCTTTTAGCACCACGACGCAGGCATAGCGCCGCGCCAGTTCGCGTGCCGCGAGTACGCGATCCTGTTGGACCACGGCCGTGCTTTGCTGGAGCAGCCGGGCGCATTCGAGTGGATGCGGGGTCAGAACAGCGCCGACGCTGAATCGCTGCAGTGCACTCGCGAGATCGTCGTTTGCGGCGATCAGGTTGAGCGCATCGGCGTCGAGCACTTTGGGCATGGCAACCTGCAAAATTTCTTTGAGTAAATCTTTGGCGCGGCGGCTTTGTCCCATGCCGGGCCCAACCGTCAGCGCGCTCATGGTGGACCAGTCGAGCGAGCCCAAGGTGTGCACCATCAGTTCAGGATGTAGCGGGTCGTAGGCCGGCCCACGGTTGCTCAGCAGCGCCAGGTTGACCTTGCCGGCGCCGGCATAGAGCGCGGCGCGCGCCGACAAAACCGGTGCGCCGACCATGCCGTCATCGCCGCCGATCACGGCCAGACTGCCGAAGTCGCCTTTATGCGTGGCAAATTTGCGGCGCGGCAATTGGGTCGCAAAGAGACCTGGGGCATTCAGCGTTTGGGACGAATCTTCCTGTCCGGGGAGGGCTGCAAAGTGATCCACGGTGGCGGCATTCAGCCCGAGTGGCGCGACCCAGATCGCGCCGGAAAAATCTCGACCCTCGCCGGTGTAGAAGCCGGGTTTGGCGCCGATAAAGCTCAGTGTATGAGTGGCCTGCACCAGGTTTTCGCGATCGAGAGCGTGGCCCGTGTCGCTGTTTAGTCCGCTGGGGATATCCAACGCCAGAACCTGCGCCCCATGTTGCTTGCGCGTACCCAGATATTGGGCCAGCATGGCGAACACGCCGTCCAGCGGGCGGCTTAGGCCGATCCCGAACAAGCCGTCGACATACCAGGTCGGGTGCGAGTCGGAATACCGCTGCGATGTCTGCGGGGTTTCGGCCCATTGCGCCTTCACGGCTACGCCAGCCCAGCGGGCGCGCTCAAGCGCCCAGCGCGCGTCGTCGGTGGTCGGCTCGATCGGCAACAGAACTTCCACGGCTACGCCGCGCAAATGTAATTCGGTGGCGCTCGCCAGTGCATCGCCGCCATTGTTGCCGGGGCCAGCCGCGAACCAGACGCGCGGGCCCCGATGCCGCGTGTCGGCCGGCAGACGATCAAGAATAAATTGCGCGGTTGCCTGGCCGGCCAAGCTCATCAGTGTATGGGGTGCGAGTTCCGCCATCGATGCCGTTTCGATGGCTCTAAGCTGAGCGACCGTGTAGAGCGGCAGGGGCCGGGCTTCGGTCGAAAATGACAGGGATGACTCTGGCTCCGTGTCGGGGGTATCGATCATGACGGGGAATCTCAGTTGAAGGGCGGGCGCGGGCAAGCGGAAAGGGGTAGCAGCACCGAGTATGAGCGCTGCGCGGGGAATGCCAACAGCCTGGCGCAAAAAGTCAGGCCCGGTGTACCTCGGGGCGTTGGCGTCCCTGTACGCATAGTGCCGCGTGCGGCCGAGCGGCGTCAACGAACACGTAGTAAGAATTCCTGTTCCTTCGGCGCTCGACGCAAACGCTTGACAGAGCGAGGACTGCGAGGGGTCAGCGCTTAAAACGCGCGGCCGACAACGCGCCCAGCAATTCATCCGAGCCCGCTTCCGTGGTGCCCGAAACCAGTTCGGCAAGCAAGGCGGCGGCGCCGGCTGCCAAGCCCCAGCCGGAAGGGCCATGAGCCAAATTTACAAATAGCCTGGGGTGGGCGGTTCGGCTGACGACCGGCAGGCCGTCGGGCGACAATAATCTGACGCCGTCCCATTGCCGCGCCGACGAAAACTTCACCGCGCCCGGCGCCCAGTCATGGGCGGCTTGCGCCAGCATATCCAAGGCTTGATTGCGCAGCACGATGTCCGGCGGGCTGAAGGCACGCTCGCGGCTTTGTATCAGCGCCGCGCCCGTCAATTTCATGCGATTGTTCATGCGGGAAATGGTGATGCGCTTGGCCGTGTCGACCAAGGTCAAATGCGGCGCCAGCTCTTCATGCAGGATTGGCGCCATCAAGGCATGCATGCGCACCGGATGCAAGGGCAGGCGCAAGCCCGCGTCAGCGAGCAAGTCGAGGCTGCGCGCCCCGGCCGCCACCACCACGGCATCGGCGGCAATTTCCTCGCTGCCTAGCGCGTCTTTGCTGCCATTGTGGGCAAACGGATCGACCCGCGCGGTAAGCTTGACGCGTACACCGGAAGCCTGCACCTGAATGCCCAGGACAGTCGATTCCAACATAAACGTGACGTCGTTATCGTTGAGCAACTGCTTGAGTTGCTTGGCGAACAAAGGGCAATTGGCGCTGCGGTCGCCCGGCAGCAACACGCCGCCGGCCAGCGCCTGGGACGTCGGAATCGACGGTTCCAGCGCCACACATTCGGCCGCGCTCAGAATGCGATGGGGGTATTCGGGTTCTTTGAGTAAGGCCAGCGCGCTGCTTGCCTGCTTCAGATCCTGGGCGCTGCGAAACAAATGCAATACGCCGCTACGCTGTTCGATTTCAAGATTGTGCCGGCTTTCGATAGCGGCTAGTTCCGTGCGGGACAGCTCGCTAAGCGAGCGCAAGCGACTGTATTGAGTCGCAAAGCGATCGGGCTTGCGTTCGCTGCGCCAGCGGCGCATCCAACCACGCACTTCAAGATTCATTCCCGGCCGGTAGATCAAACCGCTGCTACGGCCGAAGCGCACTTGCCAGCGCGAGCCCGGCATGGTCGGGCCGAACCAGGTATCGAGCGCGGTCGGCAGAATCAGGCCGCCCATGCCGAAAGTCGCCTCCTGGGCGACCGTGGTGTGACGCTCGATCACGCAGACGCGATGACCGGCCTCGCGTAAAGCGTAGGCAGTGGTAACGCCGGCGACGCCGCCGCCGATTACGATGACATCCATAGGAAATACCGGGCAAGCCTTGGGCGAACCAAAACGCTAAAGAAAGAAAAACGGCAAAGCGTGCCGCCCGATTTTTGTACTCAAATGACATCGAAGCGGCCTGCTGCGCGACACACAGGAGCGCGCCATGATAGCAGGCTAAGGCCCGGGGCCGGAAGACCAAACCGCAACACATGGCACTGGACCGCGAGGCCGATCCATGTCAGTCGTTCGATTTACTTTGTCGAAGTGACGGCCGATGTCGCTTGCAGCCCATAAATGGGGACGCTCGGCGGGAGCGCTCGGGTTATAATCTGGGTCTCCCATTTCTACGGGTCGCATGCGGTAACTTAATGCGGCCTCACCCGACGCCTTAGCCAACATGGCCTATTTCTCCAGCTTCCCCGGCGCACGCGCGCTTTCAGAATTCCGTCAAACCCGTCTGCTGCAAGTTTTGCAAGCCATAGACCCGAATCTGGTCGATGTACAGGCGCGTTACGTGCATTTTGTCAACAGCACGACACCCTTGACGCCGGACGACTCGGCCCGGGTAGAGGCTTTGCTCGAATATGGCGACCCGGCCGGCGAGTTGAGCGGCCGTGGCAACGTCTTGCGTTACCTGGTGATCCCTCGCTTCGGCACGATTTCGCCCTGGGCTTCAAAGGCCACCGATATCGCGCATAACTGCGGCTTGCATCAGTTGCGCCGTATTGAGCGTGGCATCGAGTACACGCTGACGCTGAAAAGCGGTCTAAGTGGTCTGTTAGGTGGTAAAAAAACGCTAACTGACGCAGACCAATTATGGGTTCTGGCGGCTTTACATGACCGGATGACGGAAACCGTGGTCGCGGCCGTCGAAGATGCCTACCATTTGTTCGACGAGTTGCCGGGCAAACCGCTGCAGACGGTCGACATAACGGGCCTCGGGCGCACCGCACTGGTTGAAGCGAACGCCGCTTTGGGCCTAGCCTTGGCCGAAGACGAAGTCGACTATCTGGTCGATGCGTTTACGCAACTGGGCCGCAATCCGACCGACGTCGAATTGATGATGTTCGCTCAAGCCAATAGCGAACACTGTCGCCACAAGATTTTTAACGCCGACTGGACCATCGACGGCGAGCCGCAGGATATCTCGCTATTCGGCATGATCAAAAATACTCACAAGCTGAATCCGCAAGGCACCATCGTCGCCTACTCGGACAACGCAGCCGTGATGGAAGGCGCGGTGGTCGAGCGCTGGCACCCGCGCGGCCCGCTGACGGGTTCCCAGCGTTATGACCGCAGCGTTGAGCTGACCCATACGCTGATGAAAGTCGAAACGCATAACCACCCGACTGCGATTTCCCCCTTTCCCGGGGCGTCGACGGGCGCTGGCGGCGAGATCCGCGATGAAGGCGCGACAGGCCGTGGCGCACGCCCGAAAGCCGGGCTGGCGGGTTTCTCGGTGTCCAATCTGCAATTGCCGGGGGCCGTGCAAGCCTGGGAGAACGCGCGCGACGCGGTGCAGCCCAGCGCCGAGCGCAATTCGGCCGAACAAATCGGTGCTTACGGACGCCCGGACCGGATCGCGTCCCCCTTGCAGATCATGATCGACGGCCCCATCGGAGGTGCTGCGTTCAATAACGAATTCGGCCGTCCCAATCTGGGTGGTTATTTCCGCGTCTACGAACAAAACGTGGCCGGCCGCGTACGCGGTTATCACAAGCCCATTATGATTGCCGGCGGCATCGGCAGTATTTCAGACCGTCACACCCACAAGCTTGATTTGCCCCCCGGCACCTTGCTGATCCAGATCGGCGGCCCGGGCATGCGCATCGGCATGGGCGGCGGTGCGGCCAGTTCGATGGCCACCGGCACCAATACCGCCGAACTCGATTTCGACTCGGTCCAGCGTGGCAACCCGGAAATCCAGCGGCGCGCGCAGGAAGTGATCAATGCCTGCTGGCAGCAGGGCGCGGACAACCCCGTGCTGAGTATTCACGATGTCGGCGCGGGCGGTTTGTCGAACGCTTTTCCCGAGCTGGTCGATGGCGCCGGGCGGGGCGCACGCTTTGAGTTGCGCAAAGTCGATCTCGAAGAAAGTGGCCTGAGCCCACGCGAGATCTGGAGTAACGAAGCGCAGGAGCGCTATGTACTGGCGATTGCGCCGGAAAGCTTGGCCGGCTTCCAGGCCATTTGCAAGCGCGAGCGCTGCCCGCTGGCGGTCGTCGGTGTTGCCGTCGAAGCACGCCAATTGCAATTGATCGATACCGAAACCGACGCGGCTCAAACCCAGCCCGTCGATATGCCAATGGAAGTTCTGCTCGGCAAGACGCCAAAGCTGCATCGCGATGTCACGCGACAAGCGGCGCAACTGATTCCGGTCGAGGTCACCGGTCTGGTGTTGGCCGAGGTCGCTGTGGACGTACTAAAGCACCCCAGCGTCGGTAGCAAATCGTTTCTGATTACGATTGGCGACCGCAGCGTCGGCGGCATGACGGTGCGCGATCAAATGGTCGGCCCCTGGCAGGTGCCGGTAGCCGATTGCGCGATTACCGCGATGGATTACACCGGTAACCGCGGCGAAGCCATGACCATGGCCGAGCGTGCGCCGCTGGCCGTGATCAATGCGCCCGCCTCGGGTCGTATGGCCGTTGGTGAAGCGATTACCAATATTGCCGCGGCGCCGATTCCCTCGCTCGATAAAATCAAGCTTTCGGCCAACTGGATGGCGGCCTGCGGCAGCCCCGGCGAAGATGCGGCATTGTTCGATACGGTGCGTACCGTCGGCATGGAATTATGCCCGGCGCTGGGTATTGGCATTCCGGTCGGCAAAGACTCTTTGTCGATGCGCACGCAATGGCGCGACGCCGATGTGGCCAAAGAAGTCAGTTCCCCCGTGTCGCTGATCATTTCGGCATTTGCCGCGGTCGAAGACGTGCGCAAGCATCTCACGCCGCAATTGCGACGCACAGCCGAGGTGGGCGACACCACCTTAATCGCCATCGATCTGGGCCGTGGTCAAAATCGTCTGGGCGGCAGTATTTTGGCGCAGGTGACGCAACAAGTCGGCGATGTGGCGCCCGATCTCGACGATGCGGAAGACCTCAAGCGCTTTTTCAATGTCATCCAGTCGCTCAATGCCCAAGGCAAACTGCTGGCCTATCACGACCGCTCGGATGGCGGCCTGTTTGCCACGGTGTGCGAAATGGCGTTCGCAGGGCATACGGGCGTGTCTCTGAATGTCGATATGCTGACGCTGGACTCAGGTCATGCGGCTGATTACGGCGACGCCAAGGACTGGGCCAAGCAAACCAGCGGCCGTCGCGAAGACGCAACGCTGCGCGCCTTGTTCAATGAAGAGTTGGGCGCCGTGATCCAAGTGGCGGCAGCCGAGCGCGACAGCGTATTGCAGATCTTGCGCGAATTTGGTTTGTCGGCGTGCAGCCATGTGATCGGCAAGCCGAACGAACGCGACGAGATCGAAATTTATCGCGACGCCAAGAAAATCTATGGCGTGCCGCGCGTCGAACTGCATCGCGCTTGGAGCGACGTCAGCTGGCGTATCGCCCGCATGCGCGACAATCCGGCTTGCGCCGATGCCGAATACGAGGCCCTGAACGATGCCACGGACCCGGGCCTGAGCCCGCATCTGAGCTTCGATCCGCTGGAAGATATTGCGGCGCCGATGATTGCCACAGGCGCGCGTCCGCGCGTTGCCATTTTGCGTGAGCAGGGCGTCAACTCGCACCTGGAAATGGCTTATGCCTTCGATCGCGCAGGCTTCGACGCGCACGACGTGCATATGAGCGATTTGCTGAGCGGTCGCGCGACGCTAGCAGATTTTGCCGGTGCGGTAGCCTGCGGCGGATTCTCTTACGGCGATGTATTCGGTGCAGGCGAGGGCTGGGCCAGGACCATCAAATTCAATCCGGTGCTGGCCGATATGTTCAATGCCTTCTTCCAGCGTGGCGACACTTTCGCGCTGGGCGTATGCAACGGTTGCCAGATGATGAGCAGCCTGGCCGCGATGATACCGGGCGCGCAACACTGGCCGCGTTTCACGCGCAATAAATCGGAACAATTCGAGGCGCGGTTGTCCCTGGTCGAAGTGCAGGCATCGCCGTCCTTGTTCTTTACCGATATGGCCGGCTCGCGAATTCCTGTCGTCGTATCCCATGGCGAAGGTTATGCCGACTTCTCGCAGCAGGGCGACGCGGCGCAAGTCAGCGCTGCTTTGCGTTTTGTCGATCATCGTGGCGCCGTCACCGAACGCTATCCGTTTAATCCGAATGGCTCGCCGAATGGCCTGACCTCGGTGACCACCGATGACGGGCGCTTCACGGTGCTGATGCCGCACCCGGAGCGCGTGTTCCGTTCCAATCTGATGAGCTGGCACCCGAAGGACTGGGAAGCTGGGCCGGGCGACAGCCCATGGATGCGGATTTTCCGTAACGCGCGCAAGGCCATGGCCTAAGCGCATGCTGGGCCACGGCGGCTAGTTTGGGCGCTGCCGGGTAGATAAAGCAGAGCGGGGATCTTTGACGGATCACCCGCTCTTTTTATTGTGGCCAGCCCCGCTGGTCAGGCGCCGACAGTCTTAAAATGCCGGCGCCTCAAGGCCCGCTTGTACCGGCCCCAGGGCTTCCCAGACTGCGGGGAAGCCCGCATACGCGGAAATATGCATCAGAATATCCATCAGTTCTTTTCTGCTGACGCCTTCATGCAGCAGATGCCGGGTATAACCGGTAATATTGCCTTTGTCGCGATTTACCACGCATGTTGTAAAGGCAATAATAAATTTTGTACGCCGATCAAGACCGGGGCGGGCATACATGTCGCCCAACACGTATTCGATGGTGTGATCGATAATTTCTGGGAATTTGACTTTAAGCTCGTCCAAGCGCTCCGCTAAAAAGGGAGCCATTTCATTGGCGACTTCAAGGCCTTTGGCATATTTCTCTGCACCGGTCACGAATTTTTCCTTTAAGAAAAGTTTGAAGTAGTTGAAGCCGACAGCGCCGGTAAAAATCATTTTTACTCGAATAAACACGCAATTTTTGCGCTTAAATTCAAGAGTACTAATTATTTTTAGCTGCTGACTTTGTCATCTCAAATAATCAGACGGATTTCGTTTTTCAGCGCAAAAAAAATCCCAGAGCGATCCGGGATTTCTTCCACACGCAAGCAATTTACTGGATTTTTGCCTTGGCACGCAAAGCCTGTTCCCAGGTTTGCAGTTGTTCCTGTTGCATTTGCTTTTGCAACTGATCCTTCACGTCGGCAAACGCCGGCGGTTGGATCGGACGCGTATCGTCGAGGCGAATAATATGCCAGCCGAACTTGGTCTGTACCGGGGCATCGGTGATCTGGCCTTTCTTCAACTTAAGCGCTGCGGCCGAGAATTCCGGCACATAGGCTTTGGGGTCGGACCAGTTCAGGTCGCCGCCGTGCGCAGCCGACCCGGGGTCTTTCGAGAATTGCTTGGCCAGCGCATCGAAATCACCGCCGGCTTTTAGCTTGGCGATAATGTCCTTGGCTTGCTGTTCGTTGTCTACCAGGATGTGATGCAGGCGATATTCCTGTCCGTTGGTCTGTTTTGCAAGCTGATCGTAGCGCGCTTTAACATCGGCATCGGTGATCGGGTGCTTGGCCACATAATCTTGAAGCAGGGCGCGCAACACCACGCTTTGCTGCGTGACAGCCAGTTGGGCTTTCACTTCCGGGCGGTTTGCAACACCTTCTTTGGCTGCTTCCTGATACAGCACTTCACGGTTGATCAGTTCGTCGCGCACCATGCTTTGCAGTTGCGGACTGTCTTGCTGACCTTGTTTGACCAATTCGGCAACTAGTGCGTCAGCGCGAGCGGTAGGAACGGGGGTGCCGTTAACGACAGCAATATTTTGTGCAAATGCCGGTGCTGCTGCGAATGCCGCGAGCAACACCCCGCAGCGGGCATGGTTAAGGGTCTGCTTAAGGGTCTTGTTTGATGTCATGAAGTACGTCCTAACGTGCTCGATTATTTCAAAGATTCAAATTCTTCAGGTGTATACGCCGAGATCGCGAGGGCGTGTATGCCCCGCTGCATCGCATCCGCGAGGGCATCATATACCATGCGGTGGCGTGTGACGCGGCTAGCACCTGTGAATTGGGCGGAAACCACTTTGACACTATAGTGCCCACCTTCTTTTGCACCCGCATGCCCAGCGTGCTTAGCGCTGTCATCGGTAATCTGCAAATAGAGCGGCGCGAGTGCCGCATTCAGACGTGCTTCTATTATCGGAATACGGGCTTGAGACGTTGTTGCTTGAAGCGTTGTTTCCTGGGGCGTCTGGGCGGTCATGGGTTCAGTCTTCCTGTTTCAGGTATTTTGCCAGCCACAGGCTTTGCGCAACGACAAATACCAGTGTCAAACCGGTGCAGCCAAAGAGCTTGAAATTCACCCATTGGCTATCCGAAAGATGCAGGACAAATACCACAAACAAGTTGAGCACGCCGAGCAAGGCAAAAAACGCCGCCCAGGCGAAATTCACTTGGCCCCAAACCCGGTGCGGCAATTCGAGTTGTTTGCCCATCATGACTTCCATCATGTTTTTGCCGAAACCGAGATGCGAGACCAACAAGCCCACCGTAAACGCCCAATAGAGCGCGGTCGGCTTGATCTTGATAAAGGTGTCATCGTGCAAGATTAGCGTTGCGCCGCCGAACACCACCACGATGCCAAGACTGACCCACAGCATGGCATCGACCTTGCGATGCTTGTAGGCCGACCAGGCAATCTGCAGCATGGTCGCGGCAATTGCGACACCGGTCGCAAAATAAATGCCGCGTAGCTTGAAGGCAACAAAAAATAGAATGATCGGGAAAAGGTCAAACAGGAATTTCATGCCGGTTCCGTCAAGGCCGGGACCGGCCGCTGTTGGGCGGCCCGAGTCACGCGGCGGGGTGAGTCTGGAAATTCAATCCCAGGCGCCCGACAACTATTTGGACGCCTTAGGGTCGAATTGTAACGCAGCGGAGTTGATACAGTAACGTTGTCCTGTTGGATCGGGCCCATCTTCGAAAACATGGCCTAAATGGGCGTCGCAGCCCTTGCAGCGCACTTCGACACGGCGCATGCCGTGGGTGTCGTCGGTTTTTTCATCGATGACCTCGCTGTTAATCGGCTTAAAGTAGCTGGGCCAGCCGCAACCCGCGTCGAATTTGGTATCAGATTCAAACAAGGGCGTGCCGCAGCAGACGCAATCATAAACGCCCGACTCCCAATGGTCCCAGTAACGTCCTGTAAACGGCCGTTCGGTGGCGGCATGGCGCGTTACCTCATACTCGATGCCGGATAACTGTGCGCGCCACGCGGCATCTGGTTTGACGGTTTTGCTCGGTTTGTCGTGACTCATGTTGCCTCCTGCAGGGCCGTCCCAAGGGAGGCAACGGCCCCCTCGGGGGGCAGCGAACGTAAGTGAGCGTGGGGGTAGTTCATGTTTTCTCCTTGCAGCCCTTACCGCGCTGGATTTTGCGGCTTACAGGGCCGATTTATGAATTAGTCGCAACACGGTCGAATTCCTTACGGCGGCGTCGAATATAAACCTTGGACTGGTAAGAGAAGGGGCGGTTGCATGACATGGCTAGATGTTCAAGACGAACATGATACTTCCAAAGCCTGGGCCCAATCCGGCGGTAAGCCGCCGTATGCCGCATCGGCGTCGGCTTGTTCGTCGAAGGGATGGCGCAGGACCTTGAGCAGCCGTTCGAGTTCGGAAAAATCCTTGTTTTGCGCCTGTCTGATGGCTTGCTCCGCCAGATGATTACGTAAGATATATTTAGGATTGGTTTGGTTCATGGCTAGCGCCCGCTGTGCGTCATCGAGCGGCTCGCTTTGCAGGCGTGCGCGGTAATCGGCGGCCCAGGCATCAAAACCCGCGCGATCCAGAAACAAGTCGCGTACCGGCGCATCCGAGCCATTATGTTCGCGCGACAGTTGCGAGAGATTGCGAAAGGTCAGCGTGAAGTCGGCGCGATATGTCTGCATTAATGAGAACAAGCGCTCCATCAGGGCATTGTCGCCTTCTTGCTCTGTGCTTAGGCCGAATTTAGCGCGCAAGCGGCTTTGGTGCTGGCTGCTGTAACGCGCTTTAAACGGTTCGAGTGCGCCTTGGGCGGCGGCGATCGCGGCATCCGCCGCCTGACTGTCGTCGGCATCCCGGAGCTTCCCCGGCGAGCCGCCGATCAAAGGCAGCAGGCCTTGCGCTAGGCAAAACAGGTTCCAGTAGGCGATCTGTGGTTGTTGATCGTAAGCATAGCGGCCGCTGCTGTCGGAATGGTTACAGATATGGCCGGCGTCAAATCCGTCGAGAAAACCATAGGGGCCGTAGTCTATGGTCAGCCCGGCAATCGACATATTGTCGGTATTCATGACGCCATGGCAAAAGCCTACCGCCTGCCAATGCGCGACCAGATCGGCGGTGCGCAGCACCACGGTTGCGAGCAATGCCAGATAAGGATCTGCGCTGTCGCGGCAGTCGGGGTACAGACGCTCGATGACCTGATCGGCAAGCTGCTGAAGCAAATCGGGGCGCTTGCGGGCATAGAAATGCTCAAAATGGCCGAAGCGTACAAAACTGGACGCAATGCGCGTGACGACTGCCGCGGTTTCAAGGGTCTCGCGGCGTATCGGTAAGTCGGAGCCGATCACGCATAAGGCTCGCGTGGTCGGCACGCCCAGCGCGTGCAGCGCCTCGGACGCGAGGAATTCGCGAATCGATGAGCGCAACACGGCGCGGCCATCGCCCATCCGTGAATAAGGCGTAAGCCCGGCTCCTTTGAGTTGAATCTCGAAGCGCGCGCCTTGATGCTCGGACTCGCCCAGCAATAAGGCGCGGCCATCGCCAAGTTGCCCGGCCCACACGCCGAATTGATGGCCGGAGTAGACTGTGGCGACAGGCAGCGCCTCGCGAGGCAGGTCGCGGCTCAAATTACCGGCGAAATACTCGACAAACGCCGGGTCGCCGGCAAAATCGGCCGGCCAACCCAGCAACTGGGCCGTGTCGGCTGAAAACCCGACCAAATAAGGCGAAGGAATTGGCGTTGCGGGCTGCCGACTCAAAAATGCGTCGCCTAATGAAGCATAGCTGTGTGGCAAGTCTTGCACGATGCGCGCGGTGTAGGCTGCGGCATCGGATGGGTTGACGTTCGACGACATGGGGGCACCTAGAATTAGCCTCTATTGTATGACGTGGCCGAAAGCCCTGCTGATCGATGCTTTCTCATCAGAAAATGATTGACGTGCGCCATTCTGTCGCCAAGAATCATAAAAAAGAACGAGTGTTCGAAAATAATCAAACCTCAGGAGACCGCAATATATGGAGACGCCTCAACAGCACATGGACGCGCAAGCGGCGTTTGACCGGGAAACCGTCGTCGCGACAAGCCGCGGGACGCTGGAAGCGCCCCTGATGGGGCAAATGATGGACGTGCCTTTGCTGATCTCGTCCTTGATTCATCATGCCGCGCGCCATCATGGCGATACGGAGATTGTGACGCGGCGTATTGAGGGTGACATCCACCGTTACACCTATGCCGAGTGCGAGGTGCGCGCCAAGCAATTGGCGCAGGCATTGCTGGCCAACGGAGTGAAACGCGGCGACCGAGTCGGCACACTGGCGTGGAACACCTATCGTCATCTCGAAGTTTATTACGGCACCTCGGGGATGGGCGCCGTGTGTCACACCATCAATCCCCGGCTGTTTGCCGAGCAAATTGCGTTTATCGTCAATCATGCGGAAGATCGCTTTGTGTTGTTCGATACCACCTTCGCGCCACTGGTCGAGCAACTCGCCCCACAATGCCCGCAGGTGCGTGCTTGGATTGCGCTGACCGATCGCAGCCATCTGCCTGTTATGCAAACACCGGTGATTTGTTACGAGGACTGGCTGGACGCTCAGACCGGCGACTTCGACTGGCCTGATTTCGACGAGCGCAGCGCCTCAGGCCTGTGCTATACCTCGGGCACCACGGGCCATCCGAAAGGCGCGCTATACAGTCATCGATCGACCGTATTGCATGCCTATGGCGCGGCCTTGCCCGATGCGATGGCCTGTGCTGCCAGCGACGTCATCATGCCGGTGGTGCCGATGTTTCATGTCAACGCCTGGGGGCTGCCCTACGCCGCCCCATTGACCGGCGCCAAGTTGGTGTTGCCCGGCAAGGATCTCGATGGCGCATCCTTGTATGCCTTGATGGAGGCCGAGCAAGTCAGTTTTTCGGCCGGTGTGCCGACCGTCTGGCTCGGCTTGCTGAACCATTTGACGCAGAACAACTTACGGTTTTCATCGCTCAAGCGCACGGTGATCGGCGGCTCGGCCTGCCCGCCCGCCATGCTGCGCAGTTTTGAAGATCAGTTCGGCGTGCGCGTGATACATGCCTGGGGCATGACCGAATTGTCGCCGCTGGGCACGCTAGCCAACCTCAAATCGAAACATATGACGCTGCCCTTGGAAGCGCAGCGTCATATTCTCGAAAAACAGGGGCATGTAATTTTCGGCATCGATCTGCGCATTGTCGGCTCGGACGGACTCGAATTGCCATGGGACGGCGTGTCCTTTGGGGATTTGCAGGTACGGGGGCCATGGGTGCTTGAACGCTATTTCGGCCAGCCGGATTCGCCTTTGGTGGACGGCTGGTTTCCCACCGGCGATGTGGCCACCGTCGATATCGACGGCTATATGCAGATCACGGATCGCAGCAAGGACGTCATCAAATCCGGCGGCGAATGGATCAGTTCGATCGAGATTGAAAATGTCGCGATGGCCCATCCCGAGGTGGCCGAGGCCGCGTGTATTGCCAGTGCCCATCCCAAATGGGGCGAGCGGCCGCTGCTTGTGGTTGTGCGCAAACCCGGAGCCACGGTCGATCGGGAGAGCGTATTGAGGTTTTATGACGGGCGCGTGGCGAAATGGTGGATCCCCGATGACGTGGTGTTTGTCGAGGCTATCCCGCATACGGCGACCGGCAAAATTCAAAAATTGAAACTGCGCGAATTATTCAAGCACCACTTATTGCCGTCGGTCAGCGCGTGTCCTGTCCCGTAAATTGTTGGCTTGGGCCATTCCCCGGTCCCGAAGGCGTTCCGCCTGGGAGTTTGAGAGAGTGGCCAAATCGGAGATTTCATCTCGAACGAATTTGCGGAGCAGGTAACCAGACCGGCTGAATCCACTTGAGCGCGATGAGGACGATGCGCTCACTTTTTTAACAGGAAAGATTGATGTCTGTCGAATACACGAAACACGATCACATTGCATTACTTACACTGAATAATCCCCCCGTCAATGGTTTGGGCCACGCCAGCCGCGCGGGGGTTGTCGCCGGCGTCGAGCGGGCTTTGGCCGACGCGACGATACAGGCGATTGTGATTACCGGCGCCGGACGCGCCTTTTCGGGCGGCGCCGATATCACCGAATTCAATACACCGAAAGCTACTGCTGCGCCCATGTTGGGTGAGGTGATTGCCGTGCTGGAATCGAGCCGCAAGCCGGTGATCGCAGCGCTCCATAGTGTGGCGATGGGCGGCGGGCTTGAACTTGCGCTCGGCGCTCACTACCGGGTGGCGGCGGCAACAACGCAGATTGCCTTGCCCGAAGTCAAACTCGGCTTATTGCCGGGCGCGGGCGGCACGCAACGCCTGCCACGCGCTGTCGGCATCGAGCTGGCGCTACGCATGATTAGCACTGGAGAAGTCGTGCAGGCTCAGGCGCTCGCGCATACGGCGCTGTTCGACAAAGTGGTTGACGGTGATGTGGTGGCGGCGGCACGGGTTTTTGCCACAGAAGTCGCAGCAAGTCCGGGGCCGCACCCAAAGCTGCGCGAGCGGCCCGTCGATAGCGGCGAGTCCGCCGTTGCCGCCGCGCTCTATCAAGCGGCCCGCGAGCGCGCCAAACGTTGCGCGCGTGGGCAGCCCGCGCCGCTGAAATGCGTCGCCGCTATAGAGCGTGGTGTCAGTGCAGGTTTTGATGCCGGTCTTGCGTTTGAGCGGGAATGCTTTATGGAATTGGTCAGCTCGCCGGAAAGTCGCGCCTTGCGTCATGCGTTTTTTGCCGAGCGCGCGGCGTCTAAAATTCCAGGCGTCGCCGGCGATACGCCGGTGCGCGCCATCCGCAGCATCGGCGTCGTCGGTGCGGGGACCATGGGGCGCGGTATCGCCATGAGTTTCGCTCAGGCCGGCTTGCCGGTGACCTTGCTGGAAATGCGCGACGAGGCGCTGCAAAACGGCATGGCGGCGATCCGCAGACACTATGAATCCCAAGTGGCTTCGGGCAAGCTTGACGAGGCCGAAGCCGCAAAGCGCCTGGCCTTGATTGTGCCGAGTCTGGCTTATGAAGATCTGGCCCAAGCCGACCTGATTATCGAAGCCGTGTTCGAGGAATTTGCGGTCAAAGAACAGGTATTCAATCGCTTGGATGCCGTCGCCAAGGCTGGCGCGATCCTCGCGTCGAACACCTCGACGCTGGACCTAAACCGCATCGCCGCTGTTACGCGCCGCCCGGCCGACGTGGTCGGACTACATTTCTTTAGCCCGGCGCAGGTGATGAAACTACTCGAGGTCGTGCGCGGCACGCATACCGCCGAGGAGGTGTTGGCCACGGTCATGAAACTGGCCAAAAAAATCGGCAAGACAGCCGTAGTTTCGGGCGTGTGCGACGGCTTTATCGGCAACCGCATGGTCGAGCAATACCTGCGCCAAGCCTTGTTTATGCTTGAAGAAGGCGCGCTGCCACAGCAAATCGACAACGCTATCGAGCAATTCGGTTTTGCCATGGGGCCGTTTCGCATGAGCGATCTGGCCGGTAACGATATAGGGTGGGCGATACGCAAGCGGCGTGCACTTGAGCACCCCGCGTTTATCTATCCCAAAATTGCCGATAAATTATGCGAACTAGGGCGTTTTGGCCAGAAAACCGGCGCGGGCTGGTACGACTACGTTCCCGGCGATCGGCAGGCGCATCCTGCTGCTGCCGTTGACGCATTGATACTGGACAGTGCATCGGCCAGGGGCATCGCCCGACGCGAGTTCAGCGACGGCGAGATTGTCGAACGTTTGGTATTCGCCTTGGTCAACGAAGGTGCGGAGATTCTCGAGGAAGGTATTGCCGCGCGCGCATCCGATATCGATATGGTCTACCTGAGCGGCTATGGCTTTCCGCTTAACCAGGGCGGCCCGATGTTTTACGCCGATTCCTTGGGTTTGCGCCATGTCTGCGAGGCGATTAAAGGTTTTCAGTCGCAGGCCAACGGGGCCGTCTGGCAGCTTGCACCGTTGTTGGCGCGGCTGGCCGAAGAGGGGCGAGGGTTTAATTGACGGTGTCAAGGCATGGCATCGACCTAAAAAACCTCGTCTTTAAGCTTGGTTAAACGGCATTTTCTCGGCGCAAAGGTATACTCTGTGTCGATTTTATCGACCACGGCGCGGTGCGCCGACTTCGGTCGGCGTATTCCATTCTTCGGCGTGTTTCAATCTTATTAAGGAACAAACCAACATGATCAAACATATCGTTTCGTGGACACTGAAAGAGCAGGCCGAAGGGGCCGATAAAGCCACCAATCTCAAGCTTATGCTGGCCAAGCTCGAAAGCTGTCGCGGCATTGTGCCGGGCATGCATGTGTTCGAATTGACAACAGCTGCCGCCGGCTTGGAGTTCACGGCGGATATTGCCTTGTACTCGGAATTCGAAAGTCGCGAAGCGTTGGCGGCATATCAGGTTCATCCCACACATAAGGCGATTTTGCCGTTTGTCGGCGCCGTGCGCGAAACCCGCCAGTGTCTTGATTACGAGGTATAAGCCGTGCTGGACAATGGTTTAATCCGGGTGTTGCCGGTGACGCAGCCATGAGCGCGCCGCCGGGATTTCCAGGGCAAAGTCCGTTTGTCGATTACCTAGGCATCCAGTTGGTGCAGGCCGAGGAAGGCAAGAGCGAAGTTATTTTGCCGCTGGGCCCGCATCATTTGAATACCTGGGACGTGGCCCATGGCGGGGTCACGATGACCTTGCTCGATCTTGCTTTGGCCTGTGCCGCACGCAGTCTAGCCAAACCGGGCACCGGCCTGGTGACGATCGAAATGAAAACCAGCTTTATGCAGCCGGGCACGGGACCATTGCGCGCCCTAGGCCGGGTTTTGCATCAATCGACGACGATGGCGTATTGCGAAGGCGAAGTGCTCGATCAGCACGATCGTTTGATTGCCAAGGCGCTGGGCACCTTCAAATATATGCGGGGCTTGGCTGTGAATCGCCGCGTGGTACGCCAGCGGGCGCAAACGGCAGAACCGTTTACTGAGGTGGATAAATCCTCGTCGTGATCGCCATCGGCCCGTTTGCTCAATGAAGAACGGGGCGAAGAACAAGACGATACACGGTGATGTCATCACACCGATTTGCGTATCGACAGAAGTCATTCCCGAGGCAAAATAGCATGCAGCATTTTGAACATCAGGTTGCGGTGATCACCGGTGCGGCCGGCGGTTTGGGTCTGGCGCTGGCGCATCATGCAGCCAGCCTGGGCATGAAGCTGGTGCTGGCCGATATCGACGAGGGTGCGCTTGCCGTCGCCGTCCAAGGCTTGAGCGCCGATGGCACCGAGGTTATCGGCGTACGCACCGACGTGTCGGACCCCGCTCAGTTGGACGGTCTGGCCGCGGCCGCGCTGCAAACGTTTGGCCGGGTGCACCTGCTATTCAATAATGCGGGCGTTGGGGCCGGTGGCCTGATCTGGGAAAACACCGCGAACGACTTTCAGTGGGTGTTTGGCGTCAATGTGGCCGGGGTCTTAAATGGTTTGCGTGCGTTTGTGCCCTTGATGCTGGCGCAAGGCGAGCCCGCGCACATTGTCAACACGGCATCCGTGGCCGGCATGCTGGCGGCGCCGCTGCTGGGTTTGTATAACGCCAGCAAGCATGCGGTAGTGGGCATAAGCGAAACGCTGTATAACGACCTGAAATTGGCGGGTGACGCAGGTCGTTCGGTGGGCTGCTCGGTATTGTGCCCAGCGTATTTCGACACGGGCATTGCCGACTCAGAACGCAACCGGCCCGATACCTTGCACAATCATGCGCCGCTGACGTCGTCGCAATCCGCCATGCAAGTGCAACTGAATAAGGCCGTTAAGTCAGGTAATCTGAGCGCCGCCGAGATCGCCGCATGCACCTTCGATGCGGTGCGCGAAAATCGCTTTTATATCCTGACACATCCGGCGATCATGCCGGCGATTACGCTGCGCGCCGAGGATATCGCTTTGGCGCGTAACCCCAGCGATCCTTTTACGCATAAGCCGCAATTCAAACCGGCTTAATCTTGAGTTCGCCATGCCCTTGAATCCCAGAGTCGCACAATTGCTGGACATGATCGCGCGTGCAGAACGCCCGCCCATGCACGATCTGACACCTCAGGAAGCACGTCTAAACTACGAGAAAACCGCGCAAATTCTCGACCTGGACCCGCTGCCCTTGAGTCACGTCGAAGATCTCGCGCTACCCATGCGCGACGGCGCGACCATCCGTGCGCGCAGCTACCAGCCGTTTGCCCCCAATTGGTTTGCCCCGGCGCCGGCTTTACTCTATTTTCATGGCGGAGGGTTTACGGTCGGCAGTGTCAATACGCATGACGCTCTATGCCGGATGTTGGCCGCGCGCGGCGATTGTTTCGTGATCTCGGTCGATTATCGGCTGGCGCCTGAATACCGCTTTCCGACGGCCGTCAACGATGCCTTTGACGCGCTATCCTGGCTGCATCAGAACGCGCCCACTATGGGTATAGATCCGGCGCGCATCGCTGTCGGTGGCGACAGCGCGGGTGGCACATTGGCGGCAGTGTGCGCGGTGCTGGCCCGCGATGCGCAAATCCCGCTGGCCCTGCAATTGTTGCTGTACCCTGGCACGTCCGCGTACCAGAATAGCGCCTCGCATCGGCGCTATGCCGACGGCTATTTATTGTCCGCGCGGACTATCCAGTGGTTTTTCGAGCTCTATATCCGCGATTCGTCCGATCGCGAAGATTGGCGTTTTGCTCCGCTGGACGGCAAACGCGACGCCCCCGACATGCGCGGTCTGGCACCGGCCTGGATTGCCGCGCCGGAATATGATCCGCTATTTGATGAGTGTGTCGCCTATGCCGCGAAGCTGGACGAAGCCGACAATCAGGTCGAACTGGTCGAATACCCCGGCATGATCCACGAGTTTTTTAAAATGGCGCGCTATGTGCCCGAAGTGGCGCAAGCGCATCAGGATGCGGTTAGCGCGCTGCGGCGTGCTTTTAGGCTAGATTGATGGCGTTTTCTGGTTTGCGCGCCAAGACGATAATTGTTCTGCCAAGTAGCATTTCAATACGGTTCTGGGCGTCAACAAATTGCGCATTACGCTGATCAACCGTTTTATATTTCTTGCGCTCCCGACGCCGGGCGAGTGAGCCGAATAATGCGATGGCCGGATAGAATAAGGGTAACTTGAAAAGGCTAGTGCGCTGCAACTTGTCCACAGATAGTTTGATGTCGTCAAAGCCGCATTCGGCCAGCGCATGAGCTAGGTAAAAGAAACTGATCGGCGTGATATGACCGACTGTCGAAAAGTGTTCGCTTCTCACTAGCGGTAGCGGGCCGAACAGGTTCGCAAAGCCAAAGTTTAAATATCGCAATCGGGATTGCAAATTAAGAATATTCGGCGTTGAAACAATTAAGTGCCCCCCCGGCTTGGTGACGCGGTATGCCTCGCGCAGCACATGCCTGAAATTCTCAAGATGCTCCACAACCTCAGTGCAGGTCACTAGATCAAAGCGATTGGCGGTGTAGGGCAATGGCTGGGTGTTCACGTCACAAACGTCAACCTGTTGCTCCGGCAAGTTCATGAGCGCATCCGTGTAATCGCAGGCGGCGCTCGTATAGTGGGGATTCTCGGCGCGCAGCAGATGAATGAGCGTCCCTGTACCTGATCCGATATCCAGATGATTAACCGACTGTGCGCCGGGTAAAGCGCTTGCCGCCAGTTTGGCGACTTGGGCATGGATGAGGTCTGTCGATAGTTCCACCGGAGTCCTAAATGGCGATAGGGGGCCCAAAGGGCTTCGCCCCATGCGGATCTCATCAACCTCTAGCCATGGCGGCGCGTTAGGTATTTTCTTGGCAATTCAGCCGTGTTCGTTGCATGCGTCGATAAAATCAGCCCATTCCTGCATCACCTGCCGGAGGGTTTGAAATGGGCTTGATTTGAGGGGGTGTTAGTTAGGCGAGGGTGCCTGCAGCTGCAAATCAAAGCGACTCGTGTGACCGTCGGCAATCGTCCGGCTACCGTCGATTTCGCTATCGCCGCGCTCCATGATGTCGACACGACCGGATCGCTTGAATTGCAAAACGGTGGTACAGCGCGTGCCATAGTCAGGCGAGACGATATAGGCGGCCGATAAAGCGCGTTCGCGTTCCAGCGTCAAACCGGTCTCCGGCAATGCCGAGTCCGGCGCTTCGCGTGTGTCGTGCATCATGGCCAGCAGCGCTTCGAGCCGGCTGGCATCGGCTACAGCTCCCGAGCTCTCTGCCGCAACCTTTCCCAAGGCCGCGGCCGACTCCAGCCTGCCTTGATCCAATATTTCCTGTAGTGCTGCTTTTTTGGTTTTGACCTTGGGCCAATCGCTGTCCAGCAGTGCATTTGAAAGGCCATAGCATCCGGGCGGCAATAGCCTCGGAGGCAGATTCGCGCGATTGCTGTAATAAGCGAGTTCGCCATCGAGTAGATTGCCCACCAGCAAATTGAAGCCTGGCATCGCGCCTGGCATCGGACTAGGCGTTGCCGCAGACCCGGCGCGCGGCGTCACGCTTACCTCGATTTGCGCACCTCGCCCATGATCGATGCTTTGCTCCAGTTGCCGCAGATAGGTCAAGGGCGCCTGACGAGGGCCGGCCAGAAAATCGGCGACCAGCCGGCCACGACTGGGCCCGCCCAGCAGCTTTTCGGCCGGTGCGCGGTAGTTGGTCAGTGCCGCGAAACGGCCGTCACGCTGCAGGCCCAGCCAGGTGCCGCCGCCTTGTAAGTCGCGTCCGGCCAATACATGAGGCGCGTCTTGCCACCAATCCATGGATGTGGCGGCTCGGCTGAAAAATTCATCGCGGTTGGCCGCCAGCGTGAAACACACGGCGTCGGCTGATTGCGCATCGGGTCGCCAGTCGAAAATTATCAGGCACATGCTGGATCGAAGTGTCCTATTTGGAACGCACCGAGAAAACGCCGGGCGGCCCCATTGTTAACCCGCGACCGGAGGAAGTGCCGGCACCCCGAAGGAAGTTCCCTCGGGGAGCCGGGCCTCAGGGCCGCAGGGTGTTCACGCGTAGCGACAGCTCAGGGAACCTTCTCAGGCATTTTTGTCAGGTAAAACGTAGGGCAATGCGCTAAAGGCCAGCAGCGGCCCGTCGGCTGCGGCAAGATGAACCGTGCCGTGGCTCAGCGCATCGAGTTTGAGTTCGATCAGGTAGTCATGACCACCGTCCGGCGCCGGCGCCATATTGATGACCATGCCGCAAGGTTGGCCCGGATCCGCCGAGTGAAACACGTCGGTGCCGGCGGCCAAGGTGGTATCGACCGCGGCTGCATGCGCGATCATGGCGCGGCGCTTGACCGTGCCCAGGTATTGGCTGCGCGCAACAATTTCCTGCCCGGGATAGCAGCCTTTTTTGAAATTCACGCCGCCGATCGCTTCGAAATTAATCATTTGCGGCACAAATTTCTCTTGGGTGGCGGCACTGATACGCGGCTCGCCGGCTTGAATCGCAAGCCAGTCCCAAACGTGAGCCGAGGTGCGCGTGAGGGGCTGAAGCAAGCTCACATGCTGTTCAAATACGGCCACCGGCGCCGCCCATAAATGGCGGGTCACGCCGGCGGCGTCGGGCAGGCGCACCAAGGTGCCGAGTTCTGCGTCGGGGCCGCCGTGGATTGCGCTGTAGGGCTCACTGGGTAAAGCCCCGAAAATCGGCAGCAGAGCGTCCGCGCCTTGGCCGGTCAGACCAATTAGGCGGGTTTGCGCGGAGACATCGGTGAGCTTGGCCTTTGAGCGCAACACAAACATGCTCAAGCGTTTTTGTATGGGCGCGAGAATATCGGCCGAGACCATTAAACGCAGGGTCTTGGGATCGTGCCACACCAGGAAACTGGCGAGCAGGCGGCCTTTGGGCGTGCAAAACCCGGCCAGCCGGGCCTCGTCTATCATTAAAGTCTGGATGTCGTTGGTCAGCAGATTATGCAAAAAAACGGCCGCATCGGCGCCTTCGACTTCGATCAAGCCAAATTGATCCAACGCCATGTAGGCGCCGTCCTGCAGTGCCTGGCTGGCAATGGTCGAAGCACGATCGACGCCGGCGGTGATTTGAACCGGCTGGGGAGACAAGGCGGAAAGCGGATTCATAAGCATTCGGGGCCGGATGGTATAAAAATGGTGGGGGCAATTCAGTCGCACATAGGCGAGTGTCGCTCAAGCAAGTATTATATGAGGTCTCGCGCATGCGCGTTGGCTAGCTGTGCGGCCGACAGCTTTTCGTTTTCACACTTGTTCCAGTTGAAATCCCGTTGAAAAAAGTCTTTGCTACTACGCTGTTTCTGATGCTGATCGCCGCAGGCGTGACAGCCTATGCGTTTTACTGGTGGTCGAATGCGCCTATGCATTTTGCCTCGGCGCAACTGGACGCCACTCTCAAGCCGCGCAGCAGTCTGCGTGGCGTGGCGGCACAGCTGGCCCAGGCCGGTGTGCCGATGCAGCCCGAATTATTCGTCGTGTTGACCCGAGCCCTAGGTTTGTCGTCGCAATTAAAAGCCGGCAACTACGAATTCGACAGCGGCGTGACGCCCTATGAGGTGCTGCAAAAAATAGCCCGCGGCGACGTCAATGAATATTTGGTCACCGTGATCGACGGCTGGAATTTTCATCAGATGCGCGCTGAAATCGACTCCAATCCGGCCCTCAAGCATGACACGGCCGGCTGGACCGACGCGCAAATCCTCAAAGCGCTTGGCGTGCCCGATGATGCCGCGGAAGGTCGTTTTTTCCCCGACACCTATCTATTCGATAAGGCGACCCCAGACCTCGATATCTACCGCCGGGCGCTCAGGTTGATGGACCAGCGCCTGAGCCAGCTGTGGGCCACGCGCGCGCCCGCGTTGCCTTATAAATCGCCGTATGAAGCGCTGATTATGGCGTCCTTGGTCGAAAAAGAAACCGGGCGCGCGTCCGATGGGCCGATGGTGGCGGCCGTGTTCGTCAATCGTATGAAACTGGGCATGCCCTTGCAAACCGACCCTAGCGTGATTTACGGCATCGGTAGTGTATACGGCGGACATTTGCATAAAAAAGATCTGCAAACCGACAGTCCGTACAATACCTATATACGCGCCGGCTTGCCGCCGACGCCGATTGCCTTGCCCGGGAATGGCGCGCTTGAAGCCGCACTGAATCCGGCGCAAACGCACGCCCTGTATTTCGTGGCGCGTGGCGATGGCAGCAGCCTGTTTTCGGATACGCTCGACGCGCATAATCGTGCAGTGAACAAATATATCCGGGGCGAATAAATGACGCGCGGTAAATTTATTACCTTTGAAGGTATTGATGGGGCCGGTAAAACCACTCATTTGAGCTGGTTTCAGCAACGCTTGGAGCAGCATCTTGCCGCCGACGGCAGGCATATCGTGATGACGCGCGAACCGGGCGGCACCGAAATGGGCGAAGCCTTGCGCGAAATAGTATTGCATCAGGCCATGCACCTGGAGACCGAGGCGCTACTGATGTTCGCCGCGCGCAGCGAACATCTGCAACAAGTTATCCTGCCCGCTTTGGCGCGTGGCGACTGGGTCATCTCAGATCGTTTTACCGACGCAAGCTTTGCCTATCAAGGCGGTGGACGGCGGCTCGCGCGCAGCAAGCTGGAGGCATTGGAAGAATGGGTGCAAGACGGCTTCCAGCCTGATTTGACCCTACTGTTCGATATTCCTAATGAGATTGCGAGTGAGCGGCGAGGGGCTGCACGCGCCCCCGATAAATTCGAAAGCCAATCGACATCGTTTTTCGAGCGGACGCGCGACGAATATCTGCGGCGCGCCCATGAAGCGCCGCAGCGTTTTGTCATTATCGACGCGACACGCACCATCCCTGAAATTCAGGTTGAACTTGAGAAAATCATAGCAAGGCTTTGAATTCATGAGATTTAATATTTTACTGGCTAAGAGCCTAAGCGGGTCATGCCGGTCTTTTGCCGATGACGGACGCGCCCTATGATTTACCCCTGGCAGCAAGACGATTGGCAACGCGTGCAGGCCTTGCGCGCTCAATGGCCTCATGCGCTGTTATTCCATGGGCAGACCGGTATCGGCAAGACGGATTTTGTGCGTCATTTGGCGCAAGGCTTGTTGTGCGAGGCGCCGGCTGTCAATGGCGAGCCTTGCGGGCAGTGCGTCGCGTGCCATTGGTTAAGCCAGGGCAATCACCCTGATTTCCGCATTGTGGTGCCGGAGAGCATGGCGGCCGAGGCCATGATGGGCGATGCCGGCGATAGTGGCGACAGCGCTTCAAGCAGCACGGCTGACGCAGGCGATAGCGAGGGCGGCAAGAAAACCAAAACACTGAGTCGCGAAATCAAGATCGAACAGGTGCGTGCCTTGCTCGATTTTTGCGGCGTGGGCTCGCATCGCGGCGGCTTGCGGGTGGTGGTTCTGTATCCTGCCGAAGCCTTGAATTCTGCAGCGGCGAATGCCTTGCTGAAAACGCTGGAAGAGCCGCCCGCTGGCGTGGTTTTTCTGATGGTCTCGGCTCAAATTGACCGTTTATTGCCAACCATTATCAGCCGCTGCCGTCAATGGCCGTTGAGCCGTCCAGCGCGCGATGCAGCCTTGGCCTGGCTCACACAGCAGGGCGTGGAAGATCCGGCAGGCTTACTGGCAGAGGCGGGCGGAGCACCGCTGAGCGCGCTGGCTTTGGCGGGCGACTCCCATCGCGCTTTGCGGCGCCAGACCTTAGATCAATTGGCCGCGGGCGCAGCTTGCGATGCTTTTGCTTGTGGCGAAGCCTTGCAAAAAGCACCGGTTCCGCTGGTGTTGGGCTGGTTGCAGCGCTGGCTATTTGACTTGCTGGCAGTCAAAACTGCGGGCCAAAGCCGTTATTACCCGGCGGCGGCGCAGGCGCTCGAGCGCTGTGCGGCCAAAGCCGACGCCGTCCGACTCGCGCGGTTTATCCGTATCGTGAATCGCCAGCGCGCCGTCGAAAACCATCCGCTGAATGCACGCCTGGTGATCGAGGAGTTGATGCTCGGTTACCGGGAAATTTTTTGAACACCATGCCTATGACGATGCCACAAACACACAACGCCTTAGCCCAGGCACCTTTACCCGACGGGCTGCGTTTGCGCGATGCCACGCTGGCAGACCTGCCGGCCATCGTGGCAATTTATAATTCCACCATACCGTCACGCAAAGTGACGGCCGACACTGAAGCGGTCTCGGTCGATAGCCGGTTGGCTTGGTTTCACGCGCATGGGCCGCAGGCGCGGCCATTATGGGTGGCGGAGCGGACGGCCGAGCAACGCGTTGGGAATCAATCAGATTCGGACATCGTCGGCTGGGTCAGCTTTTCAGACTTCTATGGTCGGCCGGCCTATAAGGCGACCGCCGAGGTCAGTATTTATCTGGGCGAAGATGCCCGCGGACAAGGTTTGGGGCGGATTTTGCTGGCGCGGGCGCTGGCCGCGGCGCCTGAGCTGGGTATCTCGACAGTGCTCGGTTTTATCTTCGGTCACAACGATGCCAGCATGCGCTTGTTTGCCGGCTTCGGCTTTACCGCCTGGGGGACCTTGGCGCGCGTCGCGGTACTCGACGGTGTCGAGCGGGATTTAATCATTATGGGCCTACGGGTCGATTAGGCGGAATAGGTATGTTTGTCGATTCACATTGTCATATCAATTTCGAAGGGCTGGTCGAGCGACTCGACCTATTGCTGGCGAATATGCGCGAGCATGCGGTGACACATGCTTTGTGTGTGAGCGTCGATCTTGAATCCTTGCCGTCGGTGCTGGACGTGGCCGAACGCTATCCCAATGTGTACGCTTCGGTGGGCGTGCATCCCGATCACGAAGATTGCGAGGAACCCAGTGTCGCGCAACTGGTCGAACTGTCTCGGCATCCCAAAGTCGTGGCCATCGGTGAGACCGGGCTCGATTACTATCGGCTTGAAGGCCGCACACTGGAGCAAATGGAATGGCAGCGCGAACGCTTTCGCACTCATATCCGCGCCGCACGCGAAGTCAACAAACCCTTGATCATTCATACGCGCTCGTCGGCGCAAGACACGCTACGTATCATGCGTGAAGAAGGGGCGGCGCAGCCGGGCGGGGTGATGCATTGCTTTACCGAAAGCTGGGATGTGGCGCAAGCGGCCATCGATCTGAATTTTTATATTTCGATTTCCGGGATCGTTACTTTCAAGACGGCGGTTGACTTACAAGATGTGGCTAGCCGACTGCCGCTGGATCGTTTGCTGATTGAAACCGATTCTCCTTATCTCGCGCCTGTGCCTTATCGCGGCAAAACCAACGAGCCGGCTTTTGTCAGTCATGTTGGCCGGTTTGTCGCGAAATTACGCGGCGCCAGCGATGCTGAGATCGGTCTTGCAACGACCAACAATTTTTTCAAACTTTTCAAGCCTGTGCAGGTGATTTCCCAGCCATCGCATTAGCTTGCAGTCGGATAGGTTGACGGAAATTTTTCAATAAAATCTATTTAAATCAAATTATTACGGAATAAAATGAAAGTAATGGATCGGGTTTTAAGCGGCTTGTTCAAGCAAGGGGCGGCGCGCCGCCCGCTGCGCGCGCTCGGCTTGACGGCGCTATGCGCCGGCGCTTGCCTGTTCTCGCAGGTCGGTCTAGCCGATACCCAGACGGAACAGCGGGATACGATGACCAAGGCGGTGAAATTCGACGATATCAATGTCGTTCAGACCTTGATATCCCAGGGAATGGACCCCAACGGTAGCGACCACACCGGCATGCCTTGGCTGTTGATCGCCGCCCGCGAAAAATCCGAGAAAGTGGCTAAGCTGCTGATCGACAACCCCAAAACCGACGTCGATGCATTGGATCCCGCAGGCGAAAACGCCTTGATGTTTGCTGCGCTCAATAAAGATTTGCCCTTGCTCAAGGCCTTGATCGATAAAGACGCCGAGGTCAATAAAAAAGGCTGGACGCCGCTACATTACGCAGCCACTTCGGGCGATGTGGAGATTATCAAAGTGTTGCTGGACGAGGCGGCTTACGTCGACGCGGCTTCGCCTAACGGCACCACGCCTTTGATGATGGCGGCTCGCGGCGGATCGGTCGACGCCGTCAATGCGCTCCTGCTCGGAGGGGCAGACCCCACCCTCAAAAATCAGTTGGGGTTGTCCGCAGCAGACTTCGCCAAGCAAAACAATAATACTGACTTGGCCGTAGCACTTGATGCCAGCGCTCGCGAAGTCGAAACGAAACGCGCGAATAAAGCGGCGGCGCCGGCCGCAAGCGCGAGCGGCGGTTAGCTCGCCCCGCCCGGACGGGCGAAGTTAGCGGTGTCAGCGCCGGCGTCGAGGCGGGCTCAGAGCAAGTGAGCTCGGAATAGTCCAGCTGAGGTTGAGATCAAGATAGTGCAGCTGAGGTTGAGATGAAGATAGCGCAGATTGCTCCGTTGACCGAGTCGGTTCCGCCCAAATTCTACGGTGGGACCGAGCGTGTGGTGTCTTATCTGACCGAGGCATTGGTTGAGTTGGGTCATGACGTCACCTTGTTTGCCAGTGGCGATTCGCATACTAGCGCCAAACTCGTGCCGGTATGGCCCGCGGCCCTGCGCTTGGACGCTGCGCTGCGTGACAGGGTCGCACCGCATATCAATATGATGGAGATTGTAAGGCGCAGCGCCGATCAATTCGACGTGCTGCATTTCCATCTCGACTACTATTCCTTTTCGCTGTTTGCGCGTCAGCCGACGCCGTTTGTCACGACCTTGCACGGGCGGCTCGATTTGCCCGAGCATCAAACGGTCTTTGATACTTTCAATGCAGCACCCGTGATTTCGATTTCAAAGTCGCAGCGCCAACCTTTGCCGCAGGCGAACTGGCAGGCGACGATCTATCACGGCATCCCTGAAAACCTCTATCGACCGCAGCCGGTTGAGCCCGAATATTTGGCCTTCTTGGGGCGGATTTCTCCCGAGAAGCGCATCGATGTGGCTATCCGTATCGCCCAGCGCAGCGAGATGCCCCTGAAAATCGCCGCCAAGGTGGATGCTGCGGATCGCGCCTATTTCGATAGCCTGCAGCCCTTATTGAAGTTGCCGCATGTCGAATTTATCGGGGAGATTGCCGATGATCAGAAAGCCGATTTCCTCAGTCGCGCCCATGCTTTGCTGTTTCCGATCGACTGGCCCGAGCCGTTTGGCTTGTCGATGATCGAGGCAATGGCATGTGGCACACCGGTGATCGCCTACAATCGTGGCTCGGTCATTGAGATCGTCGATCATGGTATATCGGGCCTGATCGTGGAAGACGAAATCGGCGCGCTGGCCGCCGTGAAGCGTATTAGTACCTTGTCGCGGCAGAAGGTCAGGGCATGCTTCGAGGCGCGTTTTACCGCTAAGCGTATGGCGCAGCAATATGTCGAAACCTATCAAGCTATGATACGAGCCCAGCGCCGCGCACGTTTTCGAATTGTCCAACCTTAAAAAAACTATGTACATTCCTAAACATTTTGCTTTCGACGAGCCGGCTGAAATTCAAGCGTTTGTGCGTGAATTCCCGTTTGCAACGCTGATTACGACTGTCGATGGCGTGCCTTTAGCCACGCATTTGCCATTAATGCTCGATATGCGTGTCGGCGCCCACGGCATGTTGCGCGGCCATGTGGCTCGCGCCAATCCGCACTGGAAGGCGTTCGAGAATAATGCCGCGGAATCGCTGGCGATTTTTCACGGGCCTCATACCTATATATCGCCGCGCTGGTATGCGGCAGGGCCGGCCGTGCCAACCTGGAATTACGTCGCGGTCCATATGTACGGCCGGCCGCAAATATTGACCTCCACGGACGATTTGCTGGCCGACCTGGGCGCGATGGTGGAGGTGTTTGAGCCTGACGGGCAGGCCGACCACATTATTACGCCGGAATACAAAGAGCGTCTAGCCGCGGGGATTGTCGGCTTTCGCATGGAAATCACCTGGGTCGAAGGCAAGCGTAAGTTAAGTCAGAATAAATCGGCCGACGACCAGGCCGGCGTAGCGGCTGGGTTGGCTTTGGCGGAAGATCCGGATGCCACCGTTTATCGCGACTATCTGGCGACAAAAAACTGGCTATCCAACACCTCAAACAATTAGCGTGAACAAACACTAAGAGGCAGTTTTTGGGGCACGAGCATTTGAGCAATGCTCCGCTTCAAATTTGGGCGATATTATCAAGTTTGATTCACAGTCAGTTGCCAAAACACCACTGCGCCTTCGGTCCAGTGGAAAAACTTTCGGTTTATATCAGACCTAGACTACGATACGCCCAGCGGCGTAGGTAGACGAGTATTTATCCGGCACATTGCTCGCCAAATTAAACTCGCAGCCTGCTCTACCGAATGCCGGCGCCGCTTAATGGCTTTTCGATGGCGCCCTCAAAATTGAAAAAAATCGTTATCCTCGATTCTCCAAGTCGTTTCACACATCTCGCGACTGCGGTCGCGATGGCTTTGGCCGCATTATTTTCAGTTCTGCTACCGAATAGCGTACGTGCTCAAAATACCTCGGCGGCGGCAAGTCCTACCCCTCCGACATTTGCCTTCTATTACGGCGCAAAGCCGCCGATAGCCGAGCTGTCATCGTTCGATGCGGTGGTCGTCGAGCCGCAAAGCGGCTTCGACCCGCGCACGGCTCAAACACCGCATACGGCATGGTTTGCCTATGTCAGTGTCGGCGAAGTCCTCGCTTCGGCCTCGTACTATCAAGAGATACCGAGCGACTGGTTGATCGGCAAAAATGCAGCATGGAGTTCGATACTGGTCAACCAGTCGGCCCCAGGCTGGCCCCAATTTTATGTCGATCATGTGATCGCGCCGCTATGGAACGCCGGGTATCGCGGCTTCTTTCTCGATACCTTGGATTCCTATCAGCTCTATGCAAAGACCGATGCGGAACGAGAACAGGGGCAGGCCGGCGTGATTGCCGTGATCAATGCGATCAAAGCGCGCTATCCGGACGCGAAGTTAATCTTCAATCGCGGTTTTGAATTGCTCCCCAAAGTCCATGACAAGGCCTATGCCGTTGCCTTCGAATCGCTGTTTCGCGGCTGGAATCAGGGCGAGAAAAAATTCACCGAAGTGCCGCAAGCGGACCGTGACTGGTTAATGGCTCAGGTCAAAACAACGCAATCGTATGGCCTGCCAGTGATCTCGATTGATTATTGCGCATCGGTCGATCGACTCTGCGCGCGCGCCACAGCGGCCAAGATTCAGGCCGCGGGCGTGATTCCCTATGTCACAGACCCCTTGCTGACGACCGTGGGGGTAGGCGCCATCGAAGTGGTGCCGCGGCGTATTTTGGTACTCCAGGACCGCATTCCACGTACCAGTTTGAACGTTTCGTCGGGCCTGCGCTTTCTGGGAATGCCGATCAACTACCTGGGCTACCGTGCCGAATATGCCGATGTTGCGCAGCCTCTGCCCACAGGGATAGACAAAGATCGTTATGCGGGCATCGTGATTTGGATGAATAACGATGCGCCGCGCCCGCGCGAACTGCGCGACTGGATTAGTCAGGAAATCGATGCGGGTGTGCCGATCGCGATTTTCACGCACTTTGGCATGGACGTAGACGATGGTTTCGCCAGCAAACTCGGGCTAGTACGATCGGAGGGCTCCGCCGGCAATGCGGTAAGCGTCGAATCCTACGACCCGACGTTAATGGGCTTTGAAATGAAGCCCACCCCCGACCCTAGCGACTATATGCCGGTCAAGGTTGGCCCGGGCGGGCGCTCGCTGATCAGGCTCAAAAGTGGCAGCCTGGAGTTCGACGGGGCCGCCATCATGCCATGGGGCGGCTACGTCATGGCCCCATTTGCGGTGTTTTCCATGAGCGCCATCAATCAGGCGCGCTGGGTGGTTCAGCCGATTGCCTTTTTGCAGCAAGCGCTACGACTGCCGGCACTGCCCGCACCCGATGCGACTACCGAAAATGGCCGGCGCCTGATGATGACCCATATCGACGGCGATGGCTTCGCCTCCAAGGCCGAGTTTGTCGATGCCTGGGGTAGCACCTACTCCGGTGAAGTGCTGTATCACGTGATTCAGAAATACGCTTTTCCAACCACGGCATCGGTGATCGAGGCCGAGGTTTCGGACCAAGGGCCTTTCAAGGCCTACGCCGCGACGTTGCGCGACGTAGCCCGCAAAATCTTCAAATTGCCGAATGTCGAGATGGCCAGCCATACCTACACGCATCCCCTGCAATGGATGCGGGTCACAGGTCTGGGGGCGTCAGCCGACGACAGCACCACCGAAGGCGGCAGCCAGACCGACAACACCGGTCTGTCCTATCGCATGCCGGGCTATACCTTTAATATTCAGCGCGAGATTGGCGGCTCGATCGACTATATCAACCGCGAACTGGCGCCGCCCGGCAAGGCAGTCAAAGTCCTGCTGTGGAGCGGCGATTGCCAAGTGCCAGGCGTGGTCGTGAAAGCCGCGGACGACGCGGGTGTTGTCAATATGAACGGCGGCGACACGATTATCACCAAGAGCTATCCGAGTTGGACCGCGATCTCCCCGCTCGGCGTCATGAAAGATGACCACTATCAGGTATTTGCCCCCAATCAGAACGAAGAACTGTATACCCAACTTTGGCAGGGGCCTTATTACGGTTTTGAACGCGCCTTGGAAACCTATCAACTGACTGGAGAGCCGATACGCTTTAAGGCCATTGACGTGTATTACCACATGTTCACGGGCACCAAGCTGGCCTCCGTCAAGGCGCTTGAAACGCTCTATGACGCCTTGAGCAAACAACCCTTGAACCCGATATTTTCGTCGGACTATACCCATATCGTGCTTGATTTTCAGCGTGCAACCATTGCTCACGATGGCGACACGTGGATCGTGCGCGATGCTGGCGATTTGCGCACGCTGCGCTTGGCCGCAGATCAGGCCCCAGATTTGCTCGGCAGTGAGGGCGTTGCCGGTTTCCTGCCCGGTCCCGGCGGAGTCTATGTTCATTTGTCGGCACCGCAAGCGCGCTTTAAAGTCATCGCGCTCAAGGACGCCGATCAGGGTGCGCGCGCCCGTCTGCCGTATCTTGCCGACGCGAATGGTTCAATCGAAAATTTTAAACGCACGACACGGGGCCTCAGTTTTGATCTGCATACCTACCTGGCTCCCGAGTTCAGTATTGCGGGCGCGACCAGTTGCAAGGTGAGTGCGAACGGGCGAGACTTGCCGTCCGTGTCGGACAAAACCGGCGCCCATGCCAGGCAATATATGTTGGAAAGAAGTGTGACATCGAACAATCCCGTACAAGTGACCAGGGTTAATGTCGATTGCTCCAGCTGAACGGCAGCGGCTGCTTTCGCCGATCGTTATCGCGTCATTCGGCGCGATGATGCTGTTCGCCTTGGTGTTGGCTTTCCCGCGCGGGCGTATTGAGCATCGTTTGCTTGGCGGGGCCTCGGCCGACACCCTGGCGATCGCCTATCTACAAGCCTGGCTGCAGGTCGAGCCCAACAATGCCGATGTGCTGACCGCCTTGACCACGGAATATCTTCACGGCAGTCAGGTCGGCGATGCCGAACGCCTGTTGCGACGCATGCTTAACTCGCCGGACCCGGCGCTTAGACAGGGCGGCTTGCTGATCGAAATCGGCATAGCCGAGCAAGCAGCTTATGCCATGAAGCCGTCCGATCCTGAGCGTCGCAGCCGTTTGATACAGCTCGACCAATTATTGACGCAGGCGGTGGGCTATACGTGGCAGCGCAAGCAGCTTGAATTGCTTGCCGATAAAGCGCGCGGGCTCAATGACGGATTATTGGCAGGGCGCTTTTATCAGGCGCTGGCCACAGCCGATCCTGGACGCGCCGGGTACTGGTTTGAGCGGGACGCGGCGGCCCAATTGGCCTCGGGACGTTATCGTGAAGCCGCGCAAGCGGATTTTGCGGCCATGGACAATGCCGCGCAGCTCAATGAACGGCGCCGTTACTACATGGCCGGCTTGAGTGCTTTGCAATCCGGTGGTTTGCTTAGCGAGGCCATGGCCCAGGCGCAACAACGTATTGGGCCGCTCGCCGACGACGATCAAACGCTACGTTTTCTAGCCGGCTTGGCACTGGCGTCGGGCCGACCCGACCTGGCCCAGTCCTATGTCCGTCATTTGCTGAAAATGTCTTGGCAAGTCAATCGTCAGCCTCCGGTTTGGCATTACGCCAGCTGGCGCGATATGCCGGCCATGCATTTCGCGCTGGCGGGCTGGTCTGCTGGGCAGCGCCCGATGATGCTGCGCGTCGGCGATAGCCACACGCAGGCCATGCCGCCAGCCGAAGCCGGCGCCTTGCAGGGCAAACCAGCCAAACCCATGGCGACCTTGCCCGCGCCGATCGAGTTGACGCCTGCCGGCACCGTGGGCGAGTCGCCTGCGGCGCCCAATTTGGCTTCGGCGGTGGCCGAGGCACGTGAGGGCGCGACACCGACCAAGACCCAAGCTGGGGCCACGGCGTCCGAATCGCTTAGGGCTCGTCCTGCCACAGCGGCGGCTGCCTCCACACCGAGTCTCGCCCCCGCCAAAGCGCCCAATAAGCCATTCAATGCCACCGACTATGAACTTGGCTACACAGTATTTCTGGCCAATGGCGATGTTCGGGATGCACTGGCTCTGGCGCAATCGGCGGTGGCCCAGGCGCCGGATTTACTGATTTGGCATGAGCGCTTGGCTCAAGTCGCGGAGTGGAGCGATCAGTCGCAACTGGCCCTCGACAACTATTTGATACTCGCACAAAAGAGCGGCGCCGATAAATACTGGCAGCAGGTCCTGCGACTCGCACCGGGCTTGGGCGCCAATAGTGCGACGCTGCTGGCTTATCGTTACCAGGCAGAGCACCATCCGGCCGATATGGCGATGTTGGATCAACTGATTGCCGCCTATGAAGGCAACGCCGACGTCGACGGTGGGCTCGATTATTTATCGGGGCATGCGCAGGGCGCCAACCGTCAAGCGGTGCTAGAGCGCTATGCCGCTTTGGCCGAACGTGCGGGGAAAGATGGCCTGGCTTTCCAGACTTATCAGACCTTGGAACATGATTTCGGTCCATCGGCCAGCTATGGTTTGAAACTCGCGTTGTTTGACTATCAGCACGCGCAATTCAAGGATGCGCTGGCGGCCCTGAGTCAGGCAAAAGCCGCGGCGTTGCCTGAAAACGATATGTTTTGGCGGTTTTACGCCTTGCTGGGGCGGCTGACCCAGCAGTCGCAGGCAACCGTTGAAGGGTATAAAAAACTTCTGGTGGCTGGACGTGCGGGCGCCGATGATTTATCGAATATGATCGATTATTTCCAGGACAGCCCGTTGGATGCAGGGCGCCTGGCCGAGTACGCCTATACCAAAACCCATGAGCCGCGCTCGTTGATTCAGGCGGTTTACTCCTATACCCGCGCCCGGGCGCCGCTGCGCGTCGCAGTGTTGCTCGCGGCCTTGACGCCGGAGCAGTTGCGCGCGGCCATTGCCGCGCCAGGTTTTCTGTTGGCGCGAGCCGAATATGCTGTGCTGATCGGCAACCCGGATTGGGCGATGCGCGATGCGCGCGCCGCCTTGCAACTGACCCCGAATAGCCGCGATGCCAACGTCGCGTATCTGTATTTGCTCAATGAACGAGGCAGCAACACCGACTTGCGAGCCGCGCTGGCGAACCAGGCTCACGCGGCAGAGGATGACCCCGCATATTGGGGCGCGTATACAGCCGCCTATATGCGTCTTGGCGATGCTCGCGCGGCCTTGCATTATTTGCATAAGCAAGCCGCGAGTCGCCATCAAGATCCGCTGTGGGAGTTGGCATTTTCCGATGCCTTGGAAATGTCCGGCGCCGTCGACGCCGCATGGCAGGTGCGGCGGCATGTTTGGACGCAATTGCTAAGCGCCAAAATGGATCATGGTTTGCCGTCCGACGTGCCCCCCGATCAGCTCAGTGACTTGCGCTCGCGTTTTGTCTCGCTGGCTGATTTGTTCAAGGGGAGTGATGCTTCCAAGCGCGTCTTAATCGAGTTGTTGCGTGCCGATGATGCCGCCCAAGCTGCGCCGACGCCGCAAAACGCTCAATCGGAATTGGGCGATATCGGGCGTCTGCCGCCGCCGCTGGCTAAAACCCTGGTGAAACAACAGCAAATCTACTCTGCCGCTGCGCGCGACGCGGGGCTCGCGTGGGCGCAGTCGCAAACGGCGTACCCGCTGGAACGCGCCTGGCTGGAGCAGCAATATATCAAACGCCTGTCGCAACCGGCCTATGCATTGATAACGATTGCGCTGGCCGAGCATAATCTGGCTGAAATGAATCGCCTGCTCGATGAGATGCCGGACCGGATTCCGCTCGAAAACAAAATCGACGCCGAGGCCGGCACCGGGCGGCTAGGTGATGCGCAAACCGATGTTTATGAAGCGCAGCAAACCCTGCCGGACAACAACAATCTGAACGCCGCCTTGCGCGAACATACTTTGCCGTCGGCGCAGGCGATTGCACCGGGCTTTCGCGCCGTGGCCGCCGGCGTGCTCAATTACACTGAAACCACCTTGGCCGGGGGCGTGCGCCTGAATGCCAATACCTCCATCGTGCTCGACTACCTCGACCGCTTGCAGCATGCCGATCCGCTGATCTTGCCCGGTGTTCCAGGCTATGACCGCAGTGTGAATGCCGCCCTGAACCATTTTGGCGTCGCCGATTCAGAGACCTTGAAACTTGGGCAGCGCGTGGGCATGGCGTCGTTTTTTACGGCACGCTTCGACGGCACACTGAACAACAACGAATCGGTCAGCTACGCCTATAGTCTCGCGCGCAACCAGGAAGCGACGGAAAATCAGCCTTTGATGATCGGCGGGGTGAAGGATTTAGCTAGCGTCGGGGTCAATTACAAACCCGACCCGCATATTTTTTCTGGACTCACTGTCGAGTATGATCGCTTTTACGGTCAGGATCGCTCGTTTCTGGGCACAGGGATCACCCTGAACGGTCAGGCCGGCTACAAATTCCGCATCGAATACCCGGATTACACCGTACGCTTGGTGGTCACCCATGCGCAATACAACGCGACGGGCAACCCCGGCGCACTGTTGGACCAACTTGTGCCGTTGAGCGCTACGCCAAGCGCTGCGCCAAGCGCGATACAGTTTATGCCGCACGGGTTTACCCAGGCGGCGCTGT